>Ga0209002_10002907_pt1 | contig 13679 bp, 9 predicted proteins | sample Rifsed16ft2_FD_184010 | JGI IMG/M metagenome (GOLD analysis project Ga0209002, IMG submission 184010) | Soil microbial communities from Rifle, Colorado, USA - sediment 16ft 2 (version 2) | ecosystem: Environmental > Terrestrial > Deep subsurface > Rock core/Sediment | place: Rifle, Colorado...
CTACGGCCAGGGAATTGTTTCCGGCTGGCTGTAACCGTGCTTCTCGACGGTGTAGATCACCCCGCGCGAAGGCTGCGAGCAGCCGGCTTCATCGGTGACGGTGTAACTGGTGGTGTACTGGTTGGGGAACGACACGGGCCACCAGATATACCCGCCGTTCTGACACACAAACATGTCCAGGAAGTAGCCGCGGTCCTTGTCTTCCGTCATCACCATCTGATTCCAGCTGATGGTCACCTCGTTGCCATTGCGCGAGGCGGTCAGCCCCTGCGGCGGACCGTATTGATTGGTGCCAATGCGGGTCAGGTCGATCTGGTTGAGAACAATGACGTTATCCAGGCTGCCAGTGACCTCGACCGCACCCGGCGCAACCCAGCAGTGATAACTGAGCTTGTCAAAACGCACGCGCAGCCAGCCGTTCAGGTACCAGCGCTCGCGCACTTCGCCGCGGTCGCCTTCATACAGGTCAGCGGCGTGCAGGTAAGCCTGGTTCGGCCCGTAGCGGCAATGGGCCGCGGCGACGGTCACGACCACGTTGGGAAAGTCAAAGGTCGGTGTGAGGGTGATGGTCGGTGTGAACGTGATTGTAGCGGTAGCGGTAATGGTCGGTGTGCGGGTGACGGTGGGTGTGTTGGTGGGTGCCAGGGTGGCGGTCGCTGGGATAGCAGTGGCGCTGGGCAGGCTGGTTGGAGTGGTCGTCGGCGCAAGCGGCACCGGCGCACAGGCTGCCAAAATGACCATAAACAGAGCTAAACCAGCAAATTTCATTCGGCGATTCTATCACAACCATCCCGGCTGCATCTTCACGGGTAAACGTGGCATTTAGCGCTATGAGCATCATGCCCCACTCAAAGCCGATCAGTGCAGGAGTAAAAGGTACGTAAGTAGGATCAAGTAGTTACGTATACAATTAAATACGTACCCTCAATAGTTGAAAAGCCAGACCAATTTTCGTAAAATAATATAGGAGTATTATTATGATGATTATCTTAATACTCCTGGCAGATAAATGCCACAATTAAACAGGGGAAGCGATGATCCGCAAGGCCAATGTGAATTGGTCGCCCGGCCTGGTTATCAGGCAGCTTTGCGGGGAGCGAGTGGCGAAACCGGCCCATTCAACTTGGACCGGTTATTTATTTAACCGACAAGACTTATCGCCGCAATATGAAGGAGGAAAATTGCGACCAAAGCCTTTTTATCGGTAATTCACATTGGCTTGAATCTCTATTTCACAAATGAACCAACCTATTTCCTTAAACAACTGTTGACAGGAGAATTAATGAGCAAGCGGACAATCCTAACAAGCGCACTGCTGGTTGTGATGATGCTATTGGCCTTTACCGTCAAACCATCTTCGGCTGCCAGTGTGACGCCTACCTTTGTCGCAGGAAACCCGAGCTGCGTAGCCCTTGGGTATGATTTCGGATTTAAAGTGGATCCACCCAATAGTGGAACTTACTTCATCGATGCGGTTAACAGTGTCACAGTCGTCTCAGATGGCGTATATTTCGATTGGAGCTCAACCCTCGGCATGGATGCGGTACTGGCCAAAGGCGGACCGAATGCCAATGTATACATATATGATCCGCCAGCTGAAGCCTTCAGCGATACCGGGTTGCACTCCCCCATTAACGAATCGAATGGCAATCCGTATGGCTTAAGCCATATCGAGTTCTGCTACGATTACGAAGTGCAGGTCAGTAAGACCGCCAACACCAGCTTCACCCGCACCTTCCAGTGGGACATAGAAAAGTCAGTGACTCCGGAAGTGATCGATATGTTCCGTGGTGATTCGCACGACGTGACCTACACGGTGGACATTACCAAAACCGGGTACACCGACAGCGATTGGGCTGTGAGTGGTTCGATCACCATACTTAATCCAGCCCCCGTCCCCGCGATGATTACCAGCGTTACAGATGTGATCAGCGTCGGGATAAATGCCCCCGTCAACTGCGGTGTCAGTTTCCCGTACGAGTTGGCGGCTGGTGATGACCTGATATGTTCTTACAGTTCAGCTCTGCCAGATGGGTCCAACCGGACCAATACCGCTACCGCGGTCACTTCCGGTGCTGTTGGCGGCGGATCAGCAACTGTGCCGGTGACATTTGGCAGCCCCACCACCCTGGTCAACGATACTGTGACGGTAAGTGACACCTTTGCAGGCGATCTTGGCAGCTTTTCTGATGATGGCAGCGTATCCTATGACCGCAATTTCACCTGCGATGCAGATGAAGGCGACCATGGCAACACCGCCACCATCGTCGAAACCGGCCAATCAGACAGCGCCTCGGTTGAGGTGAACTGTTACGAGTTGATCGTGACGAAGAACGCCAGCACCGCCCTAACCCGCACCTGGAACTGGACGATCGTCAAATCCGCCGACCAGAGCAGCCTGCTGCTGTCCGAAGGTCAGCTGTTCCAGGTGAATTACGAGGTTGTGGTTGATGCCTCGTCTATAGACAGCGGCTGGGTAGTAACCGGCACAATTACCGTCCAGAATCCAGCTCCGATTGCTGCAAAACTGAATAGTGTCAATGACGTGGTTTCACCCGCCATCGCCGCGTCAGTTGATTGCGGTGCTTTCTCCTTCCCGGGCTTCCTGAGTGCCAACAGCTCCCTCAATTGCAGCTACAGCGCTGATTTACCCGACGCCAGCAACAGGCTCAACACGGCGACTGCCACCCTGCAGAATTACGATTTCAACTCGGATGGCACCTACACTCTGAATGGCACTACTGACTTTACTGGCTCTGCCGCCGTCAGTTTTGCCAGTGCGGTGCTGACTGAAATCGACGAATGTATCGATGTCAGCGACACGAATGTGGGTGTTCTGGGGACGGTGTGCGCCGGCGATGCGCCGCAAACGTTCTCCTACTACTTAATGTTTGGCGCCCACCCGGATGCTTCTGTAGTGCTGGTGTGCGGTGAAAATACACATACCAATATTGCGGATTTTGTCACCAACGATACAGGCTCAACCGGTTCGGATGATGCGGTTGTGGATGCCACTGTTGCCTGCGATACTGGTTGCTCCCTGACCCCAGGCTACTGGAAGACACATTCATCCTACGGACCCGCCCCCTACGATGACACCTGGGCGATGCTCCCCTTGGGCGCAGACACCACGTTCTACCTGAGCGGCAAGACTTATTACCAGGTCTTGTGGACCTCACCGCAGGGCAGTGCTTACTACATCCTGGCGCATGCCTACATCGCCGCCCAGCTTAATATCCTGAACGGCGCCAGCACCACGCCGGCGGTTGACTCCGCCATGGCGGCGGCACATCTGTTCTTCTCGTCGTACACGCCAAATAGCCTTCTCACCAAGCCAATTCGCAACAGTGTCATCGCCCTGGCTACGACTTTGGATAACTACAACAACGGCTTGATCGGTCCCGGACACTGCACCGAGTAACATAGCCTTTTAACCGATTTTGCAGGTAAATATACAGACAGGCTGCCTCTTTGAGCCAGCCTGTCCTCATTCTATATATTTTTCCAGTTATGCAATCCCTGCCACCGGACCCGTTAGAGTACTGAACGGTAGAGGTAGGTCACCTAAATAGCCCTGCAACATTAATCTAAGAACGTCGCCAGCCAGTTCAGGTCATCGGCGCGGTCAACCCGGTACACACCGCCGGTGCCGCCGCAGGTGCCGTTCAAGCCGAAGGAGGTCACGCCAGCGATGGTATTCGATGTACCGATGAAGTTCGGGCCGCCGGAGTCGCCGAAGCAGGTGCCGCCGGTATTGGCATTATTGGACAACAGCAGCGAGAAGTCGCCCACCAGGCCGCCGTTGATTTGGTCCAACTTGGGATGCGCCACCATGCGGATGCGCACATTGTTCTCTTTCCAGGAAGCTGCATCTGGGAAGGACATTTGCAAGCCGTAACCGACCGCGGTGAAGGTCACATCCTGCTTACCGCGTTGAGTGGCAAGCGTATCCAGTACATTCAAACCCGGCAAGACGCCATACTGTGACATCTTGAATGGCTTATCCAAAACCACTACGCCAAGGTCGAACAGATAAAAGGCGTTGGGGTTGTATTGCGGGTGGGTGTAGGTGTCGCCGCCAACATCACCTTTGAATGGATAATTCTGCGCAGTTGCATTGGTTACATCAGCATCAAACCAGATCTCAGCGTGCGCAGCCGGCGCTTCGGTGCAGTGACCGGCAGTCAGGAACAACCTCGACGAGATCAAGGTGCCGCTGCAGCGCCAGAGCGGTGTACCATCTTCATCCTGGGCTACCATCAGCCCAACAAACGGATGACCTTCGCCATCCAATTCACCATCCGTGACAGCCTGAGCTGTCCCGAAGAAGCTAACCACGAGCGAGAGCACGATCACAGTTGCAAGCAAAATTCGTTTCATTTCAATCCTCTGTAATTAACGATATGAAGGGTTAATCGATCTACCCGGTTTTGCTTTGTGCGAAGACGTCTGAAACTCGATGGTGTTCGTATCGATGATAAATCCCCTCTCCTTTCAGGTATGGTCATGTCCCAAAGGATACTTTATCTCACAACTTTGCCCCATTTAAACATTACAATCTATATATTTTATATCCATTTTGCGGATAAAACAAGGAGAATAGGATTAATCTAAGAATTCCTAATCCTTGACGACTGCCTTGATGGTTATCTGCCCGGCATCCTCAAAAACCAGGGTTATTTCGATCACGTCACCGGCTGCCAGCGGCTGCGATAGGTCGATCAACATCAAGTGATAGCCGCCTGGCTCGAATTTCAGCATGCCGCCGCCGGGAATTTCAACGGAGGGCATCTGCTGCATGGATGCCACGTCGTTTTGCATACTCGTCTGGTGAATCTCCACCACCCGTGCCGCCGGGCTTTCTGCCCCCAGCAGTGTGTCTGTGTTGTGACTATCATTGGTGACTTGCAGATAGGCGGCGGTCATGGGTATATTGACTGCCTCCCCCATCGGCGGGGTGACAGCACTGGCGCGGACCCAGGCATCATCAACCCGGATACCGCCAGCCGGCTTACTGCAAGCTGCCAGCAGGAAAAAGACGCTAACGGCGATGACAAATCGGTTGGAAGGTTTCATGGCGACCTGGTTGATAGGAAGTTCAATTTTTAATCGGTTGAAGACAATGGCAATGGCTTTTTATAATTATCCCACAGGTGAATTCCCGGTGGTTGCGCGTGGAATGGGTGATTTGACGCCTGACACGGGCTGAACTCTCTGGTAAAATTCGCTTGTGACAAAACAGACTTATCGCCGCCGCACAGCTTTAATTCTCGGTGCCGTCATCGGACTGGTGTTTGGGGGTATTGCGCAGGGGATCAACCCTATTCTATTGCCCGGCGTTCCACTGTACCAACCGCCGTTTGGCTCGATCGGCAATATCTTACTGGCCGTTGGCGTGGGAGCATTGCTGGGTCTGCTCAGTGCCTGGATGGACCCTTCCGTACCAGGCGTGCTGTTAGCGGCTGCAGTCGGAGCGGTTTTGATGTTGGTGGCGGCATTTTTTACCGGGAGTACACCGCTGATGGAGGTCCCGATCAGCACAATCGGTTTTATCTTCTTGTTCGTACCTTTTACAGGTATGCTGATACCGGTCATGGGCGTGGTGCGAACCACCATCAATAAGCTTACCGACACTCGCCTGGAAAAGCAGTCCATCCCGGAGCGCTGGTGGTTGCCATTACTGGTGATCGCAGCTGGCGGTGCCATTGGCTGGTCTCTGGTATATTCCGTCCCCGCCCGCACGGTGCTCAACCACAATCACCAGATGCTGCAGCAGGGGCTGACCGCCGGATCAATGGCGCAGATGCCCGCACCGCTGCTCGGTCCGGAAATGGACGACTTTTCCAGTCAGGCCAGCCAGAAATACACGCTGGCCTGGGACAACAAACGAATCAATGCCTACGCCATCCCGCGGTCAGCCGGCCCGGAATATTTGATGTCGGTGGTCATCGCGCGTTTCGACAACGGCTGGAACGTGGTATGTCTGTACACCAATACTGAAACAGAGCCGCGCTGCCGCAGCTTAGACGAATTGCCGTAATAATCCGTCCTTGTAGGGGTCGACCTATGTGTCGACCCGTTCAATCTTATGTGTCGACCCGTTCAATCTTATGTGTCGAGCCGTTCAATCCCGCGAACTATGTGCCCTCGACCGAAGGGAGTGCGGTACGTGTCGCTCCCTCCATTTGTCATCCTGAGGAGCGCTTTCCGCGACGAAGGATCTAAACAACATTCTCAGAGACTCTTCGCAGCCCGAAAAATCATCGGGCGCTCAGAGTGACAAACCCAATAGGGGCGGACCCAAAGGTCCGCCCCTATAATTACCGCACACGGACCCCTCACCTATCCTCTCCCCGCCGGCCAGAGGAATAAAATTACGGCAACTCAGACGTGCAGTGCGGGCAGCGTTTGGCTGCCAGCGGAATTTCGGTGGCGCAGAAAACGCATTTCTTGGTCGTCACATCTACCGGGGCCGGTTTCTGCATCTTGTTGATGGCTTTGACGATCAGGAAAATGACGAAGCCGACGATCAGGAAATTGATAATGGTATTAATGAACAGGCCGTAGTTGAGCGTGGGTGCGCTCAATTCCTGGGCCTTGGCCAGCGATTCATAGGTGTTGCCGTCCAGGGAGACGAACAGGCTGGCAAAATCGACATTACCGAGTGCCAGGCCGATCGGCGGCATGATGATGTCTTTGACCAGCGAGTTGATGATGGCGCCAAAGGCTGTGCCAATGATCACCGCGATCGCCAGGTCCATTACGTTGCCGCGCATGATAAAGGTTCTAAATTCTTTAAACATAAGATTCCCTCCTGGGCAGTGTAAGGTGGTTGATTGGCTTCATTGTACTGAATCTGGCAAGAAGATTCAATTTAATACAGGTCGGGGCACGGGGATATACACATTTCGGCGGGTTTTCAAATTTATCCCCGTGCCCGGGGTCATAAACCAGGTGATTTTGGTGTCAGGCACCGATTTCTCGCACGGGTAAATTATGCGTTTGTTGTTTTTTCATTTCCTTCAGAATCATTTCCTGATCCAGCGGCAGCGAATGGGCACGCACGCCGGTGGCGTTGTACACCGCGTTGCTGATGGCTGGGGTGGTCGGGATCAGCACAATCTCGCCCACGCCCTTGGCGCCAAACGGACCCTCGCTGGTCGCGTGCTCCACCACAAAGGTGGTGATCTCGGGTGTCAAAGTGATGGAAGGCGTGCGGTACGTTGCCAACCGATCAGTGACCACATGCCCCTCGTTGACCATGAAATTCTCGGTCAAGGCATGCCCGATGCCCATCATCAGCCCGCCCTCGATCTGACCTTTCAGCCCAAGCGGGTTGATGGCGGTGCCAACGTCATTGGCGACCACCATGCGCAGCACTTTGACCTCGCCGGTGCGTGAATCCACTTCCACCTCGGCAGCCTGCGCCGCAAACGAGAAAGCCACGTGCATATCGCCGGGGGTACCCAGCGGCTTGGTCTCCGGCGCCCAGTACTCGTAACTGACCAGCGGCTTACGCTGATGTTCGACCATCACCTCGGCGACCTGCTTGAGCGTCAGGCTGGAGCCGTTGACGCGGATCAACCCCTCCTCATACCGAATCTTGGCCGGGTCGATATCGTAATTCTCAGACAGTTCGCTGTTGATCAGCTGGCGCAGCGCTTTGGCAGCATGCCGCACCGCATTGCCGGTGACGAACGTCTGGCGCGAGGCGGTGGTCGGACCGCCGTCGGGGGTCAAATCGGTATCCGACAGCAATACATGCACGCCTTGCGGCGGCTGCTGCAGTTCCTCGGCTGCGATCAGGCGCAGCACGGTCGGCAGCCCCTGCCCCAGTTCAGCGGACGAGGTGCGCACTTCGATCATGCCGTCGCGGCGCAGTTCCACCTCGGCGCCGGCTTTATCCGGCGCACCCCCGCCCAGCCCGGTATTCTTATAGCCCACGGCAAAACCCCATGCGCGGCGCTTGTGCGGCTCGGCAGGGTCAACTTTGACGGTGAAAGGATCGTCGCCGCCCAGGCGTTTGACCTCGCCCACGACTTTGTCGATGCATTCCATCAGTCCCACGCTGTCGCGCAGCACCTGCCCGGTGTTGGTCACACTACCGACCTTGAGGGCGTTCATGCGGCGCAGCTCGACGCGATCCAGATGCAGCCGTTCGGCCAGCATATCCATCACCGACTCAACCGCGAAGGCCGATTGCATCACGCCAAATCCGCGGAATGCGCCGGCGGGCGGGTTATTGGTGTACATGGCATAACAATCCGCCTGCACATTGGGCACTTCGTACGGCCCCGACGAGTGGGTGGTGGCGCGGGTCATGACTTTCTCGCCCAGCGAGGCATACGCGCCGGTATCGCCGTACAACTCGGTTTGCACCGCCGTCAGCCGCCCGTCGTTCTTCGCGCCGACCTTGACGCGAATCTGAGTGGCGTGCCGTTTGGGATGGGCGATCAGGCTCTCGTGGCGGTCGTACAGCAGCTTGACCGGTCGCCCGGTGGCGTTCGCCAGCAGCGCGGCATGGATTTGCCCGGCAATGTCTTCCTTGCCGCCGAATCCGCCGCCAATCAGCTGCCCGATGACGTGCACCCGCTCCTCCGGCCAACCCAAAGCTCGCGCCACCTGGTTGCGGTCCGAGTACGGGATTTGGGAACCGACCCAAATCTCCATGCGTCCGCTCGCCAACGGCCGGGCAATGGCACATTCCGGCTCGATGAAGGCATGGTCGTGCATGGGCGTGTTGAAAGTTTCTTCCAGAATCACATCGGCTTCGGCAAAGCCGGCGTCCATATCGCCTTTGCGCACCTTGATGTGCTTCAGCAAATTTCCTTTGGCGTGGATCTGCGGCGCACCTTCCTGCCTGGCCTGCACCGCATTACTGACCACCGGCAGTGCTTCATATTCAACTTCGATCAAATCCAGTGCTTCGCTGGCGATGGCGCGGGTCTCGGCAGCCACAATGGCAACCGAATCACCTACGGTGCGGATGCGTTCCCCCACCCCCACCAGGCTGGGCCAGTCTGCCACCACCAGTCCGTGCACATGCTCGCCGGGGATGTCATCGGCGGTCAGCACGGCGGCAACGCCAGGCAGCGCGCGCGCCCGTGAAACGTCCAAACGGGTGACGGTGGCGCTGGGGACCATGGCGCGTTTGACGCGCGCATGCAGCATATCGTCGAATTGAATATCGTCCGTGTAGATGGCTGTTCCGGTTACCTTTTCCACCGCGTCTGGCCGGGGACTCACCGTCCCAACCGATTTACCAGCGCGCACTGATGGTGCAATATCCGGCGCTTCGACCGGCGCACCAGTGCGCAGCGATTTGCCGGCAGCCTGAATCGCGCCAATGATGGCCGGGTAGCCGGCGCAGCGGCACAGGGTATCTTTGAGCGCGTATTTGATATCGTCTTCGGTCGGGTCCGGGTTGTGCTGCAGCAGCGCGTACGAGGTCATCAACTGTCCGGGTATGCAGAAACCGCACTGAACCGCACCGTACTGGATGAAAGCATCCTGCAGGGGGTGCAGGTGTGCAGCGCTGCCATTGGCTTTGGTTGCCAGCCCTTCGATGGTGGTGACGTTCTTGCCGTGCGCTTTGACCGCCGGGTAGTTGCAGGATAGCACTGGCTGCCCGTCGATGACCACGGTGCAGGCGCCGCATTCGTCCTCGTTGCAGCCGATCTTGACGCCGGTCAGACGCAGCCGTTCGCGCAGCAAATCTGCCAGCATCTCGCCTTCAAGCGGTTCAACCGAGACCGGTTGGCCGTTAACCATAAATTCGATCATTTTGGCGACCATTAAATTGCCTCCAATTCGCTGGCACGCTGCCAGACTTTTTCCAATACCTCTAAAAGGAGCACGCCCACCAGGTGCTGACGGTATTCAGCCGTCCCCCGGCGCGGGCTGGTGCGAAATTTCATGGTTGAGCGCATCAAATCCACTGCCTGAGCGGCAGTTTCAGGCGTGTAGGGCTTACCTGAGAGGAATTCCTCTACTTCCAGGGCGCGCTGCGGGGTTGGGCCAGCCGGCCCGACGGCGATGCGGATGCATTCGATGCGATCGCCAGAGCGCTGCAGCCAGGCGGCCAGGTTAAGGATCGGCAGCGCCACGCCCTGCGGCCGCATGATGCGCGAGAAAGCCGAGGCGTTGCCTTTTTGCCGCATGGGCATGTAAAAACCGACCAAAATTTCGTTATTTTCGGTCAAAATGTTCTTGCCGAGGCCGCGGAAAAGCTGCAGCAGCGGCACCAGGCGTATTCCATTGGCGCCAGCCACCTCCGCGACGGCGTCCATGGCTGCCAGAGCGATCATGCCGTCCGCAGCCGGCAGGGCATGCGCCACGTTGCCGCCAAGAGTGGCGGTATTGCGCACCTGCGGGCCGCCGATCAGGCCGCAAGCCTCAACCACCGCGGGGGCATGCAGGCGAGTCAGCGGATGCTCGACAATGCGCGCCACCGGCACGCCGGCGCCCACGAATAATTGACCGCCGCGCACTTCCAGGCGCTGGAGGTCAGGGATGGCGGATACGTCCACCAGAGTATGTATCGGGCCATGGCGGCCCTGCTGTAATTCGAGCAGCAGATCGGTGCCACCGGCTACAGGTTTTGCACTACCGCCGGCTTCGGCCAACGCCCGGACTGCTTCGTCCACGCTGGCGGCCAAAATATAATTCGACCAGAGTTTCATCTTGCGTTCTCCTTTGAATCTGCTGGCGCTTTTCGACGGGATCAAACCCGACGCCGGCAGGGGGAGTCCCTGGCCGACCAATTCTTTTTGTGTCATCCTGAGCTTCCCTCCTGAACTACACCCTGAGCTTGTCGAAGGGTTGTCGAAGGGCAGGCGGAGGATCTATAATTTAAGGTGCATCGAACCGATTTTTATTATGCAGAGGGCCCGTCTTGCGCCCCATTTTTTGTCATGCTGAGGGCATGGGTTTTGCCCGAAGCATCTGGATCCTTCGTCGGCGCGAACAGCCTCCTCAGGATGACAAATTTACGCCTGATTCTCCACTCCCGCCATCATCAAACCTAATTGCGCGGGTGTGGATTCCTTGGCATCTACTATACCTATTATACGACCTTCGTACATAACTGCAATACGGTCTGAAAGTGCCCGGATTTCATCCAGATCTTCGGAAATCAATAATGTGGCGGTGCCGGTCAGACGCTGCTCCAGCAGCCGTTGATGAATGTATTCCGAGGCGCCAATGTCAACCCCGCGGGTGGGCTGCGAGGCGATCAAAACCCTGGGTCGGCGGCTCAACTCGCGCCCTAAAATCAACTTTTGGATGTTTCCGCCGGACAAATTTTTGACCGGGGTTTCCAGGTTGGGTGTTTTGACGTTGAAATCCTTCACGACCTTATCGCACTGTTCGCGAATGGCCTTGAAATTCAAAAATGTGTGATTCGAGAAGGGTACTTTGCCGTGATCCGACAGAATCAGGTTGTCGGTGACGCTGAATTCGCGAATGGCGCCTTCTTTCATGCGCTCCTCAGGGATGTACGACTGCCCATGCTCGATGTGAACCAGCGGCGAGCCGTTCGTGACCACTTTGTCATTGAGGGTGATGCAGCCCGAGCGCACCGGGCGCATGCCTGCCAGCGCTTCGGCCAGTTCGCGCTGACCGTTGCCGGAGACCCCCGCCAAACCCAAAATTTCGCCGGAGCGCAATTCCAGGCTGACACCGTTGACGGCATCCTTGCCGCGGTCGCCGTGGACGTACAAATCCTCGATGCTCAGGCGCACCGGCCCAGGTTTGACAGGCGGCTTATCGTATTGCAGCAGCACCTGCCGGCCCACCATCATGTTGGCCAATTCGACGCGGGTCACATTTTTGTTGGGAACCGTGCCGGAGATTTTCCCGTCGCGCAAGACGGTGATGCGATGGCTGATTGCCAGCACCTCGTTCAACTTGTGCGAAATAAAGATCAGCGCGTGACCGTCTACCGCCATCTTCTTGAAGGTGACAAACAGGTCGTCAACCTCCTGCGGGGTGAGTACGGCGGTCGGCTCGTCCAGCACCAGCAGGGCAGCGCCGCGGTACAGCGCTTTAATAATTTCCACCCGCTGCTGCTCGCCTACCGCCAGCTGCCAGACATAGGCGCGGGTATCTACCTTGAGCCCATACTGGTCGCTCAGGTCCTTGACGCGTTTTTCGACCCGGTCGAGATCCAGTACCGGTCCGCGGGATGATTTGAGTCCCAGCGCAATATTCTCGACCACGGTCAGGTTAGGTACCAGCATGAAATGCTGATGAATCATACCGATACCGGCATTAATGGCATCCAGCGGCGAGTTGAAATGTTTTTCCGCGCCGTTGATCAGAATCTGGCCTTCGTCCGGCTTGTACAGGCCGTACAGTTGGCGCATCAGCGTCGATTTGCCGGCGCCGTTCTCGCCCAGCAGGGCATGCACCTCGCCCGAGCACACATCAAAGTCGACGTGGTCGTTGGCCAAAACGCCGGGAAAGCGCTTGACGATTCCCAGCATTTGCATCTGTTCGATTACAGGTTGTCCGGTCGGTAAGAATCGAGTCATACAGAATCCAAAATATTAATAAAATTCACCACAGAGACACGGCCCCACTCGCGTTACTCCGTCACAGTTCTTGCTTCGCTCGGGGACACAAAATGCGCGAGTACACAGAGAAAAACTACAAAAGGATCAATCCCTCTCCCTCCTAAAAGGAGGGAGAGGGAAGGTGAGGGCGGGATTTACGGAACGATGGTGCCGTCGTTGATGCCGGCGATAGCGGCGTCAGCAGCAGCTTTAACATCCGCCGGGACTTCGATGGCGGGGTTGTAAACAATCACCAGACCGCCGTTTTTGAAGGTCAGGGTATAAGACTTGCCGCCCATGACGCCCTTCTGAGCGCTGGTGATCATATCGGTGATAATGCCGCTCCAGTCATAGACCTGGCTGGCGACCACCGCGGTGGGGGCCAATGAAGTCTGGTCCCACTGGGTGCCGAACCAGAAGGCGCCCTTGTCTTTGGCAACGCCAATCGCGCCAACCACCGACTGTGACGAACCGGTCAGCATATCGGCGCCGGCAGCAATGTGGGTCTCGGCAGCGGTTGCCATCAGGGAAACGTCAGAGAAAGAGCCGGTATAGGTGACGGAAACCTGGGTGCCAGGTTTGGCAGCTTCGGCGCCCTTCTGGAAGCCTTCGATGTACAGCTTGGCATCGCCAGCGTCCACCGGGCCGGTCTCGCCGATGATGCCGGTTTTCGACATCAGGGCTGCGATCGTGCCAAGGACGTAACCGCCCTGCTGAGCCTCAGCCTGGTAGGCGAAGACGTTGTTGATGCCGGAAGCCTGGAAGGTGTCCAGCGAGGTTCCCCAGGCAAACGAGGTTTCGGGGAAGTCCGGGGCAACCTGTTCGAGGGATGTACCGTACTGCGAACCGTGCGCGATCACCAGGTTGTAGCCTTTGTCGGCATAGTCGCGGATAGCGGCAGCGGCATCCGGAACGCTAAACAAGTTTTCCGAATAGGCGATTTCCATGGCGCTTTCGCCGCCCATCGTGGTCTGGACTTTTTTCAGACCTTCGAACATCGACTGGCTGAAAGCCATATCGGTGATCGAGGAGGGCATCACAATAGCGACTTTGAAAGCGGTCGCGGCTTCTTCGGTTGGGGTGGGAGTGGCCTGGGGGGCGCAGCCGGCGGCCAAAATCACAACG
>Ga0209002_10002910_pt1 | contig 13671 bp, 14 predicted proteins | sample Rifsed16ft2_FD_184010 | JGI IMG/M metagenome (GOLD analysis project Ga0209002, IMG submission 184010) | Soil microbial communities from Rifle, Colorado, USA - sediment 16ft 2 (version 2) | ecosystem: Environmental > Terrestrial > Deep subsurface > Rock core/Sediment | place: Rifle, Colorado...
GTGGCGATCGCGGCCGCCGTGAGCGCCGGGTGGCGCGAGTACGGGTCGGTCACGCAGGGGCCGAGCCGGAGCCGCCGCGTGGCGAGCGCGCAGAGCGTGAGCGAGGCGTACACCTCGCGGTAGAAGCGCTCGTCGGCCAGCCACAGGTGGTCGAGGCCGGTCGCCTCCGCGAGCCGGGCGAGCTCGGCCAGGCGCGCCGTCGGCTCGTGGCCCAGCAGGAGGAGGCCGCCCGTCACGGCTCGACCAGCTCCGTCCAGATCGACGTCGTGTACGCCCGGTCGAGGTACTTCGCGTAGAGCTCCTCGAGCAGCTCCTTGCCGGCCACCGCCAGCTCCTTCTCGTAGGCGGCGCGGTCGGTGATCTCGATGCGCTCGATGTAGTCCCAGGGCCCGCCCGCGAGGCGCGCGCCCGCCTCGGTGATCCGGTGGGTCCGGTACGAGACGATGGACGGGATCCGCGCCGAGACCGCGTAGTCCACCTCGCGCTCGAACCGCTCGTAGTCCGCCGCGCTCACTCCCGGCCGGAGCTTCGCCAGCACGTAACGCACGGTCGCCATCAGCGCCCTCCCATGAGCTGCTCGATCGGAACCCAGTCGAGATCGTAGCCGTAGTGCCGCGGCGCGAGCAGCGCGAGCGCCGCCGGCGTCCGGAGCTTCGCGTCCGCGCGCGCGCCGAGCACCGCGACGCGCGCCCCCTCGGCGAGCAGCGTGTTCGTGTACGGCGCGCCGCTCTCGGCGTCCAGGAGCATCACCAGGTCGGGCGAGTGCACCCAGGGCCGCCCGTCGCGCCAGGTCACGTGGTTCTCGTTCTTGAACCAGACGGAGAGCGTGTGCCCCGCGTCCGGCCCCTCGCCCTCGACGGTGGTCGTGCCGAGCATGTAGCCGTCACGGCTCTCCCACTCCTTGCCCCGGACGCGGCCGCGGAAGAGCACCCAGCCGGCGAGCGCCTCGGCGCCGGCCGCCGCCGGGTCGCCGCCGCGCGCCCGCGCCTCGCGGAGCGCGCGCCCGACGGCGAGCGCGCGCGAGATCCCGCCCTGGACCGTGATCGCCTTGAGGTCGCGGCCCCGCATGAGGAAGCCGGCGTGGGCGCACGGCGCGCGCATGTCGGGCAGCTTCGTCGCGAGGCTGATGAGCTTGCCGATGCGCTCGGTCACGAGGTCGCTCGCGGTCTCCTTCACGAGGAGCACGTTGCCCCACGGGTCCGCGACCGCGCCCGGCGCGAAGCGGATGCCCGCGATCGCCGCCGTCGTCTGGCTGAGCTCGGGGATCGCGCGCCCGGCGCAGTCGCCGTCCACGAGGGCGGCGCCGAGGCGGACCGCGGCGTCCATCGGGGTCGCCGTGTTGCCCGCGCCGAGCTCGAAGGGAACGATCGCGTCGATCCGCCGGCCGGTGTAGGCGGCGAGCTCCTCGACGGCGCGCACCATCGGCTTCGCCACCACCCACGCCTCCGGGTAGCCGAGCCGCCGCCGCTCGGCGGCCGGGAGCGGCTCGCTCGGCGCGATCGAGCCCATGCCGAACACGGAGCAGGCCCAGCCGTCGTCGGGCAGCGACTCGACCGGGACCCACGCGACGCGCCGCCCCGCCTCCACGTGGGGCAGGAGCGCCTCGAGCCCCTGCTCGGGGCGGCCGCCGCCGCCGGTGCCGAGCAGCGTGAGCCCGGCGATCAGGTCGTGCACGTCCTCGCGGGTCCGGAGCTCTCCCATGGTCTCCTCTCCTGGCTAGACGAGGTGGCAGGCGACGAGGTGCCCGGGAGCCACCTCGCGCAGGGCGACCGGCTCGGCGCACACGGGCTGGGCCAGCGGGCAGCGGGCGCGCAGCCGGCAGCCGGCCGGGATGTCGATCGGGCTCGGCACCTCGCCGGCGAGGACGAGGCGCTCGCGCCGCGCGTCCGGATCCGGGACCGGGATCGCGGAGAGCAGGGCGCGCGTGTACGGATGCAGCGGCCGCGCGAACAGCGCGCGGGTCGGCGCCTGCTCGACGATGGTCCCGAGGTACATCACCGTCACGCGCCGCGCCAGGTACTTCACGGTCGCGAGGTCGTGCGAGATGAACAGGTACGTCATCCCGAGCTTCTCGCGCAGCTCGCCGAGCAGCAGGATGATCCGCGCGCGCAGCGACACGTCGAGCGCCGAGGTCGGCTCGTCGAGCACGACGAGGCGCGGCGCGGAGGCGATCGCGCGCGCGATGTTGACGCGCTGCCGCTGCCCGCCCGACAGCTCGTGCGGGTAGCGGCCGAGCAGCTCGGCCCCGAGCCCCACCTGCGCGAGGACCTCGCGCGCGCGCTCCCGGCGCGCCGCGCGGCGGAGGGCGGTGTGCAGCCGCAGCGGGTCCTCGACCGTGCGCCGCACCGTGAACCGCGGGTTGAGCGACGCGGTCGGGTCCTGGAAGACCATCTGGATGTCGCGCCGGCGGCGCCGCAGCGCCTCCTCGCCGAGCGCGGTGAGGTCCACGCCGTCGAAGCGCACGCGCCCCGCCGTCGGCTCGATCAGCCGCAGCAGGCAGCGCGCCACGGTGGACTTGCCGCAGCCCGACTCGCCCACGAGCCCGAGCGTCTCGCCCGCGTCCACCGCGAGCGAGACGCCGTCCACGGCGCGCACCGCGGGCGGGACGCGGCCCCGCAGGGCGTCGAGCCACGCCCCGGGCCCCCCGAGGGGGAAGTGCTTGACGAGGCCCTCAGCGGCGAGGAGCGGCGGCACGGGCGGCCTCGACGGCGTGGCAGGCGACTTCGTGGCGGGGACCGAGCGCGATCGGCGCCGGCCGCGTCCGCCGGCACGTGTCCAGCACCTCGGGACAGCGCTCGGCGTAGCGGCAGCCCGGCGGCGCCGCGAGCAGCGAGGGGACCGCGCCGGGGACGGGCTCCATCGTCGCCTCGCGGTCCACGCGCGGGATCGAGCGCACGAGGGCCCGCGTGTACGGGTGCGCGGGCTCGCGGAACAGCGTCCGCACGTCGGCGCACTCGACGAGCTGGCCCGCGTGCATGACCGCGACCCGGTCGCAGAGGCCGGCGACGACGGCGAGGTCGTGCGTGATCAGGACGATCGAGGCGCCGGTGCGGGGTCCGAGGTCGCGGAGCAGGTCCAGGATCTGCGCGGCGATCGAGACGTCGAGCCCGGTCGTCGGCTCGTCGGCGATCAGGAGCCGCGGCGAGGTCGCCAGCGCCATCGCGATCATCACCCGCTGGCACGTGCCGCCGGAGAGCTGGTGCGCGTACTGCCGGGCCCGCCGCTCCGGCTCCGGGATCCCGACGAGGCCGAGCATCTCGAGCGTCCGCCGGCGCGCCTCGGCGGGCGCGCAGCCCTGGTGCAGCGCGTAGAGGCGCGCGATCTGCCGGCCGACGGGCAGCAGCGGGTTCAGCGCCGTGCGCGGGCTCTGGAACACCATCGAGATCTGTGCGCCGCGGACCCGGCGCATCTCGTCCTCGGGCAGGAGGAGCAGGTCGCGCCCCTCGAAGCGGATCGTCCCGCGCACGATGCGGCCGGGCGGGCGGATCAGCCGGAACACCGCGAGCGCCGTGACCGACTTGCCCGAGCCGGACTCGCCGACGAGCCCGAGGACCTCGCCGCGCCCGACGCCGAGGTCGATCCCGTCGACGGCGCTCACGACGCCCTCGTCGGTGGCGAACTCGACGTCGAGGCCGCGGATCTCGAGGAGCGGGGTCACACCACGCCCCGCATGCGCGGATCGAGGAGGTCGCGCAGCGTGTCGCCCACCAGGTTGAACGCGAGCACGGTCACCATGATCGCGAGGCCCGGGAACAGGAAGATCCACCACTCGCCCGACACGATGTAGCTCGCGCCTTCCGCGGTCATCGCGCCCCACTCGCTCTGCGGCGGCTGGATGCCGAGGCCGATGAACGACAGCGCGGCGACCGTGAGGATCGCGAAGCCCATCGCGAGCGTCGCCTGTACGATCACCGGCGGGAAGCAGTTCGGCAGCAGGTGGTAGAAGATGATCCGCCGCTGCGGGTTGCCGACCGTGCGCGCCGCCTCCGCGTACTCCATCTCCCGCACGCGCAGCATCTCGCTCCGGATGAGCCGCGTGTAGATCGGCACGTGCGTGATCGCGATCGCCAGGACCACGTTCGCGGTCGCGTTGCCGGCGGCGGCCGTGATCCCCATCGCCAGGATGAAGGCGGGGAACGCCATGATCGTGTCCACGGCGCGCATGACCGCCTGGTCCACGAGCCCGCCCCGGTAGCCCGCCAGCGCGCCCAGCACGCAGCCCGCCGTCAGCGCCATCGCGGTCGCGGCCAGCGCCACGAGCAGGTCGACGCGCGCCGCCCAGACGATGCGCGAGAGCTGGTCCCGCCCGTAGATGTCGGTGCCGAGCCAGTGGTGCCAGCCCGGCGCCTGGAGCACGTCCTCGGCGCTGGGCGCGTCCGGGTCCCAGGGCGCCACGAGCGGCGCCGCGAGCGCGAGCACGATGATCAGCAGGATCGCCGCGAGCGCGGCGAGCGAGAGCGAGTTCCGCGAGAGCCGCCGCCAGGCGACGGCCGCGCGGCCGCGGCGACCCGCGACGCCCTCAGCGGAGCCGGATGCGAGGGTCGACAAGGCCGTAGACCACGTCCACGGTGAAGTTGATCAGCACGTAGACGACGGCGACGAAGAGCACGAAGCCCTGGATCGGCGCCGCGTCCTTGGTGAGCAGCGAGGTCACCGCGTAGTTGCCGATGCCGGGCCACGCGAACACGATCTCGACGACCACGTTGCCGGCCATCAGGAAGCCGAAGACCACGCCGATCAGCGTGATCACCGGGATCATGCAGTTCCGCAGCGCGTCGCCGTACACGATCGTCCGCCGCGGCAGGCCGGCCGCCCACGCCGCCTTGACGTAGTCGGACTCGAGGATCTCGAGCATCGTGGCGCGCACCATCCGCGTCACCGGCGCCATCACCGAGAAGCCGAGCGTGAGCGCCGGCAGCATGAGCTGGTGCAGGGCCGAGCCGAGCGCCCGCCAGCTGCCGCCGAGGAGCGCGTCCACCGTGTAGAGCCCGGTGAGCGCGGACGGCGCCGTCACGCCGGGGGAGAGGCGCCCGAGCGGCGGCGGCGCGACGCCGAGGTGGTAGAAGAACACGTAGACCGCGAGCAGCCCGGTCCAGAACGTCGGCATCGCGACCCCGCCGACACCGAGCAGGCGGCTCACGTGGTCGAGCGGCCCGTCGCGCCGGACGGCCGCGAGCACGCCGAGCGGGATCCCGACGCCGATCGCGATCAGCATGCTCGCCAGCGTCAGCTCGAGCGTCGCCGGCACGCGCTGCAGGAAGTCGGTGAGGACGGGCCGGCCGGTCGTCGCGCTCTCGCCGAAGTCGCCGCGCAGCACCCCGGAGAGGTAGCGCCAGTACTGCACGGGCACGGGCCGGTCGAGGCCCATCTGGCGCTCCATCTCCCGGATGTGCTCGGGCGTCGCGAGCGGCCCCGCCTTGACGAGCGCCGGGTTGCCCGGCAGCAGGTACGTGAGCGTGAACGTGATCAGCGTGACGCCGAGGAGCGTCGGGAGCACCAGCAGCGCGCGGGTCGCGACGTAGCGGCCGAGCCCCACGTCAGGCCCCCACGCGCGCGGCGGCGGGGCGGCCCACCGGCCGTCCCCGCCCCCGCGCCGCGGCGCGGTCGGGCACGCTCAGGCGCGCCGGGCCGCGTAGTAGCGCTCGAACGTGTCCCACCGCTTCTCGAGCCCGCTGAGGTCGGCGCTCATGACCCGCACCCAGTTCTCGTACCAGAGCAGGCCCCACACCGCGTCGTCGAGGAGGATCTTCTGGATCTCCTCCGACGCCGCGTTGCGCTTGGCGAGGTCGCTCTCGTGCATGTTGGCGTCGAGGAGCCTGTTCACCCGGTCGTTGTGGTAGAAGGACAGGTTCGTGAACTTCTGCCGCGAGTCGAACAGGAAGCTCAGGTGGTAGTAGGGGTCGTTGACCCACGACTGCCACGACTCGATCGAGAGCGTGTGATCGCCCTTGATCGCCACCTGGCGGAACGTCGCGTCGCTCTCCTTGGCGATACTGACCTTGAAGCCGATCTTCTCCAGCTCGCGCTGGATCCAGACGGCCGCCTGCTCGTGCGTCGGCCAGCCCACGCGGATCGCGAGGTCCACGGGGACCGGGGCCTTGACGCCGGCCTCCTTCATGAGGGCCTGCGCCTTCGCGATGTCGTGCCTGTACGGCGAGTACTTGCCGAGGTGGCTCGGCGTCAGGCTCGGCACCGGGCTCGTCATCTGCTCGCCGTAGCCGTACAGCACGCTCGGCAGGATCGCCTGGATCGGGATCGCGTAGTTCACGGCGCGCCGCACGAGCACGTTGTCGAAGGGGGCCTTCTTCTGGTTCATCGCGAGGTAGTTGCAGATGGTGTCCGGCACCCTCAAGATCTTGAGCCCGGCCTCGCCCTCGAGCGACTTCACGTTCTTCGGGCTGAGCCCCGGACGGCCGGCCACGAGCTGGATCGCCTTGCGCTTGAGCAGCAGCACGCGGTCCGCCTCGTTCGGCACGAGCTTCAGCACGACGCGCTCGAAGTAGGGCTTCGGCCGCCAGTAGCCCGGCGCCGCCTCGAACACGATCTCGACGCCGGGCTCGTTCTTCACGAGCCGGTAGGCGCCGACGCCGGCCGGGTTGCGCTTGAGCCACTCGGCCGCCCACGGGTCCTCCTTGGTCGCGTGCGCCTTCACCTCGTCGGGGTCGAGGATCGCGTTGTTCGACAGCGCGATCGTGTCCATCGCGAGCGGCGTGGACCCGGGCATCTTGATCGCGAACGTGGCGTCGTCGCGCACGACGAACTGCGCGGGGTCCGTGGTCCGGATGAGCCGCGGAAAGATGAGCTTCATGTAGCCGGGCGACTGGAGCCCGCGGTCGAAGGAGTACTTGAGCGCCTGGGCCGTGACCGGGCGGCCGCTCGGGAACTTCACGCCCTTGCGGACCCGGAAGACCAGCGTCGCGCCGTTGTCCTCCGTCTTCCACGACTCCGTCAGCATCCCGTCGAACTCGCCCGGGTGCGAGCGGGCGAAGCCCGGCTGCCCCTCGATCGGCCGCACCTTCCAGCCGATCATCCCGTCGCAGATGTTGGCGATCGTCACGTACCCGCCGTTGGTCTTGAACGACGCCGGGTCGAGCGTGTCGATGTCCGAGTCCCAGGCGACCACGAGGGTCCGCGGGTCCTGGGCCCACGTCTCGCGGGGCCGGAACACGGCGGGCCCCACCGCGGCCGCGGCGGCGGTGCCGCCCGCGGCCTTCAGGAACGACCGGCGATCCATGCGTGCGCTCATCACGGGCCTCCTCTCGCGCGTACGGGTTAATCCTCGATCGGCTCGGACCAGAAGAAGACGTTCCGGGAGCGGTCGAGGTAGTGCTCGTAGAGCTGGCGGATCAGCTCCTGGCCGGCCGGCGACGCCAGGTCCTTGGCGTACTGCTCGGCGTCGCGCACCTCGATCCGCTCGATGTAGCTCCACCCCGCGTCGGGGGCGCCGGTGATCGGCCCCTCGATGCGGTGGGTGCGATAGCTGATGATGCTCGGCAGCGTCCGGGCCACGCGGTAGTCGTACTCGCGGAGCCAGCGCTCGTAGTCCTCGGGCCGGACGCCCGGCTTCAGGGTCGTGATCACGTAACGCACCGGCATCGTCTCTCCTCCTGTGGGCGTCAGCCCGCGGCCACCGGCTCGAAGCCCTCCAGCAGGTCGTCGGCCGCGAGCACCCGGTCGCGGTCCGTCGCGGCGCCGTTCACCGCCACGAGCCACGTGTCGCGCTCCGCGCCGAGCCCGGCCAGGAGCGCCTCGACCGTCGTCCCGGGCGCCACCTCCAGCACCGTGCGGTCCGCGCCCCCGGGCAGGAAGCGGCGGAGGTTGCCGTGCAGGTGGACCGTGACCCTCACGCGAGCGCCTCCCGGACGCGCGGCATGACCTCCCGCGCGAACCGCTCGATCGTGGTCTCGACGCGGCCGTCCGGCGCGAGCGGGAACACCATGAGCTGGCCGATCCCGGCCCGCGCCAGGCGCACGACGCCACGCGCGACCTCGTCCGGCGGGCCCGCCAGCGTCACCGCGTCCACGAGCTCGTCGGGCACCTCCGGCGCGACCGCGCGCAGCGGCGCGGGGTCGTGCGTGTAGGGCAGCGCGAGCACCCGCGCGCGGAGCGCCGGCGGCAGCGTGAGGCCCGCGGTCGTGAACGTGAAGAAATCCGGGCGCTGCGCCGAGAGGCTCCGCACGATGGTGGGCCGCATCACGTCGCGCGCCGCCCGCCGGTCGTCGGCCACGCACACGTTGAGCCGCGCGACCAGCTCGACCGTCGCGGGGTCCCGCCCCGCGCGGTGCGCCCCCTCGGCGACGGTGTCGCGGAAGAAGCTCACGAGCGGCTCCGCCACGCACCCCTGCATGATGGCGCCATCGGCCACGCGCCCCGCGACCCGGCAGCCCGCGGCGCGCTGCGAGGCAACGTAGATCGGCACCGCGGGCCGCGGCGGCGCGAAGTCGAGCCGCCCCTCGTGGAACGCGACCACCTCGCCCTTGACCGTCACGGTCTCGCCGGCGAGCAGCCGCCGGATCAGCTCGACCGCCTCGCGGATCGCGACCGCCGACCGGCGCGCGTCCACCCCGAGCTCGCGGAAGCCGCTCACGCCCGCGCCGAGGCCGAGCACGGCCCGCCCGTCGGCCAGCTCGTCGAGCGTCGCGATCGCCATCGCCGTCAGGGCCGGGTGGCGCGAGTACGGGTCGGTCACGCCGGTCGCGAGGCGGATCCGCCGCGTGGCGAGCGCGCACGCGGCGAGGCACGCGTAGACGTCGCGGAAGAAGCGCTCGTCGGCGAGCCAGAGGTCGTCGTAGCCGAGCGCCTCGGCGCGCGCCGCGAGCGCCGCCAGCTCGCGCGGCGGGCGCGAGGGCAGCAGGAGCAGTCCGGTCCGGAGGCTCACGGCGCCGTCTCGCCGGAGAGCGCGAGCGCGACCTTCTCGGCGGTGATCGGCAGCGTCGTCACCCGGACGCCCACCGCCGCGGCCACCGCGTTCGCCACGGCGGCCGGCGGCTCGATGTTCGGCGGCTCGCCGACGCCCTTGGCGCCGTAGGGCCCGACCGCGCTCGGGTGCTGGACCAGGATCGACTCGATGCGCGGCAGGTCGAGCGCCGTCGGCATCTTGTAGTCGGTCAGGTTCGGGTTCAGCACCCGCCCCTCGGCGTACACGAGCTCCTCGGACAGCGCCTGGCCGAGCCCCTGCGCCACGCCGCCCTCGATCTGCCCCTCGATGGCGGCCGGGTTCACCGCGAAGCCGACGTCCTGGGCGACGACGTAGCGGTGGAGCGTGATCTCGCCGGTCTCGCGGTCCACCGAGAGGTCCACCGCGTGGGCGTGGAAGCTCGGCGAGTGGAACGCCGGGTAGACGTGCGCCTCGACGCGCTTGGCGTCGTACGCGGTCGGGGGCGCGATGAAGGTGCCGTGCGCGATCAGGCCGCCGCCCGAGGCCTGGGAGAGCCGCGCGAGCTCGGCGAGCGTGACGCGCGTGCCGGCGCCGACGACCGCCTTGTCCCGCAGCTCGAGCGCGTCGGCCGGGACGCCGAGCTGCGCCGCCGCGAGCCCGACGAGCTGGCGCCGGAGGTCGGCCACGGCGGCGCGGCAGGCGTTGCCGACCGCGAACGCGGTGCGGCTGCCCTGCGCGCCGAAGTCGAACGGCGTGGCGAACGTGTCCGCGGAGACCACGCCGATGTCGGCGAGGTCCACGCCCAGCTCCTCGGCGAGCACCTGCGCCGCGCCGGTCAGCGCCGCCGTGCCGATCTCCGCCGCGCCGGTGTTGAGCGCGACGGTGCCGTCGGGGTTGATCTTCACGTACACGCCCGAGGACCCGCCGGTCGTCGTCCACCAGCCGCACGCGAGCCCCTTGCCCCGGCCGGGGGCCGGCCGGCGATCGTCCCAGCCGATCGCCGCCGCCGCGCGGCGCAGGCACTCCTCGAGGCCGACGCCCGCCAGCACCTGGCCCGTCGGCCCCTCGTCGCCCTCGCGCACGATGTTCTGCAGGCGGAACTCGAGCGGGTCGAGCCCGAGCGCGTCGGCGATCATGTCCATCTGCGACTCGACGGCGAAGTTCGCCTGCGGCCCCGACGGCGCGCGGAACGAGCCGCAGTTGGTCTTGTTCGTGTAGACCGCGTAGCCCTCGAGCAGGAGGTTCGGGATCTTGTACGGCCCCGCGAGCACGAGCGTCGCCACCGAGGCCACGCCCGGGCCCGAGCCGGCGAACGCGCCGGTGTCGAACCAGATGCGCCCCTCCTTCGCCGTGATCCGGCCCGCGCGCGTCACGCCGGTCCGGAGCTCGACGCGCGTGCCCTGGCGCGGGTAGGCGGCGGTCAGCTCCTCCTCGCTCGTCGTCAGGACCCTGACCGGCCGTCCCGTGCGCCGCGCGAGCAGCGCGGCGACGTGCTCGACGCCGATGCGGAGCTTGCCGCCGAAGCCGCCGCCGATTCCCGGCACGATCACGCGGATCTTCGACGGCGCGAGCTCCAGGATCTCGGCCAGCGTGTTCTGGATCTCGAAGGGGAGCTGCGTGTTCGACCACACCGTCACCTGCCCCGAGCTGTCCCAGGACGCCACGGCGGCGCGCGGCTCGGTGTAGCCCTGGTGGACCATCGCGGTGCGGAACCGGTGCTCGAAGATCCGGTCGGCCTCGGCGAAGCCGCGCTCCACGTCGCCGACCACGATGCGCGCGCGGTGGCACACGTTGCCCTCGCGGTGCAGGATCGGGATCGCCGCGTACGTCGCCCACGCCTCGTGGATCAGCGGCGCGCCCGGCGCGAGCGCCGCCTCCAGGTCGAGCACCGCCGGCAGCGGCTCGTACACGACCTCGATGGCCGCGAGCGCCGCCTCGGCCGCCTCGCGCGTCGTCGCCGCCACCGCGGCCACCGGCTGGCCGACGTAGCGCACCCGGTCGCGCGCGAGCACGGTCTCGTCCTTCAGCGCGCCGCCGTAGCGCACGTCGGGGACGTCCGCGGCGGTCAGCACCGCGCGCACGCCCGGGAGCGCGCGCGCGCGCGCGGCGTCGATCCGCACGAGCCGCGCGTGGGGCTCGCGGCTCCGGAGGAGCTTGCCGTGCAGCATGCCGGGCAGCGCGAAGTCCGCCGCGTAGACGGCGGTGCCCGTCACCTTGCCGGGTGCGTCCATCCGCGGCAGCGACTGGCCGACGACGCGGGGGCTCATGGATGCGTGCACCCTCCGCCCCCCGCTCGACTCCCCCGGAGCGCGGCGGCGGCGGCGAGGACGGCGTCGGCGATCTTCTGGTAGCCCGTGCAGCGGCAGAGGTTGCCGGCCAGCGCCTCGCGGATCCCGTCCTCGGTCGGCGCGCCGTCCTCGTCGAGGTACGCCTTCGCCGCGAGCAGCATGCCGGGGATGCAGTAGCCGCACTGCACGGCGCCGTGCTCGACGAAGGCGCGCTGCAGCGGATGCAGCTCGGCGCCCCGCGCGAGGCCCTCGATCGTCACGACCTCGCGGCCCGCGCACTGCGCGGCGAGCAGGATGCACGCGTTCACCGCGCGCCCGTCGAGCAGCACCGTGCACACGCCGCACTCGGCCTCGAGGCAGTTCTCCTTCGTGCCGGTGAGCCCGAGGTCGTCGCGCAGCACGTCGAGCAGCGTGCGGTGCGGTGCCGTCAGCACCTCGTGGGTCTCGCCGTTGATCCGGAGGGAGAGCGCGAGGCGGCTCACGCCCCGCCCCCGATCCGCTCGCGGCACCGGCGGAGCGCGCGCGGCACGAGCGTCTCGACGAGCAGCCGACGGTAGCGCGCCGAGGCGCGCACGTCGCTGATCGGCCGGCACTCGCCCGCCGCGAGGCGCCCGGCCTCCCGGAGGACGTCGTCCGTGAGCGGCCGCCCCTCGAGCGCCCGCTCGGCGGCGCGCGCGCGCATCGTCGTCGGCGCCACCGCGCCGAGCGTGATCCGGGCCGCCAGGCAGCGCTCCCGCGCGGGGTCGAGCGTCAGGCGCGCGGCCACGCACACGACCGAGATCTCCATCGCCCGGCGCCGCCCCGCCTTCAGAAAGGCGGTCGCCGAGGCCGGCGGGAGCCGCTCGAAGCGGATCGCCGTGAGCAGCTCGCCCGGCCGGCGCGCGGTCTGCCCGGGGCCCGTCAGGAAGCCCTCGAGCGGGAGCGTCCGCTCGCCGTCGGGCCCGAGGCACGTGACCGTCGCGTCGAGCGTCAGGAGCACCGGGACCACGTCGGCGGCGGGCGAGGCGTTGACGACGTTGCCGCCCACCGTGGCGACGTTGCGGATCTGGTGGCCGCCGACCACCCGGGCGCCCTCGACGAGCGCGCCGAGCGGCCCCTGGAAGTCCGCGCAGCGCTCGACGGCGCGGTGGGTGACCAGCGCGCCGAGCGTGATCGCCCCGTTCGCCTCGATCCGGTCGAGGCCGGGGACGCGGTGCAGGCTCAGCACGTGCCGGGGCGCGACCTTGCCGCGCCGCATCTGGATGATGAGGTCGGTGCCGCCGGCCAGGAAGCGGCCGGCCTCGCCGAAGCGCGCGCCGAGGGCGACGGCCTCGGCGACCGCGGCGGGCTCGTGGTACTCGAAGCTCACGGGACGCTCCGCGTCGAGGGCCGCGCGGCCCGGCCGTTGCCCTCGGCCCGCACGCCGAGGCCGAAGTCGCGCGCCGCCGCGAGCGGTGGCCACACCGCGGCGAGCTCGGCCGCGGCGCGGCGCAGGCGCGGGGCGAGGCGGCGCAGGCGCGCGAGCGAGACGCGGAAGGTCGGCCCCGACACGGCGACCGCGCCCACGACCCGGCCCGCGACCAGGATCGGCGCCGCCGCCGCCCGCCCGCCCTCGACCAGCTCCTCGTCCACGATCGCGTAGCCCCGCGCACGCGCCTGCCGGAGCTGCGCGGCGAGCTTCGCCCGCGACGTGAGCGTCCGGGGCGTGAGCCGCCGCAGCCCGTCGCGCGCGAGGATCGCGAGGGCCTGCGCCTCGGGCAGGTGGGCGAGCCAGACCTTGCCCGACGCGGTCGCGTGCACGGGCGCGACCAGGCCGACGAGGGGCAGCATGCGGATCTGCCGGCCGGGGCCCTCGGCCTTCGCCACGAAGAGCAGCTGGTCGTCCTCGACGACCGCGAGCTGGGCCAGCTCGTCGGTCTCGTCGGCGAGCTTCTGGAGGATGGGCAGGCAGAGGCCGGGCATGCCGACGCGCTCGGCGTGCCCGAAGGCGAGCGCGAGCAGCCGCCAGCCGAGGTGGAAGCGCGCCGTCAGCGGGTCCTGGCGCACGAACCCCTCGCGGGCGAGCGTGCCCAGGATCTTCGAGAGGCTCGCCTTGCCGTGCCCGAGCTTGGCGGCGAGGCGCGAGAGCGCCACGCCCTCGGGATGGCCGGCGAACGCCTCGAGCACGCGCATCGCGCGCGACACCGAGGCGACGCGAACGCCGGGGCCGTCGGCCGGGTGGGGCATAGGATTGGAAACCAGGTTTCCTATCTAGCCCCAGCCGCCCTCCGTGTCAAGCGCCGGCACGGCGCGCCTCAGCCGACGAGCGCGAGCTCGCGGCTCGAGCGCGTGAGCATCCGCGCGCCCGCCGCGGTCACCTCGACGGCGTCCTCGACCTGGACGCCGCCCCAGCCGTGCTCGTAGTACGGGGTCTCGACGCAGAAGACCATCCCGGGCTCGAGCACGGTGTCGCTGCCGGGGGCGAGCGTCGGCGGGTCGTACGGCTCGAGGCCGATGCCGTGGCCGACGTGGTGGCGCTGGTAGTGG
>Ga0209002_10002911_pt1 | contig 13666 bp, 10 predicted proteins | sample Rifsed16ft2_FD_184010 | JGI IMG/M metagenome (GOLD analysis project Ga0209002, IMG submission 184010) | Soil microbial communities from Rifle, Colorado, USA - sediment 16ft 2 (version 2) | ecosystem: Environmental > Terrestrial > Deep subsurface > Rock core/Sediment | place: Rifle, Colorado...
AGCAACTCCATTAGATCGCGGGTCTTCATGCCAATAACGTCCTGGACATCATAGCGCAGAGAATTCCCGTCTCGTTGGAAGCGGGCATCGACCCAATTCTGCTCGTGCGATTCAAGTCTGGATTGTCAGACGAACAGGCTCTCGCCATGTACGAGGTCCGGGCTCCCCGGTATCGGGCGTTGAAAGGCTCGCGCCAGTGTCATCGCGACCAGGACGAACAACCCTATCGATCCTGCTCCTCGTGGTTCCTCTTCTGGCGCTCGCTCCGGCGCTACTCAACGTCAAGAGGAAGGCGCTTCTCGAATACGGAGCTCTCGTGGCGAACCACGCTCAGTTATTCGATGAAAAATGGATTCAGGGCCACCGCCCGCCCGGCGACGCGATCCTGGGAAACCCCGACGCGTCGTCGTTAGCGGACCTCGGAAGCAGCTTCACCGTGGTGCGAGAAATGCGAGTCGTGCCGATAGATAACCCCACGCTCATCAGCCTGGCAGTGGGAGCCGCGTTGCCCTTGCTGCCCGTCGTGATTTTCGCCACACCGGCGGATGAGCTCATCGGAGCGGTCATCAAGATGCTGGGATGAACGCCTAGAAAATCGCTCTTTGGCGGTGACAGCCCGCCAGCGCAGCAGTGACGGCACGTGAACCGCACAGAAACGCTGATCAGTCGTCGCCTTCCGCCGTCGCTGGGCGGGGCCTGCGGCCGGTGAGCGCCTGCCAGTGACGCGACACCACCGCGGTTGCCTCCAGCGTCAAGCTGAACAACGCGGGAATCAGGAACAACGTAAAGATGGTGGAAACGATCAGCCCGCCGATGAACACCGCGCCCAGTCCGCGATAAAGTTCTGAACCGGCGCCCGGCATCAGCACCATCGGCAGCGTGCCGGCGACGTTCGTGGCCGTCGTCATGAACATGGGGCGCATGCGGTTCTCTACGGCCTCGCGGATAGCCCCGCGCGCCTCCATTCCTTCCTCCCGGATGTGGATCAGTGACTGGTGCACGATCAAGGTCGCGTTATTGACCACCGTGCCCACCAGGATGATGAATCCCAGCATGGTCAACATATCGAGGGCTTGGAATGGCACAACGCACTTCAGCAGCCAGAGCCCGACAAAGCCGCCGACGGCGCCCAGTGGCACGCTGAACATGATCACGAACGGATGCACGAAGCTCTCGAACAACGCCGCCATCAGCAGGTAGGTGATCACCACCGCCAGCACGAAGTTCCACTTGAACGCCCCATAGGTCTGCGTCAGCTTGTCGGCGGTGCCGGAAAGCGTGATGCGATAAAGCCCACCGATCGCGCCCTCCTGCTCCATCGGCGCGATGATCTGATCACGGATGAGGTCCATCGCAGTTTCGAGCGGTATTTGTTCCGGCGGCTGCACCTGGATGGTGATGGCGCGCTGGCGCTCCCGATGGTTGATCTGCGTCGGTCCATTCTCTAGGCGGACATCGGCGACAGAACCCAGCGTCACCAACTGGCCATCGGGCGTAGCGATGGGGATGGTCTCGATCGCTTGCGTCTTATCGGCGTAGCCGTCTTCGCCGCGCAGCATGAGGTCGATCTCACGGCCTTCGTGCTGGTATTCGCTGACTTTCGCGCCGTCCACCAATGCGTTGACGGTGAATCCCAGATCCTTGTTCGAGATCTTCAGATCTGCCGCGCGCCGCCGATTCGTAACTATCTGCACTTCGGGATTACCCAGATCGAGGCTCGGCACCGGAAACGCCTGTGCCCCCGGCATCTTCTGCAAGACCTCCCCGAAGATGCGTCCGCCGTGCTGCAACAGCACGTTCAGGTCGGGGCCGGTAATCTCGACATCGATGACGCGGGCGGCGATCTCGTTGCGCTGCAGCAGGCTGTACTGACTGATGAAGCCGATCGCGCCAGGGATCTTGCTGACGCCTTCTTGCAGCACTCCGGGAAGCTCGGGTAAGCGCAGCGGGTCGTTCGCGGCCACCCCCATGAAAGAGAAGCCCGGGACGGCAACATAGAACAGGTCGCGAATGCCGCCACCCGGCATCTTCTCCGCTTCGGGAGTTCCCGGTTTTGCCTCCCACAGCGGACGCGCAACCTCTTCGATGGGCTGGCGCAGAGAAGCGATCTCATCCAGGTTGTAACCCGGCGGCGGCAGCACGATACCGAAGGCAAAGTTGCTGTTCGCCGTGGGCAGGTATTCTGCCTTGGGGAGCATGAGGAAGCTCGCGACCAACGCCGCCGTCGTCATGCCTGCCACCACCCCAACCCGGCGCGGCAGGCTGCCGCTGATCCAATAGACGGTTTCGCCTACCCAGCGCGTGAACCTTTCCGCCAGGCTGACGCCTCCCCACAGGTTGTGATGGCCCTTCTCAGCATGAGTGTGCGCCGCCGTCACTAGCCTGGCGGACACCGCGGGTACGACGGTTATGCTCACGACCAGACTCAAGGCAACGGCCGCAGCGATCGCGATAGCAATGTCGGCGAAGAGCTGGCCGGCTTCCTCGCGGATGAAGACGATTGGAATGAAGACCGCGACGGTGGTGATGGTGGTGATGAGCACCGCGCCCCACACTTCCCGAGTGCCATCGAGCGTGGCCTGCAGCCGCGACTTACCCATCTGCAGGTGACGGTAAATGTTCTCCAGCACGACGACCGAGTTGTCCACCACCTGCCCGGCGGCGAACGCCATTCCAGCCAGGCTGATGACATTCAGGGTTCGTCCCGTGAGGTAAAGAACCAGGAACGCGCCGAAGATGCTGATGGGGATGGCAGTGGTGATCACCACCGTGCTGGAGAACGTCCGCAGAAAGAGCAGCAGGCAGAGCACCGCCAAGACGCTGCCCATGTACAGGTTCTCCGTGACCAGATCGATGGCGCTCTCTACATAGGTGGTCTCGTCGTAGACCTGGACGAGCTGCAAACCACGCGGAGCGAGCAGATCTCGGTTGAGGTCGGCGACTGTCCGCTTGAGGCCCTCCATCGCGTCCAGGACGTTGGCCTCGGGGTTCCTGGCCACGTTGAGCGCCAGTACCGGCACGCCCTTGCTGAAAACCTGGCCGGTGAATTTCCTGTATCCGAGCTGCGCGCGGCCGACGTCGCGGACGTATACTGGGAAGCCGCCGCGCTGCGCCACGATCACGCCTTCGATCTGCTCCGGCGACGTGTACTCGCCGATGGTGCGCACGATGTAGCGCCGCTTACCCTCGTCGAAATCACCGCCGGAGATGTTGACGTTCTCGCCGTCAAGCGCCGCCGCCATCTCGGCCAGCGTCACCTTGCGAGCGGCCAGCCTTGCCGGATCGACGATCACCTGCAGTTCGCGCTCGCGTCCGCCATAGATATTGGAAGTGGCGATGCCGCGCACACGCTCGAACGCCGGTTTGATGAAATCGTCGGCGAAATCGTGGAGGGTTGAAATGTCGCCCTTGAAGCGGTTCTCCGCGGCCGGCTCCAGGCTGAACCAGGCGATGGCGTTGATGTCCACATCGCTGGTGGTGATGACCGGCTTCTCGGCGTCTTGCGGATAACGCGGCACCTGATCCAGTCGGTTCGACACGCGCAGTACGGCGACATCCAGGGGCGTGTCGATGTGGAAGGTCATGGTGATCGAGCCGAAGCCGTCCTGGCTCTGCGAGGTCATCTTCACCAGGCCTTCCAGGCTCTTGAGCTGTTCTTCCTGTTCCTGGACGATCTCGCGCTCGATCTCGTGCGGGCTGGCGCCAGGCCAGAACGTCCTCACCGTGACGCGCGGCTCTTCGATGTTCGGCATGAGTTGAACCGGGATGCGGGACAGCGAGATGGCCCCAAACAGGACCAGAAGCAGCACCGCCACCGCGGTGGAAACCGGATAGCGGATCGAGCTGTCGATGAGCTTCATTTATGGCATCCCATATTCAATGGGCGTGGCGTCCACGGCCGTGCCCGGCATGAGCCGCTCGTTGCCCCGGGTCACCACCTTGTCCCCCGGGTGTATGCCGCCGCGCACTTCGATCCAGCTTCCGGAGCTCGAACCGGTCTCCACCGGAACCTCGTCAACTGTGCTCTGACCATTGACACGGAACAGGAAGCTTGCTGGCCCGCGGGTGACGACCGCGTCCTTCGGAACCACCGTTGCGCGGTAGCTGTCGCCAGCGGGCAAGGTCACTTTTGCCAGCATCCCGGCAGCGATTTGCGCTGGCGGGTTCCCGACGCGCACTTTCACCGGAAACGTCCGCGCCGCCGGATCCGCCTGCGGGATCAGTGAGATGACCCGGCCCGTCAATTCCAGTTCGGGCAGTGCTTCGAGCGTCACCGTCGTCGTCGACCCGTTGCGGACCTGCGAGAAATAGCGCTCCGGTACTTCTACGCGGATCTCAACCGCGCCCATCGCCAGCAGCTCCACCACCGGACCGCCGATGTCGATCCACTGCCCGACTTCGGTGCGTTCGCGCGCCACCACGCCAGCAAAGGGCGCCCGGATGGTCGAGCGGTCAACGTCATCTTCTGTGCGCGCGATCTCCGCTCGCAGCGATTCCGTCCTGCCCTCCCAGGCGTTGAACTCCGATTGGCTCTCATCGAGTTGCTGGCTTGATAACACCTGCGCCGCGAACAGCTCCTTGGCCTGGGCCAGATTGCTCTCCGCCTGCCTCAGACGCGCTTCCGCCTCCTGCAGCGCGCCCCTCTGTGCCGCCAGCCGAAGCTCGAGCGGCGTGGTGCGCAGTTTCGCCAACACCTGGCCCTCGCCGACACGTGTGCCTTCCTGGCCGGGGAACTGTTCCACGAGTCCGGCGACGGGACTGGCGACTACGCTTGCCGTCTCCGCTTCCACTGTGCCAGGAAGCGACAGCGTCTGGCGCAGGCTGTGTTCGCGCGCCGGCGTGTAGCGCACCGGGACCTTGGGCGGGGGCCCCTGCGCATACAGCGGAGCGGCCACCGCGACGGTCACTGTCGCCAGGCAAAGGCGCCATCTTGCGGAAACGATCCGCACGCGAACCTGCTTGCGCGACGACCGGCACAGATAGACGACGGCCTTCCTGGCTAGGTGCGCAGCGGTGATCTTGTGACTACCGTGACGCTCGATCATCGCTCCTCTCATCTACGAAACTCTCCGTCACCCCGGTACCTCATATTAGAAGGAAGTGCGGAGCGCGTAGGGGAGTGGGATTGTATCCGCCCCGGAAACGTGGTTGCAATCGCCTTCAGGGACTGCGCAAGCGCAACGTGATGAGCTTCCTGGGTTGGTCGGTTCTAGTTGGGGGCATTTCCCCGTCACCCAGAAGCAGACCTATATCAATTCGGCCTACGTCGGCCCCCATGTCCAAGGTCGTGCACGAGACCGCCATCAGTTATGTCGAGGAACAACTGCTCACGCCCGCGGTCGGCCTCGATAGACAAACAAGGAGATCGGGGCGCTCCTCGGCTATACTGAGCGGACGATCAAAGCGTACGTTTCAAATTTGTTTCGGAAGACAGTTACGTCTACGCCGTGGGGCTGCATTCCGCCGGCAGGCGGGGTGAAGCGCTGTCGGTGCTGCGGGCCGCCGAGGCCCGTCATCGCTACGACCTGGACATTCTGGGCTCGCTCGTTTCCATGAACCGCGTGGCCGGCCATGCCAGGGACGCGCTTTCCTACGCGAGGAAGATTGCCGAGGTCTTTCCCGACGATCCCGCGGTGAAGCGCCTGCTGGGCGAGCTGGAAAGAGCGCACTGAGCGGGTTGCGCCTGCGGCCCCATCCGGGCCGCCCTCACCGGGCCACTGGAACGCAGGGTTGACAACACTCCAAGTTCGCCGAAAATGGAGCATGTGAGTATCCTGCCACGGATCATGGCATCCCGGCTGCGCGGCGCGCTGGCGCGCGGGAGTGGAGCGAGCAAAGATGCTGGTGGTTACCGACGACGATCCGGGGATGGCGCGTCGGATCGTGGCCGTGCCCGTCCCCTCAACCCAACCATGCGCATCGTGGTCAGGGCGCGCTACCACTCGGCGGCGGCATTCTCAGGAATCGAGCATTGATCGCGACGATCACCGTGGAGAGTGACATCAGGATGGCGCCTGCCGCCGGTGAAAGAGCGATGCCCTGGTTGTAAAGCACGCCAGCCGCCAGCGGTATCGCCACGACGTTGTAGCCGGTTGCCCACCATAGGTTCTGAACCATCTTTCGATAGGTGGCGCGAGCGAGCTGGACAACGGAAAGTACATCGCGCGGGTCGCTGCGGACCAGCACGATGTCCGCGGACTCGATGGCCACATCCGTTCCGGCGCCGATGGCGATTCCCACGTCGGCCTCCACCAGGGCGGGAGCATCGTTCACACCGTCTCCGATCATTGCTACGGTGAGCCCCCGCGCTTTCACCTCCTTGATCTTCGCCGCCTTTTGGTGGGGAAGCACCTCGGCGAAAAAGTCGTCCAGCTGCAGCTCCCGAGCCACCCATTGGGCAACGGCGCGCGAATCACCGGTGAGCATCATCACCTGGATACCCATTTCTCTCAGTCCCTTCAGAGCCTCCCGAGACTCCGGGCGGATGATGTCGGCCAGGGCGATCGCGCCCTTCGGCTGGTCGTCGACGAGGACGTAGACGATGGTCTTACCCTGCTCCGCCAGCTCGTCCAGACGAGAGTCGTTGAGCGCCACACCCTGTTCCTTGAGGTAGCCGGGGCTCACGACCTTGACCCGCCGTCCGTCCACACTGGCCTGAGCTCCTTTGCCGGGTATGGCCTTGAAATCTCGGGGCGTCGGATAGGATAGCCGTCGCTCTCGAGCTTCGCTGACCACTCCCGCGGCGATGGGGTGCTCGGACTGGCTTTCCAAACTGGCTGCCAGGCGCAGGATCTCCTCGTCGCTCTCCCCTCCCAGCGAGACGACGTCCGTCACGCCGAAGCGGCCCTCGGTGAGCGTCCCGGTCTTGTCGAAGACGATGGCCTGCAACGCTCGGGCTCGCTCGAAGGCGGATCGATCGCGAATGAGGAGGCCATGGCTTGCCGACAAGGACGTCGACACAGCCACCACCAGCGGAACGGCGAGGCCCAGAGCGTGTGGGCAGGTGATGACCATGACGGTTACCATGCGTCCGAGCGCGAAATGAAAGTCACTGCCAGCGGCGAGCCAGACGGTGAGCGTCAGACTTCCCGCAGTGAGTGCGATGAGGGTCAGCCACAGCGCCGCCCGGTTTGCGAGATCCTGGGAGCGCGAACGAGACTCTTGCGCCTGCCGCACCAAGTCGATCACCTGCGAGAGGTACGTCTCGGCACCCGTTTTCTCGACTTCCAGGGTCACCGCAGACTCGCCGTTGATGGCGCCGCCAATGGCTCGATCCCCCTCGCCCTTTTCCACCGGCCGGCTCTCCCCGGTGAGCATCGCTTCATTGACCGTCGTTCGTCCTTCCACGATGATCCCGTCCGTCGGGAACTTTTCGCCCGGCTTCACCAGCACGCGGTCTCCTTTGCGCAAATCAGCGACCGGAACTTCTTCAACCGACCCGTCTTCAGTCAACAGGTGGGCCTCGGAAGGCATGAGTCGGACCAGATTCTCCAGGGCGGCCGAGGCTCCCAGCACGGATCGCATCTCGATCCAATGACCGAGGAGCATGATGTCAATCAGAGTCGCCAGCTCCCAGAAGAAATGCTCGCCGGGCAGACCGAAAACCACCAAGCTGCTATAGCCGTAGGCCACGCTGATGGCGAGGGCGATGAGGGTCATCATACCTGGCCGCTTCTCCGCCAATTCCTGGAAGAGGCCCTCGAGGAAAGGCCGGCCGCCGTAGAAGAAGATGGCGCTGGCGAACGCGAATTGAAGGTAGGAATCCCCCGGGAAACGCCACGTCTCCTCGACTCCCAGGAACGACTGGATCAGGGGTGACAGAGCGAGGACGGGAGGCGTGAGGGCAAGCGATACCCAGAAGCGCCGGCGAAAATCCTCCACCATGTGGGCATGGTGGCTGTGATGCGTCTGTTGAGCTTCCCTGGGATCGTGGTGACCATGCTCGTGGGACGGGGTCATTTGCTTCTCCATTCGTTCAGAGCTTGTCGGCCGATCCTATCAGCGAGGAGGTCCGCTCAGTGCTGGTGGCCACCTGTCGGGTGCTCATGCGTGATGTTCCACTTGACGTCGTCGGGATCGACTCCATCGATGGCGCCCTGTCCGTTGTGCCATCCCAGCCCGCATCCAGGGCACACGGCCTGCCCCGCTTCGAGGTTGTTGTGGCAACTGCACGATCCCTCGTGAAGGGCGCACCAGTTGCAAGAGGGTTCGATGCAACAGTTGTACTCGCCCTTGCTGAAAAGCTGGGACTTGACCTCCTCGAGCCTCGTCTTGATCTGCTCGAGCTCCGCTTCCGGCTCCGCAGACATCGGGGGCCCGCTCGTTTCCTGCTCGACCAGCGGCTGCGGATCGCCAGCTTTCTCTGGAGTCGTGCAGGCGAAGAAGCTCGCAAGAGCGAAGACCGTAAGTGCCAGGGCTAAGTAGTGTATAGATCTCATCAGACCTCCTTCTTTTCACTTTGTTTCGCGCCTCCAGGATGGCGGCTACCGTCCGTGCATTGGTGGGAGAGGAAGCACGATTTCGCGCACTTGGCCGTCGCGAAACACGGTGACGGTCAGATCGGTGCCAGGTCGGGGGTACAAGAGGATCCGGGCAATCGGCGATGCCGACGAGATCTCCTCGCCGTTGATGGCCATCACGATGTCGCCGCCTAGAACATAAGCCGTCTCATTCAGCAGGACCATCCGGGTTCCGGCTCGGATGCCGGCATCGTCGGCAAGGCTTCCCGGAACAACCCGTTCCACGAGGAACCCGCTTCGCTCGGGGAGGCCGAACAGATCGACCAATTCGGGTGTGATCTCGATACCTTCGATTCCCAGCGAGGGACGATAGGGATGTCCCATCGCGATCAAATCCGGCACTGCGCGTTTGGCCAGGCCGATGGGAACCCCAAAGCCCACGTTCTCTGCTTCGCGCGCCAGAGCCGTAGCGATGCCGATGACCTCGCCCGAGGAGTCGAGCAGCGGCCCCCCGCTGCTACCTAGATTGATCGCAGCGTCCGTCTGAAAAAGCGCCCCTCGGAGCTCCACCGGCCCCTCCGGGAGCGAGCGTTGAACACCGCTGACGACACCAACCGTCAGCGTGTTGTGAAGCGCGAGCGGGTGACCGACCGCGATAACCTTCTGGCCAACAACGACATCGGACTCGCTCAGGCGAAGTGGTTCCACGAGGTCGGCCTCGGTCAAGTCGACGCGCAGGAGTGCCAGATCCAATGTGGGGGCGGTGCCAACCACGCGTGCCACGGCCATACGGCCACCGGGCAGGTAGACCTCGATTCGGTTCGCAGAGCCGACCACGTGATAGTTGGTGAGGACGTGACCGTTCTCGTCGATGAAGAACCCGCTTCCGTTGCCTTCCGAATACCGCTCTGTACCGAAATCGGTAGACTCCTGCTGGCCGGCCTTGATGTGGACCACGCCGAGCCTGGCCTGCGAGAAAACTGCGATAGTGTTCTGCTCGTCCTCGTTTCGATACGACTGCTCCCCAGTGACTCCTGCACGCAGGAGGAACAGGACTGCTAACGCGTGAAAGACGGGTCCAATCAAGGCTACTCCAACTCGACGATTCGCCAGAACCCTTTCATGATGGCATCCCGGATCTCTTGCGGCGTCTTTCCCGATTTGGTCATTTGCTCGGCAAGGAAGACCTCCTTGAGACACACCGTTCACCCGGCGCCGTGGTCGGACGTGTAACAGTCGAGGAGGCTCCCATGGCCGAACCCCTGGCAGTAGCAGTAACAGGGCTGCTGAGCGAGCACGTCTGGAATTTCCTGGGCGATCGCGTACGCCCGGGCGACAAACGGGATGTGAAATCGCGCCGGATCCAGGGTGCTGGGAAATGGCTTTGCGTCCTCCGGGTCCGTGTGAAACGGCGGCACGTCCTCGCTCCGAGAGTTGCCAGTGCCTGGAGAGGCCGCCGGGGTCGTAGTTCGCCTCGGTCTGCCTCGGTCTTCAAGCGAGCTCGTCGCGACAACGTAGTAAAGGCCAGCCGCGGCGGCTATCGCCACGGGTACCCACCAAACGGATCGACGAGGGCGACGCTCCGTTTCTCGACGGCGCCCTGATTTTTCCTTGCCTTTCCTCTTCTTCATCGTGTGCGCTCCCCTGTGTACACTGGAGGGAGCGGTCTGGGCTCAGGAGAACCGCTCCCCCTGGGACAAGGCAAGAACCGGGCCAGCGTAGCGAACAGACCGGAATTGAGAAAAAAGCTACCTTAAGCCGCCTTATTCCAACATCTTGTAAGGGTTCTATCCACTCACCGCCGGAGTTCATCACCGCGGCAAGAACGACAGGGAATGTTTGAAATCAAACAGTGATGGTCGGTTCGGGTTATCATGTCTTTGGATGCGTGGTTGCTTTGCCTAACAAAGATGATTCCCCGGCCATCCTGCACCACCGCGTCCAGCTCGCGCCTGTTGGTTATCCAACACCTGTCCGGCAAGGAGCCCCTCACCGGAACATCCCCCAACGCGAAGCAATAACTAGACTTAACGCTGGGAACCGCCGGGTGGCGCGCTCGTTGCAATCGCTGTTTAGCGCGCAAACCTCCCCAAGGAGGCATCATGAATAAATCTCAAGCTTTCGAGTCGCGCGCTTTTGGGGAGCGCGTACCGAAACCGGTTCGCGAGATCTTCGCGTTCGCTGGTCGCTCGGCGAGTCAAACTCTGTGGCGCGCTCTCGTGATTGTCGCAGGCATCGCCGGCACGGGCATGGCGCATCACCTGACGCCCATTGAGCTCATCAATCTGCATAACGTTTACCAGCGGCTCTACTACCTGCCCATTTTCGCCGCGGCGTATTGGTTCGGACTCGGCGGGGCAATCGCCGCTTCCTTGCTCTCGGCGGCCAGCTACCTTCCGCATATCTTGGTCGATTGGCGAGAAATGAGGGGGCTTCACGACGAGTATCTGGCGGCGCAGTATGCCGAGCTCATCATGTTTCAAGTGGTGGCTCTTGTCGTCGGGCTGTTAGCGCAGTCCGAGCATCGCCTCCGGCAACGACAGCAGAGAACCTCCCGAGAGCTTGCCGAGGCCTACCAAGAGCTTCGAGAAAGCTTCGAGCACTTGCGGCGCGCCGACAGGCTCTCCTCGCTAGGCGAGCTCTCGGCCGGGATCGCACACGAGATCAAGAATCCCCTGGCGTCGATCAAGGGCTCGCTCGAGATCCTGGCCGACGACTTCCCCGTCGGACACGCCAAGCGGGAATTCGTCGAGATCATGTCCCAGGAGCTCCATCAGCTGAACACGATCGTGACGGAGTTCCTCGATTTCGCCCGGGCGCCCCGTCCGGTCAGAGCGCTCTGCGACCTCCGCGAGGTGATCGTTTCCCTGAAGGTTCTGTGTTCCAAAGAGGCGTCAAGACACTCCGTGGAGCTCGCACTTTCCGTCCCCGAGACGCTCCCCGAGCTGAACCTTGACGCCTCGCAGGTACAACAAGCGTTGCTGAACGTCGTCCTCAATGGAATTCAGGCGATGCCCAGGGGGGGACGGTTGGACATCGTGTTGGCGCGGTCGAACGGAGGGGTTCGCATCGAGATTCGCGATCAGGGCACCGGTATCCCACTGGACCAGCGGACACAGATTTTCGACCCGTTTTTCACCACCAAGGCGCGCGGTACGGGACTCGGCCTTCCGATTGCGCAAAAGCTCATCCGGGCCCAGGGGGGAGACATCCGGTTACGAGAGGACCACCAGGGTTCCGGTGCCCTATTCGTCATCGAACTGCCGTCAGGGAGCGACAACCATGACTGAACGAATTTTGATCGTTGACGACGACGCCAGCTTTCGCCGCGTCGTGGAATTTACCCTTCAAGAAGAAGGATACGAGACCGCTGCTCTCGGCGACGCCGAAGAGGCTCTGCAGGCATTTCTCGAGGCGGAATTCTCTCTGGTGGTCACCGACATGCTCATGCCTCGACTCACAGGTCTCGACCTCCTCACGCGGATGCACGCCGTTGCGCCCGAGGTCCCCGTTGTCGTCGTGACGGCGCACGCCGAGCTCGAAAACGCGGTGCAGGCCATGCGGGAAGGCGCCTTCGACTATCTGCAGAAGCCCGTCAATCGCGACGAGCTCAAAATCGTCGTGCGACGAGCCCTGGACGTTGCGAAGCTCAAGAATGAGAACCGAGAGCTCCGCCAAGTCGTTTCGGAGCGTCTTTGCTTCGAGAACATGATCGGTGTTTCGAAGGCGATCCAAAAGATCTTCGCCACCGCCGCCCAGGCGGCGCGATTCGATTCCACGGTCTTGATCCTGGGTGAGAGCGGGACGGGGAAGGAGCTCCTGGCGAAAGCGATCCATTTCAACGGCCCGCGAAAAAACCGGCCCTTCGTCGTCATCAACTGCGGGGCGATTCCGGCGACCCTGCTGGAGTCCGAGCTCTTCGGTCACACCCGTGGAGCCTTCACGGGTGCCATCGCCGACCGCAAGGGAAAGATCGAGGCGGCGCAGGCGGGAACCGTTTTTCTGGACGAAATCGGCGACCTGGAGCCGCAGATACAAGCGAAACTGCTGAGAGTTCTCCAGGAAAAGGAGATCGACAAAGTGGGGACAACGAACCCCATCAAGGTGGACGTCCGCATCGTCGCGGCGACCAATCAATCGCTGGAGAAGCTCGTCAGGGAGAACAAGTTCCGCGAAGACCTCTTTTACCGCCTCAGCGTCATACCCATCACACTTCCACCGCTGCGGGAGCGCCGTGACGATATTCCTTTGCTGGCCCATTTCTTCCTCAACAAATACGCACAGAAGTTCGGAAAGAAGCTGTGCTTGGACCGAAAGGTACTGAAGATCTTCGATTCATATGCCTGGCCTGGAAACATCCGAGAGCTTGAGAACCTGATGGAACGTTGGGCCGCGCTTACCGAGGGGAACGAGATCACGGTCGAAGATCTACCCAGTCTTATGACAAGCCCATCGCTCCAGGTAAGCGAGCTCATCATGAACCTTCCGCCGGAGGGAGTGGCCATGGACAAGGTGGAGGAGTACCTATTGAGGGAGGCGCTTCGGCGAAACGATTGGAATCAAACCCGCGCAGCAAAGTTCTTGCACATCACACGCAACACAATGATCTACAGGATGCAGAAGTATGGACTGTCGCAAAAGGAAACTGCGCCGGCGCGGAAGGAGCTTCAGGAGTCGACCTAGGGCGTGTGGGCACTCGCTCACGAAACACATCACCTCTTCACGAAACCTGGTCCGGGGAAGTGAACTGGATCTTCAAAAGGGAAGGAGCGGACGTGGTCCTTGTTTTGGCACTCCCCTTGCCGGCCATCTCGGGGAGCTCGATCGGGATTCCGTAGCCTTCCGAGGGCCCGTACGCACGACCGCGCACCCGGTGGCATCCGGGGATCACCGGCCGAAGTTCAGAACGAGCAGTCGCTGCACGTTTTGCAACAACAAGATGAGCACCGTCTCCAACGCAGCGGACTTGTATCCAATTGCCCCACTATCGTTTACCTCCCGCTCTCGCGACGAGCGTTCCTCCCGGAAGGAGGAGGCCCCTTCGAACGGGCGCCCTCCGCCCCGAACTGGGCACGTCTACTTGGGCTGATGAGTGCTCGTGGCACCGGCAAACTGGATCTCGCGGAAAGACCACAAGACGCCGTCGCTCACTCGGAGCGTCGCGATACGCGCCTGGGCGGATTCATCCCTCTCGACCGTCTCGCTGA
>Ga0209002_10002912_pt1 | contig 13664 bp, 12 predicted proteins | sample Rifsed16ft2_FD_184010 | JGI IMG/M metagenome (GOLD analysis project Ga0209002, IMG submission 184010) | Soil microbial communities from Rifle, Colorado, USA - sediment 16ft 2 (version 2) | ecosystem: Environmental > Terrestrial > Deep subsurface > Rock core/Sediment | place: Rifle, Colorado...
CGCCGAGACTTTTTGTCAATGATACCCGTTGCCTATGCCGGAGTTCTCCTTTCAACCCTGCCAAAAGAAGTTCTGGCACTTCAATACATCGGTCCTATTGACCCAGCTCTTAATCCTCTTCAGACCTATCCTAACAGGGACTGGGAGAAGATCTATAGAGACATTTACACGCCTGACTCTACATACCATTACCTCTGTGCCCCCAACGATACTCATGGCTGCCTATTGAGGGCGAGCGTGAAGAATGAAACGGTGATGTATGCTGACCCGAGTTTTGGATACAACAAGGCAACAGATGCATATGGAAACAAAGCATCTGCCCGTTGGGACCCAAGGGCATGCAAAAGTGGAATGTCGTATGTAAGAAGATTCTATTCAGAGAAAAGAGTGAAGGGTGCCTTTGTCAGGAAGGGTTTCAAGCAATGGGCCGATGATGGTTTTCCAAGAGAGCCCGATACTGGCAGACCACCGAAGAAGTATATCGAAGGAAGAGGCAAAGAAGAATTTGTAAAGATGCCTCATGATGACGCTTACGCGCTCGTAGCAAAGGCGCTGGTTGATATAGTCAGGACCTACAATGGTTCAGAAGGCCAGGCCAGACTTACAAACCAAGGATACGATCCTGCAATGATTGAAGCCATGGCAGGTGCAGGGACCAGAACGATCAAATGTAGGGGCGGCATGCCGTTCAACGCACCTACACGCATCGGTGCCCTCTATAGGTTCGCTAACATGCTAGCGCTCCTTGATTCTCAGACACGAGGAGTAGGATCTGATGCAGCTGTTGGCGCTTCAGGTTGGGACAACTATGCTTGGCATACCGACCTGCCACCCGGCCATCCGATGGTCAGCGGAAACAAGACGCTTGATTTTGATCTCTATACCGCAGAAAATGCTTCACTAGTAACTTTGTGGGGAATGAACTGGATTGCCACAAAGATGCCTGATAGTCACTGGCTTACAGAGGCGAAACTGAAAGGTACAAGAATTGTGACGATAGCACCGGAATATCAATCTAGCAGTTCCAAAGCCGATTCGGTGATTGTAATAAGGGCAGGAACCGACCACGCCCTTGCATTAGGTCTTGCACATATCCTCATTCGCGACAGGCTTTACGATGAAGAGTTCGTGAAGTCCTTTACAGACCTTCCGATGCTGGTCAGGACAGACAATCTGAAGGACCTTAGGGCTAAGGATATCATTGTTGATTACAAACCTGCAGAGCTGAAAAATTTCGTCAAGGTTCTGAAGGCTGGGGAATCGTCACCTCCAATTGCTATGCAAGCAGAACAGATAATGACGGAATCTCTCAGGAAGGAAATTGACGACTTTGTCATTTGGGATACAAAAACAAAATCGCTAAAAGTCGTACCCAGAGACCGGGTAGGCTCATTCTTCAAGGATATGGGTGTTGATCCCGCCTTGGAGGGAGAATTTGACATCACAACAGCAGACGGCAAGAGCGTCAAGGTAAGGCCTGTCTTCGACCTCCTTAAGCAGTACCTGATGGACAATCTAGACCCCAAGACAGTCTCGGAAATAACTTGGGCTCCCCAGCAAGCGATTGAAGACCTTGCCAAGCTGATAGCTGCAAACAAGACCAAAACCCTATTTGTCGAAGGTATGGGTCCCAACCACTACTTCCACAGCGATCTGAAGGATAGGAGCATAATCCTTGTCGCTGCCTTAACGAACAACATCGGACATTTCGGCGGAACTGTGGGCAGCTATGCGGGAAACTACAGGGCAGAAATGGTAAATGGATTGACGCAGTGGATATACGAAGATCCATTCAACATAGAGCTTGATCCTCAAAAACCCGCAAGGACTAGGATATATTTCAGAGCGGAGTCGGCTCACTATTACGCATACGACGACAGGCCATTGAGGGTTGGTAACAAGCTCTTTACAGGCAAATCGCATGTACCATCGCCTACCAAAGCAACCCTCGTTGCTAACACCAACTCGATACTTGGGAACGCTAAGTGGGCACACAACATCATGGTTAATACCCTTCCAAAGATAGAAATGCTCGTAGTTAACGAGTGGCTGTGGACTGGAACGTGCGAGTATGCGGATGTAGTCTTCGGTGTTGACAGCTGGGCAGATCGTAAAGTCCCTGATTTCTACGCGTCGGTAACAAATCCATTCCTGCAGACATGGCCTGTAAGTCCGCTTCCCAGAATATTCGATACCAAGGATGATGTCCAAGTTTTGGCAGGCATAGCTTTAGAGCTGACGGAAATTACAGGAGACAACAGGTACAGAGATCACTGGCAGTTCGTCCACGAGGACAAGGTGCAAGCTTACATAAACAGAATCTTCCAGGCAGGCAACGCAACAAAGGGGTACACGTACGAGGCCCTCGAACAGAGTTGCAGGGAAGGTACTCCATTCTACATCATGATGCGGACAAGCCCAAGGATCACTGGATGGGAGCAGACAAATGAAAGCAAGCCATGGTATACTAAGACAGGTAGGCTGGAATTCTACAGGGAAGAGGACGAATTCATTGAATCTGGAGAAAACATGCCAGTCTACAGGGAACAGGTAGACAGCACCTTCTACGAGCCGAACGTAATAGTTGCAAAACCGCACCTAGCTATCAAACCCAAGAAGCCAGAGGACTATGGGATAGCTACAGACAACCTCGACGCAGAAGTAAGACAGATCAGGAACGTAGTCAAGCCATGGGCAGAGGTGATGAACACAAAGCATCCCTTGATGGAAAAGGGATTCACACACATACTGTTCACGCCAAAGTATAGACATGCGTGCCACTCTATGGGAGCAAGTACTGATCTCACAACAGTTTACTTTGGTCCCTTTGGTGATTTCTACCGCAGAGATAAAAGGAAGCCATGGGTTAGCGAAGGCTACATTGACATCAATCCCAACGATGCTAAGAGTCAGGGCATTGATGATGGCGACTACATCTATTGCGATGCAGACCCGTCTGATAGGCCATTCGTAGGTATTGACAAAAGACCCGACGACTACAAGACCTTCCGCTGGCTCGTCCGTGCAAGGCATTATCCGAACATTGCGCCAGGGAACCTGCGGGCTTGGTTCCACTTCTACGTGGCTACCCATGGGAGCGTCGAGGGGCATGAAAAGAGAGAGGATAAACTTGCAAAGAATCCAAGAACAGGCTACCAAGCAGCCTACAGATACGGAAGCCATCAGTCAACGGTGAGGACGTGGCTAAAGCCCACGATGGCAACTGAGAGTTTGGTGCGAAAGGGCTACTATGCTCAAGATATTGGGAAAGGCTTCGCACTTGACGTTCACCAAGTCGTAGGCGCTCCAAAAGAATCCTTTGTGAAAATTTCGAAGGCCGAGCCTGGTGGCGAAGATGGAAAGGGACTATGGAGTCCTGCAGCGGCAGGCTTCAGACCGAATTATGCGAGTGATGCGATGAAAAAGTATCTAGCTGGAGGGTATTCGGAGGTAGTATAGGATGGCGAAAGTATTCAACTGGCAGCTCGGCAGGGATATGGACTACACATATGAGACTGCAAGGCCAAAGAGACAAGCATCAGCAGTCTTCGACACGAACAAGTGCATAGCGTGCCAGACATGCACGATGGCATGCAAGACAACTTGGACCTCAGGCAAAGGCCAAGAATACATGTTCTGGAATAACGTCGAAACAAAGCCTTGGGGTTCATTCCCAATGGCATACGATGCTAAGATACTCGACGCTTTGGGACCGCAGAAATGGGCGAAGAAAGAAGATGGTCATATCTATGGCGGGAAGACGATCTTCGAGTCTGCACCTGCTTTGGAGAGGGTCATGGGGATTCTTCCAGACGACTTGGATTACGCTTATCCAAACAGGGGAGAGGACGAAACAAATTCAATAATTTCGAAGGATAAGTTCTACCTACGTATGCCAGAAGACATGTGGTTCTTTTACCTACCAAGAATTTGCAACCACTGCACATACCCAGCATGCTTGGCTGCGTGCCCCAGGACAGCCATCTACAAGAGACAGGAGGATGGAATAGTTCTGCTAGATCAGGCTAGATGCAGGGGCTACAGAGAGTGTATTCGTGCCTGCCCATACAAGAAGGTCTTCTACAACCACGTGACAAGGATTTCGGAGAAATGCGTCTTGTGCTATCCTGCTGTGGAGAAGGGCATCCAGCCTAGATGCATGCGCACCTGTATAGGAAAAATAAGGATGTTCGGTTACCTGAGCCAGCCTGAGAAGGCTGATCCGGAAAACCCAATCGACTTCCTAGTTCATGTAAGAAAGGTCGGTCTCCCATTAATGCCCCAGCTAGGCTTGGAGCCCAACATCTACTACATACCTCCAGTCCATGTGTCAAATACCGCATTTCTGAACATGCTCTTCGGACCCAACGCTATGAAGGCAGTTGAAACCTACAAGAAGGCCATGCTTGGAGAGGATCCTGAGCTTGTGGGCGCAATGCTCCTGAATGTTTCCAGCGATCGCATAATGACAAAGTTCAAGGTTTTGGGCGGCAAAGAAGTAGTTGGCTATGGAGAGAACGGACAAGAGGTGATTCGCATACCGATGAAAGAGCCTACAGTAGTCCGACCATTCTACGACGACAAGCTGAACGTCTACAGGCACAACATAACTTGAGTTGGTGCTAGATGGTCCAAGAAAAGAAACAAAAGGATCCGAACAAGGCTAGGAATCGCCGTGAAACTATGTTGGCGATAGGGGTTACCGCAATGGGCTTCCTCACAGTGTTGCTCTATCCAACTGTGGATAGGATACTGAGACCGGGGCTGCAAAAGGTGAAAAAGCCAGAAGGAGTCGATATCTTGGCAGTCAAAGCAGATTCCGTGCCTTTGAATGATCCTGATTCTCCCTTATGGAGCAGAGCGCCTGCAACTGACGTTCAGCTTGCAGATCAGACCATAGTAAAACCATTCAAGACCACCGTGCCCAAGGAGCCAATAAAGGTTAGAGCAGTGTACGACAACGAATGGGTAGGGTTCCTCTTGGAGTGGAAAGATGCATCGGCCGACAAATCCACAATCAAATTAAGGGAATTTAGAGATGCTTGCGCGGTATTACTTGCAAAACATCCCGCTCCTCCCGAAGTCAGGTTTATGGGGACGAAGGACATACCCGCTACAATATTGCATTGGAAGGCTGACTGGCAGCTCGACATTGAGGAAGGTTTTCAGGATCTGGAAAAGGCATTCCCCAATGTTTCTGCAGATGTTTACCCCCCGATGAAAGAAGCCGTTGTCTCTGGAAAGCCACCAAAGACTCTGGACTATCCTGAGTATGCAAGGATCAAATTGGCAGGGTGGGCAGTAGGTAATCCTATCTCGCAGCCTACAAAACATGTTCCCATAGAAAAAATACTTGCTGTAGGACCAGGCACTATAGCGACAGCCCCAACTCAGGATGCTGCAGGGTGGGGGACTTGGAAAGATGGCGTATGGAGGGTTATACTTGCTAAGAAGCTCAAAGCATCTGACTCCGCCAACGGCGAAGTAGAATTGGTTGCAGGGGATACCTACACAGCCGCATTCACAATCTGGTACGGAAATGAGGGAGACAGGGGTGCGAGAAAAAATCCAAGCATGCTTCAGACCGTATATCTGCAGTAGGATGATGGCCTTGCTAAGATCCAAAACTGAAGAAGATTTAATCATTTGGGGAGGACTGTACAATCTACTGGCAAGGAGTTTCACATCAGACATTGAGGAACTAGGACGTGTTATGGAGCAGCTCCCGAGGGTTTTGGAGTTAGCCAAGGTTGCTAATGTTTGGCACATTCTGGAGAATCTGGAACTTGCCCTGCAGGACTCCTCCGCAACAGAGGGTTACGTGAAGCTCTTCGAGATGGGCAACGCTCCTCCTTATGAAACCAGCTATACATGCAAAGAGCATCCCTACCGCAATAATTTCGATGAAGCTGATATCTCAGGTTTCTACAAAGCTTTTGGGATGAAGGCAAAAGGCGAACTGCCAGACCATCTTGCAGCAGAGTTAGAGTTCATGGCTTTGCTATACCTGAAGCAAGGTTACGCCGCTTTGTCAGGGAATAATGCGAGTGCCGAGATATGTCGCGAAGCAAGGGAGAAGTTCTTTGTCGAGCACCTTTCGAAATGGGTAGATCAGTTCAAAGCTGAAGTTACAAGACAGGCTAAAAAACCCCTCTACCCGCTTCTGCTGGAGCTGATATCCTCTGTAATTAATGAAACGAGTAAACAAGAAGTTTCCTCATAAAGCAAACATCTCTGGAACTTTTAATATAATCGTGGAACCAATGAAAAGGCAGATGCGAGAGCTACACTCATACGTTCTGGTAAAGTATTTTGCATGGATTTACGAGATTACTGGGAAAAGGGAAGAAAGGGTGCCAATTAATGGGCGCATGACAGTGCAGGACTTCCTTGCGAAACTGTTCTCTATGTATGGCGATAATCTCAAAGAGTCTGTGGTGAGTGGAAATGGAACACTGAGAAATAATATAGGGATACTGATCAATGCGTCTCCTGTTAGAAAAGATGCTATTGACAGAGTTTATGTAAGAGATTCCGATGTTTTTGTCATACTGCCTCCTATAGCCGGAGGATAGCACATTGATTGGTAAGAGGGCCGCAATAATTCTTGCGGGGGGAAGAAGCTCGAGGATGGGTGAGAACAAGGCGCTTATGATGCTGAACGAGAAGACGATGCTCGAGCACATAGTTGAAGCAATCAGGAAGATAACTGGCGGAATTGTCTTGGTAATTGGTTTTGATCAGGATGTGAACGCTGAGGCTCTTATTAGCAAAAATATCCCAATAATAAAAGACATATTGGATGTGAAATCTCCTCTAATCGGGATTCTAACAGGCACGAAGTTTCTTTCTGCAGAGTATGTCTCGGTTCATCCCTGTGACACACCGTTAATAGAGCCAAGCCTTATGGGATATCTGTTCAAAAGGGCTGAAGGGCATGACGCCGCGATAGCGATAACAAAGGATGGAAGATTACAACCTCTCAACTCCGTCTATAAATCTTCGGCAGTGCACAGAGCCTGCGATGAATCACTTAGCAGAGGGGAGACTAAATGCAAGCAGATGATACAGCACCTTGAAGATGTTGTATATGTAAAGGAGGACGAGCTGACAAGGTTCGATCCCCTGCTCAGAACCTATATGAATATCAACACAAGGCAGGAATTCCAAGAACTTAGGCTAATGCTTGGAAAGGCGTAGGATTATGATAAAGGTGAGGGCTGATCTCGGTCTTCTGCTGAAGCTTGTAACATACGAACAGGTGCAACAGACAATCAGAAATTCGATTAATCTTATAGGGTATGAGATTGTTCGAACTGAGAATGCCCATGGGAGGATTGTTACCGATGGTGTAACTGTAGCTCAGGATCAACCCACCTTTGACAAGGCCGCAGTTGATGGATATGCAATTGATTCATCTACGGCAAAATCAGCCACAAGAACATCTCCAGCAAGCTATGAAATAGTAGGTGAAGTCTTTCCAGACGACGCTTCTGAAAACAGAATCAAGCCTGATCAGACCTTTTATGTTTCATGCGGTTCCCGCATACCTCAGGCCGCAGACTGCGTTGTTAAGGCTGAACTGGTAGAGAAACAGAACGGTACAATCAAATTGTCATCTCCTATAGCTCACGGGAAGAACATATCATATACAGGGGAAGATTTCAAGGTTGGAACCAAACTTTTTTCCTCTTACCATAAACTTAGACCTCAGGATATAGCAGCACTTCTTGCAACGGGACACATCAAGGTTAAGGTTCTAAAAAGACCTGTAGCAGGAGTATTATCGGTTGGGAGTGAACTTACCGATGCCCGAAATCCTACGAAAGGGCGCCTAGTAAATGACCATGCGTACGTGCTGCTTGGGTTTTTACGTGAATTTGAAGCAGAAACTGTTAACCTCGGAGTCTGTCCCGACGAAACCGAGAAGATAAGCGCTAAGCTTAGAGACGCTATTCAAAAGTGCGATATGGTAATTACACTTGGGGGCACCTCAGTCGGCAAGAAGGACTTAGTTCCAAACGCTATTCTGAGCTTAGGGGCGAAGGAGATGTTTCACGGGATGCGTATGTCTCCTGGCAAGGTAAACGGGCTGATGATGGTTAGGGAAAAACCTGTCGTCATGTTAGCAGGGCATATAGTAACCGCACTTGCAGGCTTCTTCACGATCGTAGTGCCAATTTTACAACACATGCAAAATATGTCAAAGCAGATGAAGGTTGTTAGTGCAGTACTTGCGGAGGATGTCAAGATGAAAGCAGGCATGGATCGTTTTCTCCTTGTCCACATAAAGAATATTGATGGTCAGCAAATTGCAACGCCATTCGGTCTAGACACTAATCTCCTCTCCAGCTTGGTTTCTGCAAATGCCTATTCGATTGTACCGTCTGATTCGGAACCCAAGGCAGGAGAATCACTCGAATTTCATCCTTTGAACTTGTCAGGCTCTGAACTATGACAGTCTACATAGGCGTGCTCGGAGACAGTGGCTCGGGAAAAACCACGCTAATAGAGCAGGTCATAAGTACGCTCTCAGCGAAAGGTTTCAAGGTTGGAGCTGTAAAGCATTCTTCTCACGACCTTTTCGACCTTGAACAAAAGGATACTAGGCGCTTCCGCAAGGCAGGCGCTGATGTTGTAGTCGGGTTTTCAAGGAGCGAAACTATCATAGTGAAGGAGAGAGGCTCTGTTGCGAACCTTGCTGACATACATTCATTGATTCAAAATAATGTTGACGTAATGATAATAGAGGGATTTAGGTCGCTCGTTCTGGCTGACGGGCGCATACTCAAGATAATACTTGCAAAAAATCCGGAGAATCTTCGCAAGTTCGCATCGGGACCTGGCAGGACTATCGCTGTTGTGAGCAATAATAATGCACGGTTCAAATCGCTGCCCAAAGGTGCAAAATTGGTTAGCAAGGATGAAACAGGGATTTTAGTTCAGATGTTAGAGGCAGAAGTTTCTAAAGCCCTGTCGGAAAAAGAACCCGAACCTGTAAGGGCTAAACCATATCTTCAAACATGAGCATATCAAATCAGGAAACATGACACTAGCCAACCTGCCTGATTCTCTGCAGAAGTTTGCCGCCAAGTATCCGAAGGTGTGGAAGGTTTACTCAAAACTCGGGGAGGAGTGCACAAATGCCGGACCATTAAAGGAGAAAGAAATCCATCTGATAAAGATGGGAATTTACGGATCGAAAAGGCAAGAAACTCCATTCAAAACGCATGTCAGGCTAGCGCTTCGCAGCGGAACTTCCGAAGATGAAGTTAGCCACGCAATACTGCAAATCTTGACTTCAGAAGGTCTAGGTCCAACCGTGAGAGTCTGGAACTGGGCAAACGAGGTCATCAGGGATGAAGCAAGGAAAAAAAGAGGTTAATGCATGTCTGCAGGGACACCTCTCTACGACCAGTGGAGGAGACCTGTAACAGATCTAAGAATATCGGTAAATAATTCTGCAGAGTGCAATTGGGGCTGCATCTTTTGCCATAAAGAGGGAATTCTTGAAAGTCATGAACAGATGACGCCTCAAGAAATCGAAAGGATTGTCAGGCTTACAAACCTGTTTGGGGTGAAGATGGTCAAGCTTACAGGAGGTGAGCCCATGCTTAGAACTGACATAGTTGAGATTGTTGGCCGAATAAAATCTGTTCCTATCGAAGAAGTTTCCATGACTACAAATGGCACTCGCCTTGCGAGGCTTGCCGCCATTCTAAAAGAAAAAGGTCTTAGCAGAGTCAACATAAGTCTCCATAGCCTCAAGGAAGATACCTTCAGGTTTCTTACGCATGCTAACAAGTTGAAGGACACGATTGAAGCGATAAAAGCATCAATAACTGCACAATTGCGACCTGTAAAGATTAATGTGACAATCATAAGAGGCATCAACGATTCCGAAGTTAATGACATGATAGAGTTCTCCAGAGAGCTTGGAGGAGGGGGGACAAATATTCTTCAGCTGATTGAAATGGTACCAACTACTGCTTCGAATTTTTACAAAGCATACCATCTGAACCTTGATGCGATAGAGGAGAAACTCAAAGAAAGGGCGAGTTCAGTGTCGGAGAGGGTGCTACACAGAAGACCAAGATACGAGCTGGAAAGCGGCGTCTGTGTCGAAGTTGTAAGACCGATGTATAGTCCATCATTCTGCATGGGCAACAATCGAATGAGGATAACTTGCGACGGGAAGTTCAAACCCTGCCTCCTGAGGAGCGAGAATCATGTTGACTTTCTGGTAGCGATGAGAAGAGGAACATCTGATTCTGATCTAGCAGAGATATTCAAGAAGGCTGTTCTGCTGAGAGAGCCGTTCTTCAAATCTGGCTCTGAAATGCGCAAATCTGGCCTTACATTATGCACACAGTGAAACTATTTGGGTATAAAAGCAAGCTTTACAAGAACTATTTCCAAGCAGATCTTGCGAGCAGAACATCAAACTCTGAAACCAGAGAGTCCTGCAAGAGAGTCTGCAATATCGCTGGGGGCCGGACTCTTCACCGGTCTTGTTGCAGGGCTTGTTGGCTTAGGAGGGGCAGAACTGAGAATACCTTTCCTGCTCTATGCTCTAGGCGTTCCTGTCAGAGAAATGGTTGCATTGAACCTGATTGTTAGTCTGGTTACTTCGGGTTCAAGCTTCTTGGTCAGGTGGCAAAGCGGCTTGTTCGCTGTTGAGGACATGTCATTATCTCTCAGTATGGTAGCAGGCTCTTTGTTCGGCGGATATTTTGGAGCCGTGATCAGCCACAGAGTTTCGATAAAGCGACTGAAAATCTTTCTTGCAGTTATACTCTCAATTGTGATAGCAAGGATTCTGCTTGAGATGGTTGCTGAAAGCGACCCTACACGAGTCTTCCCTTCATTTGAGCTCCCCCTTGCAGCTGTGTTCGGGTTTCTTGTTGGGCTGGTAGCTGGAGTAGCTGGTGTAGCTGGAGGAGAGTACCGCATCCCTATTCTCATGTATATGTTTGGGTATCCAATCAAGGTAGCTGGAACAATAAGTCAGTTGGTTTCCATACCTACAATGGCCATCAGTGCTAGCAAGCATAATAGTTACGGCGTAATCGGGAAGCGCACTATCAGAATAGCGCTCATAATGGGAATAGGTTCGTTGTTAGGGGTGTTGCTGAGCGGAATCTTTTTGCTACAAATTCCTGACATCTACATAAACGGCATCTTCATCATCATTCTATCATACACTGTCTTCAAGCTCCTTCGAGACCTTCGTTAGCAATAAAAAGGCAGATCCGCGAGTTCGAAATCGATGCGAAAGTCTGAAGTCTACAAGAAGGAGAATATTGTTCTCTTGAATGAACTCCACGGAACACTGAAAGCAGAGTTATCTGGAAGGATCGGAGCAGTCATGGTCTTCTTGGGTGTAGCGCGCGAGCTGATGGCTTTTTTGTTGTTCCTAAAGAGAGTCAAGGTTTAAAGAAAGGAGACCAGATTGAAATCAGCATGTTTCGACGTTCAAGAAATTGAGATGGTCAGGATCTCGATCGTACCTCTACGTTTTTGGGCTTGAATGAAAGTAAGATGAAAAAACGGGAGCAACAATAATTATTATCATGGAATGAAACATGCATAGTGCAGAATCATAATGGATAAAGTCATTGAGGAGGGCTGGGCGGAGAATGATGGTATTCGCTTACACTACCTTGACGGTTACAAAAACTCAGATCCCAAACTGATTCCATTATTTTACCTGCCAGGCGATTTGGAAGGAGCTGAGAATTTGGAGTCTGATATCCATCTGTTCGCTCCAAGAAGGTGTATTTCGGTAAGTCTACGTGGTCGTGGAAGAAGCGATGCGCCGAAAAAGGGATACACATTTTTCGACCATGTATCAGATTTAGAGGCTATAGCATCAAAAATTGGACTTGAGTCCTTCTGCTTGATGGCATATTCGATAGGTGTGCCATATTCTATTGAATTTGGAGCGAGACATCCTGAATGCCTCAAGGGTCTAATCGTAATTGATTATCCGCCGTGTTACCCTGCCATTTCAGATGAATGGGTTAGATCTATACTTTTTGGGATGGCCGAGCAAGTAAAGTCTGATGTCGTTAAGGCTCTGCAACGCGAGTCTAAGGAAATACTATTGTGGGATAGATTGGATAAGATTAGGTGTCCCGTATTAATTTTGAAGGGCGGTCTTCCAGGCAGCTATCTGGAGCAAGAGATGGTTTCAAAATATCTTGAGCATCTGCCCAAAGCAAAGGTCATCACTTTTGAGAATTCCGGTCATTTGATCTGGGAACCAGACTATTATGGATTCATCAAAAGAGTCAGGGATTTTCTTCTACAAATCGATGCATAACAAATGTCAAAAAAAAGCCAATGTTATCTAAAAGGAAAAAATACGTCCCCAAACAGTGGATTCCTCAGCCTTAGAATGTTTGATGAACCATTGAGCCTATGTGTAGCTTAGGCTCACGGAATCCCAAAACCAGATACATTAGGCCTAAACCCGCTTTTGGCCCACCTTGAATTCTAAACCAGCCGAGTCGCAATCGATTTTTTACTGGCAAACCCCAACCACGATCTAAATTCGATATCTTAAACGTAGATTGCGATACAAATCCTTTGAGTGGTATCTTACGCAACTCTCAAAGCGATGCTGGTATTCCTATTTTATTCTTTTTATTTCGGGTAGTCAACAATCAGATAACGCAATGTCAACCATGCTTGTCGTTAGAACGATCTATCCCGTATATGTTCGGGACAACCGTTAATGCTATTTGATCATCAGTCCTGAACATGTCAAAGAAATCTCTTGGAAGAAATGGCAATCTAGTAGGCGAATCAATCGCAAGGTTGGGGATCAATTATAATTATCCGAATGTAGCAGCAGTATTTCTGGTTGCTACGGCAGGGATCGCTCACCTATCTCTTATACCAGAGCACGGAGACGTTCTGATTCTTGGGACCTTCTTCGCTGGAGTGGGTATCCTGCAGTTGGCCTTGGGAGGGCTCTTCCTTTTCTTTTCGAGCAAACGGTTATACAAGATAGGCATATTGAGTTCTATAGTTCTAATTCCCCTTTATTTCGCAACTAGGTTCATAGGAATCCCGATAGGTCACTATAATGAACCAGAGCCTGTAGACGCACTCGGTCTTTTAGTGAAGGTGGCGGAGGTAGGCTTCATGGTTATTCTACTTCACCTTTCCCGAGCAGGAAACGTAGCAGATGGAGAAAGAGGAGGTAGAATCGCAATGGCAAGATCCAAGAGCAATATAGTACCAGTCAAACCTGCCGCGTTAATACTAGTAGGGCTGCTCTTAGGAGCCTCCTTCGGGATAATAGTAGGGCTGTCCATCGGCCAGCCGCAGTTCACTCAGCTGTTACCCAGAGCACCGGTAGCTATGGGTCAAAACATCAGAGAGTATACACTCATAGTCGAACCAAAGCAGATGAAGGTTGGCGACAAGACTTGGGAGGTCTGGACTTATAACGGAACAGTTCCAGCTCCGACTTTAAAGGGAAAGGTTGGAGAAATACTACGTGTAAAGGTCATCAATAAGCACAACATAACACACAGTTTCCACACACACTTGAGTGGCTACAAATTTGAGATGGACGGTTCTCAGGCCAACATAATTGCGGGGAAAGGTGTTGGTTCTATGATTCCTCCTAACAGAGATTATGTGTATGAATT
>Ga0209002_10002913_pt1 | contig 13661 bp, 9 predicted proteins | sample Rifsed16ft2_FD_184010 | JGI IMG/M metagenome (GOLD analysis project Ga0209002, IMG submission 184010) | Soil microbial communities from Rifle, Colorado, USA - sediment 16ft 2 (version 2) | ecosystem: Environmental > Terrestrial > Deep subsurface > Rock core/Sediment | place: Rifle, Colorado...
CCCCGCCAATCGTCCACATAGCCATCGCCGTCGTCGTCCACGCCGTTGGCAGGCGTTTCGCCGGGGTTCTGCCATATTTGGGAAGCGAGGTCCGGGTGGTTGAGATCAATCCCAGTATCAATGACTGCAAGCGTGACGGAGATGGAGCCGGTGGTGATCTCCCACGCCTGCGGGGCCTGGATTTTGACCGGGCCATACTGACTGGCCCAGGCAGGGTCGGAAGGAGTAATTACCGCGGCGTGAACCAGATAGTGAGGCTCGGCAAATACGACAGCGGGCGCATGGCGCAGGGCGTCCACGACCGTGAACACTTTCCCGTCGGGCACTTTAAGCACTTTCACGTTGAGGGACGGTAAGTCGGCGTGCAGACGGATCGCATATCCGGCGGCATAGGGTCGGACAGAACTAATCGCGGCGCCCGGTTTCAGCCGGACGACGACTTCATCGCTGACGTACTGGCCGGGAAGAACGGCGGCCAAAGCCGCCGAGGCGGCCTGGGGCGGGCGTGCCAGCGCAGAGAAGAGCAGCCAGATGAGAACGAGGCCGAGCCAGGCGCGCAGGAAAGGCGCCGCGCCGTTTGGGGCAGGTTGATTGATCACGCCTCGCATTATAAACTTGTTCCACGCCGGGAAAGGTATATGACTAATGGCCCACGCCCGGCAGTTTCCGATAAACGTGTGCTTTCCTTCTGACGCCTTGATGACTGCTTCCACTTCCAGAGTTGCGCTCCCGGTAATTGTCCTGGCAGCCGCCGTGGGGATTGGGTTGGCTCGCCCGGCGCCGCTCACGCTCAAAGATCAGGAACAGGGGCGGTTGGACCAAGCCGCGCCCATCCCAGAGAGAGAGACAACCGTTCGCCAGACCTTCGCGGCGGCTCACAACGGCCTCTCGGCGGTCGAATTGCTGGCCGTGGTCTATTCCGGCGCATCCGTCACCGATACGCTCACGCTCCGCTTGCTGGATGCGTGGGGCTCACATGTGATCGCCGCCCAAGATTTCGCCGGGGTGGCCCACAACGCGCCGCTGCGCCTGAGTTTTCCGCCTATCCCGGATTCGGCGGGCAAAAGCTACACGCTGGCGCTGGAGGGCAGCCTGAACAATAAGATGACCGTCTGGGCCTACAGCCTGGATGGTTATGCGCTGGGCCAGCTGAGCGTGAACGGCGCGCCCGCGTCGGGCGACCTGCGCTTTTCGACCACATACACTTATCTCTGGGCCGATGTGGCGCGCGATGCGGTGAAATATCTTGGCCGCTTAGGCGCGCTGGCGCTGCCCTTGTGGGCCATTCTGTTCGCACCCGGCTTGCTGCTCATACAGTGGGCCGGTTATCCCAACCCCGCAGCCTGGGTGAAATGGGGCATTGCCCTGGCTCTCAGTCTGAGCCTCCTCCCTCTGGCGTGGTTGTGGATTACAGCGGCTGGCCTGTGGTGGTCGAAATGGACTTTAGGCCCGATCTATATCCTGATCGGCCTCGCAGCTGTTTGGCTGAGCTTCTCGCAGGCGCTCACAACCGGTTGGCTGAGGCATCGGTTGAGCGTTTCGGCTCACGATCTGCTCGTAGCGCTTGTCCTGCTCCTGAGCATGCTGGCGCGCCTGCTGGCCATTCACGATTTGTCTTTCCCCGCCTGGGTCGACTCCCCGCACCACTTCACCATCACCCGCCTGCTGGCGGAATCGGGCCGCGTGCCAGCCAGTTACAACCCGCTCCTGCCAGTGGACCAATTTTCCTATCATTTTGGGTTTCACGCTCTGGCTGCTACGATCCACTGGCTCACCGGCCTTTCCCTCGTGGACACGTTCCTCTTCGGCGGCCAGCTTCTCAACGGACTGACGCCGCTGGTCGCCTATACCTTTGTCGTCTTAGTGAGCCGGCGACCGCGCGCCGGATTGGTGGCAGCATTTTTCGTCGGGCTAGTCTCGCTTTTCCCGGCTTATTATCTTTCCTGGGGGCGGTACACGCAGCTGACCGGCCTGTTGGTCCTCGCGCCGCTCCTGGGAGGCGTATGGAGCCTGGTTGCTCCGACCAGTGACGGTGAATCCGTGGCGGCCTTCCGCAGGAAGGCCGTTGTGATCGGCTTGCTGGCGGCTGGGTTACTGCTCACCCACTACCGGCTCCTGGCCTTCTTTGCGGTTTTCGTCTTGGTTGCGCTGGCGCTGGGGCGGCGGGGAGGCTGGAAAATTATCCTGATGGCGGCTGTGATCGGCGCGTTGTTAGCCTCCCCCTGGCTGGCGCGCTTAAGCGCTGTGAATGTATTGCCTCTGCTGAACGCCTCGGGCAGCCTGGCCGCCTCCGAGGACTACAACCGTTTTCCGGTGGAGTACTTTCAGCGCGAACTGGAAAAGGGCTGGATGACACTGGCTCTGTTGGCTGGCGTCTGGGGCGTCATCCGCCGAGAGAGGACCGTTTGGCTTGTCGCGGGTTGGGTGGCAACCACGTTTGCTCTGCTAAATATCGGGCCGGGCACCTGGCTAGTGAACAACAACTCCTGGGCGATCACATTGTTCCTCCCCGGTGCATTCGCGCTCGGCTGGGGCGCAGATGAGGGGTTGGCCTGGGCCGGGAAGGCCATCGGGGACTTGTTCGGCGGGCGGCAGCCAGACCTGGCCCGCTCGCCGCTTGCCGCTGAAGACCCTGCATTGCCTGCTCACTCGCGCGCAGCCTGGGCGCGCGGGCTTCTAGGCTGCGTGATCCTCGCGCTGGCGACAGGGCTGGCCGTTTATGCAGGCGTCAAAGGAGCGCTGAACCAGATGAGCGTTTCCAATCCAGCGACCATTCTCGCCACGGCCCAGGACGCCCTCGCCCTGCAATGGGTTGATGAGCATGTCTCATCGGATGCGGTTTTTGTGGTTACCGGCTGGCTGTGGCTCAATAGAATCTGGGCCAGCCCGGACGGGGGCAGTTGGATCTGGCCTCTGACGGGCCGCCGGACGACGCTCCCGCCGCTGGATTACACCAATCAGCAGGGCTGGCGAGAAGAAGTCCGCGCCTTCAACGAAACAATGGCGAAAGTGCAGGATGCCGGCGCGCCAGAGACCCTCGCGCTGCTTCGCGCGGCGGGGGCCACGCACGTCTTCATCGGCGCGCGGGGCGGAAACTTAAAGCCGGAGATGTTCGCAGGCAACCCGAATTATCACCTGCTTTACACCAATGGGGCCGCCTGGGTGTTCGAGGTCGCTGAGGGCGGCGGCCCCTGAAAATGGAGATGCCTGGTAGGAGCGGCTTGCATATCGCGGATACAACCCGCTCCTACGGGCAAACACGCGGGTTTGCCCCTACGGGGGCGTAATCGGGGGCAGGGGAAAGGCCAATCCTCGCGCCAGGATGACCTCGTTGTTGGCGATGCGGTTGCCGCGTTCATCCAGCGCCAACAGGCGGACGAGCGTCTCTGCATGGATGAGGCCGACGTATAGATCGAGAGGGGGCGGCGCCTGATGATCAGGGAAGACGAGTATATGCTCGTCCAGGATGGTCTCGCCGGCCTGCCAGAGCGATGTCGGGTACCAGCCGCCGCGCGGCTGGCTGTCGCCCTGGGCGTAAGCCGTCCGCGGCGTGTCGCGGAGATGGACGAAGACTGTGTAATCTTCCCCGATATCCTGCGATGCTTCCCAAAGCAGAGAAACCTTTGCTCCGCGTGCATCTGGCAGTGCTTGAACATCGTACCCCTTCAGCGTGATCCCGCCGCCAAATCGGTACCTGACCGGATGCGCCAGAGGCAGGACCGAGCGGGTCGCCTGGATTTTGATGGGAATCTCGGCGAACTCGGCGTTCCCCAGATTTCCGGCGAGCTGGCTGACCGGAAGCGCCGGGCCGTTGACGCCGTCCAAAAGCGCCACGTGCAAACTGGCGGCGGCCGGTGCGGGCGCATCTTTCCGGGCCTCCACCGAATAATGGTCGCAAAAGCGTTCATTCGCCGTCCAGAAAGAAGTCGGATAATTGCCTCGGCCCGGATATGTCTCCAGCCGCCCGTATCCCTGTCCATCAGGTCCGACGATCTCGAGAAAGACTGAGTAATTTCGTGCAACGGGGACAACAGCGCGCCAGCAGAGCGTAATCTTGAACTTCTGACCAGGGAGGACGGCTTGGGGACGCAGATACCCAAGCAATTCAATCTCCTCGCCAAAAGTTACGTTGAAGGGATAGTCAATCACGGCCTCCGGCGCAAGCGGCTGGGGTTTGGCGTAAGCCGGGACGATAGAGCCGAGGGGAAGCGACCAGCTTAATAACAGAAAGCCAAGCGTGATCGTCTTCAGCGGCCAGCCGCGCCAGCGTACAGGAAACCATACGAGCCAGCCTCCGACGAGCAAGCAGCTCACCGACGGCAAGATGGGGAGAAGATAGCGCCCTGGCGCTAGGAACGTATTCTGGTAGGCAATGGTGAGGGCGCTGACCAGGCCAACGAGGCTAAGCACCTGAAGCGCCATGAGCAATAACAACTTGACGGGGAAAGCGCCATTTATTTTTCCGATCGAGCGCGGCCGCACGAGGCGCTTGAGAGTAGCCATAACCGGACCGGCGAGAGCCAACGCCGCCGCCGGGCCCCACAGCCAGTACACCCAGCGATAAATCTCGAAATTCCCCCAGCCGAACGACGCCAGGAACGTCCGAAAGCCATAGCGGAGAGCAGAAGTAACGAGGGCAGACGCAGGGCCTTGCGCCGCGGCATAGGTAATGAACTGCCTCACGGTCTCGGCCCGGAAAACCTGCTCGGTCACAAACTGAAACGAGCCAAGCAACTGTAAAACGGCGATGACCAGCAGGCTGAGGAGGGCCAGCGCCAGCCAGATCTTGAGCGTCGGCCACACGCCTCTGGGCCGAGGCCCGGCGGTCAGACCCATACCCAGCGCGATGACGGCGACCGGGATGAGCGCCACGCCATTTAATTTGGTGAGCAGGGCGGCGGCCAGGATCAGGCCCAGCCATAGCGCGTATCGCAGGCGAAAGCCATCGGTCGCCAGAACGATCGAAAAATAAAAGGCGGCAGCCGACAGGCTGGTAATGAGCATGTCGTTGGTGATCATGCCGCCGATGAACAGAAACTGCGGCCAGAAGGCATAGAGACAGGCGGCTGCCCACGCCGTAACGGTTTGATCGGGCCAGATACGCTGCGCGGCCCCGTAGACGAAAGCCACACTGACTGTGCTGATCAATACACTCACGCCCCGCACTATGAACGCCGCCAGGGCGAGGCGATAGTCCACCCCCTCCAGGGGATCGGGATGGAGCATCACATTAACGCCGGCCCGGCCGCTGGCATAGTAGGGATTACGCTCAGGCTCTGTAAAAGTCTCTCCCAAATCGAGCCAGGCAACGGCTGGAGCGGCAACCAGGTAGTAGAGCGGCGGCTGGAATTTTTCCCAGACGGCCTCGGCCTCCGGGTCGCCAGCCCGAAGTAAGGTGCGGTATTTGGCTAGATAGCGGACATAGGCGAAATGTCCGTCTTCGTCGTAGGACTCCCACAGGGGGACGACGAGGCTATAGGTGAGACCCAGCGCCAGCCGCGCAGCCAGCAATAGAGCCAGCGGCCAGAGCGTCCTGGTCTGAGGACGGGGCGCGTTCACTCGCGCGGTCATCGGTTATGCTCAGGCCGACTCCCACGACATCGCCAGTTTCCCCAGGCGGCGGTATTCGCGAAACGCGTCGAGGGCGGAGACGAGCAGGCCCATTTGCCGCAGGTCGCGGTCGCTCAACCGGCGGGTGCGCTGAATGACTCGGCGCTGCGCCAGGATCGGGCGCAGGCTGCGCAGGAAGGCGAGGCTCCCGGAGGCCAGCGCCCCCATCCCGGCAAAGCGGCCGTGGGCGATGAATTCCGACATCCGATAGAAGTCATAAGCCATAGAGACGAGCAGCGCGCCGGGCAGCGAGGTCAGCTCGAGATGCTTGAACATCGTCGCCAGCCGGTTACGCTGCATCAGCCGGATGCGGAAGGTGGCAGCCCGCCCGCCGCCCGACGCGCCGTAGCGATGCCAGGCCACGGCCTCGGGCGCGTAATACACTTCGTGTCCCGCGAGCCACGCGCGCCAGCACAGATCCACGTCTTCGAGATAGGCAAAGTAATCGGGGTCGAAACCGCCTAACGCGGCGAAGACCGACCGCTTGACCAACATCGCCGCTCCGGGGATGGCGCCGACGACGCCCGGTTGATCATACTGGCCCTGATCCATCTGCCCCCAGCCGATTTCGAACGCCGCGCCCGAGTCGGTGAAACGCGCGCCCGCGCTTTGTACCAGGCGTCGTGAGGCGTCTATCCGGTCGAAGAGCAATTTGCCGCCGAGGATCGCCGCCTGCGGTCTGCGCGCGGCGACGGCCAGCAAACGCTCCAGCCAGTCGGGTTCCAGCGCCGCATCGTTGTTCAGCAAGACGACCCACGGGTGATGGATCTCGGCCAGCGCGCGATTGTAACCCTCGGCGAAGCCCCAATTTTTCTTCAAGTCCATAAGACGTACGCCGGGGAAATGCTCGCGCAAATAGCGGAGCGAGCCGTCGGTTGAGCCGTTGTCAGCCACGGCGACATCAACGGGTATCGTCAGGTTCTTGAGGCTTGCCAGACAGTGGTCTAAAAAGGGGCGGCCATTGTAGTTCAAGACCACGACGGCGACGTCGCTCACCGAGACTCTCCCATTTTGACGGGCATTCCCCCCGCCGGCTGACGCCGCGACTCGCCGCGCTCGCGGCCGAGGGTGAGGAGCTGATCCCAGGCGTAGCCCCACTTGAGTTTTTTGAGCACCTGCCAGTCGGTGCGCCGCCGCAGGCCCCGGATGAACGTCCGGCGGTCGCGGAGGGCCGCCCGCTGCCGGGCGATCCACTGGTACGAGGCGGCTTTAGCCTTGATGAATCCCCAGCCGCGCAGGAGGCAGTATCCCCACATGAGCAGCTCGGTGAGAAACAGGAAGGGCGCGAGATACAGCAGGCTCCAGCTCTCCAGGTGGGTCAACAGCAGCGCCGCGCGGTTGCGCTCCAGCAGAAACAACTTCTCCGGGTACATGGTGAGATGATAGTCGTGCCAGACGATGGCCCGCGGGATGCAGTAGAGGTCGCAGCCCATGAGGTGCAGCCGCCACGAGAGCGCGACGTCCTCGTGATAGAGGAAGCCGCTTTCGTCCCAGCCGCCCATCTCCTGCAGCAGCGCCCGGCGGACGACGACCGCGCCGCCCTGGATGCCGGACACCCGCGCGGGGGCCAGGCCCGCGCGGGAGCGCGGCTGTCCCAACCGGCGGTTGAAGCCCAGGCCGGTCACGTGAATATCCTGCCCCGCCGCGTTGATATGCTCGTCCGTGTCGTGCAGGAGGATGAGCGGGTTCACCGCGCCCGCCTCCGGGTGAGATTCGAGAAACGGGACGAGGTGCGCCAGCCAGTCGGGGGAGACGCGCATATCCGGGTTCAGCGCGGCCACGTATGAGCCGCGGGTGTGGGGGAAGGCCAGGTTCACACCTCCGGCGTAGCCACGGTTCACCCGGCTCTTCAAGAAGCGTATCGGACGGGGAACCGCCGCCAGGCGCTCGCCGAGGGCGAGGCTGTCGTCGGTCGAGGCGTTGTCCACCACCAGGATTTCGATGGCCGGTTGAGGCTGGCTGGCGCAGAGGGCCGCCAGGCATTCGGCCAGGTGGTCGCCGCTGTTGTAATTGATCACGATCACGGAGACCACCGGCGGCGCGTCGGGCTGGACGGTCATGCGCGGGTTTAGCCTGAAGAGGGGGGCTCGCCCGCCATGACGGGGGAGTGTTTTTGCAGGCGGCCGGCGAAGATGGAGAGGAAGAGCGCCGCCGAGAGGATTTGCAGGCCCCACACCATCACCGTCGCGGTCAGGACGACCGCGCGCGTTTCTTCGAAGAGGCCTGCGCCGCCGACGACCCAGCTCAGGATCACGCTTATCAGGCGGAGCGCAGAGATGACGGCCATGAGCAGGCCGACGACCGCGCCGCCCAGCCGGAGGGGGCGGGAGCTGAGAGCCACCAGCCACCAGGGAGGGCGGTAACCGGCTTCGACGCCGTACAGCGCCGCGGCTATGCCGAACACCGCGAGCTGGAACGCCGCCAGCACGCCGAGCGTCAGGACGATGAACGAGTGGATGCTCAAGCCGAAGTAGGGCGTGACGAACGGGCCGCGCTCCAGGACCGCCGCGCCGGCGAGGGCCAGCAGCATCAGCAGGAGGCCGGGCAGCACGAACAGGAGCATCGGGTTGAAGAGCAGGACGAGGCCGATGATCCGGCTGAGGATGGTCAAGCCGTCGCGCCAGGGCTGGAGTTTCTTCTCGCCCAGGCGGGGCTGATAGGCGACGGGGAACGTCTTGACGCGCAAACGCCGGGCGCGGGCCTTGATGCCGATCTCGGCTTCGATGTCAAAGCCGTCGGATTGCAGTTTCAGGCCGAGCGCGATCTCGCGCCGCAGGCCGTACATCCCGCTCAGATGGTCGCGGCCGTCGAGGCCGTGCACGTTGGTCAGCAGTTGATCAAAAAGCCAGTTCCCCACCTGGTTGACGAGCGGCATGTTCTCGCGGTCGGTCACGCGGCTGCAGCGCACCAGGTCGCCCTCGCCGAGGAGCTCGGCGATGCGGGGGATGGCGCTGGCCGGGTAGGTGGCGTCGGCGTCCATGACGACGAGGTACGGCGCGCGGGCGTTGGCGATGCCCGTGCGCACGGCCGCGCCCTTGCCCCAGCGCGCCGGGTGTTGAACCAGGCGCGCGCCGCGGTCGCGGGCCGCGCGGGCCGTGTCGTCCGTCGAGCCGTCGTCCACGACGAGGATTTCGTAGCGGTCGTCGAGCACGCCTGCCAGGTCTGCCAGCACTTGCGGGAGCGCCTCGGCCTCGTTATGCGCCGGGAGGATCACCGTCGCCAGCAGGCCGCCCCCCGACGCTTGCATAACGGGGCGCGAAGCGCCGACCGAGTCAATCGCCGATGCGGTTGCCATAGCTGACCAAGATTATAACACTGCCACCACAGAGGAACGCAGATGGAAGGCGGCGATCCTCTGTGTCCATCCGTGTTCACCGGTGGTTCACGATCTTCGCCCGCAGTTTGCCGAACCCGACGCGGTAGCCGTCGCCCTGGGACCAGCCTTTGAAGATCACGGCGTCGCCGTCGGCGAGGAAGGCGCGCGTCTCACCCGTGGGCAGTTGCAGGGGGCGCGTCCCCTTCCAGCACAGTTCGAGCAGGCTGCCGCGCGCGTCCTCGGCGGGGCCGGAGATCGTGCCAGAGCCGTAGAGGTCGCCGGGGCGGGTGTTGACGCCGTTGCTCGTCTGGTGGGCGAGCATTTGCGCGATGTTCCAGTACATCGTCCGGAAGTTCGTCGTCGAGAGGCGCACCGGTTCGGTCATCTTCTCGGATTGCAGCCAGATTTCGAGGTGGATGTCGTAGGCCCAATTTTCCTCGCATTGCAGGTAGGGCAGGGGGGGCGGGTCTTGCGGGGGCTGGGGGACGCGGAACGGTTCGAGCGCGTCGAGCGTGACGACCCAGGGCGAGATAGAGGTGGCGAAGGACTTGGCGAGGAACGGGCCGAGCGGCTGGTATTCCCAGCGCTGGATGTCGCGCGCGCTCCAGTCGTTGAGCAGGACCATCCCGAAGATGTGGTCCCGCGCCGCCCGCGTGGGGATGGGCGTCCCGAGCGGGTTGCCCGGCCCGATGAAGAAGCCCATCTCCAGCTCGAAATCCAGTTCCTGCGTCGGGCCGAAGTGGGGCGAGATGCCATCTCGCCCTACAGTCTGCCCCTGCGGTCTGATGACGGCCTCGCCGGAGACGACGATCGAACTCGCCCGCCCGTGGTAGCCGACGGGCAGGTGTTTCCAATTGGGCAGGAGCGGGTTGGCCGGGTCGCGGAACATCTTGCCGACGTTGGAGGCGTGATGCTCGGAGGCGTAGAAGTCGCTGTAGTCGCCGATGCGCGCGGGGAGCAGCATTTCGACTGCGGATTGCGGAATAAGGGCTGCGGCGCGTAATTCGGCGTTATCACGCAGAGCCAGTTTGTTTGCATCGAGCAGTTCCCTAATTCGCGCCCGCGCCTCCGCCCACGCGGCGCGGCCCAGCGCCATGAAGTCGTTGAGGCCCTCGCGCGCGAAGACGTTTTCACGCGCGAGCGCGTTCCCGGTGAAATGCCCGGCGGCGTGCAGCGCGGCGAGGTCGAGCACCCACTCGCCGATCGCCGCGCCCACGCGCGGCGCTTCGCCCTTGCGGCGAAAGACGCCGTAGGGGAGGTTTTGGAGGGGGAAGTCAGAGTCGCGCGGGATGGGGAGCCAGGAGCGGGGGTGTGAGTTTGTATTGGGCATGGAAGTATTTTACTATGCCGTTGTTGCCACCCCGCCACGCAATGTGAGATAGCCTTGTGGGGATGGTGAAAACCTTTACACGTACAGCGAAGTCACGCGCACGGTCTTCACCGACAACGGTTCCAGCACATACGACCGGTCGAACTATGTGTCCGAGATCGGCTATTCAGCTTACATGTTCACGTTTGAACGGAACCGCGCAACGGCGACAACCCGGGCGCGGGCAACGCGCTCACACTCGTCAACACCACCGTCATGAGCAACAGCGCCACGGGCGACGACGGGGGCGGGATTTACGTCAACGGCGGCGCGCTAGTGTTGATCAACAGCCTGATCCTGAGCAACACCACGGCCAGCAGCGGGGGTGGGGTGTATATGACCGGGAGCGGGGCGACGCTGACCGCCACGAACAGCACCTTCAGCGGCAACAGTGCTGCCAGCAACGGCGGCGTGATACGGGCGGCGAGCGGGACACTGACGTTCACCGCCGGCTCTCTGTAAGGCTGGAGAGCCAGTATGATGATGCGTTCCAGGACTATCGCCTGACCTAAAGGCTCGCGTATCTTTCCCGCCAATTTCAACGTGGGAGGGATCATCCTAACCAAGGACCACGGTGTTGGATTTCGGAGATGTGACCAACTGGAGAGTGGCCTCCACATGGGGGTAAACCCCTTCCGGTAGAGGCGTTACCCAATCCAGGTACACGGGTTGTCTTTTCGGCGAATTCCCACTGAATAGGCAGGATACAACTGCTAGGGAATTGGGCGTCGCCACGACGATTAACGCTGGAGCGCTCCATAGCTTTGGAGAGCACGCCCCGTTCAGGTGAGCAGAATTAAAAGCGTGCAGGTTTCACGTCCTCGCAACCGTGTGGATTACAAATTCCCGCGCAACCGTGGGTCGAGCGCGTCGCGCAGGCCGTCCCCGATGAGATTAAAGGCGGCGACGGTCAGCAGGATAGCGAGGCCGGGGAAGAGCGAGAGCCACGACTGCGTGTTGATAAACTTCCGGCCGTCGCTGATCATGACGCCCCATTCCGGGGCCGGGGGCTGGGCCCCAAATCCGATAAAGCTCAAGCCGGCCGCGGAGAGAATGGCCCCGCCCATGTCAAAACTGGCCTGCACCAAAATCGGCGCGAGGGTGTTCGGCAGGATGTGACGCCACAGGATGCGCGGGGTCGAGGCGCCCAGGCCGCGGGCAGCCTCCACGAATTCGCGTTCCCGTAGGGAGAGCACCTGGCCGCGCACCAGACGCGCGTACACTGGCCACGTCACCACCGCGATCGCAATCATCGCGTTATTCAGGCTGGGGCCGAGCGCGCCCGCAATGGCCATCGCCAGGATGAGGGCGGGGAACGCCAGGAAGACGTCGGTCACGCGCATGAGCGCCTCGTCCGCCAGGCCGCGCGTGTAGCCGGCGATCAACCCGACGAGCGTTCCAAAGGTTCCGGCGGTGCTGACCACCACCACGCCGACGGTGAGCGAAATGCGCGCGCCGAAAAGGAGCCGGCTCAGCACGTCCCGCCCGAGCTGATCGGTGCCCAACCAATGGGCGGACGAGGGTGGCTGTAACCGTTGTGATAGTTTCTGAGTCAATGGATCCATGGGCGCCAAGGCGCGGGCGAACAGCGCGCTCAGGCCGAAAATCAGAATCAAGGCCAGGCCCGCGACCGTCAACGGACTGCGCAGCAACGCCGGCCTGGCCCGCGGCGGGGAGACCGGCAGCCCGGGCAGCAACTTTGTCTTCACGTTCTCAGCCATGTTGGATGCGCGGATCGAGCCAGTGATAGCCCAAATCCACCAGCAAATTCGCCACCGGATAGATCACGGCGGCGAGCAGCGTCACGCCCATCACGGCGGGAAAATCCAGGCTGATGGCGGAGGCCGTCGCGTAACGGCCCAAGCCGGGCCAGCTGAAGATCGTTTCCGTGAGCACCGCGCCCGAGAGGAGACTGCCAAACGTCACCCCGATAATCGTCAGCGTCGGGATCAGCGCGTTGCGCAGGCCGTGCTTGATGACAGCCGCGTTCAAACGCAGTCCCTTGGCGCGGGCGGTAAGCATGTAATCCTGGCGCATCACCTCCAGCATACTCGAACGCATCATGCGGGCGATGACCGCTGTGGAAAAATAGCCCAATGTGAACGCGGGCAGAATGAGATGTTGCAGACTGCTTTGCAGAGCAGGTATATTGCTGGTCAGCAAGCTGTCCAGCACGTACAGCCCGGTAATGGAGAGCGGCGGCTCGATAACCCGATCAATGCGGCCGCCGCCCGGCAGCCAGCCCAGCCGCCCGTAAAAAAAGCCGATGAGGATCAGCCCCAGCCAGAAGATGGGCAGCGAGCCGCCCGTGAGCGAAAACACCCGCACGAAGTGATCAGGCAGGCGATTGCGCGCAATCGCGGACCACGCGCCGGCCGGAATGCCGACCAGCACCGACACGAGCAACGCGGCCAGCGACAGTTCGAGCGTCGCAGGGAAAAAATCGCGCAGGTCGGCGGCGACGGGCCGCCGGGTGCGGATGCTCTTACCGAGATCGCCGCGGAGCAAGCCGTTCACGTAGATGAAATATTGATCCACTACAGGCTTGTCCAGGCCGTATTCGGCGCGGAACGCGGCGATCTGCGCGTCGGTTGCGTGGTCGCCGAGGGCCGCGGCTACCGGATCCGCCGGGACCAGATGCGAGATCGCAAAGGTGATCACGGATACGCCGGCCATCACCGCCACGATGCCGACCAAGCGGCGAAGAAGCAGGGTGAGAAAGTTCATCGGAAAACAGACGGCGCGCCAACCTGTCCTCCGACAGTCCTGACGCGCCGTCACTGCTTCAGGGCGAATGCCTCACGTTACTTGCTGATAGTCCAGAAATCGGCGTAGCCCATCGGGTTCCACGCAAAGCCCTGGACGTTCGACCGCAGCCCGAAGAGCTGCGTCGGCTGGTACAAAATCACGTACGGGCCATTGTGGAGCACATAGTCGGTGATGGCTTCGTAGGCCGCGGCGCGCTCGGTCGGATCGGTGATCAACGCCGCCGCGCGAGCCTGCTCCGCGATCGGGTCGTCCCGGTGGGCGTCGAACCCGGCGGAGAGCAGGATCAGCTCCGGGCGGAACGCTTCGATCGAGGGGACGACCTCCCGCTCGAACGCCTCGATCATCTCCCGGTCCCCGGCGTGCGGCGCGAGCGGGATGTTCAGGGTGGCTCCCCGACCCGCCCCCGCCCCCTTCTCGAGCCGGCGTCCCGTCCCGGGATAGCAGAAAGAAGGGTGCTCGTGAAGGCTGCAGTAGAAGGTGAGCGGATCCTCGTCGAACAACGCCTGGGTGCCGTTGCCGTGGTGCACGTCCCAGTCGAGGATGTAGACGCGCCCGATGCCGTAGGCGGACCGGGCGTACCGGGCTCCGGCGGCGACG
>Ga0209002_10002914_pt1 | contig 13650 bp, 16 predicted proteins | sample Rifsed16ft2_FD_184010 | JGI IMG/M metagenome (GOLD analysis project Ga0209002, IMG submission 184010) | Soil microbial communities from Rifle, Colorado, USA - sediment 16ft 2 (version 2) | ecosystem: Environmental > Terrestrial > Deep subsurface > Rock core/Sediment | place: Rifle, Colorado...
CAAGTCGGAAAGGAAGCGGTAGTAGGCAGGCCATCGATAAGGGCCTCCCCCAAGTCTCTCGCGGAGCCGTACCCCTGCCTACTACCCGCCGCGACATCCCTTGTCAGGGTATAAATGAAGATTTGTGCACTCGTCGAATCCACTGGGGTCTATCCACCCCGGGCGAGGCCTGCGCGGGCCGCGCGGATCTCGAGGGGCAGGGCACCGAGACCGGGAATCCGCCGACGCCGCTCGACGTAGGTCACGACCTTGCTGAGAGGGATGTTGATGATCAGGTACATTGCGGCGACCATCACGAATGCCTCGAGCGGGTGGCCAAGGTTGCTCCCGAGATTCTTCGACTGGAACATGAGGTCCTGAACAGCGATGAAGCTCAGGATCGCTGAGGCCTTAAACAGGCTAATCCACTCATTCGTGAGCGGGAGGATCACGAGCCGGAGGCTCTGCGGGAGGGTGATCCGTGCAAAAATCTGCCGACTTCGCATCCCGATGGCCTTTGCTGCATCGATCTGCGCTTGGCCCACGCTCTGGAACCCCGCCCGCAGGACCTCCGCTTGGTATCCGATTGTGTTGATGGTGAGGGCGAGGAGCCCCGCTGTGTAGTACACCTGGCTGCCAAGCCCCGAGAGCGCGGACACCGCGAAGTAGAAAACGAGCCACGTCTGGACGAAGAACGGGGTGCCGCGGATCGCCTCGACGTATCCTGTCGCCGCTCCATAGGCAGGCGCAACAGCTAAGCGGCGAACGCGCAGGCCGAGGACGACACGCAGCGCCCGGGACCGACCGAACACCTCCTTCGCTCGCCGGTACGAAAGGTTCTCCGGGCGCTCCCTCCTCCGGAGGATCCCGAGCCCGTACGCGCGGATGAGGCCAAGGGGCATCGCGATCGCGAAACCGAGGAGGAAAGAGGCGATTGTGAGGGAGAGCGAGATCCACGCAGGACCATAGAGGGAATTCCAGTTGTTCACGATGAATCGGAGATCGAGGATCCCGACGGACCCGAGGAAGACCAGGAAACCGACGAGGACCCCTACGAGGACGGCGACGGCGATCGCAGAGCGAACCGGGAAGCGCCGCCGCGGCCGCGTCCGGGACGTCGTGCCTCTCCCCATCCCTCACCCCAAGATTTTCGAGACGAACGCCTTCGTGCGATCATGCCCGGGCCGCTCGAAGATCTCCTCTGCGGTCCCGCGCTCGACGATCTGCCCGCGGTCTATGAAGATGATTGCGTCCGCGACGTTCTTCGCGAACCCCATCTCGTGCGTGACGACGAGCATTGTCATCCCCTCGTCCGCGAGCTTCGTCATCACGTCGAGGACCTCGTGGATGAACTCCGGGTCGAGCGCACTCGTCGGCTCATCGAATAGCATGACCTTAGGGTCCATCGCAAGGGCCCGCGCGATTGCGACGCGCTGCTGTTGGCCCCCGGAGAGCTGCGCAGGATAGGCGTTGAGCTTGTCCGCCAGTCCGACCTTTTCGAGTTCCGATCGCGCTCGCTCCCGGGCGTTCGCTGGGTCCAGCTTCTTCACGCGGGCGAGCCCGAGCGTCACGTTCTTCAGGGCGGTTAGGTGCATGAACAGGTTAAGCGACTGAAACACCATCCCAACTTGCTGCCGAACCCATTCGGGTCGGATCTCCGGCGCGGTGACTCGGACGTTCTCCAGAAAGATATCCCCTCGGTCCGGGCGGATGAGGAGGTTGATGCATCGGAGGAGCGTGGACTTCCCCGATCCGGATGGCCCGATCACGCAGAGCACGTCCCCCTTGTTCACGTCGAGGTCGATCCCTCGGAGGACGTGAAGGTCGTCAAAGGATTTGTGAAGGCCGCGAATCCGGATCACAGCTGCGCCGCCTCCAGCCCAGGCACCTTGAACACGTTCTCGATCCCGCGGACTGCCCTGGTGACTAAGAACGTGACCGCGAAGTAGAGAAGGGCGATCTCTGTCCAAACGATGAAGATGAGGTTGAAATCCTGTCGGTCGATGAGCGCGTCGATTACGAGGAGCAGCCCCGTCTGGCTGAGCTCGAACGCGCCGATCACGGTCAGGAGCGAAGTGTCCTTTATCAGGGAGGCGAACTCGTTTCCCAGGGCGGGGAGGGAGACGCGGAACGCTTGCGGAAGCGTAATTCGGAACATCGCCTGCCACCGAGTGAGGCCGATCGCATCGGCTGCCTCGAGCTGACCGGTCGGGACGGAGAGGATTCCCGCGCGGACGATTTCCGCTTGGTACGACCCGGAGTGGAGCGCGAGGGCGAAGATTCCTACTGCAAACGCGGGACCCGACGGGTCCTCGATCCCCAGGTACCTGCGGAGAACGAGGGTCGCGATCAACCAGCTGAAGAAGACGAGGACGATGGGGGGCATCCCGCGGAAGAATTCGACGTAAGTCGTTCCGAGGGCCCTGAGGAACCACGACGAGGACGTCCGCGCCCATCCCATGAAGAACCCGAGCACGAACCCCGCCGGAATCACGAATGCGACAAACTGGACGGTCAACCCGAGGCCACTGAACAAAGTGCCCACGATTTCCTCCGCGTAGTCGACGTTGTACACGCCGGCCCGGCCGATGGCAATCAGGACGGCGAACGCCGCTAGGGTCGCGACGACGCCTAAGACTACCCGGATCAGACGGCTGCGCGAGAAAAGGGCGCGAGCGATGGCGAACCCCCGGGAAGGCCGTGGCCCCTTTGCGGGTCTGTCCCCCGGGTTGGCCGCGTTTCGTCCCTCCTCGGTCGTACCCGTTGACGCCCCCCCTAGAGCTCCGTACGGTGGGAAGGTGAGAGAAATAGAAAGGGGTTGGGGTCCCGAGGGACCCCTTTCGCGCCTAGCCGAACCACGTCTGGATCAACTGGTCATACGTTCCATCCGCGATGATCCGCGCAAGGACGCGGTTGATGATGGCGACGAGCCCATCCGGATCGCCGTTCGGCACGGCGAAGCCGTATAGCTCGTTCGTGGTGATTTCCCCGGCAACCTTCAAGTTGCTACCCGTCCCGCCCGCGAAGCTCTCTGCGGGACCGAGGTCTATCACGACGACATCCAGTGCACCCTGCTTTAGGGCCGCGATTTCCGTGTCGACCAGCGTGAACCTCACGATCTGCGTGCTTGGGTTCGCCATAAGCGGCGCAACGTTGTCGTCCACCCACGCCTCGCTCGTCGTCCCAAGTTGCACACCAATCGTCAGGGGCGCGAGCTCGCTCGGCGCGCACTCTCCGCTGCACGTGAATGGGTCCGACGCCTGCGCGAGGACGCCCTGGTTAGCGTTGTAATACGGGTTCGAGAAGTCCATCGTCGCATTCCGCGCCGCGCCCGATGTCCCAGACATCGTGATTGCCGACGCCGCCATGTCAACGCCACCTTGACCGACAGCTGTGAGGAGGGCCTGGAAGTCGGCGAATTGCCGAATCACGAGCGTGCGGCCCGCCTCCTGAGCGATCAGCCTCGCAATCTCGATGTCAAAGCCCTCGAACTCCCCGCTCGTCGTATTGAAATCCTCGAACGGCGGGAACGGGACGTTCGTCCCGACCAACAGGAACTGCTTCGGGGGCTTCACGCCATAAATGACGTTCCCAAGGCCGAGGCCCGCCAGGAACGCCACGATTGCGACAACGATGACGGCGACCGCGAAGACGGTCTTGCCCACTCCTCCCCTTACCGCCTCCAGAGGCGGTCCTCCTCCCTGCGCCATAGGGCCGCGAAACACCTGTTGTTATTTAACCGTTGCCCGCGACGCTCCGCCGTGTTTCAGTTCGCCCTCCGCGCGATACACCCCTCCAGGAGGTCGAGGCCCGCGTCGAGCAGGTCCTCCGGGATGTTCAGCGCGGGAATGTAACGGATCGAGCTCTCGCCCGTCGGTAGTAGAATGAGGCCGTGCTCGTACGCGTCCTTCACGATGGCGTCACGGAGTTTCGGCGCGGGCTTCTTGGATGTCCGATCCCGCACGAACTCGGTCGCTTGCATCATCCCAAGACCACGCCGGTCGCCAATGACCTCGAACCGTTCCTTCATTTCGTCCAGCCGCTTCGCCATCCGCTCGCCGAGCCGCCGCGCATTCCCCACGAGCCCCTCCTGCTGGATGACGTCAATCGTCGCCAGGGAGGCCATGGACGCGATTGGGTTCCCGCCGAACGTGTTGCTGTGCGCTCCCTTCACGCCGAAATCGAGGGACGCGTCGAAGATCGCGGCGCCGATCGGCACGCCGCTCCCCATCGCCTTTGCGACCGTCAGGATGTCCGGGACGACGCTTTCGTGTTCGACCGCGAACATCCGTCCCGTGCGGCCGAATCCCGTCTGGATTTCGTCCGCGATCAGGAGAATGTCATTGTCCTTCGCAATCTTCGCGATGCGGGAGAGCCACCCGGGTGGAGGGACGACGTACCCGCCCTCCCCCTGGACGGGCTCCACGACGAGCGCGGCGGTGTCCGCGGGCGGCGCGACCGTGTTCATGTAGAGGTCCTCGATGATATTCGCGCAGTACAGGTCACAGCTCGGGTACGTGAGCTTGTACGGACAGCGGAAGCAGTACGCGTACGGGACGTGCACAACTCCGGACAACATCGGAGAGAACCGCTCCCGTTGGACGCGCTTGCTCGCCGTCAAGGCGAGGGCGCCCATCGTGCGTCCGTGGAACGCACCAAGGAAGGCGATGAAGAGGTTCCGACGGGTGTTGAACCTCGCAAGCTTCAACGCGGCTTCGTTCGCCTCCGTGCCGCTGTTCGCGAGGAACACCTTTTTCGGCCGGTCGCCAGGCGCGATCTCCGCAAGTTTCTCGGCGAGCCGAGCTTGCGCATCGTAGTAGAAGTCCGTGCCCGCGAAGTGGAAGAACTCGCCGGCCTGCTTCCGCACGGCCTCGACGACCTTCGGGTGTCCGAAGCCCACGTTGAGGACCGCGACGCCGGACGTGAAATCGATGTACGTGTTCCCGTCGACGTCTTCGACGACAGACCCCTCGCCTCGCTTGATCACAATCGGTGAGGTTTTCGTTGTCGTGGCGATGAACCGCTTGTCCCGGTCGATGATCGCACGGGCCTTCGGTCCGGGCGGGGTGACCTTGATGTCCGGGACCTTCAGAAACTCACCTCGGCGCGACGAGCCATCCGTGGGTATTAATAGCCTTGTCAATGGAAGTCGCGAGCGTTACGGTCAGTGCCCTACACGGCCCCAATCCGGAACAGGGAGGTCCCACATACCGGGCACTTGCCCTTCATCGCAGGCTTCCCGTTCTTGAGGGTAACTTTCGTGGGATTTACCATGTCGCGCTTCTTGCGGCATTTCACACAATAGGCTTGGACCATGGGGGGCTCACCGACGGCCGGATGCGAGGGGACCCTCATAATGATATCCGCCTCGTTCTCCCGGGATCGCGGGAACCGGCGTATCCGCCCGGCCAAACGTTTATATCCATCCCATTTCTAGGCCGCCACTCCTTCGGTTCTCCCCATGCCGCTCACACGATTTGAACGAGCTCGGATCATCGGTGCCCGCGCGTTGCAGGTCGCGATGGGCGCGCCGACCGTGCTTAACGACGTGAAAGGAATCGTGGATCCGATGGACATCGCCGTGCGGGAGTTTGAGCGAGGCCTCGTGCCACTCACCGTGAAAAGGCTCGCGAATGCCGTCCATTGACGCCGCGAAGATCCGGAAGATTCTGGACAGTCGTGGAGACCCCACGGTCGAAGTTGAAATCCATGCCGGCGGTGTCGCCGGGCGTGCCTCGGCTCCGAGCGGCGCGAGCACGGGCACACACGAAGCCGTCGCGTTCCCGGGGGGCGATGTCGCCGCCGCGATCGCGAGATTCCAGGCCGAGGTGAGGCCGCGGCTCCTCGGGGTTGACGTGACAGGGCAGCTGACTGTGGACCGGCTTCTCCACGAGGTCGACGGCACTGCCACCTTCGCCCGGATCGGCGGGAACGTCGCGGTCGCCACATCCCTCGCCGCCGCGAAAGCCGCGGCGAACGTGCTCGGCCTGCCGCTGTACGAGTACCTGGGCGGGGAACAGGCCCGACGGATGCCATACCCGATGGGAAACATCATCGGCGGCGGCCGACACGCAATCGGCGGAACGACAATCCAGGAATTCCTCAGCGTTGCCCGCGGGCGGACCGTCGCCGCGTCCGTGTTTGCGAACGCACGCGTTCATCGCGTCGCGCGCGACCTTCTCAGGGGACGTGTCCCGTCGGGCCCGCTCGGACGCGGGGATGAGGGTGCGTGGGTCGCCCCGCTTGAGGACGAAGCCGCTCTGGGCCTCCTCGCGGATGCATGTCGCGCGGTCTCGGCGGAGGTCGGATTCGAGGTCCGCCCCGCGCTCGACCTCGCGGCGTCGGAATTCTACCGCGATGGGATGTACCACTACCGATCGCGATCCCTCTCGCCGAAGGACCAGATCGAGTTCGTCGCCGGCCTCGTTGAACGCCACGGTCTGTTCTCCGTCGAGGACCCGCTCCACGAGGACGACTTCCCCGGCTATGCACAACTCACGTCGGTCGTTGGCGAGGAATGCCTCGTGATCGGGGACGACTTGTTCGCGACGAATGTGAGCCGCCTCCGGAAGGGCATCGAAGTGCACGCCGCGAACGGCATCCTTATTAAGCCGAACCAAATTGGCACGGTATCCGACGCGAAAGCGGCGGTTGACCTCGCACATCGGAATGGGTATGCGACCGTTGTGTCCCACCGGAGCGGGGAGACGACGGACGAGGCGATTGCGCACCTCGCGGTCGCCTTCGGTTCCCTCGCGATCAAGACCGGTGCGGTCGGCGGGGAGCGAACCGCGAAGCTGAACGAGCTCATCCGGATCGAGGAAGGGCTCGCCGGGGAATAGGATGCAGGAAGAGGAACAGATCGGCGTGGAAGGGCTCCTCGTGCCCGAGGACGTGTACCTGACGAGCGGCGTCCACATCGGCACGCAGCAGAAGTCCGCGGACATGAAGCCGTTCATCTACAAGGTCCGAACGGACGGCCTCTACGTCCTTGACATCAAGCAGACGGACACCCGGCTCCGGACGGCCTCGAAGTTCCTCGCCCGGTTCGATCCCACAAAAATTCTCATCGTCGCGGCGCGGCAATACGGACAGAAGCCCGCGCGGCTCTTTTCGAAGGCCCTCGGCGCCTTTGTGATCGCGGGCCGGTTCGTCCCGGGGACGCTCACGAACCCGCGGCTCGACGAATACATCGAGCCCGAAGTGATTCTCGTCACGGATCCCGCTGCGGACCAGCAAGCACTGCGGGAGGCGTTAAACGTCGGCATTCCCGTCGTCGGCCTCTGCGACGCGAACAACGAGACCCGCAACGTCGACGTCGTGATCCCGACGAACAACAAGGGCCGGCGCGCCCTCGCGACCGTGTACTGGCTCCTGACGCGGGAGGTCCTGCGGGAGCGCGGCGCGATCCCCTCGGCGGAGGCGTTCACGCCCACAATCGACGACTACGAGGCATCCCTCTAGGAGGGGCGATGCGGTTCCCGGCCGTCGCCGGACAGTTCTATGAGGGAGACAGTCGCGCCCTTGCCGCCCAGGTCGAATCCTGCTATCGCCATCCCCTCGGCCCGGGAGACCGACCTCGCGTCGCGCGTGGCGGACCGCGCACGTTGAAGGGCCTTGTCGTCCCGCACGCGGGCTACATGTACTCCGGTCCAATCGCGGCCCACGCGTACGCCGCGCTCGCGCGGGATGGGTTGCCGGAGACGTTCGTGATCCTCGGCCCGAATCACACGGGCCTCGGCTCGATGGTCGCGCTCGGAGCGCACGATTGGGAGACTCCCCTCGGCGTTGCGGAATACGACCGTGACTTGGGGGCAAAGATGCTGCGCGATCCGATCACGGACGACATCATCGCACACCGGCACGAGCACAGCATCGAGGTCCAGTTGCCGTTCCTCCAGGACCTTTCGGAGAAGCTGAAGTTCGTCCCGATCTGCATGATGTTGCAGGAGCTCGAAGACGCCGTCCGCGTGGGGCGGATCGTCCGGGACGCCATCAAGGGACAGGACGTCGTCGTCCTCGCGTCGACTGATTTCTCCCACTACATCCCGAAGGAGGAGGCGGCACGCCGGGATCGACTCGCGATTGACCAGATCCTCGCCTTCGACGTTCCGGGGTTCTTTCGCACGATTCGAAAGCACGATGTCTCAATGTGTGGATACGGACCCGTGATGGCGATGATGACTGCGATCGGGTCCGCGACCCCGGAGTTTCTCAAGTACGGTTCCTCTGGAGATGTCGCTCCGATGAGGGACGTCGTGGGGTACGCGGCGATCGCGATGCGTCGGTGACGGACTCGGTCGATTCCCGACCGACCTCAGTCAATTCCTTTCAATTTTGAAAACATCGGTGAAATCATTCTCACCGTGAATAACCGAGGCGACACTCTGATGTCTGCACCTCGTCTGACCATCGTCCGTTTCGCATGCACGTGGTCACCATGCTCGAGATGCGGGCCGCCCTCCGCGCCACGGTCGGCCGCCGGGGGATGTCGGACGACGACGTCACGACACTCGCGGACTACCTCATCTCGTTCTTCGGATTTGACAGGGAAGTAATCGACAACCGCCTCGATGTGGACGATCGGGACGTGTTTTACATGCTCGAAGAGGCAGGCCTCCTCACGACGCGACAGGAGGAAGTCCACATCAAGAAGGGCAAGCTGTGGCGGATCCACTACTGGGTCCTCCGTGCAGACCGGATCAAGGCGCTCGCGGCGGGCTCCGGTCGGGTCCGAGAGGGCACCGTGTTCGGCGTGTACGAGGACCTCCCCGAGGAGGCGTGGGTCCGCACGCCGACGCCGAAGTGAGAAGACACGCGGATTGTGGGCGCGGAGAGAACGTGCGGAATAGGTCTTTATAGCGCGGGCTCTACTGGACGCGCAGATGGTCGAGTGGCTCGGTCCCGCCCTCCCGTTTCTCTATGCGTTCGCCGCGATTGCGTTGTGGACTGCAGCGATTTACGTGTTGCATCGAAGGGGTCTCCTCGCGAAGTACAATCTCGTTCCGATCGGCCCCCTCCTGATGGTGAAGACGGTTCGCGGGCGCGATTTCATTGATCGGAGCGCGCGGTTCCGACGGCTTTGGCGGGCGTTTGGCGACCTTTCGATTTTCATCGTCGCGTTCACGATGGTCGGCATCACCGCGCTCTTGATTTGGGAAGCAACCCTGGTGAGTTCGATCCCGCCGGATCGGGCGCCGTCCCCGGAGATGCTCCTCGGGATTCCCGGGATCAACCCGATCATCCCGCTGTGGTACGGGATCTTCGCGCTTGCGATTGCCGTTGGACTCCACGAGTTCATGCACGGCATCCTCGCGCGGGTCGCGAAGGTGAAGATCGAGAGCCTGGGACTCCTGTTCTTGATCTTCCCGATCGGGGCGTTCGTGGAGCCCGCGGAGGCGGAGATGAGGGCCCTCCCGCGGCGGGAGCGGGCCCGGATCTTTTCCGTGGGCGCGGCGATCAACATGCTCCTCGCGCTCGTCTTTGGCGTGATCTTCAGCACGATGACGCTCGCGGGAGTGGAGCCGATGCAGCAGGGAATCGGGATCCTCGACTTCACGTCGGACACGGCGCCGGCAAGACAGGCGTGGCCCGTTTCGATGGAGGGCCACAGCGTGATCACGGAAGTGAACGGGACGTCGACGCCGACGCTCGCCGCGTTTCAGGCCGCGATGGCGCGAACGCGTCCCGGGGACAACGTGTCCGTCGTCGCATGGAAGGACGACGCGTTTCAAACATATTTCGTGACCCTAGGCGATGGAGGCGGCGGTCGCCCCGTCATAGGGATTTTCGCGATCGACACGAGCACGTCGTACTATCATCCGTTCACGGACCTGGATCGGTTTGGCGGTGTTGGGGGCGCGCTCCTCACGTACATCGCGTTGCCGTTCACGGGCCGCTCCCCGCTGCAGGAGCCCACGACGGACTTCTATCGGCTCACGGGCGTGTGGGCGGGGGTGCCGGAGTGGCTCTTCTATCTCATCGCGAACACGTTCTACTGGCTCTTCTGGCTGAACCTCATGCTCGGGGCGACGAACTCCTTACCCGCAGTCCCCCTCGATGGCGGGTACGTTTTCAAGGACGGTCTCGAATCCCTTCTCTCGCGCGTGCGGGGCGGCTTGGAGCCAAGCCGGCGGGAAGCGATTGCGCGACGCGTGAGCCACGCGTTCGCGTTCCTGATCCTCGCCCTCATCCTCTGGCAGTTCATCGGACCGAGGATCTGAGCGAGACCGTGGGTTATCGGCGGACCTCCGCGCCCACGACTCCGAGGACACCGCCAACGATGATGAGGACGGCCTCGAGCAATGCTGCTCCGAGGATGATCAATGCGATCCCGATCACAAGGGTCACGAGACCGCCGACGGCCATTCGCCCTCGAAAGATCGACACTCCGCCGAGAATCGCCGCGATGCCGAGGGCCGCCTCGAACGCGCGACGCGCAAGAAATTCCAGGCTGGGATTCCCGCTCGACGGGAAGTCGAATGCACCGACAATAACGAGGGTCCCACCGATGAGGGCGAGAAGGAGGGCGAGAATTGCAAGCAGTCGCCGCTCGGTCACCGCCCCCGGTAGGGAGCTATGACACTTCACGGTTTCGAGGTCGTCATCCCTTTTCCAGCCCCGCGAGGGCGAAGATCCCTTGCGGGTCCCCGCGATGCGCGTCGCGGCCCCGGTACATCCGGAGCGTCCGGAACGCGACCTCGAGGCGAAGCTCCTGAGCCATCCGGCCGTGGTGCTCGTTTCTCGTCGGTACGGCGAACGCAATTTGCGTCGGCCCGAGACGGGACAGGAGCGCGTGCAAGAGATGTCCCGCGGTCTCCGGAGCCGCGGGATCGACCACCCATGGCCCGAGCTCCGCGGAGCCGCCATTCGCATTCGCGACGATGTATCCGCGAATCCGGTCCTCGTCGCGGGCCACGAGGAAGTTCGCGACGAACTCGGCCTGGAGCCGCGAGAGGAGCGCACGGCGATTCGCCCCGAAAAACTCGAGATCGAAATCGGCGAGCGGTGAAACCTCGTCGGCCCTCGCGGCCCGGATCGTCCCCGCCACCGTGCCCGCTCCGGTCGCGCGCCCATGGTATCGCACGTTCTCGTATTCGCCGCGGAATCCGAGCCGCTCGTACCATGGCACGACATGGAGGTACGCGTTCAGCCGCACGGTCTCGACGCCCATCGCGTCGAGGTGGTCAAGGGCCCGCCCGAGGAGGGCCTCGCCAATGTGCTTCCCGCGGAAATCGGGGTCCACAATCACCGCCCCGAGGAACGCGACCTTCCCGTAGGTCGTCGTGCACGTGATCCCGACGCGTTTTCCCCCGTAGGTGGCGACGAAACAGCCCTCCGGCGCCAACGCAAGGAGACGCGCAAAGTCCGCGGTCGTGTAGCCCCACCGTTCGAGATCCGTGAGGCGGATCGCCCAGGCTATGTCCCGCCGCGTGAGGGTTCGGACTTGTACTCCCGCCATCGCGCCACCCGCGCCTGCATCTCCTCGACTTCGTCGCATTCGTGGTATCCGTACGTCACGAACCGCTTATCCTTCCGCGCGTTCTTGTACATGCACGGGCCGTACTCGTCGTCCTCCTGGCCGTACCACTTGTCGCAGTCCTTGCACATGTGCGCGTGCGGGAGCTGCCGCCGGAGGTTGTCGATCACATTCCCCAGAACGGATCCGTCCTCCTCCGGATTCCCGCCACTTGCTCCAAGACATCGCGTTCATCCGGGTTCAGCTCCGCGGTGCGGAGCGCACGGGCGTCGTCCTCGGAAAGATCGACGAGCAGGACATCGCCGTCCCGAACCTGCCGGCCGACGGTGATCCCATCGATCGCGATCGCGACCTCTTTGCCCGCGATTGCTTCCGTGACGACGTCCTCGCCGCTCCGAATCGATCGCACGCGCCCGAGAGTTCGGCCGTCGTCGCGCATGATCGGCAGACCGGGCCGAAGTCGTCCCGCGAGCACGCGGACTCCGAAGATCGCAGGCTTGCTCGTGCGGAACACGTACTCCTGGAGGAACAAGAGCTTTGCGGGATACGGCCGTTCGAGCCGCTTCGCGGCCTCGATCTCCGCCCTGCGCTTCTCGACCCACGCCCTGTAGTCCTCGATGAGGCGATAGATCACATCGCCCTCGAGGACCTTCAGGTCCGGATGCTTCAGTAGTTCCTCCCGCGCGTCCTCGAGGATGGGAACGTTGAATGCGAGGATCACCTTGTGGAGCGGGTCCGGGATCGTCGCCGCATCGATCACATCCCGCCGTGCGACGGGACCCACCCGCGCAATCTTGATCGGCGTGTCCCCCTCCTTGCACTCGTACGCGATCGCTTCAAGGGAGCCGATCGCGTCCGCCTTCACGATGATGCCCGCGTCCGCCGTCTCGATCTTCGGAAGGGTTTCCGCGGCGACGGAGGCGACGACCTCCTTGAGGTTCCCCTTCGCCTCTCGAAGCGGCGCACCCGCAAGGGCTCCCTCCAGGTCGCCAGCGGCGATCTTCAGGCCCGCGGCGGCGGTGATCTTCTCCACGGAATCGAACCGGTCCTGGGGATCGCGAATCTCGTCGAGCGGCTTTGGCTTCAGGAGCGCCTTCACCTTCGTGACGATGGGCTTCCCGGCGGACCCGAGGACAATCGTGTCGCCCCGGCTGAGGGCGCCGCGGTAGATGATCGCGTCGATCGTGACGCCGAGCCCCTTCTCCTCCTTCACCTCGAGGATCGTGCCCTCCGCAGGTCCCTCGAGAACCATCAGGTCCGCCTCGAGGAAGCGCTGCGCGAGGCCGATGAGAACGAGGAGGAGTTCCGGCATCCCGACGCCGTGCTTCGCGCTCGTCGGGACGACGGCAACGGTCGTCGCGAATTCCTGAATCTTGTCGTACCGCTCCGCGGAGAAGCCATGCTGGAAGAGGGATCCGACGAGCTCGTAAAGCCGGCGGTCGAGCTCCTCGCGCGCGCCCTCGTTCTGGCCCGCATGCGCAGAGGCGAACGAGACGTTCATGATCTTTCGCCATCCGGGGACCATGTCGATCTTGTTCGCGGCGACGAGGAAGGGCGTCTTGTAGCGGCGGAGGATGTTGATCGACTCCACGGTCTGGGGACGGAAGCCCTCGTTGATGTCGATCACAAGGACGGCGAGGTCCGCGAGGGCACCGCCACGGGCCCGCAAGGTCGTGAACGCGACGTGGCCCGGCGTATCGATGAAGAGGAGCCCGGGGACCTTGAACGCCTTCCCGGTCACGAGGTCCCCGCAGATCGACCGGATCGCGTCGATGGGGACCTCCGTTGCGCCAATGTGCTGCGTGATTCCTCCCGCTTCGCGGGCGACGACGGTCGTCCCGCGGATCTGGTCTAAGAGAGAGGACTTGCCGTGATCCACGTGGCCGAGGACGGAGACAATGGGCTGACGGACATACGTGTCCATAGCCGCTGTTCGTAGAGGTCGTGCCGTATTAGAAGTTGCGGCCCTCGAGGAGGGGAACAAGTTCCCGGAGGTCGCGAATCCGCAGACAGTCCGCGTTCGGCAGGCGATCGTCCCGGTCGACGAGGACCGGGAACATCCCGACGGACCGCGCTCCAACGACATCCGCCTCGTAGATGTCGCCGACGTGAATGGCCTCCGACGGCTCGCATTTCGCGCGGTCGAGGGCGAGCCGGAACACGGCGGGATCCGGTTTCTCCGCGCGCACCTC
>Ga0209002_10002915_pt1 | contig 13643 bp, 15 predicted proteins | sample Rifsed16ft2_FD_184010 | JGI IMG/M metagenome (GOLD analysis project Ga0209002, IMG submission 184010) | Soil microbial communities from Rifle, Colorado, USA - sediment 16ft 2 (version 2) | ecosystem: Environmental > Terrestrial > Deep subsurface > Rock core/Sediment | place: Rifle, Colorado...
CCGCGCCTTCCTCGCCGCCTGCACGCCCGCGGAGCGCGAGGCCGTGCTCAACCAGATGAAGGTCAAGGAGCCCGAGGCGCACCGCAAGTTCCGCGCCTCGATCGACAAGGCGCTCGAGGACATCCGCTCGCGCGGCTTCTGCGTCTCGATGGGCGAGCTGCACCGCGAGATCTTCGCGGTCGGCGCGCCGATGCGCCGCACCGTGGACGGCGAGATCGTGGCCTTCAACTGCGTGGTGCCCGCATTCATGGCCAACAAGGGCCAGCTCGAGGACGATATCGGGCCGCGCCTGGTGGCCATGGTGAGGAACATCGAGGCCTCCCTGGGCATGCACTAGCCCTCGTCGTAGCATGGGCGCCTCCATTCCGACGGAGGTGCCCATGGAAGTGCTGCTCTCGTATTTCGGCGCGCTCGACGAAGAGGCGCGCGCCTTCGCCACTACCGCCGCTCGCGTGGTGCTGATCCTGCTCATCGCCTGGCTGCTGCAGGCGGTGGCGAGACGTCTGATCCGAGCCTTCCGCGTCTACATGGCGCGGCGCGCCGCCGGCCCGGACGAGGCGCACCGTATCGAGACGCTCGGACGCGTGTTCCGCTACACCGCCACGGTGGTGATCGCGATCGTCGCGGGAACGCTGGTGCTGGGCGAGCTGGGCGTCTCGGTGGCGCCGATCCTTGCCACCGCGGGGGTCGCCGGCGTGGCGATCGGCTTCGGCGCGCAAAGCCTGATCAAGGACTACTTCAACGGCTTCTTCCTGCTCCTGGAGGATCAGGTGCGCCAGGGCGACGTGATCGACGTCGCTGGCCAGGGCGGGTACGTGGAGGAGGTCACGCTGCGCTATGTGCGGATGCGCAACTTCGACGGCCACGTCATCTTCGTGCCCAACGGCGAGATCCAGATCGTGAAGAACATGACGCGCGACTTCGCGACGGCGGTGATCGAGGTCGGCGTCGCCTACCGCGAGGACCCGGACGAGGCGCTCGCCGCAATGCGCGACGTCGGCCGCGGGATGCGCGCCGATCCGGCCTGGGGCGAGAGGATCGCCGGCGACACCGAGATCATCGGCGTCGAGCGCTGGGACGACTCGGCGGTGATCCTGCGCTGCCGCGTCAAGGTGGCCCCGGCAATCGAGCAGTGGAACGTGAAGCGCGAGTTCCTCAAGCGCCTGAAGAAGGCCTACGACGAGCGCGGCATCGAGATTCCATACCCGCATCTCACGCTGTATCCCGGGGAGCCCAAGCGGGGCGCGGCGCCGGCGCTGCGCGTGCAGACGCTAGCGGCCTAGGCCGCGCGCTCCCTTGCCCAGGCGGCGAGGATGGCGTGAATGCGGCGCACCCCGTCGGTGAGCGCCGCGGGCCCCGGCTGCAGGATCTCGGAAGACTTGATCTCGTGCAGCTCGCCGTCGCGCACCGCGGGGATCGCGCTCCAGCCCGGGCGCGCGGCGACGCGCTCGGGACGGAACTTCTTGCCGCACCACGAGCCGAGGATCACGTCCGGGCGCCGGCGCACCACTTCCTGCGCATCGGCGATCGTGCGCCCGGCCGCCGCCTGCGACGTCGACAGCTCGGCGAACACGTCCTCGCCGCCGGCGATCGCCACCAGCTCGCTCACCCAGCGGATGCCGCTGATCATCGGCTCGTCCCATTCCTCGAAGTAGACCCTCGGCCTTCGCGGCAGCCGCGCGGCGGCCTCGCGGATCGAGTCGAGATTCCCTTCCAGCCCGGCGACCAGCTTCGCTCCCTTCTCGGCCGCGCCGACCATCGAGGACAGCGTCTGGATCACCGAGAGAATTTCCTCCACCGAGCGCTGGTTGAAGATGACGACGTTCAGCCCTGCCTTCGCCAGCTCGCGCGCGATGTCGGCCTGAAGGTCGGAAAACCCGATCACGAGATCGGGCTTCAGCTCGAGGATCTTGTCGGTCCTGGCCGAAAGGAACGCCGATACCCTGGGCTTTTCGCGCCGCGCGCGGGCCGGGCGCACGGTATAGCCGGAGATGCCGACGACGCGCCGCTCCTCGCCGAGCAGGTACAGCGTCTCGGTGGTCTCCTCGGTGAGGCAAACAATGCGCTCGGGAAAGCGGGCGGCCATGCCCGGTAGCTGCCGATCAGGGCTTCAGCCAGTTCTGAACGGTCAGCCCCGGAACGCGGCGGAATTCGGACTCGTTGTTCGTCACCAGCGTCGCGCCGATGTGGCGCGCGTGCGCGGCGATCAGCAGGTCGTATCCGCCGATCCGCCTGCCGGCCTTTTCCAGCGCCACCCGGATCTCCGCGTAGTCCTCGGCTGCAGAGTCGGGAAAGTCGTCCACCTGGAACAGCGCCAGGAAATCCTCCAGCGCTTCGCGGCGCTCCGCGCCGACGTCTCCTGCGGCAAAGCCGTATCGAATCTCCACCAGCGTGATTGCCGAGAGGCGCGCCTCGCCCGGCGAGCGACCGGACAGCCTGCGCTTGATGCGCTCGACGCCGGGGGCGCGGTTGATGAGATATCCGACCGTGTCGGTGTCGAGCATCCAGATCATCGCCAGCGCCGTTTCTGCAGCGCGGGCTGGCGGCGCACGAACCGGCCGCGAAACTGCCCGAGGATCTCGTTCAACTGTCCGAGCGTGATCCTCTTGGGCATCAGAAGCACGCCCGATGCCGTGCGCTTCACGATCACCTCGTCGGCGTCGAAGCGGAACTCCTTGGGCAGCCTGACCGCCTGGCTGTTGCCGTGCTTGAACACCTTTGCCGTCTTCACTCGGTCCTCCAGATAGATACTTGAAGTATACACTCCCGACGGCGCGGGATATCATCGGGTCATGGGCCCGCTGAGCGGCATCAAGGTGCTCGAATTCGAGGCGATCGGCCCCTGCCCGTTTGCCGGCATGCTGCTCGCCGACATGGGCGCGGACGTGCTGGTCGTCGACCGGCCGGTCTCGACGGACCTCGGCCTCAAGCGCGAGCGCTGGTTCGACGTGATGATGCGCGGTAAGCGCTCGGTGACGATCGATCTCAAGACGCTGCGCGGAGCCGAAGCGGCGCTCGAGCTCGTCGCGCGCGCCGACGCGCTGATCGAAGGCATGCGCCCGGGCGTCATGGAGCGGCTCGGGCTCGGGCCTGCCACCGCGCTCGCCCGCAATCCGCACCTCGTCTACGGACGCATGACCGGCTTCGGCCAGGACGGGCCGCTCTCGCCGCGCGCCGGGCACGACATCAACTACATCGCGCTCGCGGGCGTGTTGAATGCGTTCGGGCGCAAGGGCGAGGCGCCGGTACCGCCGTTGAATCTCGTCGGCGACTTCGGCGGCGGCGGGATGCTGCTCGGCTTCGGCGTCGCTTGCGCGCTGCTCGAGGCGAGCCGCTCGGGCACGGGCCAGGTGGTGGACGCCGCGATGGTGGACGGCGCTTCGCTCCTCGCCGCGATGTTCTCGGGGTTCCTGGCGGTAAATCAGTGGAGCGAGAAACGCGGCGAGAACATCCTCGACACCGGCGCCCCGTGGTACGACGTGTACGAGACCAAGGACGGAAAATACGTCGCTGTCGGGGCGATCGAAGCGAGGTTCTACGAGGAGCTGCTCAAGCGCCTGGGCCTTGCCGGGGAGAAGCTCCCGGCGCAGAACGATCGCTCGGGCTGGCCGGCGCTCAAGGCGCGCTTCACGGAAGTATTCAAATCGAAATCGCGCGACGAGTGGTGCAAGGCGTTCGAGGGCTCGGACGCCTGCTTCGCGCCGGTGCTGACGTTCTCCGAAGCGCGGCGCGATTCTCACAACGTGGCGCGGCGCGCTTTCGTGAGCGTCTCGGGTGTGGAGCAGCCCGCCCCCGCTCCGCGCTTCTCGCGCACGCCGCCAGCGGTGCTGCGCTCACCACCGGAGCGCGGCGAGGGCGGTGCTCAGGCGCTCGCGGAATGGGGATTTGGCGACAAAGAAATTGTGAATTTGAAATCCCTCGGCCTTGGATTCTGAAAGCCTCGACGCTTCCTTGAGGGAGGACAAGGCGCGGGTCTCAGGTCATCTTGATCGGCTGGCCGGACTTCCCGACGTGGTAGATGAACGGACCCGGGTCCTTGCGCGCGATGCGCTCGATGCGCGGCAAGGCACCAGCGAGGATTTTCCCGGTGTCCTCCATCCCCACGTTGCCACCGGTGAACACGAAGGCGCGAACGCGGGCGGCTTTCAGTGCGAGCAACTCGAGCCGCCGGTAGCGGATGCGCTTGTCGCGGGAGAGGACGACCCGGCGATTGACGCCGACCCACTCGAGCCAGACCAGGTCCTCGGTGCCCTTCGGGAAGCGATCAGTCAGCCGCTCGACGCTCGCGCCGGCCGCGCGCAGCGCCTCCACGACGACCGTGGCGTCGAGCGACTCGTCGAGAAAAAGAGTGAGCGGCTCAGGCGGCGGCGAGCTCGAGCTCGCAGCGGATCGCGTCCCAGACCGCTTCTTCGTTGGCACCGTAGGCCTTTGCCAGGTCCGCAGGCAGGTCGCCGGCCTTGAACTGTTCGGCGAGCACCGCCGTCGGGATCGCCGTCCCGGCGACCACCGGGCGGCCGAACGACACGCGCGGGTCGATCACTACGGTGCGCGGCTGCTCCCGCAGGGGCTGGGAGCGCATGAACGGGTAGAGCTTGATCGGAAGCCCCTTCGGGTCGCGGTCGACCCGCTCCAGGTAGGTCAGGATCAGATCTGCCATTTCGAGCTGCCCGTCCTTCGACAGATTGATGATCTGTCCCAGGCGCTCGACGAACAGTTGCGCCCCCTTGGTGGCGAACCGCTCTTCAAGCAGCGGGCGCTTCGCGCCGAGCTTGTCGACGAGCCAGGCAAGCCCCTTACGGATTGTCGGAAGCCCGATCTCGTGCTTGCGCCGGATAGCCGTCAGGACGTATGCCTCGACGAGGTTCGAGAAGGAGAGCCCAAGCGGCGGGTGGGGATCGGCGGGCTTGATGACACGCTCAAACATCTTCCGCTCACCTTGGTACGTATACCGCTGCCCGGCGAACCAGGAACGCAAGGTGGACTTGCTGATGCCGAGGTAATGAGCCGCCTCGCCGACTGTGTAGGCCGGGACTTCGCGTGGATCTTTGAGGTCGAAGGTCGTCACCGTCCGTCTCAATTGGCAGCGTCGAATTATATGGCCAACTCGTAGAGCGTCACGACGCACGCCCCGCCGAGGCCGATGTTGTGCTGGAGCGCGACGCGCGCGCCCTCGACCTGCCTGTCACCTGCGCTGCCGCGCAGTTGCGACACCAGCTCGTAGCACTGCGCGAGGCCCGTGGCACCCAGCGGGTGCCCCTTGGAGATCAGCCCACCCGAAGGATTGGTCACCCATTTCCCTCCGAACGTGTTGTCGCCGTCGGCGATCAGCTTCTCGCCCTCGCCCTCCGGCGCGAGCCCGAGCGCCTCGTAGGAAATCAGCTCGTTGATGGTGAAGCAGTCGTGCAGCTCGATCACGTCCACGTCCTCGGGCCCGACGCCCGCGGCATCAAAGACCTTGCGCGCGGCCTCCTGCGACATCTCGAAACCGACCGTTTTCCTCATGTCCGATTCGTGGAAGCTGCCGGCGCGGTCGGTGGTCATCGCCTGGGCCGCAATCCGCACGCGCGCATCGAGCCCGCGCTTTTTCGCGAAGGACTCGGAGACCACCAGCGCCGCGGCCGCGCCGCAAGTCGGCGGGCAGCACTGCAGGCGCGTGAGCGGCTCGGCCATCATCGGCGAGGCGAGCACCTCTTCCTCGGTGACCTGGTCCTTGAACAGCGCCAGCGGGTTCTTCGCGGCGTGGCGGCGCGATTTCACCGTGATGCGCGCGAGCAGCTTTTCGTCGAGCCCGAAGCGCCGGCGGTAGTCGCGCGCAGCCGCCCCGAAGAGCTGCGGCGCGAGCCCTTTCTGCTCCTCGAAGCCATCCTTTTTCGCAGCTTCGAAGAACGCCTCGAGCGGCATCGGGCGGTCGGTGTACTGGCGCTGCAGCGCCCCCGGAACCATCTGCTCGAAGCCGAGCGCAAGCGCGCACTCGACCGCGCCCGATTCCACCGCCTGCCGGGCGAGATAAAGCGCGCTCGATCCGGTCGAGCAGTTGTTGTTGACGTTGATTACCGGGATGCCGGTGAGCCCGAGCGGGTACAGCGCCGCCTGGCCGCAGGTCGAATCGCCGTAGACGTAGCCGACGTAGGCCTGCTCGACCGCTGCGTACTCGAGGCGCGCATCTTCGAGCGCCAGCTTCGCCGCGCGCGTGCCCATCACGTTGTAGGGATCGCTTCTCCCCGGCTTGGCGAACGGCACCATGCCGACGCCCGCGATCAATGCCTTGCTCATGGCCGGTATTCTCTCTCGTTCCTCGAGACTTCGCCTAGGGCCGGCGCAGCAGCGAGAAGAAGCGGGGCGATGTTCCTCAAGCCGCGCCCCGCTTGCGATTCTCCTCGTCCTGCAGCGAGCGCCACAGGATCTTGCCGGTCGCGGTCTTCGGCAGCTCTTCGACGAACTCGACCGTGCGCGGCACCTTGAACGCCGCCATGCGGCCGCGCGCCCAGTCGACGATCTCCTCGGGTTTCGTCCTGCCGCGCGCCTGCTGCTTCAGCACGATGAGCGCCTTGACGCTCTCGCCGCGATACGCATCCGGCGTGCCGATCACGCACGCCTCCTGAACGTCCGGGTGCGCGTAGAGCATCGCCTCGACTTCCGCCGGCCAGACCTTGAAACCGGCGGCGTTGATCATGCGCTTCAAGCGGTCGGTGATGAAGAAGTAGCCCTCCTCGTCGTAGTAGCCGAGGTCGCCGGTGCGCAAGAAGCGATGCCCGTCGTGCTCGAGGAACGCGCGCGCGGTCTCCTCGGGCTGGTTCCAGTAGCCCTTGAACACCTGCGGGCCGCGCACCACGATCTCGCCCACCTCGCCAGGGCCGCACTCGCGCCCGGTGTCGAGGTCGAGCACGCGCGCGTCGGTGTCGAAGATCGGGACGCCGCCGCACTGCGGCTTCGGGCGCTGCGGCGGATTCATGTGCGAGGGGGCCATGGTCTCGGTGAGGCCGTAGCCTTCGACGTACGGCAGCCCGATCGTTTCCTCCAGCCTTTTCGCCACTGCCTCGGGCATCGCCGCGCCGCCGCCGCCGAGCACCTGCAGCGACGACAGGTCGTGCTTTGCGAGCTCCGGGTTGGACACGAAATCGACGAGCATCGTCGTGATCGCCGTCCAGTTGGTGACCTTCGCGCGCTCGATCTGCATCGCCGCGCAGTCGCGGTCCCAGCGCGAAAGGATCACCAGCGTCGCGGCGGCATGGATCGGACCGTTCATCCCGGTCTGCATCCCGGTGACGTGGAAGAAGGGCAGCGCGGCGAGCACGACCGAGTGCTCGGGCGCGCCGCGCCACCGCAGGTAGGCGGCTGCGGTCGCCTGCACCGTGGCGTGCGTGTGCATGCATCCCTTCGGTCTGCCGGTGGTGCCCGAGGTGTAGGGCATGACCGCGAGGTCCTCCAGCCCGGCGCGGTGCTCGGCCGGCGCGAGGCCGGCGGCGACGGCGTCGCGCCAGTCGGCGACCGCGGGATGCGCGGGAGTGCGGCGCGGCGCGTGCACGAAATCCGGCATCGGGAGCCCGGTCGGTGCGTGAAGATGATCCGAGTAGGCCCCGATCACCGCCTGCGCGAGCACCCCGGCGCGCGCGAGCGGCTCGATGCGGTCCCACAGCTCCTGCGTGGCGACGATCGCATTCGCGCCGCAGTCTTCGGCGTACGTGCGCAGCTCTTCGCTGCGGTACATCGGATTGAGCGGCACCGCGACCGCGTCGGCGCGCAGGATCGCGTAGTAGCCGATCACGAAATGCGGGCTGTTCTGCGTGAGCAGGATCACCCTGTCGCCTCGCGCGACCCCGCAGCGCCCCTGCAGGAACCCGGCCAGCGCGTCGGCCTGCCGCCTCAGCTCGAGATAGGAGAGCGTCGAGCCGTAGTAATCGATCGCGACGCGGTCCGGGAATCGCGCCGCGGCGTGCGCGAGATTGGCGTACACGCCCGCCGTCGCCGCAGGCAGCGACTTCGGGCGGCCCGGCGGCCAGTGAGCGTAATGGCGCGTGAACATCAAAGCGCGTAACGCTTCACCGCTTTCTCGTTCCACTTCATGCCCATGCCCGGGCGCTCCGGAATCAGCACACTGCCGTCCTTCAATGCAAGCGGCTCAGCGAGGATCGGATCGGCCCAGTCCACGTATTCGAGCCAGTGGCCGGTGGGCGTCACCGCGAGCAGATGGCAGCTCGCCTCGGGGAAAAGATGGCTCGACATCTCCAGCCCCGCGCCCTGCGCGAGGGCCGCGGCGCGCATCCAGCCGGTGACGCCGCCGATGCGCTGCGCATCCGGCATCACGTAGTCGCAGCAGCCGGCGGCGATCGCCTGCGCCATCTGCTCGGGCCCCATGAAGTTCTCGCCGATCTGGATCGGGGTCGCGAGCTCGCGCGCCACTTTCGCGCAGCCGGCGAAATCGTCGGCGCGCACCGGCTCCTCGATCCAGAGCACGCCGCCCTCGTCATCGATCATGCGGCCGCGCCGCACCGCCTCGGCGACCGTGAGCGCCTGGTTGAAGTCGACCATCAGCGTCACCCGCGGCCCGATCGCCTTCTTCACCGCGCGCAGCGCCGCGAGGTCATCCACGGCGTGCGCGCGGCCCAGCCGCAGCTTTACCGCCGCGAAGCCTTCCTTCACCAGCTCGGCGGCCTCCTTGGCCAGGGGCTTGAGCGGCATGATGCCGAGGCCCTTCGAGTTGTAGGCGGGGATCGGGCGCGGCGTGCCGCCCAGCATGCGCACGAGCGGCAGGCCCTGCGCCTGGCCCAGCGCGTCCCAAGCCGCCATGTCGATGCCCGACATGGCGAAGAGCACGATGTTATGCACGCCGAGCAGCGTGTAGCGCGCGCGCAGCTTCTTCTCGATGTCGAAGGGCGCCACCGCGTCGCCCTTCAGCATCTCCGCCATCGACTCGACGAGCGCCGCGATGGGCCGCAGATTGTGCTGGCCGATGCCGAACAGATAGGAGCGCCCGACGATGTCGCCGTCGGTGTGCAGATCGACGAGCAGGAGCGGCGCCACGGTCAGCGCGCCGGTGCTGGTGGCGAGCGGCCGCTTCATCGGCGCCGCCACCGCGCGAGTGCGGATCGACTTGATCTTCATGCTCAGCTGCCCTTGAACGCGGGCTTGCGCTTTTCCATGAACGCGCGCCGCCCCTCTTCGTAATCCGTGCTCTTTGCGCAACGCCCGATCGCGGCGCGCATGCGCTCCTGATCGGCCACGCCAACGGACTTCGCGTACTCCTCGAGGATGGTCTTGGAGTTGGCGATGCTGAGCGGTGCGTTCTCGACGAGCGTGGTGATCACGCCCTCCACGTATGCTTCGAGCTCGCTATCCGGCAGCACGCGGTGCACAAGTCCCATCGCCAGCGCTTCCGCGGCCGGATAGCGCCGGCCGAGGAACATGATCTCCCTCGCGCGCGCGTGCCCCACCGTCTCCAGCAGGCGCTTGTGACCCTCGACGTTGTAGGCGAGGCCGAGCCTGGCTGCCGGAATGCCGAACTGCGCCGAATTCCCGCAGTAGCGCAGGTCGCAGGCGAGCGCGACTTCCAGGCCGCCGCCCATGCAAAAGCCGTGGATCAGCGCCACCGAGGGCTTGGGCGAGCCCTGGATCGAGAGCAGCACGCGGTCGAGCAGCCCGTCGTACTCGCCCACGGCCGCGCGGTGCGCACGGATCTTCTCGAACTCCGAGATGTCCGCGCCCGCGGCGAAGGCCTCGGTGCCCGCGCCGCGAAACGCCACGCAGCGCACATCCGCGTCGGCGTCGTAGCGCGCCATTGCCTCGGGAATGCCGCGCCACATGGCGTCGTTGATGGCGTTCTTCTTCGCCGGCTGGTCGAACACGATCCAGCCCACCGCGCCGCGCTTCTCCACGGTCAGTTTTCCGGCGCTCATGCCCAGCGCCCGCTTTCCACCTGGTGGAAGAAATCCTCGACGATGCGGTTGAACAGCGCCGGGTCCTCGAGGTTGAGCGCGTGGCCGCTTCTCGGCAGCACCACGAGACCCATCCCGGGGATCGTGCGCTTCATGAGCAGGCCCGGCTCGAGCGTGGCGTCGTCCTCGTCGCCGGCGACGACGAGCGTCGGCGCGGTGATGCCCGCCATCTCCTTCTCGAGGTCGTACAGCGAAGGCCGGCGCGCCTGGTAGCCGAGCATGGTGTTGGCCGAGCCCAGCGCCGAGTGCTCGGTCAGGTACTCGATGTAGCGCGCGAAGCCGCGCGGATCCTTGTCGCGCAGCTGCAGCCGCGTCGGGCCGTGACCGTAGGTCGCCGCGAACTTGGCCATGCCTTCCTCGAGCATCAGCTTGGCGTTGGCGCGCGCGGAGCTGCGGAACGCCTCGCATTGGTCGGGGTGCGCGCCGTAGCCGCAGCCCGCGACCACCAGGCCGAGCGCCCGCGCGCTGTACTTGATGCCGAAGTGCAGCGCGGCAAAGCCGCCCATGGAGAGCCCGACGACGTGGGCGCGCTGCAGCTTGAGCCCGTCGAGCACGGCGAGGACGTCGTCGCGCGCGAACTCCTGCGAGTAGCGCTCCATGTTCTCGGGCACGTCCGAGGGCGAATAGCCGCGCGCGTTGTAGGCGATGCAGCGGTAGCGGCGGGAGAAGTGCGCGAACTGCGGCTCCCAGCTGCGCAGGTCGCCGGCGAACTCGTGCACGAAGACGATCGGCGTGCCGGCGCCCGCCTCCTCGTAGTGCAGTTTCACGCCGTCGTCGGTGGTGATGTGGGCCATGTTGGTAGACTTGCCGGAAATGGATCTGAATCTTAAAGGCAAACGCGCGCTGGTGACCGGCGGTTCGAAAGGCATCGGCCGCGCCTGCGCCGAGGTGCTGGCGCAGGAAGGCTGCACGGTGCTGGTGACGGCCCGCAACCCGCAGCCCGGGCCGAACGCGAAGGCCATCGACCTCTCGCAGCGCGGCGCGGCCGAGGCGCTCGCGGCGTGGGCCGGAGATCTGGACATCCTGGTGAACAACGCCGGGGCCATCCCGGGCGGCGATCTGCTCAAGGTAGACGAGGAGACCTGGCGGCGCGCCTGGGACCTGAAGGTGTTCGGCTACATCAACCTGACGCGGCAGGTGTACTCGCGCATGAAGGCGCGCAAGTCCGGCGTCATCGTCAACATCCTGGGCAACGCAGGCGAAAAGCTCGATGCGAGCTACATCGCCGGCAGCACGGCCAACGCCGGGCTCATGGCCTTCACACGAACGCTCGGCGGCGCCTCGCACGCCGACGGCATCCGCGTCGTCGGCATCAATCCAGGGCCCGTGGCGACCGACCGGCTGAAAGGCCTGTTCCGCCAGCGCGCCGAAGCAAAGTTCGGCGACCCGGAGCGCTATCCGGAGCTGTTCGCCGGCATGTCCTTCGGCCGCCCCGCCTCGCCCGAGGAGATCGCCTGGATGACGGCATTTCTCGCCTCCGAGCGCTCGGCCTACACCTCGGGGTGCATCGTCACGATCGACGGCGGGCTCGCCGCGCGCTCCTCTTAGCCGCCGAATGAGGTCCGCTTGAAAGCGCTGCTGTGCAAGCAGTTCGGCCCACCCGAATCGCTTGTGCTCGAGGACGTGCCCTCGCCGCAGCCCGGCGCGGGCGAGGTGGTGGTCAGCATCAAGGCAGCGAGCGTGAACTTCCCGGACGTGCTCATCATCCAGAACAAGTACCAGTTCAAGCCGCCGCTGCCCTTCTCGCCGGGGAGCGAGCTCGCCGGCGTGGTGAAGGAAGTCGGCCCAGACGTGAAGAACGTCAAGCCCGGCGACAAGGTGATCGCCTTCACGACCTTCGGCGCCTTCGCCGAGGAAGTGAAGACCGAGGCCGCACGCCTGCTGCCCATGCCCGAGGGCATGGGATTCGATGCGGCCGCGTCGTTCATCCTCACCTACGGCACCACCGATCACGCGCTACGCGACCGCGCGCAGCTCAAGGCGGGCGAGACCTTGCTCGTGCTCGGCGCCGCGGGCGGCGTCGGCGTTGCCGCGCTCGAGATCGGCAAGGCGCTCGGCGCGCGCGTCATCGCCTGCGCCTCGAGCGACGAGAAGCTCGCCGTGTGCCGCGAGCACGGCGCCGACGAGACCATCAATTACGCGGGCGAGGATCTGCGCGAGCGCATCAAGGCGCTTACCGGCGGCAAGGGCGCGGACGTGATCTACGACGCCGTGGGCGGCCCCTACACCGAGCCGGCGTTCCGCTCCATCGCCTGGCGCGGGCGCCACCTGGTGATCGGCTTCGCCGCGGGCGAGATTCCGAAGCTGCCGCTCAACCTGGCGCTGCTCAAGGGCGCGGCGGTGGTGGGCGTGTTCTGGGGAGATTTCACGCGGCGCGAGCCGCAGGCGTTCGCCGAAAGCGCGCGCCAGCTCGCGCGCTGGTACAAGGAGGGCAGGCTGAAGCCCCACGTCTCGGCCACGTTCCCGCTGGAGAAAGCCGCCGACGCCATGAACCTGCTCGCCTCGCGCAAGGCGAAGGGCAAGGTCGTCGTCATCATCGGTGCCTAGCGGCTTCGCCGAGGGGCTTTCCGCGCTGGCGAGTCCGCAGGCGCTCGCCTTCTGCGCGGTGGTGGTGTTCGCCGCCTACACGCTGCGCGGCGCCACCGGCTTCGGCGCGGGCGTGGTGGCGATCCCGCTCCTCGCCCTGGTCATGCCGATCACGGTCGTGATCCCCGTGATCACGACGCTCGGCATCGTCGCGTCGCTCGGGCAGTCCGTGCAGGAGTTCCGCCACGTGGATTGGCGCGCGCTGCGCGGACTGGCGCTGCCCTCGGCCGTCGGGCTGGGGCTCGGCCTGTGGCTGTTCGCTTCGCTCGACCAGGCGCTGCTCGTCAAGGCATTCGCCGCGTTCATCATCCTGTACGGCTCCTGGGGTCTGCTACCGCGCCGCCCCGTGTGGCGTTTGCCGGCGCCGGCGCTCGCCGCCGTCGCCGGCGGCTCGGGGGGCCTGGTGGCGACGCTGTTCGGCGGCATGGCGGGCCCGTTCTACGTCATTTACTTGCGCGCGCTCGCGCTCGACAAGCGGCGCTTTCGCGCCAGCATGTCCTCGGTGCTGCTGTGCCTGGGGCTGGTGCGCGCCGGTGGCTACGGCAGCCTGGGGTTCTTCGATCGACGCGCGATCGCGGCGCTCTTGCTTCTCGCGCCGGTCATGGTGCTGGCCATGTTCCTGGGCGACCGCTGGCACGCGCGCCTCGATCAGGCGAAGTTCGAGCGCGTGGTGGCGGTGCTTCTCGCCGGCAGCGGCATCGCGCTGCTTTTCAAGTAGCGGGCGGGGTGCCGTCTCCCGGGCCCAGCGGCCTTTGCATCAGCACGCTGTCCACCCAGCGGCCGAACTTGTAGCCCGTGGAGCGCAGCGTGCCGACGCGCAGGAACCCGAAGCGCGCGTGCAGGGCGATGGATGCGGCGTTGGCGCTGTCGCCGATCACGGCGATGACCTGGCGGTAGCCCAGCCGCTCGCAACGCGCGACGAGCTCGGCGAGGATTCTCGAGCCCAGGCCCTGGCCGGCGCTGCCCTCCTTGACATAGACGGAGTCCTCGAGCGCATAGCGGTAGGCGGAGCGCGCCCGGTACGGGGCGCAATAGCCGAAGCCCAGCACCTCGCCCTGCCGTGCCGCGACCAGATAGGGCAGCCCGCGGCCGGTCACCTCGGCGTGGCGGCGGCGCATTTCCTCC
>Ga0209002_10002922_pt1 | contig 13634 bp, 10 predicted proteins | sample Rifsed16ft2_FD_184010 | JGI IMG/M metagenome (GOLD analysis project Ga0209002, IMG submission 184010) | Soil microbial communities from Rifle, Colorado, USA - sediment 16ft 2 (version 2) | ecosystem: Environmental > Terrestrial > Deep subsurface > Rock core/Sediment | place: Rifle, Colorado...
GCCGCCCGCCGCTCGGCCAGCAGCTTCTCCACTTCCTCATCGCTCAGGCTTACGATTACGGTCGGCTGTCCCACGGATAGCTTTCCCACGACCGGTTCCGGGATGACAACGTCGGTGAGCACGGCGAAGATGCGGTCGTAGCGGGCGAGCAGCGCATCGGTAGCGGCAGAGTTGCCCTGGGGGAACTCGCCGCGGTCCATCGCGGTGTTCAAGTCGCGAACCAAATCGAAGACGGCGGCGAGGGCCTCGGCGGTGTTCAGGTCGTCGTCGAGCGCGGCGTCGAAGGCGGCGCCGGCCTGTTCGATCCGCTGTGCCAGCGCCGCGGAGTCACCCGCCGGGAACTTCTCCGTGCGCAGCCGCAAACGGAAGTTGCGCAGGCGCTCGACCGACTGCGCGGCCTGGTGCAGGCCGTCCAAGGTGAAGTTGAGCTGCTTGCGGCGGGGCACCGAGGCCAGCAGATACCGGATGGCCGAGGGCTTGTAGCCTTTGGCGAGCAGGTCGCGCAGGGTGTAGTAGTTCCCCTTGGACTTCGCCATGCGCTCGCCCTCGACGAGCAGGTGCTCGGCGTGCAGCCAGGTGCGCACGAAGGGCTTCCCGGTGGCGGCCTCGCTCTGGGCGATTTCATTCTCGTGGTGGGGGAACATCAGGTCCACCCCGCCGGTGTGGATGTCGAAGCTCTCGCCCAGGTACTTCATCGCCATGGCGGAGCACTCGATGTGCCAGCCGGGGCGGCCTTTCCCGAAGGGCGTTTCCCAGAAGGGCTCGCCGGGCTTGGCGGCCTTCCAGAGCGCGAAGTCGCGCGGGTCGCTCTTGTCGTACTCCTGGACGTCCACGCGGGCACCGGCCTGGATGCCAGCCAGGTCGATCTTCGACAGGCGCCCGTACGAGGCGAACTTGCGGATGGAGAAATAGACGGACCCGTCGGACCGGTAGGCGTAGCCTTTGGCTTCCAGACGCTCGATGAGCTCGACCATGTCCCGGATGTGCTCGGTGGCGCGCACCATTTTTTCCGGCTGCTCCAAGCTCAAGAGCTCCATGTCCTGCAAGAAACTCTGCGTGTATTTTTCGGTGTACTCGCCGAGGCTGACGCCGGCGGCCAGCGCGTTCTCGATGGTGCGGTCGTCGACGTCGGTGATGTTCATCACCTGGAAGACCTCGAAGCCGCGTGCCCGCAGCCACCGCCGCAGGATGTCCTGGAAGACGAAGGTGCGGAAGTTACCGATGTGGGCGTAGTCGTAGACGGTCGGCCCGCAGGTGTAGAGCCGGACTTTCCCGGGCTCGAGCGGCTGGAACTCCCCCACTCGCCCCGTCAGCGTGTTGTAGAACCGCAGCATCTAGTTGCTTCCCATCGCTCAATCCAAACTCCGCATTCTAGCCAGCCCGGATGGCGGCGTAAAGCCGCCGCTACAAACAGGGGACATGTAGGGGAGGGGTTCCCCCCCCCTCCCCGCGGGCGGGCGTCAAGCCCGCCCCTACATTGCCTGACCGGGGCTAAGGGGGGTGTGGTAGGGGCGGGGCGAGGGAGATATGCGTGGATAACGCGTTGTCACGCATTTGCGGGCTATTTCCGGAGGCCGCCCGGACCGGCTGCGGCCCCTCCACCAACCCCTGGGGGGCCGCCGGGCGGGACGAAGAAAGTTTTTTCTTGACCCCCGGCGGCCGCCGTGCTAGGTTGGGGGTCCGCATCCCAGCGCCTCGGGCGGCGACGACAACTTGCCAGACCCGCCGAACGTTCTTCGGGATATTTCTCCCGGTTCTCGACCAATTTGTGACCGGCCTGCCCACAGGCAGGTCGGTGTAGAGGAGGCGCGCTTGCTGCGACTGCGCAAAGTCGAGATGTTCGGCTTCAAGTCGTTCGCCGACCGCACCCGCATTGTCTTCAACGGCAGTGGTATCGCCGCCGTGGTGGGCCCGAACGGCTGCGGGAAATCCAACATCTCCGACTCCATCCTCTGGGTGCTGGGCGAACAGAGCGCCAAGACCCTGCGCAGCAGCCGCATGGCCGACTGCATCTTCAACGGCACCGCCACCCGGCCGCCGACCAACCTCGCCGAGGTCACCCTGACGCTGGTGGACCCCGAGGCGGAAAAAGCCACCGGCGAGACCCCTCGGCTGGACTCGGGGCAAGCGCCGGTGCCACAAGGACAAGAAACAGCGGCCTCGGAAGCCTCTCCAGCCGGAGAAGCCGGCGAGAAGAAAAAAAAGAACCGGCTGAACCTCCGCCTCCATCCGGGCGAAGTGGTGGTCACGCGGCGGCTCTACCGCGACGCCACCAGCGAGTACTACCTCAACGGCGAGCTCTGCCGCCTGCGCGACATCCAGGAACTCTTCATGGGCACGGGCCTCGGGCCCGAGTCCTACGCCATCATCGAGCAGGGGCGCGTCGGGCAGATTCTCTCCTCCCGTCCCGGCGACCGCCGCGCCATCCTGGAAGAGGCCGCCGGGGTGAGCAAGTACAAGAACAAGCGCCGTCTGGCCGAGGCCAAGCTCCAGTCCGCCCAGCAGAACCTGTTGCGGGTGAACGACATCCTGGAAGAAATCTCGAAGCAGTTGAACTCCCTCAAGCGCCAGGCCAGCCGCGCCCGCCGCTACCAGGAATTGAAGGCCGAAGGCACGGAGCTGCGCCGCCGCTTACTCGCCACCCAGCTCGAGCAGCTCCAGGCCGCCGCCGCCGAACTCGGTCAGAAGCTCGCCGCCAACGCCGCCGCGCTCAACGAGGCCGCGGCGACGCTCGGGGCCGCCGAGCGCGAACAGACGACCGGCCAGGCCCGCCAGGATGAGCTCGAGGCCGCGCTGCGCCAGGAACAGAACCGCGCCGGGCTGGTGCTGGTCGAGCTCGAGCGAGCGTACGCGCGCGTGGCCGACACCCGCCGCCAGCAGCAGGAAGCGGCCGCGCGCCTGGAGAGCCTCGCCGCGCAGCGCCAAGCGCTCGCCGCCGAAGCTTCGAACGGCACAAGCGGCGCCGATGAGAACCGCGAAAGCGTGGCGCGGCTCGAAGCCGAGCTCGCCGCCGCCGCCCGGGAGCTCGAAGCGCTCGCCGCCGAAACCCGCCGCCTGCAGCAGGAGCTCTCCGTTCCCCTGGCGCAGCCCGCGCTCGATTTCCCGGACGCGGTCGCGTGCGCCCGCGCCCGGCGCGACGCCGCCCAAGAGATCGCCGCCGCCGCCGAGAAATCTCTGAAACGCTGCGAACAGGAAGTCGAAGCTCACCGGCAGCCAGTCGAAGAGCTGCGCCGCACGCTGGCCTCCACCGTGGCGCAAGAGAAGGCGCTCGCAGACCTGGTGGCCCACCGCGCCGTGTTCGCCGAGCCGGTGCAGAAGCTCCTGGTCGGCCAGGGGACGGTGTCGAGCGGCGTCGAGTTCCGCGCCGTGGGCGTGGTGGCTGACTTCGCCGAGTTCGACGAAAAGTTTGCGCCGCTGCTCGAGGACTACCTCCACGACGAGATGGAGTACGTGGTGGTCGAGACCTACGACGCTGCCCGCACCGGGGTGTCGCTGCTGCGCGAGCAGACCGCCGGCCGCGCCACCTTCCTGGTGGACTCCTTCGGACGCTTCCCGCCCAAGCTCGTCGAGGAGCTCGAGCGGGCGCCGCAGGGCCAAGGCGTCCTCGGCCGCGTGGCCGACTTCGTCCGCCTGAACGGGGCGCTCGGCAGCGAGGCCAAGCGCGTCCTGCCCAAGCTCGGCCGCACCTACCTGGTCGAAAGCACGCGCGCCGCCGAAGAGCTGGCCCGCGAGCATCCGAGCTACTTTTTCCTCTCGACCGACGGCACTTGCTACCACGGGCGGCTCGTCTCCGGCGGCACGCGCAACGGCCACGGCTCGCACTCGCTGCGGCGCGAGCTCGAGCGCGCGGTGCGCGAGCGCAGCGCCATCGAGCCCGCCGCCCGCTCCGCGGAAACCGCCGGCGCCGAGCTCGAAAGCCGCCGCCGGCGCTTGCTCCAGACCCTCGAGGCCGCCCGGGCGTCGCTGCTTGCCCACGAAAAAGCCGTCCTCCAGCTCGAGCAGCAGCGCGACGCCCTGGCGCTCGCCCAGCAGGAGCAGTCGCGGCTCGACGAGCTCACCGCCCGCGAGGCCCGCGCCCGCCAGCAGCTCGACGCCGAAGCAGCCGGCCTGCGCGCCGCCCAGGCGCGGCTGGCGGAAGAGCTCGTCGCCGCCGAGCAGGAAGTCGCGCGGCGCCAGCAGGGGAAGATCGAGCAGGAGAGCCGTTGCCGCGAGCTCGACGCCGAGCGCGCCGCGCTGCGCCAGCGTCTGATCGAAGGCGAAGCCGGGCTGCGGGAGCGCCGCGCCGGGCTCGACGCGGTGCGCGAGCAACGCCACCAGCTTGAAGTCGAGCAGGCTCGCCAGCAGGCCGACCGGCAGCACGCCGAGCTGGCGCTCCAGAGCGAGTTCGGGTTGACGACGGAGCAACTACTCGCGCAGGTGACCGAGCGGCTCGACGCCGAAGCCTTCCCGCAGGCCGAAGCCCGCTACCGCGAAATCAAGGAGCGGCTCGACTCCATCGGCCCCGTCAACATGATGGCGCTCGAAGAGTTCCAAGAGTGCGAGCAGCGCTACGAGTTTTTGACCAAGCAGCGCGAAGACCTGCTCGCCTCCATCGCCGACACCACCAAGACCATTGAAGAGATCGACACCGTCTGCCGCGCCCAGTTCGAGCAGGCCTTCGCCGCCATCAACCAGAACTTCGCCGAGACCTTCAAGACGCTCTTCGGCGGCGGCACCGCTACGCTGCGGCTGAGCGAAATCGAGGACTCGACCGAGATCGGCATCGACCTCATCTGCCAGCCGCCGGGCAAGCGCCTCCAGAACGTGCTACTGCTCTCGGGCGGCGAGAAGGCGCTGACGGCGCTGGCGCTGCTCATCGCCATCTTCCGCTACCAGCCCTCGCCCTTCTGCATCCTCGACGAAGTCGACGCCCCGCTCGACGACTCGAACGTCGGCCGCTTCACCCGCCTTGTCGAGGAGATGGCCCCGCAGACGCAGTTCATCCTCATCACCCACAACAAGAAGACCATGGAAGTGGCGCCCGTGCTCTACGGCGTCACCATGCAGTCGGCCGTCAGCCAGATCGTCTCGGTCCGCTTCGACGAAGCCGCCGACACCCCCGCCGCCTAGCGCGACGCCAGGCCTTTGGCAAGGAGAAACTCCCGCACGACGTCGGCGACGTCGCGGTGGTCGGCGTCCACGGCGTAGTTGAGGCGACGCATTTCTTCCGCGGTGATGCGCCCGGCGAACTCGGCGAGCGCGGCGCGCACTGCCGGATGGCGCGCCAGCGTTTCGCGGCGGACGATGGGCACGGCCTCGTAGGGCGGAAAGTAGCGCCGGTCGTCTTCGAGCACGGCGAGGTCGAGCGCGGCAATCAAGCCGTCGGTCGAGTTCCCCGCCACCAGGTCCACCTGCTTTTCCTTGAGGGCGCGGTAGAGCAGCCCCAGATCCATGATGCGCGGCGGCGCGGCGAAGCGCAGCCCGTAGGTCGCGGCGAGTCCCGCGTAGCCGTCCGGGCGCTCCATGAACTCGTAGCCGAACCCGGCGCGCCAGCCGGGCGCAAAAGCGGCGGCCTGCGAAAGCGTCTTCAAGTTCAGCCGGCGGGCGTCTTCGCCGCGCACGACGATGGCGAAGGTGTTCTCAAAGCCGAGCGGCTCCAGGACCTCGAGCCCGAAGCGCTCGGCGTAGGCCTGGCGGACGCGCGCCAAGACCTCGCGCGGGTTGCCCTGCGGCTGCTCCTTCAGGATGGCGGTGAGCGCGGTGCCGGTGTATTCGGCGTAGAGGTCAATCCGCCCGGCCCGCAAGGACTGGTGGCAGATGTAGCTCCCCGTCAAATAGAAGCGCCGTTCCACCGCCAACCCGGTGCGGTTTTCGAGGTGCTGGGCGATGAGCTCACCGAGCACTACCTGCTCGGTGAAGTTCTTCGAACCGACGACAATCCGCTCTTCCCGCGCCGGCCCGCAGCCCGCGAGCAATGCGAAGAGAAGAAGCAAAGCGGCGCGGCGCATCGCTAACCCGCAGGGCGCAGGCGCTTTTCGACGAGCCCCAGACCGAAGTCGGCCGCAAGCGCCAGCAGCGCCGCCGGCAGCACTCCCGCCAGGATCAACTGGTCGTTCACCATGGCCACGCCGCGGAAGATGTACTCGCCCAAACCGCCGGCGCCGATGGCGGCGGCAATGGTGGCCAGGCCGACAGAAATCACTGCGGCCACGCGCACGCCGGCGAGAATGACGCCCGCGGCTAGCGGCAGCTCGACCTGGAGGAGAAGCTGGCGGTCCGTGAGGCCCATCCCGCGGCCGGCCTCGACCACCGCCGGGTCCACCCCGCTGATGCCGGCGTGGGTGTTGCGGATGACGGGGAGCAGGGCGTAGAGCGTGAGCGCCAGGATGGCCAGGTAGTCGGCGCGCTGCTCGCGCAGCCAGGGCAGCGTCAGCAGAAAACCGAAGAGCGCCAGGCTGGGGACGGTCTGCATGACGTTGGCGCTGCCGAGCACGGCGCGGCTCCACGCCGGCCGGCGGGTGAGCAGGATGCCAAGCGGCAGGCCCACCGCCACGGCCAGCAGCGTGGAGAGGCCGACCAGCCACAAGTGCTCCAGCGTCAGGTCCAGCACCTCATTGGGGTGACGCAGAAAATAATCGAACACGCTCACGGCGCACCTCTCATGAGGAAGTTGTTTTTTCGGCGGTGCGTAACGCGGCCACGTAGTCGGCGGCGAGGCCCTGGCGGGCGTTCAAAAACTCCGCCGGCGTGTACACACCTTCGAGCCGCCCGGCTTCGAGCAGGGCGATGCGCGTGCCGAGCAGGAGCGCCTCGCGCAGGTCGTGGGTGACGAAGACGATGGTCTTTCCGAGCCGCTGCTGGAGGGCGCGGAACTCGCGCTGGAGGTCGGCGCGGGTCAGCGGGTCGAGCGCCCCGAAGGGCTCGTCCATCAGGAGAATGGGCGGGTCGGCCGCGAGCGCCCGGGCCACGCCCACGCGCTGGCGCTGGCCGCCGGAAAGCTCCCGCGGGTAGCGCGAGCCCCAGGCGAGGTCGAGCCCGACAAGCTCCAAGAGCTCCCGCACGCGCGCGTCAATCCGCGCGGGCGTCCAGCCCTCGACTGCGGGCACGAGTCCGATGTTGCGCTCAACGGTGAAGTGCGGGAACAGGCCGACCTCCTGGATGACGTAGCCGATGTGGCGGCGCAGGCGGATGGGGCCCCAGTCGCGGGCGGCGCGGCCCTCGACCCGCACCTCGCCCGCGGTGGGCTCGAGCAGCCGGTTCACGAGCTTGAGCGTGGTGGTTTTGCCCGAGCCGCTGCGGCCGAGGAGGACCAGCGTTTCGCCGCGGCGGACGTCGAGCGTCAGGTCGCGCACGAGCACGCGCCGGGAATCCAGCGCGTAGAAGACGTTGCGCAGCTCAATGACGGCGTCGCTCATCGCCCGGCTCTGCCCGCGCCCAGTATAGTCGCCTCGCGGGCTGTTTTTCTCTTCGCCATTTCTTCCATTGACTTTCCCCCCTCGCGGAATAGAATCCAGCCCTCCGCCCGAAGAACGTGAGCGCCACATTCGAGACTCCGCTGCGCGAGACGCATCTGCCGGGATTCACCCTGCTCTCCCGCGGCAAGGTGCGCGACCTCTACGCCGTCGACGACCGCCTGCTCATTGTTGCCACCGACCGCATCTCCGCCTTCGACTTCATCCTGGGCTCGGAAATCCCCGACAAGGGCCGCGTGCTCACGCAACTCTCGGTCTTCTGGTTCGAGCAGCTGCACGACCTGGTCGAAACCCATTTCCTCACCGCCGCGGTGGACGACTACCCGGAGCCGCTCCGCCGACACCGCGCCCAGCTCGAAGGCCGCTCCATGCTGGTGGTGAAGACCGAGCCGGTGCTGGTGGAATGCGTGGCCCGCGGGTATCTGGCCGGCTCGGGCTGGAAGGAGTACCAGAAGACCGGCGCCATCTGCGGCATCAAGCTGCCGCCGGGCCTGCGCGAGTCGGACGCCTTGCCCGAGCCCCTCTTCACGCCGGCGACCAAGGCCGCGAGCGGCCACGACATCAACATCAGCTTCGACGAGATGGTCGCGCGCGTGGGCGGGCCGCTGGCCGAGCAGCTCCGCGCGCTGACGCTGCGCATCTATGAGCGCGCCTCGGAGCTCGCCCGCGCCCGCGGCTTACTGATCGCCGACACCAAGTTCGAATTCGGCCGGCCCGCCGCGGCGGGCCGGCGCGAGGACCGCGTCCTCTTGATTGACGAAGTCCTGACGCCCGACTCCTCGCGCTTCTGGGCGGCCGACACTTACCGGCCCGGACAGAGCCAGCCGGCCTTCGACAAGCAGTTCGTGCGCGACTGGCTCGAGCGCAGCGGGTGGAACAAGCAGCCGCCGGCCCCGGCGCTGCCGCCCGACGTCATCCAGGCGACGCGGGCGCGATACCTGGAAGCCTACCGGCGATTGACGGGAAAGGAATTGTCCTAGGGGACCCCGGGGAGACCCGCGCGGGCGGGTGGGGGTGAAAGATGAAAGACCAACTGGACGCCCTGGTGAACCAACTGGTGGAGCGCGGGATCCTGTTTGACGAAGCCCGCGCCGAGTTCGAGAAGCGCTTCATCAGGAAGGTGCTCGAGACCCACCGGGGCAACCAGTCCCGCGCCGCCCGCGTCCTTGGCCTGCACCGCAACACCTTGAGCCGCAAGATCGAGCTCTACAAGCTCGACCGCAACTCCCACCGGCGCTAGCGCGGCGCACAGCATCGAGCCTGTGAGGCCGACCGCAGCCGATTCTTCGCTCCGCCCGTTGCGTTGACGCTGAACTCAATCGCCGCGGACGGGCTCCGCTCAGAATGACAAGAAGGAGAGGACTCTCCCGAAAATCGGGCAAGCAGGAATGTCCGCCCCACCGAGAGAGGAATAGAGGCGTTTTCGGGATCGTCTAGCGGGCGGCGGCACCGCCGCGCCGGGCCGGCTTGGGGATGTCCTCGGCCTTGACCTTGCCGTCCTTCAGCTTGAGCTGGAAGTACGGCTCCTTCTGGTAGCCGCTGACGGTTCCGGTAAAGTGGATGAAGTCGCCGGGCTTCAGGTTCTTGGCCTCGGGCGGAGCAACGACCCTGACTTCGATATCGGGCTGCTTGGCATCGGAGGCTTCCTGGGTGACCGCCACGGCCAGGGTCACCAGGTTGTCCGGGTTCTGGCTGACCGCCAGCACTTCGGCTTCCAGCTCTGGAAGCTCCGAGCCGCAACTGGCCAACCAGATGAGGTGTTCCGTCTCGCCGCCGGTTTTCAGGTCGTTGAAGATGCGCGGCAAGGTGAGCCCATCGCGCACAGCGTTCACCTCCGCAGCGCTGACCAGGCGCCAGCTGGCCGGAGGCTCGGCCGACTGGGCGGCGGCGGCGATGATGTCGTTGACCTGGTCGGCGGCGCACTCGGGCAGCACCTGCTGGTGGGCCGACATCACCTTGGTCAGGTACTCCTTTACGTCCTCTTTCTTGCTGACGTTCAGAGCGATGGCACGCGCCACGTGCCAGATGCCGGTGCGGTAGTCGGGCGTGGGCTGCTGCAGGCTGGACAGCCCGAGCTGGTAGTTGGTGGTGGGGTCGTTCGGCGTCAGGCGCACCAGCCCGGCCAACTCCCGGGCGGCGACGGCGTAGTCCTTCTTGCGGTAGGCCACAAAGGCCAGCACCTTGCGGAAGGCAGCTTCCTGCCGGAGTTTGTCGTCCTCGAACTGCTTGCGCGCCGCCGGGTCGGCGGGGGGCGGCACGGCGGCGTACAGCTTCTGGTGGAGCTCGAGGCCCTGGCGGGCGCGCTCGGCGCCGCGGGCAGCCAGAGCGTCGGCCTGGGGCGTGCCGTTGCGGAAGGATTGCAGGAAGCTGTAGGTGTAGAGAATCAGGGGCGCGAAATAATGAGTGTCGATCTGGGTCGCGTTGAGGTTCGACTGCTGGAGGAAGCCGGCCACCTGGTCGCGGTCCATGGCCATGAAGTTATCCACGGCCTGCAGGCACAGGGGATAGCGCTGCAACTGGAAAGCGGTGGAGGCCTGGTTGGGGTAGACGAAGGCGCGCAGGACGGACTCGGGGTACTTCTGCAGGAAGGCCTCAATGGCCTGCAAGCGGGCCGCGGGGTCGGGCGTCTGCTCGGGAGTCGTCTCGACGTAAGTGTTGAACTCTTCCACCCCGTAGGGCGACCGCTGTCCCTGCGCCGCCGCCGGATTCGTCCCCAAGAGTACCGCCAGCCCCACCAGCAGCAGCCAAGCCGTGCGTGCCTTCATTTCACTCCGCCTCCTCGTCGCGTTCCCAGCAGAACGTTCCGGGCAGGATACCAGGGCCAAACCAAACGCCGATTATAGGCATCCTGCCCCCGGCCTGCAAGCCCGTTCTTGCCCGGAGCGCCTGCCTCCGCCCTCTCCTTTGCTATGATGAGGCGCCGGGCAAAACCGTTATCCGGGCCCCGCCCGACGGGAGTTTTCCATGACCAGCGCCTCTCGGGAAGCGCCGCTCGCCATCGTCACCGGAGCCAGCCGCGGCATCGGCTACGCCATCGCCCAGGAGCTGGCCCGGCGCGGGCACCGGCTGGCGCTCGTGGCCCGCAATTCGAAACGGCTGGAAGAGGCGGCCCGGCGCCTGGCCCCCTCCCCATCCGGGGTCGAAACCTTTTCCTGCGACGTCCAGGACGCCGCCCAGGTGCGCGCCACCTTCGCGAAGATCCTCGACCGCCCGGGGCGGCTGGAAGTGCTGGTGAACAACGCCGGGGTGGGCGTCTTCGCGCCCGTGCAGAAGATTTCCGACGCCGACTGGGACTCGACGCTCAACACCAACCTGCGCGGGGTCTTCTACTGCTCGCAGGCGGTCATCCCGCGGCTGATGGAGCAGCGCGGCGGGCACATCATCAACATCAGCTCGCTCGCCGGCAAGAACCCGCTGGCCGGCGGCGCCGCCTACGCCGCCTCCAAGTGGGGCCTGATGGGCCTGACCTACTCGATGGCGGAAGACCTGCGTGGCTACGGCATCCGCGTCAGCGTCATCTGCCCGGGCACGGTCGAGACCGAGTTCTCGCCCCACGCCGGCAAAGACCCGCAGCGGATGCTCCAGCCCGGCGACGTCGCCCGCGTGGTCGGATGGCTGCTCGAGCAGCCCGAGCAGAGCTTCGTCAGCGAAGTGCTCCTCCGCCCCACGCAGAAGCCCTAGCGCGCCCGGCGGCGGCCACGGCGCTCGGCCTCGGCGCGGACGTACTTGCGCAGCGTGGGCGTCATGCGCTTGTCGGTCGTGAGCAGCCGCAGGTCGGCCACCTTGATGTCCGGCAGGAACCCGAGGGCCACCGCCAGCGGCGTCAGCGGATGCCGCACCAGCTGCACGCGGACGTCGTAGCGCGCGGCCCACTTGGGATGGCGGGCGATGCCCTCGAGGACCGGCTCGGACAGCTCGTCCCGCCGCAGCACTCCGAGCAGCGCCGCCTCGGTCAAAAAAGTGTTGTCGAGCGCCGCGGGGATGACCGGCGACTGGCCGAGCAGCAGCAGCCCCGCCGCCACCCGCGCCGAGCCGCGCCGCGCCAGCGCAATCTGCTGGCCCACGGGCAGCTGCTCCAGCCGGGCCAGGATCTGGTCTTCGGCCAGGCGCTTGATCTCGGCCGGCACCGCCGGCGCCAGGCTCACCTGCACCAGGTCGAATAGGTAGAGGAACTTGAGCAGCCGCATCGCCACCAGGCGCGGCGTGTGCGGGTTCTGGACCAGCGCCGCCTTCACCCGCTGGCTCTGGATGAGCTGCTCGTTCTTGGCAACGGCCTCCAGCAGCTCGCGCGGCAAGTTCTTGCGGTAGAGGAGCGTCAACAGGTGCTCCTCGCTCAAGAAGGGATTGCGCAGCAGGGCTTCGAGGACTTCGAGCGCGGAGTCGTGCACGAGCAGGCGGAGCTCCGCCGGCCCGCCGTGCTCGGCCCGCTCCATGCGCTCTTCCAAGCTGTCCATGAGGGTTACGCCGACGCTGTAGTCTGCTCTTGCAACCACAGCCGCTGCGCCAGCCGCGCGGCGCCCTCGGCCGGACTGACAGCCAGCGGCTCGACCCGCGCCCGCGGCGCCGCTTTCAGAATCTCCGCCTGCACGCGCGCGAAGACTTCCGGGCTCTCCTTGAAGACGCCGCCGCTCGCCGCCACCCGCACGTCCGCTTCGAGCAAGTCCAGTTGCCGCAGCACCTCCACCGCCAGCCCCGCCAGGGCATCTGCTGCACCTTCGAGAATCCGGCGCGCCCGCGCGTCGTTCTCGCGGGCAGCTTCCACCACCAGAGGCACCAGACCAGCTGCCTCGACAAACACCACTACACCGCCTTCTCCGCTGGCCCCCTGGAACACCTTCTTCACTCTGCGGCCCAGCGGAGTCCAGCGCCGCCAGAACAAAAGGGGGTTCACCACCGCCCGAGTGGCGCGCAGGCCGATATCAAGGCCGCTGCCTTCGTCCACTATGAACTTGCCTCGCCGCGCAACGTTGATACCACGGCCGCCGGCGCGGGCCTGCCGCCCGAGGTCGTTCCGTCCGTAGGCGATGGAGCCGGTGCCGGCGATGAGCACCACGCCGCGCCCGGCCCCCACCGCCGCTTCCAGCGCCACTTCCATATCGCCGACGACGTAGAGCCGGGCCGGATGGAGACACTTGACGAGAGCCCGGCGGGCCATCTCGCGAGCTTCACTGTCACTGGCGCCGGCAAAGCCGGCGCCCACTGCCACGGGAGCAATCACGCCCAGTCCCGTGCTCCGCCGCAGTTGTGCCAGGCAATCCCTCACGGTTCCCCACAATTGATCGGAATCCACGCGGTGCAGGTTGGAGCCGGGGCCGGTGGCGCGGGCCAGCACTGCGCCGGACTCGTCTGCCAGCACGCACTCGGTCTTCGAGCCGCCGCCGTCAATGCCGAGGAAAAAAGCCATCGTGGTTTTTAGGATAGCACAGCAGGTTCGCGCCCCGGCACGCTTGCCCGCACCCACACCTTCGACTACACTCGCCCGCATTTGAGCGCCTGCCTACCGCAGGCAGGCCGGAGACGCTGTGGGATTCGGGCGGCTCGACCTGGCCATCGTCCTCGCCTACCTCGTCGGGGTCACGCTGCTCGGCGCGCACTTCCGTCGCCGGCAGCAGGGCCTGCACGACTATTTCCTCGGCGGCGGCACCACGCCCTGGTGGGCGCTGTCGCTCTCCATCGTGGCCACCGAAACCTCGACGCTCACCATCATCGGCACCCCGGCGCTTGCCTACGCCGGGAACCTCGCCTTCCTGCAACTGGTCTTCGGCTACATCCTGGCGCGGTTCATCATCAGCTTCCTCCTGCTCCCGCACTATTTCGCCGGCGAGCTCTTCACCGCCTACCAGTACATCGAGCGGCGCTTCGGGCGGGTGACGCGGCGGCTGGCGGCGGGGCTGTTTCTGGTGACGCGGGCGCTGGCCGACGGCGTGCGCGTCTGGGCCATCGCCCTGGTGGTGCAGCTGGTGCTGCCGCGCGTTACGCGCCTTGTGACCGGAGAAGAGCTGCGCGTGGCGGAGCTGACCGCGGTCGTCCTCGTGATGGCGCTCACCCTGCTCTACACCTTCCTCGGCGGGATGAAGGCAGTCATTTGGACCGACGTCGCCCAGTTTGCTCTCTATGTCGCCGGCGGCCTGTTCGTTTTCTGGAGCCTGCTCCAGCAAATCCCCGGCGGCTGGACCACGGTGA
>Ga0209002_10002926_pt1 | contig 13624 bp, 10 predicted proteins | sample Rifsed16ft2_FD_184010 | JGI IMG/M metagenome (GOLD analysis project Ga0209002, IMG submission 184010) | Soil microbial communities from Rifle, Colorado, USA - sediment 16ft 2 (version 2) | ecosystem: Environmental > Terrestrial > Deep subsurface > Rock core/Sediment | place: Rifle, Colorado...
CTATCGACCAGTGGATCGGACACGCGGCGCTGGCCGCCTGAAAACTTGACGCATTCACTATGACTCTCGGGCTTCAAGCCCTCTAGACCATGCGACCTTCGAGGACAAGCGGCAATACTTTGACTGGCTAAATGTGCGTGGTAAACTGGCGGTCGAAGAAAACGAAAAGGTGGTCTACGCCCAATGTCGAATCGGAAAGCAACGGCTGTCAGTTGTGCCAATATCGCCCTCATCAAATACTGGGGTAATCGCGACGAAAGGCTGCGCCTGCCGGCTAACGCTTCGCTCTCGATGAATCTGGCCGGGCTGGAAACGCGGACGACGGTCGCCTTCGACGAGGGGCTGGCGGAAGACGAAGTCAAGATCGGCGGGGAGGCGCAGACGGACCGGGCGAAAGAGCGGGTCATGACCCATCTGGGTCATATCCGCGCGCGGGCCAGGATCACGTGGAAGGCCAGGGTCGACTCGCGCAACAACTTCCCGGCAGGGGCGGGGATCGCGTCGTCGGCCTCGGCTTTCGCCGCGCTCACGCTGGCGGGCGCAAAAGCGGCCGGGCTGTCACTCTCCGAACAGGAGCTCTCGGCGCTCGCCCGGCTCGGTTCCGGATCGGCGGCGCGCAGCATCCCTGCCGGGTTCGTGGAATGGCAGACGGGTGAGACGCACGCCGAGTCCTTCGCTTTCTCCGTCGCCCCGCCCGACCACTGGGCGCTGGTGGATGTGGTCGCCGTCGTCAGTAAAGCGCACAAGGCGGTCGGCTCCACCGGGGGCCACGCCATCGCCGGGACGAGTCCCTTGCAGGCGGCGCGCGTCGCCAGCGCGCCGGAACGGCTGCGCCGGTGCCGCGAGGCGGTATTGAGCCGCAACTTTTACGAGCTGGCCGAGGTCGTCGAAGCTGATTCGAACATCATGCACGCGGTGATGATGACCTCGACGCCGCCGCTCTACTACTGGGAGCCGTTGACGCTGGTCGTGATGAAGTTCGTCCGCGAATGGCGCGCGGAGGGCCTGCGGGTGTGTTTCACGATTGACGCCGGGCCGAACGTCCACTGCCTGTGCCCCGTCGAAACCGCGCCGGAGGTCGAGCGCCGTCTGCGCGATTTGGGCGTGATGGAGACTCTCACGGCCACGCCCGGCGGCGCGGCGAGGGTGATGGAGGAGTGAGAGGTGCAGAGCGGGGGAACCCCACCCCTACCTTTACGTATCACGCTGGCGGCAGGTATAATCCTTCCAGGGATAGGGTGACGCATTCTAGGCGTCGAAAGACGAGGTTGCAATGGATCTGACGAGTCTTGGGAGTCTTCTGCTGTTCCTGTTTCTCTTGAGCGTGTTGGTGTTTGTCCACGAATTGGGCCACTATCTAACGGCGCGCTATTTTAAGATTCACGTCGAGGAATTCGCCATCGGCTTTCCGCCCCGGCTGGTGGGGTTCGTGCGCGGCAAAGACAATCGGTGGCGTTGGTTCTTCGGCCAGCCCGCCCCCTCGGCCGCCGAACTCGGCGGGCCGCGCACGATCTACTCACTCAACGCGATCCCCGTGGGGGGCTTCGTCCGCCCGGCGGGTGAAGACGACGCGACGGTTCCCGGCGGGTTGGCCTCGGCGCCGAAACACGCCCGGGTCATCGTGCTCGCCGGGGGCGCAGCGTTCAACCTGATTTTCGCCTACCTGATTTTCATCATGGGCTTCCGCCTGGGCTGGCCCGACCGGGTGTACATCGCCGAAGTGAACGCCGGTAGCCCGGCAGAGGCCGTGCGCCTGCAAACCGATGACACGATCCTGCGGATCAACGGCGAGGAGATTCACTATGCGCAGCAGGTCGTGCAGGCCACGTTTTCACACCTGGGCAAGCCAGTCGAGGTGGTCGTCGAGCGCAAAGGCCAGACGACGGCGGTGACGATCACCCCGCGCACGCAATGGCCGGAGGATCAAGGCCCGATGGGCATCCGCATGGGCCAGACGCTCGTCACAGACTACAGTTGGCCGCAGGCCCTGCGGCGCGGCGCGACGGAGATGCTGTATCAACTAAAGGAGTTGGTCCACCTGCCGGGCCGCCTCCTCCGGCAGGAAATCCCGCTCGCCGCCGCGCGCCCGTGCGGGCCGGTGTGCATGAACGACCTGACGCGCGAGGCGGTCGTCGCCTCGCAGGAAGTCAACGAGTGGTTTCCCATCATCCAGCTCGTCGGCCTGATCAGCATCGCCCTGGGCGTGACTAACCTGCTGCCGCTCCCCGCGCTCGACGGCGGGCGCATCGTCTTCGTATTGATTGAAGCCGTGCGGGGCCGCCGCCTCGACCCGGCGCGCGAAGGCATGGTTCACGCCATCGGGCTGGTGATGCTGCTCACGCTGATGGCCGTCATCACCTACCAAGATATCGTCAATCCTATCATTCCGAGGTAGCGCCATGCCCGTTTCCCACTCGCGCGATTTTGCGCAGGTCCTCGCCGACCTGCGCGACGACGAGCGCCCCTTCCCGGCGTTTGAGCTCTATCAACTCTCCGACCTCGACAAACAGGACCTGGACGCGCTCGAAGCCGTCTGGCCCGAGATCCCCCTCGAGCGCCGCCGCAGCACGATGCAGGACCTGACCGAAATCGCCGAGGCCAACTTCGAAGTCAACTTCCGCCCGGTCTTCCGCCTCGGCCTGGAGGACGACGACGCGAAAGTGCGCGCGGCCTCCATTGGCGGCCTGTGGGAGGAGGAAGACACCCGGCTGATCGCGCCGTTCCTCGACTTCCTCAACCACGACCCGGACGTCAACGTGCGGGCGGCCGCCGCCCGCGCGCTGGGACGTTTCGTGTACCTGGGCGAGGTCGAGGAGATCGCCGAGGCGCACCTCCGCCGCATCGAGAGCGCGCTGCTTGCGGTGATCAACGACCCGCAGAATGAACTGGACCTGCGCCGCCGCGCCCTCGAGGCGGTTGCGTTCTCCGGGCGGGAGGAGGTGTCCCCACTGATCGAGGCGGCCTACCTTTCCTCCGAGCCAAAATACAGGGCGAGCGCGGTCTTCGCCATGGGCCGCAGCGCCGACAAGCGCTGGGCGCCGCAGGTGCTCGCCGAGCTGGAAAACGGCGCGCCCGAGCTGCGCTTTGAAGCCGCCCGCGCGGCCGGCGAGCTGGAATTGCCGGAGGCGGTCCCGGCGCTCGCGCGCCTGGCGGAGGACGGCGATCAGCAAATCCGCGAGGCGGCGATCTGGAGCCTCGGGCAGGTGGGCGGCCCGGAAGCCCGGGAGGCGCTTGGCCGGCTCTTGGAGGCAGCGGACGAGGAGGACCGGGACTTCATCGGGGAGGCGCTGGAGAACCTGGATTTCACAGACGAAGTGCAGGACCTCGCGAGGATTGTCTTGGACGACGAAGGCGAGTTCGAAGACGAGGATGAGGACGACGAGATAGATAAAAGTCTGTTGAATTGACGGGGACGCCGCGGCTACAAGCCGCTCCTACGATATCGCGCATGCCAGGCGCGCCGACGAGCCGCAGGCCGGATCCCTGCGGCCTTTTTATGCGGTCATCGGTTACAATTGAACCGCTACCATGTACTGGGATATCTTCGCCAATAATATCCTGCCGATCTTCCTCGCCGCGGGGGCGGGCTTCGCCGCCGGGAGGACGCTCAGACCCGATCTGAAGACTGCCTCGCGGCTGACGTTTTACATCTTCAGCCCATGCCTAGTCTTCACCTCGATCACACACAACGCGCTTTCGACGGCGGAGTTTGGGCATCTTGCGCTGTTCACGCTGGGTGTGCTGGGCGTGATGGCGCTCACGGCCTACGTGGCAGGGCTGGCGCTGCGGCTGGAGCGGCGCCTGCTCGCCGGGTTGGTCATCGCGGCGGTGTTCGTCAACGGCGGCAACTATGGCATCGCGGCCAACCAGTTCGCCTTCGGGGAGGAAGCCGTGGCTCGCGCGGTCGTGTATTACGTTTTCAGCACCCTGGCGGTGTACACCTTCGGCGTCATTGTCGCCTCCCTCGGCCACAAGCCGATGCGGCAGGCGCTGGCGCAAATCTTCACCGTGCCCGCCGCGTATGCCCTGCTCATCGCGGGCGTGATCCGGCTTACGGGCCTGAGCGTCCCTCCCCTTCTGGATCGCGCCATCACGCTGCTGGGTCAGGCGGCCATCCCGGTCATGCTGGTCATCCTCGGCCTGCAAATCGCTGAGGCGCGCCCGTGGCCGCGTGCGCGGCTGGGACTGATCGGCCTGGCCTCTTTTCTGCAACTCGTCATTGCGCCGCTCGTCGGCCTCGGGTTGGCGAGCCTGATCGGGTTGACCGGCGTGACGCGGCAGGCCGCCGTGCTTGAAGCCGCCATGCCCACCGCCGTCATCACGACCATTCTCGCCGTGGAGTACGATCTTGACGCCGCCTTCGTCACGGGCACGGTCGTCCTATCCACGCTGCTCAGCCCGCTGACGCTGACGCCCTTGATCGCTTATCTGCAGTAAGCCATGCTGGAGACCCCCCACGGTGAGGAAGAACGCTGATAACCCTGGGAGACCGCTGATTTTCGCTGAAATCAAGACAATAATCAGCATCAGCCTGTGGCTCATCGCATGGGCTCTGGCGGCGGCCGGGCCCGCTGCGGCGCAAGGCGGAATTGCGGTCGTCGCCGTCCCGCCGCCGCAATATACTTTTGGGGAAGTGTTGACTTTCCAGGTCTCCGCGCGGAGCGCTGCGCCCATTACCTCAGCCCTGGTGTTTTACCGCCCGCTCGGCAAGGAGCGCGCGACTGCAGGCAAGGCGGAGTTCTCCGTCAGCCAGGAAGTCACGGCGATGCACACGCTTGATTTGAAAGCGCGTGTGCTGGCCCCATTCACGACCGTCGAATATTGGTGGGAAATCCACGACCAGGCTGGCGCGAGCCTCACCACGCAACCCCAGACGTTCTACTACGAGGACAACCGCTTCAACTGGCAAACCCGCACGCGTGATCGGGTGACCGTGCACTGGTACAGGGGCGACGCCGAGTTCGGGCAAGCGGCTGTGGACATCGCCAGCGCGGCCGTGACCCAGGCCAACAAAGACATCGGCGCCCCCTTGCCCGACCAGGTCAACGTCTACATTTACGCCGACGAACAAGACCTGCGCGCCGCGCTCGGGCTGGCCGGGCGGGTGGCGGGCGTGAGCGGGCACGCCGACCCAGGCCTGGGAGTGGTGATGGCGGCGGTGGCCCCCGGCCTGGAGGCCACAACGACCATGGACAACCTCATCCCGCACGAGATCACCCATTTGCTGATCTACAAGGCGGTGGGGAGTTCGGCGGCCTATGCGCAGGTCCCGACGTGGCTCAACGAAGGCCTGGCCGTGCTGAACCAGCGCCAGCCTAACCCGGACTTTCCCGCTGTCATCGCGGCGGCGAACGCCAACGGCCAGTTGTTCAGCCTGGGCAGTTTATGCGGCCCATTCCCTAGCGATCCGGCCCGGCGTGAGCTGGCGTATGCCCAGAGCGAATCGGTGGTGCGCCTGATCCGCGAGCAGCTTGGGGCCAAAGTCTTCGCCCCGCTGCTGGCAGCCTATGCCGATGGGGCAAGCTGCGAAGCGGGCGTGGAACGCGGGCTGGGGATTTCACTCGCCGAACTGGAAGGCCGCTGGCTGGCAGGGGTCGTCCAGGCCAACCCGGTCGCGCTCAAGCTGCGTCCGCTGGCGGCGTGGTTGTTTCTCTCACTGATCGTCCTGGTCTCGCTAGGGCTATTTCTCGCCCTCGCCCTGCGAGGCCAGGCGCGAGACAGAGGCAAGACGTCGGCCTCACCCCCCGGCCCTTTTGCCTGACCCGCTACGCGACTGCGCGGGCAGGAGCAGGCGCGCGTGGTATAATCGCGCGCAGAGCCATTCTATTCAGAATGGCTTTTACACTCCTATGGCCGACAAACACGAACGCCTGCACGCCATCGTCAGCGGGATGGTGCAGGGGGTGAACTTCCGCTATTACACCCGGGAGCGCGCTCAGCGCCTGCGCCTGACGGGCTGGGTGCGGAACCTTTGGGACGGCACGGTGGAAGTCCTGGCCGAGGGGCCGCGCCCGGCGCTGGAAAAGCTGCTGGAGTTTCTGCATCACGGCCCATCCGCGGCCTCCGTGACGGGGGTGCAAGCGGAATGGCTGCCGGCAGCCGACGAGTTCACCAGTTTTGAAACACGCTGGTGATGACCTCTCCTGTTCCGGATCTCCGGCCTCTAAGAGTGCGCCGGGCGTCCAGTTCTCCAATCCACCGCCATGCGTCACAACCCTGAACGCCTCGCCTGGACCGTCCTGCTCAGTTCCTTCAGTGTTTTCTGCCTGCTGGCGATATCCCTCCCCCTCGGAGGGCGGTGGTGGCTGCTCCACGCGGCGAGAGATCAGAAGATTACGATGAGCAGCTCAGGCACGGTGCAGGTCGTCCGCCCCGGACGTGGCATCGCCGAGGTCAACCTCACCGAAATTCCGACCGGCTCCACCATCATCACTGACGCCGACTCGCAGGCGAGCCTGACCTTCGCCTCACCCGACGGGCGCGAGGGCCTGGCGACGATCACCGTCTACGGCAACACCGCCGTCGCCATCCAGCAGGCCGACACCCCGCGGTTCAGCCTGGGCGTCAACCCCAACCACATCAACCTCAACCTCACCAGCGGCCGCGTCCGCGCCCTCATCAGCACCTCCCCAAGCCGGGACGTCGTCATCCGTGTTTTCTCGCCGCCCGACGCTGTCACCGTGCTGAACAACCCTGGCAGCAACGCGTCGGTGGAGGCGACGGTGGCGCAAACGATCGTCACGGTCCGGGAGGGCGAGGCCATAGTCGTCTCGCAGAGCACAAGCGAGGCGATCCGCGTCCCCAAAGATCAGCGCGCCGAGATCGCCGTCAATCAGCCGGAACTGGCCCTCCTGCCCGCCGAGCGCAACCTGATCGTCAACGGCGATTTCCGCCAGCCGCTGAGCACAGGGTGGGCCGCCGAGATTCGCAATACGCCCAACGACATCACCGGCACGGTAGACATCGTCGCCATCCCGGGCGGGCGGCGGGCCGCCAATATCTTTCGCACAGGGATCAACTGGGGCGAGGTCGCCATTACGCAGGAGATCAACAGGGATGTCCGCGACTTCCAATCGCTCCGCTTGCAAATGGACGTATTGATCGAATTTCAAGACCTGTTTAATTGCGGCCAACAAGGCTCGGAATGCCCCGTCATGGTCAAGATCCAGTACATTGACGCCAAAGGCAGCCCGCAGGAGTGGGTTAAGGGATACTTCTATAAGTTTACCGACAACCCGGCTATCGTCGCGCCGCTCATCTGCGTGTCCTGCCCGCCGCCGGTCAGCCGGCACGAGCGCGTGACCGCCAGCCAGTGGCAGACCGTCGACTCGGGGAATCTCCTGGAAGTTTTTCAGGCGGCCGACCTGCCGGCCGCCATCATCAAATCCATCACGATCAACGGTTCAGGCCACATCTTCGACAGCGAAGTCACGGAGATCCAACTGCTGGCCAGCGAATGACCCCGGCCCGTGAACCGCCTCGCCGCGCTCGATGAATCGCGGTGACCAACCGCTCCTACGAACCGCCATGAACCATCCTGCCTCGCCGCGCTCGGTCGTCGCGGCCGGGGCGCCTGTCCTGGCCCTGCTCCTGTACTGCGGCCTTGCGTTTTATCAATTGCCTCTGCCGGGCTTCTATTACGACGAAGCGCTGGACCTGCCCCCCACCCTGCAACTGGCCCACGGCCAATCCGTCGAGTTGGCGTCTAAAGACCCCGGCGTGACCATCCTGGGGGCGACGTTCCCGCTGATGATCCTGGATTACCTGGGAGCAGTCAACACGTATCTGCTGTGGCCGGTGTTCGCCGCCGCTGGAGCAAGCTGGCTGACGGTGCGGTGGTTCGAGGTCGCCGTCAGCGCGGTCGTCGTGTCGCTAAGCTATCGCCTGGCCCGCGCCTGGTTCGGCCCGGCCGTGGCCGCCGTCGCGGCGCTGCTCGTCGCGGTGAATCCATCGTTCGTCTTCTGGAGCCGGATGGGGATCAGCGTTAGCTCGGTCATGTCCCTTTGCAGCCTGGGCAGCCTGCTGGCGATCCGGCGCTGGAAGCGAACGGGCCGCGGCTACTGGCTGGGCGCAACCGGGCTGTTGCTGGGAATCGGACTGTGGGCGAAGTTCCTGTTTTTGTGGTGGATCGCCGCCCTGGCAGTGGCCTACGCGCTCGTGGAGTGGCGACGATGGCGGCCATCGCGCGAGAGATTGGCCCGGGGCGAGATACTTGGCCTGCACTGGAAGGCCTGGGGCTGGGGCGCGCTGGGGTTTATCGCGGGCGCCGGCCCGCTGATCTACTACAATGCCCTCACCGGGAATACGATTGCCATCCTCGCGGACGCGCTCAACGCCCCGACCAGCTATGGCGTGAATAATCGGCAAATCCTCGACAACCTGAAGGCGGCCCTCGATCAGCTCCGGATTTTTCTAGACGGCAGTTACTTCTGGTACAACGGCGAAATCCAATCCAACCCGTGGGCCTATCCCATCTTCTGGGTCAGCCTGGCATTGACGGCAGGACTGATGTGGGGCTGGGCCAGCGACGTGCGCCGCCGGGCCGCAGCGACGACGATCATCGTCGGGGCGATCGTCTTTCAAAGCGCGTTCACGGTGTCGGGCATCTGGGCCACGCACCTGTATATTCTTGCGCCCTTCTTACAGATCATCGTCGCGCTGGCCGGCATGGGGGCCTGGCAGTGGGCCGCCCGCCGAAGGTCTCCGCTGCAATGGCTTCCCCGGGCGGCGGGGGCGCTGCTCATCGCCGGCCTGTTCGCAGGCGACCTCGCCACGACGTGGCGCTACCACGCCACCCTCGCCAAATATGGCGGCCTGGGCCGTTTCTCCGATGCGATTTACAAACTTGCCGACTACCTGGACGAAAACCAGATCACCTCGCCCGCGATGCTCGACTGGGGGCTGGCGAAGAACATCCTCATCCTCACCGATGGCCGCGTTCAGCCGGTGGAAATCTTCGGCTACAGCCCGGAGCCGCCGCCGGGATTCAAGAGCGCCGTAGAGGCGTATCTGTGCGCCGGCTGCGCCTTCGTGAACGTGGATCAAGCCTACGCGGTATTTCCGCGTGACGATGCCTTCCGCCAGTTTGCGGCCGAGGCGGGTTACGAGGTCGTCATCGAGGAGAGCAGCATCTTCCGGGAGCGCAGCGGGCAAGCGGCGTATGTGGTATATCGGGTGAGGCCGGGTAAGAACGCGCCATGAAGTCATCCGCGCCGTCATCCTGGGGGCATGGGGGGGAGGCCGGTGGCGACGTCGGTGCGCGCGCCGACCAGCCCGGGGATTTCGCTCACCCGCCCATCCTCATCGCGCCAGGCCTCCCACGGGAACCCCGACGACGCCGACACGACGAACGAGAAAGCCGCGCCCACGCCGGGGACGCTCCGCAGGGCCTGGTAATAGCGCACGTACTGCTGGCCCTTGACGCGCCGCTCGACGTTTTGCACCGGGTTACTGAACTCGGTGATGAAGAGCACCTTGTCCGGGTAGCGGCGGCGATATTCAATATACCCCAACCCGCCGCGCGGCGTATTCATCTCGGCTTCGTCCTGCCAGTAACAATGGACGCCGATCCAGTCGGCGGTGTGCGCGGCCTCGTCGGACTCGCTGAGGAAGACCAGGTCGTTCGTGCGGACGCCGGGCGCGGAGATGCCGTCCGGCGAGAGGCCGGGGTAGCCGATGAGCGCCTCGGGGAAGCGCGCCTTGAACAACTGATAGCAGCGCAGGAACCACGCGCCGAATTCCGAGCCGTTCTGCCAACTGGTCGTCCAGCCTTCAAGCGTGAGGTTCGGCTCGTTGTGCAGCTCGAAATAGCGGATGCCGCGGTTGTAGAACTGCTCCATGTCGTAGGACAGGTCGGTCACGAACTGGTCGGCGGGGTAGTTGCGCCCCTGGAATGCAGCGAACAGCCGGACCATGATAAACATGTTAGGGTTGATGGCCCGCAGGCGGTCCACGTCCTCAGGGGCGGCGGAGGAGAGCAGCTTCACGGATTCCAGGCGGGCCTGCTGGACGACGGCGAAATCGGGCTCCTCCATCCGGCCGTCGGCGCGGCCATTCACGCCTACCAGGCAGATCCCTGGGGGCCACGGGTAGCTCACGTCAGGCAGTTGGGCCGAGGTGGTGGTCGCTTCGGCCGGCCAGATGAGGAACGGCGCAGGGTCAATGATGTCGTTCGGGTAGTTGGTCAGCCCGGCTTTGGTCGCGCCTTCTTTTTTCAGGGTGAGGTGGAGCTGGTGCGACGAGGAGCTGCCGGACGAGTCGGCGAGGCCGATGACCTGCCCGGCCTTCACCACGTCGCCCACCTTGACCAGGGCCTTCTCCAGGTGCGCGTACACGGTGAGGTAGCCGTCGCGGTGCTGGAGGCGGACGCTGTGGCCGTAGGGCTGTTGGGTCGGGTTGCCGCCGAAGACATCCAGGCGCGTCACGGTGCCGTCGGCGCAGGCGTAGACTTTGGCGTGCAGCGGCGCGCGAATGTCAATGCCCTCGTGGCCGGGCAGGCCCCAGCGGCGGTAGATAGCAGGGTTCGCGCCGAACGATTGAGTCACGACGGGGTAATCGGTGGGCCAGAGGAGCTTGAAGGCCTTGCCTGCCTCGCCAAAGCGGTCGCTGGCCTTGATACGCGCGTCGAGCGCGGCCTTGAACTCGGCCGCCGAGTTCGCCAGGACGTAGTCAGTGCGGATGCTGGGGTAGTTCCTGCGGAACCAGGCCTGGATGTCGCCCTGCGCCGGGTAACCGTCCGGCAAGCCGCCGATGGTGATCGCCTGTTGCGGGGTCATGTAGCGCCCGGCAGAATCCGGGTCGGGGGTGAGGTTCGCGCCAAACTTGATGACGTAGTCCTTGGCGGCTTCGACCCATTCCCAGTAGTTGTTTTTGGGGAGGAGGATGATCGAGTAAACGGTGTCGGGCATCGCGCGTTTCCTTTCACGGGGGATTATACCCAGGGACGCGCAGGACACAAACGAGATGACGGTAGATTGTTCTCTCGTTACTATGGGTCTATACTGCTCGGCCAATCAGATGGGCGATTGCGGCAATGGAGGCCCGATGGGAGGGTTTTGCCGCGAAGGAATGCCGTCTACCAGGTGATTGGGCGGCAGATATCAAATAGGATGCTAGATGCGAATGGTCTCCGCGCTCAGGCCAACTTTGCCGTCGCGCGGACCAAAGCCTTCTTTCGGGAAGTTCTATCCTTTCTCACGGGGCAGCCCAATAGACTCCTGGCCTTCGACGAGGTAAGCGAGAAACTTCGCATCGGTGGCCCGATCTATCGCGGCGTGCAGACCGTGCGCCTGGATCAAATCATCGGTAGCGTCCAGCGTTACCAGGATTTCGACCGCGCCTTCTTGCCGATCCAGAGCCACACGGCCAACCGCTGGACGCGGGTGAACCGCGCCTGGTATGAGGACGCGAGCCTGCCGCCGGTAATGCTCTACCAGGTGGGGGATGTCTATTTCGTGGTGGATGGCCACCACCGCGTATCGGTGGCGCGCGAACACGGCCTGGAGGATATTGACGCCGAGGTGCGCGAATGCCAGGTGAAAGTGCCCGTGACCCCCGACCTCAAGCCGGAAGACCTGGAGATCCTCGGCGCCGAGGTAGAATTTCTCGAGCGCACCCACCTGGATCAACTGCGGCCGGACGTGCACATCGCCGTCACCATCCTCGGCGGCTATGAGCGGATGCTCGAACATATCGCCGTCCACCGGTATTTCATGGGATTGGATTTCAAGCGCGATATTACCGAGGCGGAGGCGGTGGCGCACTGGCACGACACTGTATATCTGCCGGTCGTGAGAGTCATCCAGGACAGCGGCCTGCTGGCGGCTTTTCCCGGCAGGAGCGAGGCAGACTTCTATATGTGGGTGATGGACCGCCGGCATTATCTGGTCGAACAAGGGGAAGCCACGCTGGTGGAACCCGGCAAAGCGGCAGAGGAATTTGTGGCGCACTTTTTAGAGTAGTGGGCGGGATGCCAGATCCAAGCAGCACATGCCCATGTGACTCCCCATGTCCACCCGCCTCGCCGACCGCCTGAGCGCCGCGCGCCGCCGCCGGTTCGTGGGCCGCGCGGCAGAACTGGCGCTGCTCCAGTCCGCGCTCGCCGCGCCGGAGCTCCCCTTTCACGTCCTGCACATCTTTGGCCCCGGCGGCGTAGGCAAAACCACGCTGCTTGGCGAGTTCGCCAGGCTGTGCGGGCAGGCTGGAACATCGGCCCACTATCTCGACGCGCGTCATGTCGAGCCGTCGCCCGATGGGTTTCTGGCCGCGCTGCGGAACGCGATGCGCCTCGACGAGGCGGCATCCCCCTTGGCCGTCCTCGCCGCTGCGCCAGACCATCACGTCATCCTGATTGACACGTACGAAACGCTCGCGCCGCTGGACGGCTGGCTGCGCGACGCCTTCCTGCCGGAGCTCCCAGAGAACACGCTCGTCGTGCTCGCGGGGCGCGCCCCTCCTGCCCCGGCCTGGCGCGCCGACCCTGGCTGGCAGACGCTCGTCCGCACCCTGTCGCTCCGCAACCTCAGCCCGGACGAAGGCCGCGCCTACCTATCCCAACGCGGGCTCCCTGCCGGCCAGCATCCGGCGATCCTCGACTTCACCCACGGCCACCCGCTCGCGCTCTCGCTCGTCGCCGACGTCTTCGACCAGCGGCCCGGCCCGGCCTTCCAGCCGGAGGCCGCGCCGGATGTCGTCAGGACCTTGCTCGAATTGTTTGTGCAGAAGGTCCCCGGCCCGGCCCACCGCGCCGCGCTGGAGGCGTGCGCGCTCGTCCGCCTGACGACCGAGGCGCTGCTAGCCGAGATGCTGCAGATCCCCGACGTGCACGAATTGTTTGAGTGGCTGCGCGGGCTGTCGTTTGTCGAGACAGGAGTGGTCGGGCTGTTCCCGCACGACCTGGCGCGCGAGGCGCTGGCGGCCGACGTGCGCTGGCGCAACCCCGACTGGTACGCCGAGCTGCACCGCCGCGCCCGGGGCTACTACACCGCGCGCCTCCATCAGACGCGCGGCCCGGAGCAGCAGCGGCACTTGTTCGACTTGATTTTCCTCCACCGCGACAATCCGGCGGTGCGGCCCTTCTTCGAATGGCAGACGAGCGGCATGCTGCTGGCCGACGCGCCGCACAACGCGGACGTGGCTGCGCTGGTATCCATGACGGCCCGGCATGAGGGAGAGGCCTCCGCGCAATTCGCGGCTCATTGGCTGGCGCGGCAGCCGCAGGGTGTCATTATCTTGCGCGACCCCGAGGGCCAACCGGCCGGGTTTTTGATGATAGTCGCGCTGCCGCAAGCCACAGACGACGATTTGAAACTCGACCCTGCCGCGCGAATGACGAGCGAATATTTGCGGCGCCACGCACCCCTGCGGGCCGGTGAGACGGCGACGCTCTTCCGGTTCTGGATGGCGCGCGACACTTATCAAGCCGTCTCGGGGGCGCAGAGCCTGATCTTCGTCAACGTCGTCCGGCATTACCTCATGACGCCGGGGCTGGCCTTCACCTTCTTCCCCTGCGCCGACCCGGATTTCTGGGCGCAGGTGTTCGCCTACGCCGACCTCGCCCGCCTGTCAGAAGCCGATTTTGAGGTGGGCGGACGGCGCTACGGCGTCTACGGGCACGATTGGCGAG
>Ga0209002_10002931_pt1 | contig 13607 bp, 9 predicted proteins | sample Rifsed16ft2_FD_184010 | JGI IMG/M metagenome (GOLD analysis project Ga0209002, IMG submission 184010) | Soil microbial communities from Rifle, Colorado, USA - sediment 16ft 2 (version 2) | ecosystem: Environmental > Terrestrial > Deep subsurface > Rock core/Sediment | place: Rifle, Colorado...
AGACCACGGGGACAACGTGTGGCCGGCTCCGGGCATCCACGGTCGCCAGCCGCGCGACCCGGCGATCCGCGATGAAGGCGCGCTCCCATTCCGTCATATTATCTATTCCGCTCCACGGTCGCCGTCTCCTTCTCCCAGCACGCGCTTTGGATCGGGTTTCGTCCCTGAGAGTTTACAGGATAAACGAAATCCCAACGAATTGGGTTGCTTGTAATACGCTTGGGTCTATAATTCCCGCCTGAAAACGATGACTCTCCCTGTGTTGTTTGCATTTTCATTCGTGGTGGGCTTCGGCGCGGTGGTGACGCCCGGCCCGGTGTCCACCGCCATCGTCTCTGAGAGCGCGCGGCGCGGGTTCATCGTCGGGCCGCTGGTGGCCACCGGTCACGTGGCGTTGGAATTCATGATGGTCATGCTGCTGGCCCTCGGCCTGGCCGCCGGGTTGAACACGCCGACGGTGATTACGGTGATCGCACTCCTGGGCGGCGCGCTCCTCCTATGGATGGGTGGGAGCATGGTCTGGGGCGCGCTCAAGGGCAGGATCGTTTTGCCCCGGCCCGGCGCGGAGGTGAAGTTGCTCAACAACTGGCAACTGCTCGCCCTGGGGGTCGGCGCGACGCTCGTCAACCCGTTCTGGTATGCGTGGTGGGTCACCGTAGGCACGACCTACATGGCGTTTCCACAGGTACAGGTGCTTGGCCTCGCCGGATTACTGGTCTTCTACTTCGGCCATATCGCCGGGGATTACCTGTGGGACTGCATCCTCTCCGGGGTGGTGGGCCGCGGGCGCAAGTGGATCACCGACGCGGCATACAAGTGGATGATCGTCACTTGTGGGACGTACCTGATCTACCTCGGATTTGTCTTCGGCGCATCGCCCTTTGCGGCTCGCTAATCGCCCTCCTATATCCCTTTGTCTGAAACCAGGTTTCTCGCCCGTAAATCAATCAGGAATCTGCTCTATGACAAAAAGAACCTGCGCCGGAGGTTCTCTCTGGCGCAGGTTCGTGCTTGCGCAGCCAGGCTGGTGTGATGAGCGGCAGATCACCTCAACAGACCTGTTTGCAGGCTGGCCTCGCACTCATCACGGTTCCGCCGTCGCCAACATTTGAGCCAGGCCTGACCACCGCGCGGCGTAGGCATTCAGCGCGCGCTGAGGCTCATAGCCCGTCGGCTGCGCGAATGTTTGGGCCAATGCCTCATAGCGCGCGGCATAGGCATTCGCGGCCTGGACGTCTTTCATCGCGGCCCGGTAGGCCTGGGCCAGGCCAATCCAGCGCGCTGCCTCTGCGTCCAGGGCCCTTTGGGCAGCATGCTCTTGCGCCAGGCCCTCGTAACGCGCGGCGTAGGCCTCTGCGGCACGCGGGAGGTCCGGAACGAGCGCCTCACCGGGCAGCGCCACTTTGACCGGCTGTGGGGCGGCCAGCATGCGGGCGGCGAGCATGATGGCGACCAGCGCGGCGACGGCGGCAAGGACGGTGATCGAACGGTGTTGCGTGAGAGAACGACTGTTGAACATTTTGGACTCCTCGACCGGGTGAATGGTCGTGCTCCTGCATCCCGATCTTTGTCCCCACTTTAGCCGGACGGCGTTCCCAGCCGTGTGCGGCGGCGTTATTCAGCGTATCTTCAGAAAAATTGTTTGATTTACGCCCCCGGCGTGCTATACTGTCCATTGCCTTTGTGATCTGTCGAACAGAGTCGCCCTGGTTTGCCTCCCTGACACATCGGCCGCGGTAGTGGTTATGCTCGAAATCAGGTTGTTGGGGCAGTTCGAAGTCCGCCAGGATGGCGCGCCCATCGAGATTCCATCGCGCCCGGCGCAGGCGCTCCTGGCTTATCTGGTGCTAAGCCCCGGCATCGCCCATCGGCGCGAAAGGCTGGCCGGGCTTCTGTGGCCCGAGGCGAGTGAGGCCAACGCCCGCAGCTATCTCCGCAAGGCCCTGTGGCACGTCCGTAAGGCGCTCGAAGCCGGTGGGCGTCACTTCCTGCTGGCTGACGACATCTCCATCGCCTTTGACGCTAACTCACGATACTGGCTTGACGTATCTGCCCTGGAACATATGGGGGGGACCACTGAAGGGGCTTCGCCGTCGGTAGATGAATTAATCGGTTATCTGTCTGTCTATCAGGGCGAATTGCTGCCGGGTTTTTATGACGAATGGGCTTCCCTGGAGCGGGAACGACTGCGAGCAGCCTTTGAACGCCGGATGACGCTGCTCTTGGATCGCCTCATCCAGGAGCAGCGGTGGACGGAGGTCCTGGAGTGGGGCGAACGCTGGATCGCGCTGGGGCACATCCCCGAACCGGCCTACCGCGCGCTGATGGTCGCCCACGCCAGCCTGGGGGACATCTCCAGCACGGCGGCTGTTTTTCGGCGGTGCGCCGAAGCACTGCGGACGGAGCTCAGCGTCGAGCCAGCGGAAGAGACTCGAACTCTGTACGAGAGACTTGTCACGCAGGGAGCATTGCAGCGCCCTCCCACACCTGCAATGCCTCGTGAGGGCGCGCACCAAGTTCCAAACAACCTCCCGACTCAACCCACACCTTTCATTGGCCGAGAGCAAGAACTGGCGGCGATTGCCGCCCACCTCGAAGACACTGCCTGCCGTCTGTTGACCCTGATCGGGCCGGGCGGCATCGGAAAGACCCGCTTGGCGCTTGAGGCCGCGGCCCATCAACTGCACATCGGGGCCTTTCCCCACGGAGTCTTATTTGTCTCCCTTGCGCCGATAAGCTCGGCTGAATTTCTAGTTTCGGTGGTCAGCGGCGCGCTTCGTTTCGCCTTCTATGGGCCGCAAGATCCAAGAGTCCAACTCCTCAACTACCTGGGCGACCGGCAGATGCTCCTGGTGATGGACAACTTTGAGCATGTCCTTGAAGGGGCAGGTTTTCTGGCGGAGTGTCTGACATCTGCGCCCGGCGTCAAATTCCTGGTCACTTCTCGTGAGCGGCTGAATCTGTTGGGAGAATGGCTATTTGAAGTCGAAGGGATGAGCGTCCCGGAGCGTGGACAGACCGAGGGGACAGAAGACTACAGCGTCGTGCAGTTGTTTCTCCAGAGCGCCCGCCGGGTCTGGGCGGGCTTCACGCTTTCAGAAACGGAAAAACCGCACGTCGTACGCATCTGCCAGTTGGTGGGCGGGATGCCGCTCGGGATCGAGTTAGCCGCCGCCCACGTCCGGACACTCGCGTGCCGGGAGATTGCTGTAGAGATTGAGCACAGCCTGAGTTTTCTCGCCGCCTCGTTCCGGGATGCGCCGGAACGGCGCCGCAGCCTGCGGGCGACGTTCGATCATTCCTGGAAGTTCCTCTCCGAAGAGGAGCGCCGCGCCTTTCGGAACCTGTCCGTCTTCCGGGGCGGGTTCGGGCGCGAGGCCGCCGAGCAGGCAACCGGCGCCTCTCTGCTGCTTCTATCCGCGCTGATGGACAAATCGCTCTTGCGGCGAAACGCTCAGGGGCGATACGATATGCACGAACTGGTGCGGCAGTATGCGCTCGACAAATTGTCCGAGGCGGGAGAAACTGAGACTCTACGGCGAAGACATCGGGACTGGTATTTGGAGTTCGCAGAACGGGCAGCGCCCGCCGGCCTATGGGGATCGGTGAACGTGGCCGTATTGAATCAATTCGAAACCGAGCGCGACAACCTGCGGGCGGCGCTGGAGTGGTCTATGCAACACGGCGAAGCCGAGGAGGGGCTGCGGTTGACCAGGGCATTGGTGTGGTTCTGGTATGTGCGCTCCGATTTTGCCGAGGGGCAGCAGTGGCTGGAACGCGCGTTAACCCTCAGCCTGGGGGCTTCGCCAGCGATTCGAGCGGACGTGATGCACAGGGCGGGCGTCATGGCCTTGCAACAGGGGGACTATGAGCGAGCTGTGCCCTTGCTCAAGGCTGCTTTAGAATTGTTCCTTGAGTTGGGAGACCCGGAAGCCGAGTGGGCCATCCTGGATTTGGGGTTGATCGCATTCTATCAGGGCGATCACGAGCAAGCCGCAACGCTGATGCAGGAGAGCCTGGACCTGTTCCAGGCCGGAGGTCATGGGGAACACAGTGCGAGCGCGCGCATATATTTGGGTCTGGTCGCCTATTATCGGGGTGACTATGAGCAGGCCTCTGCGCTATTGCAGGCAAGCCTGCCCACGCTTCGGGAAATAGACGACGGCGTGGGCATCGCCCGCGCGCTGCACGGATTGGGGATGGTCACGCGCCGTCAAGGCGACTATGCGCGGGCGCAGGCATTGTTTGCGGAGGGCCTGACCACCGCGCGTGAGCGGGGCGCCCGGCTAGAGATCGTCCAGTGCCTGGAGGGCCTGGCAGGTGCGGCTTACGCTCAGAGGCAACTTCGCAGAGCGGCGCGGTTGTTTGGGGCGGCCGGGACCTTGCGCCGGACGATCGGCGCCGCTTTATCCCCGGGCGCTCGGGTTGACTACGAGCGTGATGTGGCCGCTGTGCGCGCCCAGCTCGACGAGAAGACCTTTGCAATGGAATGGGCCGAGGGCCAGGCGCTGACGATGGAGCAGGCGATGGAGTACGCGCTGAGTGGAGAACACGGATCGGCGGAATGAACGGAGCGTCTCCAACGGGCCAAACGCGAGAGAGTAGGCGATCGGGTGGATTTCACTGAGAATGTTTAGCGAGCAGATCGGCCAGGCCTTTGACGAACTCGATGGGAATGGGGAACAGGATCGTCGAGTTTTTCTCTACGGCGATCTCGGTGAGCGTTTGCAGGTAACGCAGTTGAATCGCGACAGGTTGCTGGGCCAGAAGGCTGGCCGCCTCGGCCAGTTGCTGGGCAGCCTGCAGCTCACCCTCAGCATGGATGACCTTGGCCCGCTTCTCGCGCTCCGCCTCGGCCTGCTTGGCCATGGCGCGCTGCATCGTATCGGGCAGCCGGACATCCCGCACTTCGACCATGCCCACTTTGATTCCCCATGGCTCCGTGACTTCGTCAATGATCAACTGCAGCTTCGCATTAACGCGCTCGCGGTGCGCCAGCAATTCGTCGAGTTCCGACTGGCCGACGACGTTCCGCAGCGTCGTCTGGGTGATGAAGAACGACGCGCGCCTGTAGTCTTCAACGGCGACGACCGACTTGGACGGGTCTACGACGCGATAGAACACCACAGCGTCCACCTCGACCGTCACGTTGTCACGCGTGATGACCTTCTGCGCCGGAATATCCAGCGTGACGACGCGCAGATCGACGCGGAACACGCGATCAATGATGGGGATGATGAAGATCAGGCCGGGCCCCTTGATGGGCCGCAGGCGGCCCAGGCGCAAGATCACGCCTCGTTCCCACTCTTTGAGCACCTTGATCGCCGCACTGAGGATGACGAAGAGCAAGATGGCGAGCGCCAACGCGGTGGTTCCCAACGAGCCGGCGAGGAATTGCAGCAGTTCTAACATGTGTTTGCCTCCTTTGCATTTCGAAGTATCCCAAAGGCTTCTCAAGGCTTTATTATAGTACCATTACCCGAACTCACCTTATGTAGCTGTCCTGAGCGCAGCGAAGTCGAAGAACGTGCCCGGCGCGCAGTCGGACGTGAAGCGTGCGCCACGACGCAACGTGAGTCAACAGGGGAGGCGCTGGACGGAAACGGAGGGGTATAATGAACAATGAGCGAGGTTGGCTATGTTAAGAAGGCATCGCTGGAGTTGGGCCGTTGGCCTGCTAGTCGTGCTATCGTCAATCCTTCCGGTGACGGCTGAGGGATCGCGTGAGATATTGCAAATCACCGTCGAAGGCCCGCTCACACCCGTCTCGGTCGCCTACGTGCAGCGCGGCATTGACATGGCCGAGCGCGAGAGCGCCGAAGCCTTGATCCTCACACTCAACACCCCCGGCGGCCGCCTTGACTGGATGCAGCAAATCGTCGCAGCCATCCGTGCCAGCCACGTGCCAGTGGTCGTGTACGTATCGCCGCGCGGCGCGGCAGCGGCCTCGGCGGGTACGCTGATCACGCTCGCCGGCCACGCGGCGGCTATGGCTCCCGAAACGACCATCGGCGCCGCGAGCCCGGTCGGAGGCGAGGGCGCAGACCTGGGCGAAACGATGGAGCGCAAAGCCAAAGAAGACATTCGCGCGCTGGCGCGCGGGCTGACAGAGCAGCGCGGCGAAGAAGCCACCCGACTGGCCGAGGTGATGATCGAAGAAGCGCGGGCCGTGTCGGCGACGGAAGCGCTCGCGGCCGGATTGATTGATTTCGTCGCGTCCGATCTGGCCGATCTGCTCCGACAGCTCGACGGCTTCACGGTTGAGGTCGCCGGCCGCCCGGTGACGCTGGCGACCACGACGGCTTCGGTCCGCCCCATCGAGATGTCGCTGATTGAGCAAATCCTGACCCGGATCGCCGATCCGAACATACTGGCGCTGTTGCTGTTCATCGGCGCGCAGGCGGTCCTGATCGAACTAGGCAGTCCAGGCGGCTGGGTGGCCGGCTTCATCGGCGTCGTGTGCCTGGCGTTGGCGATCTACGGTCTGGGCATTCTGCCGGTGGACTGGTTCGGGTTGGTCCTGATCGCCATCGCCTTCGTGCTGTTTGTGCTGGATATTAAAGCGCCGACCCATGGCGCGCTGACGATCGTCGGCGCGCTCACCCTGATCACCGGACTGCTTGTGCTGTTCAGCGAACCCGGCGTCGAGGAGTTCGGTCGGCTGTCAATCCCGCTGGTCATTGCGCTCGGCCTGGGCACGGCGCTGTTCTTCTTGTTCATTGCGGCCAAGGGGCTGCATGCGCAGCGCGCAAAGCCGGTCACGGGCGTCGAGGGGTTGCTCGGAGCAGCCGGCGTCGCCCGAAATGACCTGACGCCGGCAGGCCTCGTGTTCGTGCACGGCGAGCGTTGGCAGGCCATCGCCGAAGAGGGGGAGGTCAAGGAGGGCACGCCGGTGCAGGTCGTCGGGATCGACGGTTTTCGCCTGAAAGTTCGGCGTCTGCCGAACGGTTCATGACACTGCCTGCGTCACACGGCGTACAGCAACTCAATATGCCATTTGTTTAGAAGAGGGACCCGAAGGCCACCGCTAGGCCCATCAGCGCCAGCAGGGCCACTGCCCACCGAGTGATCCCCGAGTCGGCGGCCCCGATCCTTTGATGGACCCGGTAGGCCTCCGCCTCTTGCACGCGCCGCTCAATGTGCTGCTTGGCTTCCGCGTTCGCCAGGTAATCGTTGAACATTTCGTCATACCTCCTGCCTTGAATTTGACTCCACTATAGCCCTCGCGCGTTGCGCGCTCGTTTCGGAAGCCGTTTCGGAAGGCGTTTCGGAGGAATTTTGGGGCTATAATCGCCTCCAAAGGAGAGTTTCGCTCTGTGCCTCGCCTGACTCTGCACCTATTCGGCCCACCTCGCCTGGAACTGGACGGCGTGCAGGTGGAAACCGACCGCCGCAAAGCCCTGGCGCTGTTGGCGTATCTGGCCGTCACCCGCCAGAGCCACACCCGCGAGGCGCTGGCCGCGTTGTTCTGGCCAGAGCGAGAGCCGAGTCGGGCGTATGCCTATCTGCGCCGCGCCTTGTGGGAAGTCAATCAAGCGGTGGGGGAGGGGTGGGTGCTGGCCGACCGCGAGACGGTGAGCCTGAACCCGGACGCTGATTGGCGGCTGGACGTGGCGCAGTTCCAAGAATTGTTGGCCAGGCGCCGTGAGGCCGGTGGGAATTGTGCGGCCTGCCTGCCTTTGCTGACCGAGGCCGCCGCGCTCTACCAGGATCACTTCTTATCCGGGTTTGGCCTGAAGGATGCACCGGGCTTCGACGAGTGGGCTTTCTTTCAGGCGGAGAGCCTGCGCCGTGACCTGGCGCAGGCGCTGGAGAGGCTGGTGCGTTGCCAGTTGGAACAGCGCCGGGCGGACGATGCTATTCCGTTTGCGCGCCGCTGGCTGGCGCTTGACCCATTGAACGAGGCTGCGCACCTCCAGTTGATGCTCGTCTACGAGCAGGCCGGTCAGCACAATGCTGCGCTGCGTCAGTATCAGGAATGCGCGCGCCTGCTGCGTGAGGAACTGGGTGCGGAGCCTCAGCCGGAGACGACGGCGCTTTACGAGCGCCTCCGCAAGGAAGAAACCCGAATGACCAGGGGAGAATCTGCGCTCCCCCGGCCTACCGGGACCGTCACCTTCCTCTTCACCGACATTGAGGGCAGCACCCACCTCTGGGAACAATACCCTGAGTGGATGCCGCGCGCCTTCGCGCGGCACGAGGCTATCCTGCGTGAGGCGGTGGCCGCGCACGGCGGCTACGCCTACAAGATGATCGGCGATGCGTTCCAGGTCGCCTTCGCCACCGCCCCCGCCGCCCTCGCCGCCGCCTGCGCCGCCCAACGCGCGCTGCACGCCGAAGCGTGGGGGGAAACGCCCCTCCGGGTGCGCATGGCGCTGCAAACCGGCGTGGCCGAGGAGCGCGGCGACGACTATGTGGGGCCGGTGCTCAATCGCGTCGCGCGTCTGATCACCGCGGCGCACGGCGGACAGGTGCTGCTCACCCAGGTCACCTATGACTTGGCGCACGATCACCTGCCCGCCGGCGCCGGCGGGCGCGATCTGGGCGCGCACCGGCTCAAAGACCTGATCCGCCCAGAGCACATTTATCAGTTGGTCGCGTCCGATCTGCCCGCCGATTTCCCCGCGCTGCGGACGCTGGACACCTTTCCGCACAACCTGCCGCTGCAGCTGACGAGTTTCATCGGGCGGGAGAAGGAGATCGCCGACGTGAAGCGGCTGCTCATCGGGGCGCGGTTGGCGACGCTCACCGGACCAGGGGGGATCGGCAAGTCCCGCCTTTCTCTGCAAGTGGCCGCCGAATTGCTGGAGTTGTTCCCGGACGGGGTCTGGCTGGTGGAGTTGGCCCCGCTGGCTGACCCAGCGCTGGTGGCGCAGACCGTCACCACAGCGCTGGGCGTGCGCGAGGCGCCGGGGCGTCCGATCCTGACGATCTTGACAGAGTACTTGCGGACGAAGAACTTGCTGCTGCTCCTGGACAACTGTGAGCATCTGGTGGAGGCGTGCGCACGGCTGGCCGAGGCGCTGCTCCAGGCCTGCCCGCACTTGTGGATTCTCACCAGCAGCCGCGAGCCGTTAGGCATCGCAGGCGAGGCGCCTTACCGTGTGCCGTCTCTGTCAATCCCCGATATACGCCACCTGCCTCCGGTGGAAACGTTGACCCAATACGAAGCCGTGCGTCTGTTCCTGGAGCGCGCCGAGGTAGCCATGCCGGGCTTCGTGGTGACGAATGCCAATGCGCCCGCCATCGCGCAGGTCTGCCATCGGCTGGATGGGATCCCGCTGGCCATCGAGCTGGCGGTGGCGCGCGTCAAACTGCTGGGGGTGGAGCAGGTCGCCGCGCGGCTGGACGACCGTTTTCGTTTGCTGACGGGCGGCAGCCGTACGGCCTTGCCCCGACATCAGACGCTGCGCGCGCTGATTGACTGGAGTTACGACTTGCTCTCCCCACCGGAGCGCGGGCTGTTACAGCGGCTGTCCGTATTTGCGGGTGGGTGGAGGTTGGAAGCGGTGGAAGCCGTGACCAGTCATCAGTCATCAGTCATCAGTGATCAGTGGTCACTGGTCACTGATCACATCTTGGACTTGTTGACACAACTAGTCAACAAATCCCTTGTCGTCGCCGACGGGGAACAGGGGGCGGAGACGCGCTATCGGCTGCTGGAGACGATCCGGCAGTATGCGCGCGAGAAGTTGCTGGAGGCAGGCAGCGCGGTCGCGGAGCAAGCCCACCATCAGCATCTTGAGTATTTTCTCCGGTTAGGCGAACAGGCAGAACCAGAACTGCGCGGGCCCGATCAGGCGGCGTGGCTGGATCGGCTGGAAGCGGAACTCGACAACCTGCGCGCGGCGCTCGAGTGGTCGCTGGAAACTAACGTCGCCACAGGGCTGCGGCTGGCGGCGGCGCTCCTGTGGTTCTGGCATATCCGCGGCCACAAGGCCGAGGGGTGCGAATGGCTGGAGCGCGCGCTGTCCGCCGAGGCGCAGGAGTGCGGCGATCATGCCTTGCCGGTTGCCCACGCCATGATCCGGGGGAAGGCGCTCAACGTGGCCGGGTTTCTAAGGCGTATGCTGGGGGAAACGGATAAAGCGGCTATGCTGACAGAGAAGAGCGTGGCGCTGTTCCGTGAGCTTGGCCCGGCGGGCAAGCGCGGTCTGGCCTATGCGCTCTTGAACCTGGGGACGATCGATCAAGACCTCGATCGGGCAAAGGCCCTGGCCGAGGAAAGCCTGAGTTTGTTTCGGGAGGTGGGGGATCAACTCGGCATAGCCGAGAGCCTCAATACTTTGGGAGGCATCGCGTGGGGCAAAGGCGATTTCCCACGCGCCAGGGTGATCTGGGAAGAACGCCTGGCGCTGTGCCGCGAATTGGGCGACAAAGACGGGATAGCCCATTCACTCACCGAATTGGGGGACGTGACTTTTCGGCAGGGCGACTACCAGCAGGCGACCACGCTGTACGAGGACAGTCTGGCCCGTTTCCGCGAGATAGGAAATAAATGGATGATGGGGGAAGTGCTGTCCAGGCTGGGGCAGGTGGCTTCGGCTCAAGGCGACTATGAACAGGCGGCTCAACGGTATGAGGCAGCTCTGCGCCTCGAGCGGGATATCGGTGATAAATTCGCCGTCGCCGGCACCTACTACCGCATGGGCCTGGCCGCCTGGTCCCAAGGCGATGACCAACAAGCGACGCGCATGTTGGAGGACGCCCTCGCGCTTGTGCGCGAGGTAGGCAACAAAGATGCGACGGCCGGTACGCTGCATCGCCTGGGGACGCTGGCCCTCGCGCAAGGCGATTACGAGCAGGCGGTCAAATGCTACGCAGAGGCATTGGCGGTTGGCCAGGACGTGGGAAGCAAATTTCTCATTACCCTGGCGCTATGCAGCCTGGGACAGGTCGCCTGGGCGCAAGGCGATAACGAGCAGGCAGCTCAAAGGTTGGAGGAAGCTATGTCCGTCAGCCAGGAGGCGAGGAGTCTACCCGTCTCCCTGACGCTTTACGTGTCAGGAACGCCCGCGCTTCCGACGACGACGACGCCGGCGAGGAGTCTACCCGTCTCCCTGACGCTTTACGTCCTGGGTCGAGTGGCCTATTCTCAGGGCGACTATGCCTCGGCGCACTCGCGCTTTGTGGAGTCAATAAGCCTCAGCCAAGAGTTAGGCCAGCGCGGCGGCGTGGCCTGCAATCTGGAAGCCCTGGCCGCCCTGGCCGCCGCTCACGACCAAATGCAGCCCTCTCCGCTGCGCTTCGAGGGTCTTCGACGGGCAGCCCGGTTGTGCGGCGCGGCGGATGCTTTACACGACCTGAGCCGTTTCTCTCTGTCGCCCGCCGAGCGTGTGGAGCGTGACCGTGCGCTCGCCGCCGCCCGCGCCGCGCTGGGCGAAGAAGCGTTTGCGGCGGTCTATGCCGAGGGCCAGGCCATGACGATGGAACAGGCGGTGGAGTACGCTCTGGGTGGAGAACCTCGATCGGCGGAATGAACGGATTGTGCGCTGGTTGGCCCAGGCCTCATCCGCTTAAGTCGTTACTACCATTTTCCCAAGAGGGCATATGAAAGAAAGTGCGATCCGCATTCAGCCATGGTCAGGTTCTGAGCCGCCCACAGAGGCGGCGATCCAGCGCCTTCTGGACGCGGAAGGGCTGCGATCCTATGCGTGGTCGAACAGCCCTGGCGATGTGTATGGCGCGCACGACCATGTCTATCACAAAGTCATCTACGTCGTCGAAGGCTCAATCACTTTTGGGCTGCCGGCTGAAGGGCGGCGCGTCACACTGAATCCAGGCGACCGGCTTGAGCTTCCGGCGCGGACGGTTCACGACGCCGTCGTCGGCCCGCGCGGCGCCGTCTGCCTGGAGGCTCATCGTTGATTGCTCAGGCCCAATCCGCCCATTCCGTTAATCCGTGTTCTACAACCTGATCACCCCAATCTGCGCCAGCGCCTGGGCAGTAATGCCCAGGCCGGCCAGGGTGATGAACAGCGCGCTCGCGGCTGGCAGTAGTCGGAGCAGTCGCCCCTGCTTCGGCGCGAGTTGGAAAAGCCGCCCGGCATAGACAAACAACAACCCGATGCCGGTCAGCACCCCCGCCAGGCCAGCGCTGAACGCCAGCACCAACACCAATCCAAAACCAATTCGGCCCAGCGCGATCGCGCTCAACAGCACGATCAGGGCTGAGGGGCACGGCAGGATGCCGCCGGAGATTCCGAGCGCGAGGATACTGCGCCACGTGGCCGCCGAACCATCGGCGCCAGTAGGCAGGTGGGCGTGAGCATGGTCATCGTGGCCACAGTCGTGCGGGTGATCGTGGTGCGGGTGATCGTGTTCGTGAATATGATCATGCTCGCGGTGGTGCGCTGATTTCGGTGAAGGGAAAAGGCGTGCGCCGCGCAAACGGTTGGCGAACAAGTTCAACCCGATGCCGGCGACAAGCACGCCGGAGGCGAAACTGAGCCACGGGAATAACTGTTCAGGCACGATAAACCGCGCGGCGAAAAACGTCGCCAGCCCCAGTGCGAATACCCCGGCGGTATGCGTGACGGTAGTCGTCAACCCGAGGTAGAGGGCGTGCCGGGCAGTGCCGCGCGATCCGACCAGATAAGCGCCGACAATCGTCTTGCCGTGGCCGGGTGTCAGCGCGTGCATCGCGCCCCAGATAAACGAGACGGCCAGCGCAAGCAGGATGGCGGGCAGGGTGAGGTTTTCGAGCGTGATCAATTGGGTGAAGGCGTCATTGCGGTTGCTGATGAATGGGACGCCTGATTGAGCCGCGCGCGGCGAAGTCGTTTGCTCCGGCGCGAGCGTTGGGGCGATCTCAAAGGTGATTTGCCGCTGATTCAGCGGATTAGACAGGAGGTCTTGGGGGTAGGCGGTGAGGCGCTGGCTGAGGCTGGTGGAGGCGAAGTCGCCGCGCAGCGTCACTTCGTCGGTGGTCACGACGATTTCGCGCCAGCCGAGGCGCTCGGCGTAGGCCCTGTCGGCAAAATCCACTTGCGCCTTGCCCTGCGCGAGCGCCAGCGGGGCGCTGAACCCGCAGGTGAGGCGGAGGGTCGGCAACCCGCCTGCTCCAGGCGGAAACTCGACGATCGAGGCGTCGAGGCGCAACACGAGGGGGCGGCCGTCGAAGCGGAGATCGAGTTGCGAGCGGATGGCCTCACATTGAGCGGGGTGATAACGGGCGCTTTCCTCACCGTCAGGCTGGCCGTTGCCGTTGGCGTCGAATTTGGCGATCTCTTGAAAGGCAGGGATCTCGGCCATGTCGAGGACGTAGTCAATGAGGATCGCCTCGCGGCTGACGTGCAGGCCAGCGTAGTGATTGATGGTGAAGTTGCCCAGGGGGTGCGCGGCAACGGTCGGGACGAAGAGATGGGCGACGACCAGGGTCAACAGCGCAATCGCCGCGCGATGAAACTTTTTCATAAGCGCCTCTCAGTCTGGCTGTGGATGGGCAGTCTTAGAGAATGTTTGGTCAGTGCTCCCCAACCGCGCCCTCGCGGTTGGGCGCGCCCGCGAGGACGCGGGCTTTGAGCATTTTTCAAACAGGCTCTTAGAGAATGTTTGGTCAGTGCTCCCCAACCGCGCCCTCGCGGCCGGGAACGCCCGCGGGGACG
>Ga0209002_10002934_pt1 | contig 13601 bp, 13 predicted proteins | sample Rifsed16ft2_FD_184010 | JGI IMG/M metagenome (GOLD analysis project Ga0209002, IMG submission 184010) | Soil microbial communities from Rifle, Colorado, USA - sediment 16ft 2 (version 2) | ecosystem: Environmental > Terrestrial > Deep subsurface > Rock core/Sediment | place: Rifle, Colorado...
GGCCGTGGCGAGGCGCATCCGGGCGTTTGCGCGTGGGGTGAACGTGGCGACGGCCGGGGGATAGCTGGCGTTTGAGAGCGGCCGGCCCTCCGCCAGCCACGCTGCGAGGCCACCGTCGAGGATCCGCGCCGACTCGTAGCCGTAGACGCCCAGGCTCCACCAGGCTCGGGCCGCGTATAGCCCGAGCGTGTCGTCGTAGATTGCCAGGCTCGTGCCGTCACCGATCCCCGCCCGTCCCAGGACAGCCGCGATCCGGTCCGGGCTCGCCAGCCGGAGGCCGGGGCTCTCATCATCCGGCCCGGGCTCGACAAGCTCGGTCCGCCAGTCGATGTGGGTGGCGCCCGGGATATGGCCCGCGGCAAAGATCGATGGCCCGGTTCCATCCGGGCGCCATCGGACATCGAGGATCCGCAGGTCCGGCCTGCCCAGCTGCTCGGCCAGCCAATCGGGCGTCGCCAGCAGCTCGGGCCGCGCGAGCGCGGTCACCATCGGACGGGGCCGGCGACGGCGGGTGGGTGGGGCATGGCCGGTATCATACGGCGGTGGTTTCCCCATTCATGGCGGACGACGAGAAGCTCGTCGCGATCCGCGCCGCCCTGCCCTCGCTCGCCGCCGGGATCCAGCTGAACACCGGCACCTGCGGGCCGATCCCCGCCGAGGTCGCCGCGGTCATGGCCGAGCTGGCGGAGTACGAGCGAGCGATCGGCCGGAGCCACACCGACTACTACCTCGAGATGCTCGACCGAATGGACGAGGCCCGGGCAGGGGTCGCGGCGGTCATTGGGGCCGAGCTGGGCGCCGTCGCGCTCACCCACGCGACCACCGACGGCATGAACATCGCGACCTGGGGGCTCGACTGGAGTGCCGGCGACGTCGCGGTGACGACCGTCCAGGAGCATGCGGGTGGGCTGGGGAGCCTGTACGCCCTGCGCGACCGGATGGGGGTCGAGGTCCGGTTCGCCGAGATCGGCGATGGCTCGGACGATGAGCTCACGCTGGCCGCCTTCGACCGGGCGATCGTCCCGGGGACCCGGCTGGTCTCGACCTCGCATGTCCTGTGGTCCACCGGGGCCGTCCTGCCGATCCCCGGGATCGCCGAGCTCGCCCACGATCGAGGCGCGCTCCTGCTCGTGAGCGGTGCCCAGGCGGCGGGGGCCATTCCCGTCTCGGTCACCCAGCTCGGTGCGGACGCGTATTCGCTCTCGAGCCAGAAGTGGCTGCTCGGCCCGGAGGGCATGGGCGCACTGTGGGTCGCGCCGGATGCCATGGAACGCATGAGACCGGCCTTCGCCGGCCACTTCTCCTTCGCGTCCTCCGATTCGCGGGGGACGGCAACCTGGCACGCAGACGCTCGCCGGTTTGAATCGTCGGACTACCACCGGCCGTCCATCGCCGGGTTTGCCCGCGCGGTGAGCTGGCTGTCCATGTACGTGGGACTCGAGTACGTCCATCGCCGAGGCGCGGCCATGGCCCGTCGCGGCGCCGAAGCGCTCGCGGCCATCGAGGGGGTCGAGCTGCTCACGCCGCGCCACCAGATGGCCACGCTCGCCACATTCCGGATTCGCGGCTGGGATGCGCAGGCGGCACTGGATGAACTGGCCGGAAGGGCCTCGGTGATCGCCCGGACAATCGTGTCGCTCGACGCGATCCGGATCAGCATCGGGTTCTTCACCTCCGAGGAGGAGCTCGACCGGTGCCTGGAGGGCGTCCGGCTGATCGCCGCGCACACGCCCGAGACGCTGCCCCCGCGCCGCACGCTCCCGATCTTCGGCCAGGCGTGACCGCGCAGCGGCCGCGCCGCTCCTGGCTGGCCGTTCGCTGGCGACAGTTCCGGAACGCGCCGCGGCCCGTGTTCCGGGCCGTCGCGGCCAATCTCGTCGTCGCGGGGATCCTGGGCGCGCTGTACCTCGCCTACGACGTGGCACTCACGCGTGGAGCTCGCCTGCCCGGCGGCGACCTCCGGACGCTCCTGGCGACGCTCGACGTCCTCCTCGTGCTCGGGGTCGGAACGGTCGTGACCTACCTGATCGTGCCCCTCCCGCGCGGCGCGGACGCCCGGCCGCGGCGGACGGCCTGGAGTGCCGCGCTCGGGTTCTTCGCGGCCGTGCCCATCGCGTACCTGGTCCTCGTGGTTACGAGCCAGGTGCTCCACCCGCTGTTCACCTGAGCGCCGCGGCCGGCAGCCCTGCGCCCTGCGGCCCGTGGCGGCCGTTGCCCGCCCGTGGCGGCCCGTGACGCGGTATCGTGTCCGAAGTGGTCGGCGATCGCCGACGCGAGCAAGGAGGCAGGCTGGCCCCGTGTCCGCGGACGAACAGCGTCACCTCGCACTTCCCCAACTCTTTGGCGCTCCCGCATACGCGCGCCCGGCAGCACCGGTTGCCCACATACCCCGGCCCTTTGACCCCGACGACCTGCCGCTCCTCGAAACGCTGACCGAGGAGGAGCGGGCCGCCCTCGAGCGCCCGCAAGCGTCCGTCCAGCGCCCGCAGGCGTCCCAACCGGCGGCAGGGGTTGCGGGTCTGGCTCCGGGGCTCACCGCGCGCCCGTTCAGCCTGCGTGCCCTCGCGGATCGCCTCCGAGCGACGCGCGACTGACGAACGGCTGCGCGTTGACCTCCCAGAGCACGGGTCGGGAGCCGGTGTACGATCCCGGCGGGGGAGTAGCTCAGTTGGTAAGAGCAGCCGTCTTATACACGGCCGGTCCCTGGTTCGAGCCCAGGCTCCCCTACCATCACAACCTCATTGGCACCCCGGCCTCCGCGGCGCACCGCTCGGCGCCGAGGCCCGAGGCGAGTGTCAGAGGGCGGACCGCACCATCCGGATGACCCGCTCCCGGCGATCGGCGTCGAAAGAGCGCTGGACGGGCAGCGACGTCAACCACGGCCCGACCTGATCGGGCGTGATGGATGCGCACGACGCCGTCCGTTCGACCTGCGGGTCCGTGCCGACGACCGCCGCATAGACCTTGACCACGTGGCCGGCGTCGTCGCCGCCGAACCAGTTGCGAACTCGCTCGGCATCGCGGGCGGCGCGGGCGAGGGGATGGTCGATCCTGTGGACCTGGCCGTCCGCCAGGCGAATGTCCCAGTTTCGAGGTCCGCGGTAGGCCACGGACTCCGAAGGCGGCAGCTCCTCGATGATCGCTGCGCCGAACGGACCGATGACGATTTCCGGGATGACCCGACTCCCATCCGGTAGGCGAACGCGAGCGGCGACCGAGTGATCGTCGGGCAACGCGGCACATGCGCGCGCCGCAGGCGTGCCCTGTGCCCGGCCGGCCGTGATCTTCCCTACGGCCTTGCCGACCCGGGCCAGCCCGAGCATGCCGAAGGCGGCGGGGGCCGTCAGGCCGAAGGTCCAGGTGAGCGCGCCTGCGACGAGGTACGACGTGCCCGCCCGATCGGACGGGGTGAACGGGCTCAGGAGCCCCGTGCCGAAGACGGCGAAGGCCAGAACGCCGGCGCTGGTGATGAGGATCAACCCGATCAACGCCGCCTGAAGGACGGTCTCTCGATCGGCGCTGCCCGCCGCGCGCTCGGCTCCAATGACCTGCATGTACCCATCCTGGCGCCCGCCCGCGCGCGAGGGAATGACCTCTTCGGCGCAATCTGGGCGAACCGTAGGGCCATGGGGTCATGACGGCCGTACCATTGCGCGCCCACCTCGTCTCCGGCGATGCTCCGTCCGACGGCGGGCGACATGCGCCCGCGCCGAGGTACCTGCGTGTCCGATTCTCGAGGTCGACAGGCTCGCCGGGGCGTACAGCTGCTGGGCGCCACGCTGGCGGCCGGGCTGCTCCTGCTGTCGGTCGTCCTGCCGGCGCTTGCGGCCGCGGTCGGTCCGACGAAGCTCGAGCATCCGTCGGTGGAACCCCGGACCGGGTCGACCACCACGCAGTTCACCCTCCGGGTGACCTACCGTAGCAACCAGAATGTCCCGCCCGAATACGTACGTGTCGTCGTCGGTTCGACGACCTACGAGATGACCGGAGCTGGCATCGACTGGAAGGGCGGGGTCGTATTCACCGTGCATACGTCGTTGCCGGCCGGCGCCATGGGCGTCGTCTTCCAGGCCCGCGACGCTGAGAAGTTCGTCGACGAGGTTGACGGCGGCGCGGTCACCGTTACCCCGGCTCCGACACCCGTACCGGCTCCGACACCCGTACCTACTCCGACACCCGTACCCACCCCGACTTCGACTCCGACGCCGACGTCAACACCAACCCCGACCCCGACCCCCGTGCCCACGCCGACGCTGACGCCCACGCCGTCACCCGTCCCGACACCGACGCCCGCGCCCACCCCGATACCACCGGCCTCGGCTCCCGGCAGCCCACCCACAGGCGGCGCCGTGAGTGGGTCCACGAGCGGGGAACCCGGTGCCGTCGCGGGCTCCTCGCCCGATACGTCGGGCACGAACGACGGTTCTGCGATCGGTGGCGGCGCCGCAGGTGGGGCCTCGGGCAGCGGCAGCGGCGCGTCCGGCAGCAGCACATCCGGCACATCCGGTAGTGGCGAACACGGCACCGGCGGGTCGGGCTCTGGCACGGGCGGTCAGCCGGGCGGCACCGAAGCCGGCGGCACGAACGCCACCGGCGGCAACGCTTCGCTCGCATCGGCTAACGACCCCTTCGCGTCCTGGGTTGATGCGTCATTCGGTGCCGGGATCGCCGAGCTTGGCCTCTCGGGTGGCGGCCGTCTCCCGACTCTGCCCGCCATGGTGGTGTCGACGACCGCGGCTGTGACCTGGATGGCATTCACGCTCTTCAAGAAGCGGCGGCAGGACGAGGAACCGCCCGGACCGGAGCTGGTCCTTCAGAGAGCGGCAGCCGCGGGCGCCGGTGTGGCCCCGGGCGCAGGCTATGCTCCGCCGGTCGACCTCGAGAGCCAGATGCCTCGCTGGCGCCGGCCGTCGCTCATCGATGCGCGGCGGATCGACCCGATCCGCTCGGTGGTGCCTGAGCGGCCGCGCCTCTCATTCGGGTACAAGGTCTCCAATGTCGTCGAAGGCCTGGAGCGACGACCGATCCGGCATGCCGTGACGTCACTGCTCGACCGTCCGGACGAGATCCACGGTCTCCAGATCGGAGACCTCGTCGAGGGCGATGAAGTCCAGGTGGAAGGGCGTCAGGGCGCCTACTGCGAGGTCGCCTGCCCGGACGGCCAGCGCGGCTGGGTCCACCGGACAACGCTCGGCCCGCCCATCGCGACGGACGCCGGCCGATGGTCGGCGTCTGATGCCGAGGGGCCTGCGGAGGCGGAGAACGCCCTCGCGGCCCTGATCGCCGCCCGCGGCCTTCAGGCGCAGGTTCGCTAGCCGGTCCCGGCGCGCAGCGCGCCGCGGCCACGTCGAGGAGCCTCCCGGCGCAGGATGATCATGTGCTGGTGGACGATATTCGGGACGAACCCGCTCGGATAGCCGTACGGCCGCAAGCGCGTTCCCGCCTGGTACCAGACGATGTCCCCCTTGGGCACGAACCCCACACCCGCCGCCCGCGCCGCGAGATCAGAGCCGGTGAAGACGTAGCGGCCGTCCTGGTAGGCATCGCGCACGATGAGCACCGCGTAGCGGCGCTCGCGCAGGACGCGATGGAGCTGGGCGAGGACCTCGGTCATCCGGTCGAGGAAGGCTGCGTAGTCGGGCAGGTTCGCGAGATCCGCGGGATCCTCGGTGATCATCGCGTAGTCCGTTCGCCGGTTCGCGTGCGCTTCGGCGAGCACGCCACCCGCCATGGTCATCGGGAGCTGGACGTTGTAGGGCGGATCCGTGGCGATGAAATCGATGGACTCGTCCGCGATCTCCGGCAGGAGGGTCAGCGCGTCGCCGACCCGGAACTCGCAGCCGGAAGGGTCGAAGTTCCGGGGCCCGCCCGGGTCCTGGGAACCGAGGTCCGCGATAAGTGGCCCGGCGCCGTCACGCTCCGCCTGAGCCATCGCGACGACTGATTCGTAGACCTCCACCCAGCGCGGCGACAGCTCCAGCCCAAGCGCCCGCCGCGGGGTCCGCGCAATCGCGGCACCCAGGAGCGTGCCCCCGACGCCGGCAAACGGGTCGAGCACGAGCTCACCCCCGGTCGTGAAGAACTCGATGAGCTTGGCCATGAGCCGGGGAGGCTTGTTGGCGCCGTGCGCCTTCCGCAGCGCGTGGCCCAGCTCGGACGGGTAGGCGGTGGTCCACAGGGACTTCGTGAAGTACAGCCACTCCTCCCCGGACAGCTCGTTGAGGTGGTTGCGCGGGTGCGGGATGGGGCGAGGGTCGGCCACCCGCGCAGCCTACGCGACCGGGCGGACATCGGGTCGCCGGGTGCCGTCTGTGGCACGATGCGGGCGTGGCGGTGCGGTATCGGAGCGAGCGGCTGATCGGACGGGAGCGAGAGATCTCCCGCCTGGCCGTCGCGCTCGAGGCCGCAGCGCGCGGCCACAGCCGTCGGGTCCTGCTGTCCGGTGTCGGCGGCGTCGGCACGTCCCGCCTCGTCGACGACGCGAAGCAGCGCGTGGGCCGGCTCAGTCATCCGTTCCGGGTCATCGATTGTCAGGCCGTGCCGGGTCAGGCGGCGGTCCCGTACGCTCCGATCGTGGCCGGCCTGCGGCCGTTCCTGGCAAGCCTTGACGACGCCGAGCTCGGCCGTGTCGTCGGGTCGGCGATCGAACCGCTCGGCCACCTGATGCCCGAGCTCGTCCGCCGGCTCGGACCGCCGACGTCCCGACGCCTCACGATTGCTCCCGAGCGGCGGACGGCGTGGCTCAACGAGGCCATTCGAGGGCTCCTCGAACGGGCGGGCGAGCACGCTCCGGTCATGCTGGTCATGCAGGACATCCACAACGCGGATGGGGGAACGCGCGAGCTCACGACGTTCCTGGCCAGGGTCGCCCGGCCCGCCCGACTGTGCCTGATCATCACCTTTGGGTCCGATGCCCTGACCCGGGGCCACCCGGTCCTGGCGGACCTGGCGACGATGGCCGAGTCATCCGATCCGCCGGATCGCCTGGAGCTGGAGCCACTGGCCCGGAGCGAGCTCGTCCAGCTCATCACCGAGGTTGAGGGGGAGCGACCGACCGCGGCCGCCGTGCTCCTCGTGGCCGATCGGTCCGGTGGCAATCCGCTGTTCGCCGAGGAGATCCTCGCGGCCCGCCGAGAGCTGTCCAGCGTCTCCCTGGGTGCGTCCCTGCAGGAGCTCGTGTCGGCGCGGCTCGCGCGCCGCTCGCCCGAGTGCCGGAGGCTGCTTCGCCTGCTCGCGCCGGCCGGACGGCCACTCAGCGAGGGCGAGATCACCGCGGCCGTCGAGGTGTTCGAGCGCCTGGCCGTCACGTTGCCGCCCCGGTCCTCCTCGCTGCCTCGACGCGCGAACGGCGGCCTCGAGCCGGACCTCCAGGCCGGCCTTCACGAGGCGCATGAGCATGGGTTCGTAATTCCCAGGCCTGACGGACGGCTCGAGTTGCGCCATGAGCTCATCGCCGGGGCCATCGAGGCCGACCTGCTCCCGCATCAGCGGCGACGCCATCACGAGGCGCTCGCCGAGGCGCTGGCCGATCGACCGGCCGAGGCCCTTCCGCACTGGAGGGCAGCCAATCGGCCCGAGGCCGCACTCGACGCCGCGATTGCCGCGGCGACGCTCGCCGACGAGCTGGACTCCCCGGCGGACGGGCTTGCGGCTCGCGAAATCGCGCTGGAGCTCGGGGGCGCCGACGGTCCGGATCGCGCAGAAGTCGGTCAACTGCTGATACGCGCCGGCGAGGTGGCCCTCGCAGCGGGTCGGCCCGATCGCGCGCTCGCCTATCTCGAGGGAGCGACGGCCAGGTTCGGTGAGCGCCTGGATCGCGCGACCGTGGCTGGATTGCACGAGGCGCTCGGGCGCGTTGCCCGGACGCTCGGCGACCACGAGCGAGCGATCTCCGAGCACCGACGGGCAGCGGCCTCGGTCCCGCCGGAACCGACGGTTCTTCGCGCTCGGGTCCTCGCCTCGCTGGCTCAGACGCTCATGCTCCAGGGGCTGTTTGCCGAGGCCGCCCGGACCGCCCAGACGGCGATCGAGGCGGCTCGTGAGGCCGGGCCGGATGGACGGGCGATCGAGGGCCACGCGACGTGCACGCTCGGGATCGCCCGAGCATGGGGCGCCGATCCAGCCGATGCGATTGGCCTGCTGGAGGCAGCGCGCGCGATCGCGCGGTCGATCGGACATGCCGACGACACGTTCCGGGCAACGCTCAATCTCGCAACCGGCCTGACCCTCCTCGGTCGGCGCGAGGACGCGATCGAGGTGACCCGCGGGGCGATCGAGGAAGCGCGCCGGGACGGGCTCGAGGTTGCGTACGGCAACGCCCTTCGCGGAAACATCGCCGAGGGCCTCTTCCTCGTCGGGCGCTGGGACGAGGCACGGGACACCATCCGGACGGCGCTCGAGTGGAGCCCCGCGCCGGAGGCGTTTGCCGACGCCAGCGTGACGGCTGCCATGCTGGAGGTGGAGACGAGCGTCGATGAGCGCGCCGCCAGCCTCCTCGGGTGGCGACCGCTGCAACTCGAGCGCGCCCCGGACCCACAGCTCGAAGTGCCCGCGACGCGCGCGGCGGCCTCCTTCGCGCTGTGGCGCGGTGACGTGGACGATGCCCGCCGCGCGGCAGAGCTCGGCTGGTCCCTCGTCCGGCGCGCCGAGGACTGGGCGTTGACCGCTCGGATGGCGTCAACGTACCTCGAGGTCCAGGCGGCGATCCTGGCCGACGCGCATGAGCGGCGGGCTCTGTCCGAGATATCGGGAGCCCGCCAGCGCGCACGCCGCGTCCTTCAGGAGACCGAGGCCGTGCTGCGGGCAAGCGGCGTGCCGCCGGAGGCAGCCAGCCGGAGTGAGGCCGAGGCGAACGTCGCCACTGCGCGGGCCTACTTCGCCCGAATCGACGGCCATGACGATGCGCTGCTCTGGGAACGGGTCGCGACGGCGTGGGAACGCGTGGGTGAGCCGTACCAGGTCGCCCGGGCCCGGTGGAGGCAGGCTGAGGCGCTGCTCCCGGCGCTGGATGCCCGGCAGGGACGAGCGGCCGCCCGCGAACCGCTCCTGGAGGCCGTCCGGATTGCCCGCGGACTTCGCGCGCGGCCGCTCCTCCGCGCGCTCGAGACGCTGGCGCGACGATCGTTGATCACGCTGCCCCCGGATCCCGAAGTCCCGCAGGGGGACGCGGCCGGCTCACCGATTGGAGCGACCCGGGCGGCCGACCTGACCCAGTCGCCCGCCGGCCCCGTCGCCGAGGCCTTCGTCGGCGTCCTTGAGGTCCCGAGGCCTGAAGCAGCCTTCGGCCTGTCAGCGAGGGAGCTGGAAGTCCTTGGCCTGATCATCCTGGGCCGCACGAACCGTGAGATCGGTGAGCACCTGTTCATCAGCCAGAAGACGGTCGGCGTCCACGTCGGGAAGATCCTGTCCAAGCTCGGCGTGTCCGGGCGCGTGGAGGCCGCGATGGTCGCCGTCCGGCTCGACCTGGTCCCGCACCCAGCCCGCCAGGTTCCGCGCGGGCGGTAGGCTCCTCATGGCCGCGCCACTCCCCGGGAAAAGGAACGAGACCCGGAGGAGGGTCCGGGTCTCGTTCGAGTTGGCTGCCCGGCAGGAGGATGCCGGTCAGGTAGGTGTTCTGGTGTGGGCTAGAACCAGCGGCGCATCGCCGCTTCGACGAGCGCGATGGCTGCGAGCGGTGAGACTGCCAGAGCGAACTGCCAGGCTCGCGTGATTCGATGCTTCATATGCTGGGCACTCCTGGAGCTAAGGATGAATCCGGACCGGTTTCCACCGGGGGACCCATCCTGCATTCCGCGTGGCGTGCCCTCAATCAGGCCAAAGTACTGGTGGGGACAGGACCATCGGGTAGATTGGGCGCCCCTCTTCAAGGCACCTCACCGCACCTGATGTGACCGCTCCCTGCCCGGCTTCGGCTCCGCGGACCTTACCGGGCGCCTCTTAGCTGCGACTTATGTGGTGCTCATCGGCACCGCGCGATACGCTCTGCGGCATGAATCTGCAGCTCTGCTACTCCGACGCCTATGCGGCCGAGGTGGAGGCCAGCGTGGTCGCGGTGGACGCCGCCGAGTCCCCGCTCGTTGTCCTCGACCGGACCGTGTTCTACCCGGGCGGTGGCGGCCAGCCCTCGGACCGCGGCCTCTTCCTGCGGAGCTCGGACGGGCGATCGTGGGTCGTGCAGGCGGCGCGGAAGTCGGGCGGCGAGATCGTTCACGAGCTGGAGGCCGGCACGGAGCCGCCGTCCGTCGGCGATCTGCTTCGCGTCGATATCGATTGGGCCCGCCGGTTCGCCCTGATGCGAACGCACACGGCCCTGCACGCCCTATGTGGCGTTGTCTGGCGCGACTATGGAGCGCTCGTGACCGGCGGCAATATGGAGCCAGGTTCAGGTCGCATGGACTTCGAGTTCGAGCGGATGAGCGGCGACCTCGTCGATGAGATCGAGGCCACCGTCAACTCCGAGCTCGCCCGCGAGCGCGACGTCCGGGTGAACGTCCTGCCCCGCGACGAGGCGTTTGCCATTCCCGACCTCATCCGGACAAAGATCAACCTGCTCCCCGAGGGTATCGAGGAGATCCGGACGATCGAGATCGTGGGTCTCGACCTTCAGGCCGATGGTGGCACGCACGTCGCGAACACCCGGGAAGTCGGCCAGATCCGCGTGACCGGCTACGAATCGAAGGGCCGGATCAACAAGCGGATCCGGATCGCGCTGGACGAGTAGCCCATAGGCGGTCAGGGGATGACCGCGAACCCCTCCGCCGCAAAGTCAGCGTCGAGGGTAAAGGCGCGGCTGATCGCCAGCTCTCGCATCAGGACGAATGACACGGCGTCGGCGAGCGAATACGCCCGACCCGGTCGCTGTCCCAGCAGATCAGCCGCTGCAGCCATGCGCGCCATCCCGGCCGGCACGATCTCGATCCGGTTCGAGGTCAGCAACCGGTCGACGAGATCGAGGCCGAACCCTGGATGGACACGAGCGACCGAGAGGGCGTGGAGTTCGGCCACGATCAGGTCCGTCGTCACCAGGCGCTGGGAGCCCGTCAGCAGTGTTCGGTACGCCGCGCTGGCCTCGGCGTGGTGATCCGATCTCCGTCTTGCGGCCGCGAAGATGGCGCTCGTGTCGAGCAGAACACCGGTCATCGCGCCGGGCGCTGGCCCCCACGTCCTTCAGCCTCGAGCGCGTCGGCGAGATAGGCATCGTGCTGCAGCGCGGGGTCGCCGTGCGGCGTGGGGCCGTCGTCGTCGATCAGCCCGACGATCCCGAACGCCGGGTCCTCTTCTGCCGGCGCGTTGGTCGGGTAGTCCGCGACGCTCTCTCGAAGGATCGAGCCCATGGACACGCCCAGGGTTCCGGTGACCGAGAACGACAGCGGCACGCGGCCACGTTCCTCTGGTCGGACATCTCGATGGCCTGCCCACCAGTCGACCGGGTGTTCCGCGACGCGCTCCAGCTTCAGCCCGGCACCAAGCAGCGCGGTCACGATCTCGCCGAGCGTCCAGGCCCGGGCGAACTTCCAGCCCTGATCGTCCTCGTCGATCGAGAGCCGGTCGATGTACTCGGGTGCCCAGCCCTTCGAGGCCTCCGGTCCGCCGAAGTAGTCGTAGTCGGTCGCGATCCAGTGACCGTCCTCGTCGGCGTCGAACAGCCACTCTGCCGGGTGTCCGTCGAAGATCACGAGGCGACCGTTGGGGGACAGCAGCCGTTCCAGGACGGCCGCCCAGGCGTCGAGATCCTGGATCCAGATGATCGAGCCGCGCCCCGTGTACACGAGGTCGGCTGTGCCGTCCAGCTCGTGCGGCGTGTCGAGGACATCGGACTCGATCCAGCGGGCGGGCGCACCCGTCGCGGCCGTGAGCCGGGCCGCCAGGTCCAGCATCCGGGGGCTGATATCGACCCCGATCACCTCGTCCGCCCCGAGGTTCCACAGCGACAGCGTGTCGCGTCCGCCGGCGCACTGGAGATGGATGGCGCGCCGACATCGGCCGTGAAGGTCGCCGATCAGCTCGTGCTCCACCGGGAAGAGGTTCGAGCCGCCAGATCGGATGAGCTCGACCGCCTCGTCGAACCAGCCCTCGTACCGTTCGGCGGCCTCGTCCCAGGCGGCGCGGTTCGCGGCATGCATCGCCCGAACATCCGCGGCCTCCTCCGGCGTCGCGGGACGAACATTGCTGGTTCCGGCGGGATCGGACATCGGTCCGAGTCTACCGGCGTCCAGCGCCATGGCGCGAACGGCCGGTCCATGGACCCTTGCCGCTTGGTGTCAGTTTCGGTGCCGAACGGCCCGTCACCCGACGCCTGACCGCTCGTATCGTGGGCTCGACGACGAGAGCTCGCCTGGTTGGCTATCCGCCGCCGTCCCCGACACCCGACCCCTGCGCCGGAGATCTGATGGCAGTCACGAGCACGGTGCCCGCGCGCGAGTCGCGCGTGAACGAGTTCGCCGAGCATCGCGCGTTCTTCGTCCTGGTGGCGGTCGTCTGCACCCTGATCGTCGGCGCCGCGATCGGCAAGGGGCTGTTCCTGATGGGCGGCCCGGCGGCCCCCTCCGGGCCGAGCCCGTTCGCGTACGAGCAAGTTCGGCCTGCGCCGGCGCTCGCCCTCATCGACCAGGACGAGCGACCGTTCGACTTCGCCTCGCTCCGGGGCACGCCCGCATTCGTCTTCTTCGGCTACACCCACTGCCCGGATATCTGCCCGACCACCATCGGCAGCCTCAACGAGGTGCTCAAGGAGCGTGATGGGGCTGTCAGGATCGTCTTCGTGACCGTTGATCCCGAACGGGATACGCCCGCGTTCCTGCGCGAGTACATGCGCTACATGCCGCCGGGGTACGTCACGTTGACGGGATCGGCAGCCCAGGTCCGGACGGCTGCGGACGCTTGGGGCGTGCGCTATGAGCGGGAGGAGACCGGGTCCGCCGATGGCTACGCCGTGGCGCACACCGTCAAGGTCTACCTCGTCGACGGGCAGGGCGACCTGCGTGCCCGCTATCCATTCGGCACTCCGCCTCAGGCGATGATCGACGATATCGATCGGCTCGCCAATGAGGCACACAGCTAGGAGATCCAGGTGACTGTCCCTCGACGAACCCGCACCCTCGCAATCGTCATGGTTCTCGCCCTCGTCGTCCTGGCCGGCTGTACCGGCAGTGCTTCCAGCCCGAGCGCGGGCGCGATGGTGGCGTCTGGCGCGTGGGCCCGCGCGAGCATGTCGATCGACCGGGCCGTGGCGGTCTATCTCTCGATCGAGAACCAGACCGGCGCGGACGACTCCCTCCTGAGCGTGGCCTCACCCGCCGGCACGGCAGAGCTCCACGAGACGATGACGGGCGACGCCGGCATGATGGCGATGCAGCCGGTCGACAAGATCGCGCTCGCGAAGGGCGAGACCGTAGAGCTGAAGTCGGGCAGCTATCACATCATGCTGATCAACCTGGCCTCGATGCTCGAACCGGGCGCTTCCATCGAGCTGACGCTCACCTTCGAGCACGCGGCCCCCGTCACGGTTACAGCCGAGGTCCGCGCCAACTGAACCCCGGCGACCCCAGCACGTTCGGCACCTTCGGGCCGGGTCAATCGCAACGGGTCCAGCGACGGGCGCG
>Ga0209002_10002937_pt1 | contig 13598 bp, 12 predicted proteins | sample Rifsed16ft2_FD_184010 | JGI IMG/M metagenome (GOLD analysis project Ga0209002, IMG submission 184010) | Soil microbial communities from Rifle, Colorado, USA - sediment 16ft 2 (version 2) | ecosystem: Environmental > Terrestrial > Deep subsurface > Rock core/Sediment | place: Rifle, Colorado...
CGGCTACTAAGCCCGACTCGTCAAACCGGAATTCACAGAGACTCATTCGCTACGTCCGGTGCCGATGATGGATAATACGTGGGACGGGAGCCAAGGAATGTCGCAGCACGTCGTCATCGAAGTAGAGATTCCATCCGATCTCGAGCGATTCACCTTGCCCGAGGGAGTACATCGAAGACTGCAGTCGCTGCTGGACCGACAGGATTGCGGGGAGCTCCTCAGCGAAGCCGAGCGGGTGGAAGCGGAGGGTCTCGTCGATCTGGCTGACCTGTTGGCGCTGCTAAAGCTACGCGCAGGAAGAGCTGCTAAAGACCAACACCCGTGAAGAGGGACGCGGTCCCCGCGGAACTGCGCCGGCTGGTTATCGAAAGGGCGGCGAACCGCTGCGAGTACCGTGGCCTGTCCCAGCTCGGCCAAGAGGCGACTTTTCATGTGGATCACGTGACTCCCTTTGCCTCCGAAGGTGAAACGATTCTGGACAACTTGGCACTGGCCTGTGTGTCTTGTTCTCTTCGAAAGGCCGCGCGAGAGAAGGGGTTTGATCCCGAAACCGGGGATGAGGTTCGCCTGTTCAACCCGAGGCGTGATGATTGGAGCGCTCACTTTCGCTGGGACGGCATCTACCTCGTTGGCCTCAGTTCCATCGGTCGGGCTACGATTCATGCCTTGAAGATGAATCGCCCTCTCGTTCTCGCGATTCGCGAGGAAGAGGTGGCTCTGGGTCGCCACGCAGGAGCGAACCCATCGGTCTGATTCGAGCGGGGATACGGTAATCAAGATGTTCGACAAGTATTGGAAGTCCTTGCAGAAGGACGCCGACGAGAACTCGCGTCGGTTCGATCGTTTGCGACAGCGTATGTCGGAAGTGAACGCAGGCCATACGGACGATGAGGTCGAAGAGGACCTCGTTTCACACTGCAGGCGGCGCGCGGCGGAGAAGGGCTCTCTTCTCTCCCTGCGGCTTCCTCGAGCTCGCTGACGGCGCCATGCCGATCACCACCGCAAGGATCACCGCGAAGAGCGCGGCGTTCACCGGCAGGTGGAGACCGAAGTCCGTGAAGCTATGAAGCGCGGCCGCGAGAGCGGCAGCGCAATAGCCCGCGTGGAGCTGGGCGAGGGAGGAGCCCGCCTCGAGGAGGTCGCGCCTCACGCTACGCGCGCGCCGCGCCATCGAGAAAGCAAGCGCAGCGACGAGAGCGAGCCCGGGGAGGCCGAGCTCGATCCCTAGCTGCAGGTAGTCGTTATGGGCCCAGGAGTAGAAGCGCCTCCCGCCGAAGCTTCGATACATCGGATAGACGTACTGGAACGAGCTCGCGCCCGATCCTGTGAGCCAAAAGTCACTCAGCGCTCCGAGGCTGTCACGCCATACCGTGGTGCGTCCTGTCTCGCCGGAAAGCTCGTCGGGGATGAGCTCGAAACGCGTGACCACGGGGCCGATTCCGATCCAGAGGGCGGCGGCGAGAAGCCCGCCTGCGACGGCGAGAAACGTTCCCCGGGCGCGCCTCGTGAGATAGAGGAAGAAGGCGCTTCCGGCGGCCGCGAACGCGATTCCCGAGCGCGAGAGCGAGAACACGAGGCTGAGGCCGATGAGGGCGACCCCGAGCCCCAACATCGACGCCTTGGCTTTCGCCTCCTGCGCCTCGACGCGGTCCGCCTCCTTTCGCGGACCCTCGTGCCAGCGCATCTGAAGCCATCCGAGACCGACGAGGAGAAGCATCTCCTGAAAGAACGCGTAGTGATTGCGGTTTCCGAAGCTCCCGCTCGCCTGGAACGCCGTAGTCGCGCTGCTTCCTCCGAGGGCGCCAAGGGCGGTGAGCCACTGTACGAGGCCGTAGGCGCCCGAGGCGACTCCGACCAGCACGAGGCAGACGGAAAGGCGCCTCACGCCTCGCCGTGACGCCACGGTGTGATGGGCCACCACGAAGATAAGTACGAACGCGATCCAGAGGAGCAGGTCCTGAAACGTCAGGTAAGGAGTCACGCTCCAGGGTGAGAAGCCGAGCTCGCGGCCGAGGAGCGCTTCGGCTTCGCTCCGAAGGGCGAGGGCCTTTGGCGAGAAGAGGCCGAGAGCGGCCGGCGGCAGGGGAACGAGGGAGAGTGCCAACCAGAGCGTAGCGAGTACCAGCAGGATGCCGATACCGTTGTGGCGAAAGGGGTATCCCATCCAGTAGAACGGGTCCCGATAGGGAACGCTCGTGGACGTGCTCGAGGAGGGCTCGAGGATCTCGACTTCGGCGGTGCCTTTCCTTTGACTTCGGCGGATGGCGAGGAACCGCTGACGTTCCTCGCGCGAGGTCCGGAAGATGACGCTCACGAAAAGCCAGCCCCCGAGGACGAGCGCTCCCAGCTCGAGAAAGAGCGAAGCCCAGGGCTCGTAGCCGCCGACGCCCCAGGCGGTGACGGCGACGAGCGCGGCAACGGCGAACGGTGACCAGAACGGCAACTCTAGCGCCTCCCGGGGGCGAGCCTCGTGAGCTCCTCGAGCTGGCGGGTGGCGTCGGCGTTGGAGGGGTCGAACGCGAGCACTTCCTCGAGCTCGTGGTGCGCGTTCTCGAGATCGCCGAGAGCGCGATAGTTCCGGGCGAGGCCCAAATAGGCGGGGGCGAAGTAGGGCGACATAGCCACAGCTTCGCTGTAGAGACCCTGCGCCATCGCATGCTGGCGTCGCCTCTGATATTCGTCCCCGAGGAGGCAGAGGAGCTCGAGCGCGCTCTCCGCCGGAAAGCTCCTCTCCTCGAGGATTGTGAGAGTCTCACGAAGGAGCTGATAGGCTCGTTCCGAATCGCCGGACCCGAGGAGGTGGCGCGCGACGGCGACCGTGGCCCGAACGATCTCTTGACCCTCGCCGGCCGCGACCGCCTCCTCCCGCCATCTCGAGGCCGCTTCGAGTGCGAGCTCCGGCTCTTCCCACCTCTCGGCGAACTGGGCAATCCGTTGGCAGAGCTCGAGGGTCGAGGCCGTTGCCAGGAACTCCGTGAGAAGCCGCGCGCGGACGTCCCGATCCGCGGAAGCGCGGTTCACCGCCTCGAGCATGAGGGTTTTCGTGGACTCGGAGCGAGGGAGCCGATTCGCCCACTCGGCGACCGGGACCTGGAAGCGGAGCATGAGGTCCAGGGCCTGTCGCGTGAGATCCGGCTCGAGCGCGGTCGCAGACGTAACGCGATCGAGCGCCAGCCCCCGCGACTCGGGTCCGGCTTCGTTGCGAAAGGCGCGATAAGGGGCGGTCGCGCGGGGGGTAAGAAGCCACTCCGCATAGCTCAGATGGAGTCGGCCGTTCGAGGGAAACCGCGTGAGCGCGGCCTCGAAGCTCCGGCGGGTCAGCTCCGGACGCTCGAGCCGGTTGGCGTAAAACGCCGCCATGAGGAGAGGCGGTTGGTAGAAGGAGGGGGCTTCCTCGAGGGAGCGCTCGAGGTGGGGGACGAGACGATCCGTGTAATCGTTGGTCTCGATAGCCTCCCGCAGTATTCGAAGGTTCGCTTCGGGATGTCTGAAGCCTTCCGCGGGAGGATTCGCGCGGCCCTCGCGGGCGTTAACGTCTTCTCGGTAGGAGTGCCACGCGGCGCCGGTATAGAGTGCGCTCGCCGCCAGCAAGAGAAAGGTGAGCGCGAGCCGCATCGAGTACTCGATGGCGCACTAGCCGGGCGCTCGCATTAGAAAAAGCTCTCTCTCACCACGACCACGTCTCCCTCGCGGAGAACGACGTCGGGCTTCTTCCCCGAGAGTATGTCTCCGAGATTGACCTTGATCACCGTTTCGCTTCCGTCGTTCTCGCTGCGCTTGATCTGGATTCCCTTCTTCGAAGCGCGCTCGTTGAGTCCGCCGGCGAGGGCGACCGCTTTCAGGAGCGTCGCCCCGTCGCCCACCGGGAGCTTGTGCACTCCCGGCGAGTTCACCGCGCCGAGGACGGTGACGGCGATCGCTTGCTCGGGGGGAACGCTGATCACATCCCCGGGCCGCAATAGAACGTTCCACCGAGGATCGCCCTGGAGAAGAAGCTCGTTCAGCGGGACGGTGAGCCTGGCGCTGCGGCCATCTTCCGTTTGGCGGAAAACGTAGAGAGTGTTCCCGGCCTCGGGCCCTAGGCTTCCCGCTTCCGCGAGGAGCTGCAGGAGCCGCCTCTGTCCCGACAGCGGGTAAGAGGCCGGGGACGCCACCGCCCCGAGGAGCGAGACCTTCTGCGATTTGAACTCGGTGATGAAGATGCTCACTTGCGGGTTCTGTACGTATCGGTCTCGCAGCCGGTCCGCGATCTGAGCCGCTACTTTGTTCGGCGTCAAGCCCGAGACCTCGATGCTTCCCACGAGCGGGAGCTCGATCTTGCCGTTTCCCGAGACGCGCAGAGTCCGATTGAGCTGGTCCAGCTCGAACACCCGCACTTCGATAACGTCTTCCGGTCCGAGCTTGTAGTCGTCGTCGGTCGCCGTCGAAGCGTGAAAGAAGAAGCTGACGGGAACGTCGGCCGGCTCGATGGCGACCTTGGGCGGCACGAGAGGATCGTAGACCTCGGCCGGGGCGTCCGGCACGACGTCGCCGTCGTCGTTTCCGGCCGGCGCGGGCGAAGGGGCGCCCTCGGAAAAGATGACGTGAAGCTCGCTTGCCTGGGACTCGATGTGGTAGGCGACGTCACGCTTCAGCTCGAACACGATTCGCGCCAGAGGCCCCGTCAGGCTCGGATTCGTCGCGGGCGGGTACTCGTACATCAGGATCCGCTCGAGAAATGGATGGTTCTCCGGGTAGTAGTGACGCAGCGGATTCGAGACGCCGAGAACGTCGAGGACCAGGCGCTCGCCCGGATTCTGCTCTTCGACGACTCGGTGCTCCATCGGTCCATCCGCTTGAAGGATTGCGAGAAACCCGCTCTCCTGCGGAAGGAGCTTCAGCGCGAGAAGCTTCGTCGCGCGCGCCTGGCCGTCTACCGGACCCGAAACGAGCCCGAACAGGAATGGCCAGATGAAAATAGAAACCAGACGGTCCATTTTTCGACGCCGGGAGCAGCGGCTAAATTGATGTGAAACCAGTCTAACGGCGGGATTCATTCCTGTCAAAGACCGAGGATGCCTTTTCCGCCGAGAAGGCTTATGATCGGAAGCTAAAGTAGTTTCTCAACCCATGTGTGGCATCGCCGGAATATTCCGACCCCGGCGTCTCATCGGGGACGCCGAGCGAATGGCCCTCGCCCGTATGCTCGAAGCCGAGCGTCATCGAGGTCCGGACGGCGAGGGGAAGCACGAGGACCGCGGGATTCTTCTCGGACATCGGAGACTCGCGATCATCGACCTCTCGTCCTCCGGCACCCAGCCCATGCCCAACGAGACGGAGGACGTGTGGCTCACCCTGAATGGGGAGATCTACAACTTCGTCGAGCTCCGAAGCGAGCTAAAAGGCCTCGGGCATCGTTTTCGCTCCCAGACCGACGCCGAAGTGGTTCTCCACGGTTACGAAGCCTGGGGAATGGAGAGGCTTCTCTCGCGGCTTCGCGGCATGTTCGCTTTCGCGCTTTGGGACGCGCGCGAGCGGAAGCTCTTTCTCGCCCGCGACCGTTTCGGCATCAAGCCGCTCTACTGCGCCCGAAGCCAGGAATTCCTCGTCTTCGCCTCGGAGATCCTCGCGATCACGGCGAGTGGTCTCGTCGAAATCGAGCCTTCTGAGTCCTCCCTCTCGGCATTCCTCACGCTCGGATCGGTTCCCGCGCCCGAGACCGCCCTCGAAGGTGTCGTCTCGATCCCTGCCGCGCACTACCTCGAGATCTCGCGCGAGGGCGAGATGACCCGGCGCTACGGGGAACCCTCCAGCGGTGCTTCGAGCGAAGAGGCCATCCCCTCTCTTCTTCGCGACGCCGTCCGGTCGCATCTCGTGAGCGACGTTCCCCTCGGCGTCTTTCTCAGCGGAGGTATCGACTCCGCGAGCCTCGTCGCGATTGCGAGCCGCATCGTCGAGAAGCCGCTCAAGACGCTCTCGATCGTGCTCGACGACCCCGCCCTCGACGAGAGCTCCTACGCGCGCATCGCGGCCGAGACCTATCGCACCGATCACCAAGAAGTCGAGGTGCGCACCCAGGATTTTCTGGACGCCCTTCCCGACTTCTTCCGAGCGATGGACCAGCCCACGGTCGACGGCGTCAACTCTTATCTCATCTCCCGCGCCGCCCGGAAGGCCGGACTCACCGTGGTCCTCACCGGCCTCGGCGGCGACGAGGTCTTTCTCGGATACCCGCACTTTCGACGAATCCGGTCACTCTCCCGATGGCTACCCTGGATTCCGCGGCCGCTACTCGGCCGATGGAGTCGATACCGGCCGAAGGTCGACTACCTGCGGAACCCGACGCCTTCGAACCTCTACCTCGCGTTCCGCGGGCTCTTCGCCCCTCGGGAGATCGAAGAGCTTCTCCCAGGCGCTACGCCCCCGTCGCTCGCCGTTGGAACCGACGACCCACTCGACGCCGCCGTCGAGCTCGAGTTCTCGCATTACCTCGGAAACCAGCTCCTCCGCGACACTGACGTGATGTCCATGGCCCACTCCATCGAGGCCCGGGTGCCGTTTCTCGACCACGTCCTTGTCGAAAGCGTGCGGAGCCTTCCTTACGAAACGAAGCTCCGGCGCGGCGTCAACAAACCGCTTCTTCTGAGCGCGCTCGAAACACCCCTTCCGCGGGAAATCTGGGACCGGCCCAAACGAGGCTTCACCCTTCCGTTCCATCGGTGGATGAAGGAGCACCGGCACGACCTCACCGAGCGCACCCTCGGCTCCGGCCTCTTCCAGCAACACGCGGTGCTCGAGCTGTGGCAAGGTTTCACCGAGGGTCGATCGCACTGGTCGCGCCCCTGGGCGCTCGTGGCCTATTCGGCGTGGCGAGAACGCGTTCTTGGTCTTCGGACCACGAGGGAGCCGATCGAGCTGACGGCAGCCCCCGCATGAGCCTCAAGAGCTTCGCGAAATCGAGTTTGCCCGCGGCGGTGAGCAAGCGGTGAAGGAATGAGAATCGTTCACGTCCTCGGTTGGTATTTCCCAGACAGCCTGGGCGGAACCGAAGTCTATGTCGCTGCGCTTGCAAAACATCTTCGCGACCATGGACATGAAGTCTTCGTCGCCGCACCCAACTCGGACTGCGACCGGGATTACGGTTACCGGCATGAGGGAGGTGAGGTTTTTCGATACTCGATTCCGAAACGTCCGACGCGACGCGAAGTTCAGGGTAGAGCCCCGACGCGTGGCGCTGACCGTTTCCACCGCTGGCTTGAGCGGAACAAACCCGACCTGGTTCATTGCCATTCGCTGGTTACCGGACTCGGCCTGGAGGAGCTCGAGAGAGCGCGAGCGCTCGGTGCCAGAGTGATCGTAACGTGCCACACGCCAAGCTTGGGATTCATTTGTCAGCGCGGGACGATGATGCGATGGGGGATGGATCTCTGTGATGGGTTGGCAGAGCCGGTGAAGTGTGCTTCATGTGCGCTTGTCGAAGGCGGCCTGCCGCAGACTGTCGCGAAAACGGTCGGAGGTATTCCCCAGAGCCTGTCGCAGCTCGGTGCTCTCATCCCCGGCCGACTGGGTACAGCCGTGGGAATGCGAGACCTCATCCGCCACAACACTCACCGCCAGCACAGACTCCTGGAAACTGTGGATGCATTTGTCGTTTTGACCCAGTGGGCATGGAACACCGTTGCAGCGAACCACGGCTCCGAGCGGAAGCTAGTTCTGAACCGTCTCGGCATCGACTTGAACGGCGTTCGTAAGAGAAACATCGAACGACCGATTGGGGTGCCGGTGCGACTTGGTTACGTTGGAAGGTTTCACGCCACGAAGGGCATCTTCGTACTCGCGGAGGCACTTTCGCAGTTGCCGCGCAATCTTCCCTTTTCGCTGGAGCTGCGAGGACCGACCCTCAGCAACGAAGATAGAGCGACCCAGCAGAAGCTTGAGGCGATGATGGGGAAGGATTCGCGCGTTCGATTCGCGCCCGCCGTCGAGCACAAGGACGTTGGTCGGGTTCTCGCGGAATACGATGTGCTGCTTTGTCCGTCCACATGGCTCGAAGGTGGCCCAACGGTCGCGATGGAAGCTCAAGCCGTCGGGACACCAGTGGTCGGGAGTCGTATCGGCGGGCTCGCCGAGATAGTTGAAGACCACGTCAACGGGCGTCTGGTTCCTGCCGGCAACGCGATCGCCCTCGCGGCGGCGATCGCTGAAGTTGCGGAGCACCCGGAGATGGTCGAGCAGTGGCGAGGCCGACTGCCGACGCCTCGGACGATGAATGACGTCGCGCTGGACTATTTGAACCTCTACGAAGCGTGTTTGCCGAATTGAGTTCTCCGCAATCTTTGATCAAGCACCTGGCTGCCTCGATTGGACTGCGAGTCACCAGGCGAGGACTTGCAAATCGCTTTCAGGCAATCGACGAGTGCCTGAATCGAATGAAAGAGTCCGGTTACGACCCGCGCGTCGTCATCGATGGTGGCGCAAATGTAGGGCAGTTTTACTCTCTCAGTAAGCGAGTCTTTTCCAGGGCACACTATCATCTAATCGAGCCTCAACCCGCCTGCGCAGAGAGACTTCTCCGGCTTGTCGCGAAGCGGCCTGCGGTGACAGAGTTCCACAAGGTTGGCATCACTGAGCCCGGGGTCGCTTCGCTTCGAATGACGGGTGGGGGAACCACCGGTGCCTTTGCCGCAAAAGATCATGAGCCCGCCGATTTCGAAGTCGCGGCGACTACGTTGGATTCGATATTCGCTGAACGAATCCACGCGGACGACCGACTTCTTCTCAAGCTCGATCTCGAATCGCACGAGTTGAAAGCGCTTCGCGGCGCACGATCGCTTCTCGAGGTCACAGAGGTTGTGCTTGTCGAGGTGGCGTTCTTCGATTTCGAGAACTGGGGTCGGCCCCTTTTCACCGAAGTATTGAACGTCATGAGCGGGGCCGGATTCGAGCTTTATGACTTTGCCACGCTAGCGGGGCGACCGCGAGATCAACGACTCCGGTTGGGGGACGTGTTCTTCGTTCGCCGAGGCACACTTCTTTGCGCAGACAACTCGTGGGCCTAGAGGAATTGAAGGGTGCGAATCGCTATCACTGTCGACCCTTACATCCCGATCCCGCCGGTCCATTACGGCGGCATCGAACGGGTGGTCGACTTTCTCGTGCGGGGCCTCGTCGAGCGCGGACACGAAGTCACGCTCTTCGCACACCCCGAGAGCCGAACGAGGGCGAGGCTCGTTCCCTATGGAGTGGCGCCACACAGGGGTCGAACGGAGCGGGCGATGGAGCTTTGGCAAGTGGGGTCAAAGCTCTGGACACTTCGAAACGAGCTCGACATGGTCCACAGCTTCGGAAGGCTTGCGGCGCTCCTTCCCATTTTGCCGCTGCGCTCGCTCCCGAAGCTCCAGAGCTACCAGAGAGAGATTCCGCGCGCCGGCATCCGCCGGGCCCACCGTCTCGCCGGAGACTCCCTCGGCTTCACCGCCTGCTCGGCTTCGATGTACTCGGGGAAATCGCTTCCGGGACACTGGACGACGATCCCAAACGGCGTCGACGTCAACGCCTACACCTTCGTTCCGGAGGTTCCCCCGGATGCGCCTCTGGTTTTCCTTGGACGCATCGAGCGCATCAAGGGCGCCCATAACGCCATCGAAATCGCGAGAGCGAGCGGAAGGAGGCTCGTCATCGCCGGTAACGTCGTCCGTTCCGGTCCGGATGCGTCGTACTTCGACGACGAGATTGCCCCTGCCATTGACGGCGATCGCGTTCGCTATGTAGGACCAGTAGATGACGAACAAAAGAACGCTCTCCTTGGCGGCGCCGGGGCCGTTCTGATGCCTATCGAATGGGAAGAACCATTCGGGATCGTCATGGTCGAGGCAATGGCATGCGGCACTCCGGTAGTAGCCTTCGACCGGGGGAGTGCGCGAGAAATAGTTCGAGACGGCATCAATGGATTCACCACTAACGATCGTCGCACGGCGGTCGAGGCGGTCGAGAGGCTCGCGTCGTTGTCTCGTGCCGAGGTGCGCCGAGACGCGGAGGTCCGCTTCGGGTCGGACGCCATCGTCTCCTCTTACGAAAGGCTGTATCGGATAGCGGCGATGCCATGAAGCCGATATCCGACGGAGTTTGGTTCCACGTAGGTGGCGGTGGCACAAATTGTCGTTGGCGCCTTTGATCCCGATGAAGGGGGAGCGTCGTTAGCTACACGGCGATGTCGACAAGCGTAGGGAGCGAGGTTGTTCGGATGGTGGAGACAATAGCGTGATTTGGAAGCATCGTCTGGGTAAGTGGCTCTTGCCCCGACTTCCGGTCACCCGCTTCGTCGTCGAGATTCTCCGCGCCGAGAGCCGTTCGTTCGTGCTAGCGGTGAAGAATCGACTGCTTCCTTGGCGTCGACGCAGAATCGGCAACATAGTGCGCAGTTCCGGTCTTCGTCTCAATATCGCCAGCGGTCCGCATGTTTTGCCTGATTTCGTGAATCTCGACGCTCACGCCACACACCCTCACATCGTGGAAATCGACTGTCGCCGCTCTCTACCCTTTCGTGACGCGAGCGTTGAGGGGATTCGTGTGGAGCATTTCGTAGAGCATCTCGAGCCGCGAGAGGAGCTCCCGTCCTTCATCGGTCACTGTCGGAGAGTGTTGGTTCGTGGCGGCGTACTTCGGATTATCGTCCCGGACGCGGAGCGGTACTTACAGGCGTATTGTCGCGGAGATCTTGGCGGGTTTCGTGAGCTCGGAGTGCCGATACCCTTCCCCGACGATCTGCCAACCCGCATGGATATCGTGAATCATACTTTCCATCAGTGGCACGAGCATCGATGGGGCTACGATTTCGAGACTTTGGCCCATCGATTGATGGAATCGGGGTTCGAGCGTGTGGAAAGAACGAGGTTTGCTCATTCCCTCGATCCGCTGTTAGCGACGGACCGGGAAGAGCATTCTCGCTACTCGTTGTACGTGGACGCGGTCAGGTAACGTGCGGCGTGCCTTAATGGTGAGTCCCCACTTCCCGCCCGATTCCTCTGCGGCGACCCATCGACTCAGGCTATTAGCACCGCACTTGTTGGAGTTCGGATGGAGGCCAACTATCGTTACGGTCGATCCGAGATATTACGAAGGACGTCTCGAGCCAGCGCTCCTCGCAACGGTTCCCGACAGTGTCCAGGTGGTCCGGGTGCGCGCATGGTCGGCCAGTTGGACTCGGCGGCTGCGTTTCGGAGATCTCGGACTTCGTGCCTACTCCGGGCTCTGGCGGACATGTCGCGAGCTCGTGCGGTGCGAGAGATTCCATTGCTTTTTCGTAACGATCTTCCCGTCCTATCCCGCCCTTCTCGGCCCAATGGTGAAGAGGGTGGGCCGTATGCCATTTGTCCTGGACTACCAGGATCCATGGGTAGGATCATGGGGGAGTTCCACGGGTCCCGGATGCGGCGGAAAGCCCGACCTAAAGAGCCGCTTGTCCCGCGCAGTCGCCGCCAGGCTCGAGCCGATCGCAGTGCGAGCCGCGGACGCGATCACCTCCGTCTCGGCCGGCACCTACGAAGCGCTGAGGGAAAGAATCCCCGAGGCGCGGTCGAAGCCTTGCGTTCCTCTGCCGATGGGCGGGGAGCCTTTGGACTTCGATCTCATTCGGTCTCGTCCTCCAGGCAACCCTGTTTTCGACTCACGCGACGGCAAGTTCCATCTGTCATACGTGGGCACGTTGTTGCCGAACGGAATCGAGACACTTCGCAGTCTCTTGAAAGCCCTGGCGTTGTTGAAGGTGCGGGAACCCTTGATGTTCTCGACTCTTCGGGTCCATTTTGTGGGAACGAGCAACCAGTCCGTAGGTCGGATGGCGGAGCGGGTCCTCCCAGAGGCCCGCGCTCTCGGTGTAGCAGAGGTTATCGATGAAATACCCGCTCGCGTCGATTATTTCGATGCGCTGGACGTCCTCGTACGTTCCGATGCCGTTCTCCTTCTAGGGAGCAGCGAACGTCACTACACGGCCAGCAAGCTCTACCCTGCCATTCTCTCGCGACGCCCGTTGGTGGCTATGTATCACAACGAGAGCAGCGTCGTGGCGATTCTCGGTCGTGCCGCTCGTCCACCCTCCGTCCGACTGATCACCTACGATGACTCGAACCGCGCCGAAAGCCGCGTCGAAGCCGTTTATGCCGAACTGAAGTCCATGCTGGACGCGCCTATATACGATCCCGCCGACGTCAGGCAATCCGTACTCGAAGAGTACTCGGCTCGTTCGATGGCGGGAAGGTTGGCCAGCTTGTTCGACGATCTCTGCGCGACGCAATGAGCAGACGAATCAGACTCACCGTCGTATTGACGCATCCGATTCAGTATTATGATCCTTGGTTTCGGTTCATCGTCAAAGAGGCGCCGGAACTAGATCTCAATGTCGTTTACGCGTCCGAGCCGACACCGGAGCAACAGGGCGTGGGTTTCGGTCGAGCCTTCGTCTGGGACGTACCACTGAGAGAGGGATACCGGAACGTCGTTGTCCGCCCTTCCGCGACTCGCGGCCGGTTCGATAGCAGCGCCTTTTGGGGGCTTGACGCGCCCGAAGTTAATGAAGCCATCGACCGCTCCAAACCCGACGTCGTGCTGCTGAGCGGCTGGCACTCCATCTCTTTGGTCCGCGCGATGAGGTCCTGTCGGCGTCGCTCCGTCCCCATTCTCTATCGAGGCGACACGCAAATCGGAGGCCGAAGCGCCGGTCCGAAGCACTGGTTGTGGCGTCTGCGCACTCGATGGTTGCTCGGGCACTTCGATAGGTTCTTGAGTGTGGGCTCCCGAGCAAGGGAATACCTCAGAAGTTTCGGCATCCCTGAGGATTTGATATACGACTCGCCACACGCCGTCGACAACGACTTCTTCGCGAAGAGCTCCGCTCCGTTTCGGATTCCCGCCCCGAGGGCACGGGTGCGGCTCGAATGGGAACTTGGGGCAGAGGACTACGTCGTCCTCTTCGCGGGTAAACTCGAAGCCAAGAAGCGCCCGGCGGATCCCATACGGGCGCTTGCGATTGGGGGGCGGAAGGCGACTTTGCTCGTCGTGGGAAGGGGTGCTCTCGAGGAGAAATGCCGTCGCCTTTCCAGCGATCTTGGCATCGCCGTCCGGTGGATCGGCTTCCTCAATCAATCCGAGCTCGGGAAAGCCTACGCCGCGGCAGATTGCCTCGTACTGCCGAGCGATTGGGGCGAGTCGTGGGGGCTCGTGGTGAATGAAGCAATGGCTTCCGGCCTTCCGTGTGTAGTTAGCGATAGGGCGGGCTGTGCTCCCGATCTGATCGATGAAGGCAGAACGGGCTTCACGTATCCCGCAGGAGACGTTCGCGCGCTGAGCGAGGCTTTGGTTCGACTCTACGAGTATCAGCAACAAGAACGAATCCGGCCCGAGTATTGCCAGGAGAAAGTGCGCGGCTACTCTTACGGGGCGGCGACATCTGGACTTCTCTCCGCTTGCCGCTCGCTTCGTCCGTAAATTCCCAAAGTTGGCGTTATCATAGCTCTAGGCACCGCGGACAATGAAAGTGGACAATCAAGAACAGCCTGGCAGGCATATGAATCGCCGCCCGCGATCACGGTCCCACGCATCGAGGGTGAGGTCGTCGTCGACCG
>Ga0209002_10002938_pt1 | contig 13592 bp, 15 predicted proteins | sample Rifsed16ft2_FD_184010 | JGI IMG/M metagenome (GOLD analysis project Ga0209002, IMG submission 184010) | Soil microbial communities from Rifle, Colorado, USA - sediment 16ft 2 (version 2) | ecosystem: Environmental > Terrestrial > Deep subsurface > Rock core/Sediment | place: Rifle, Colorado...
CAGCTGGTGATAAAGGATTAACAGGAATTCCAGGACCGCAAGGAGATAAGGGTCCACAAGGTCAAATCGGACCGCAAGGCGACAAGGGTGTAACAGGCCCAGTCGGCGAACGGGGAGAAAAAGGTCCAAAAGGTCCTCAAGGTCCGCAAGGTGAGCGGGGTCCACAAGGGCTGCCGGGAGAAAAAGGTCCTCAAGGTCCACAAGGTGTACAAGGACCACAAGGTCAACAAGGACAACAAGGAGAAAAAGGTCCGCGAGGTCAGCTGGGAGAGCCAGGAGAACAAGGACTTCCAGGTCCACCAGGTCCAAGAGGTCCACCAGGTCCACCGGGTGAGGCAGGCCAAGCAGGAATTCCAGAAGAGTACAAGGCTATGTTTAAGGAATTACTTGAGCTGCTTACCACAAAAAACATCATCACAACTGAAGACCAAATCAAACTGATGAGCTATCTTTACTAGCGACTATCTTCAAATATACTAAAACTAGGAATAGCTATAATGAGCCAACCAAAAGACAAAATTGAATTCAAGATGCTTGATTACAAAAGAGTAGGACAAGAACATGTCTCATTTGAGCTAGAAGACGGTACAATAGTAAAAGTCAAGGTGGATCTGGACAGAGCAGGTGTTGCGACAAATCACACAAATCCTGATGGAACACCACACTATGCAATAAATACATCAGTAAAACTATACGTTATTCCAAGCAACAAGACATTTTCAGTTGATAAAACCTCTGGCAAGGGAAAATCGCCACCTCCGCCAAGCCAAATGTTTAGCTAAAACCTAGTAAACACTTTCAGCAGAAGGACGTCTTCCCTGAAGCCAGCTTGTATGGCCACAAACAGTACACTTGTACTTTCTTCTTCGCTTGTATGTTGGAATTTCTGGAAGAAATATGATTTCCTGTTTTGTTTTAGTCATGCAAAACTTGCACCACCTATTTTCAAAATCTTGTTCCATAACTTATGTGCCCCTTGCTTTTATGATCGTAAGAACATCTTCGTCTTCTAAAACATGATTAATGCCAACTCGCTGGCCTCCAAATTTTACGCTTTTTCCCCACACAATGCCATAGCGAAATTCCTTTCTGAGGTTTCGATGAAGCTTGTTGCAAACATCGGCAATCCTTGAGTCTTTGCGTGTAATGAGCGGTTCCTTGTAGTCAGTTTGGCCACCCTTTGGGCGCATGTAAATTCGGATAAATCTTAATTTTTGATAGATCTTTTCTTTTAGCTCGCCAATGTTTAGCTCAGAGTCTGCTGAGACCAATACAAAATCGGATTTTATTTTTGATTTTAGCGAGTTTAAAAATTTCTTATCAACTAGATCAATCTTGTTTATCACCGCAAGCGAATGTGCGTAGGTCTTGTTTCCTGAGATATAATCCACTAGTTGCTCAGAGTCAATGTCTTCTCTTATCACAACTCTAGCATTTGTAAATCCATAAACTCGAAGAATATCTTTTAGCAACTCTTCAGACATTCTAGTCAGCCTTACAATCTGTGAAACGCTAATGCCGCCGCTGTTTGTTTTTTCAATTATAATATTTGGCGGGTTTTGGTCAAGCCTGATTCCAATGTTTGTCAGCTCATTTTTTAGCAGGTCTTGGTGTTCTGGCTGAAAAACATCCAAGATAAGCAAAACAAGGTCTGCGCTTCTTGCAACAGAGAGAATTCTTTTGCCTAGCCCCCTTCCACTTGATGCGCCCTTTATGATTCCTGGCAGGTCAAGTATCTGAATTTTTGCTCCACGATACTCCATCATCCCTGGCACAACTGTTACTGTTGTAAACTGGAATGCGGCAACTGCAGACTTGGCATCTGTTATTTTGTTAAGCAATGTTGATTTTCCAACGCTTGGAAGTCCGATGAGTACTACTGTAGCATCTCCTGCACGCCTAATATCAAAGCCTTCAGCACTTCCGCCTTTTTTTGATTTACTTTCTTCTTGCTCTCGTCTAAGCTTTGCAAGCTTGGCGCGAAGAAGACCAATATGGTGCTCTGTTGCCTTGTTTATCTGAGTCTTTGCCATCTCATCTTGGATGGCCTTGATTTTTTCTGGAACGCCCAAATCTATCTCATCTCATGATTTTTTGAAATAAAATTTTATTTTTTTTCCTGATAGTTTGGATTCGTGACATTGGAATTGCCTCAAAGTTGCCTGATATTTTTAAAAACTCACCCAAGCTAACCTCGACTAGCCTCTCAAAGTCCCTGTAAACTATCTTATAATCTGCCATACCTTCACCAAATTTTGCCTTGCTTATTATCTCCTTTATCTTTCCTTTTGTCAACTCAGCTAAGCTCTGGCTTTGTCTTGTTTAATGATGTTTGTTTTCTTTTTTTACGTAGCAGTTATTATCAGCTATACGATATTTGATTTTGTGCGAAAAAAAACCTTTGCAATAGACATTGATGGGACCATCACAGAAGACAGCAAGGGAACAATACATCTTGATGCACTAGCTGCGTTACGACATCTAAAGGAAACAGGTCACAATGTTATTTTCGTATCAGGAAGATCATCTGTTGAAGGATACTTGCTTTCAGTTTTTGGCGGCGTAACAAGGATGGCAGTTGGAGAAAATGGTGGATGCATCACTTTTGGCTCAAATGAGCACACATTGATCGGGAAAAAAGACGAGTGTATCAAGGCATTTGAATTTCTAAGATCAAAGCTTGACAATGTACAAGAAAAACCGGTCTTTCCAAGAATGACCGAAGTCGTACTTCAGCGAACATTTGACATTGAACAAGGAAGAAAAGTTTTGGCATCACACAATGTCATATTAACAGATAGCATGTATGCATATCATATCAATTCTAAAGGAGTTGACAAAGGGAGTGGATTCGAAGAAATAATGAAAAGACTGTCTGTTACAAAAGATGATGTCATTGCAATTGGAGACAGCGAGACCGATATTCCCTTGTTCAAGTGTGCATCATTAAGCGTAGCTCTTGGCAATTCGTCAGATTTTGTAAAATCAAATGCCTCAATGGTAGTTTCTGCAAAGGAAGGTGATGGCGTAATTGAAGCACTAGGAAAAATTGCCCCAAAACTTGCGGAGATTTAGAATTTGGCCTTTCGACTAATCCTAGCAGAAATAAAATCAAACATAAAAAAAATCATCTCACAGCATGGCTTTCAAGATGTAGGGTTTGTAGTAGATCTAGCAAAGCCAGGCTTTGGCGATTTTACATGCAATGTAGCATTTTTGCTTGCAAAACAGCTTGGAAAAAAGCCATATGATATAGCACAGCTGTTTGCAGAAGACTACACAAAACACCTTGGAAATTACCTGGCAAAAGCCGAAGCACACAAGTCAGGTTATCTCAACTTTTACTCAGATCCAAAGCTAAACAATCTTATAATAAAATCATCACTTGAGAAAGACTTTGGTTTTATTGACATTGGTAAAAAAAAGTCAGTAGTAGTAGAGCACACAAGTGTAAATCCAAACAAGGCTTTGCATATAGGTCATATCAGAAACTTGGTAATCGGTGATACTGTTGTACGAATTTTAAAAAAAACAAATCATGATGTTAAAGTTCTAAACTATATTGATGATTCTGGTCTCCAGGTCGCAGATATTGTTGTAGGATTCAAATATGGTGGATTTTCTGACTCTCCACCAGCTGGACAAAAATTTGATCATTACTGTGGAGATGAAGTGTATGTCAAAACAACAGAAAAGTATGAAGCAGACAAACAGTTTGCCGAACACAGACACAAAGTTTTGCAAGATCTTGAGGACCCAAACTCTGAGCTTGCCAAGTTTGCAAGTGTAATTACAAGAAAGGTGCTTGCAGAGCAGCTAATCACATGCTGGAAAATGGGCGTTTACTATGACTGCCTTAACTTTGAATCGCAAATAATTCACTCAAAGCTTTGGGATAAAATTTTTGAAATGCTAAAGAAGATGAATCTTGTCAAATTTGAAAAAGAGGGAAAAAACAAAGACTGCTGGGTAATTGAGGCACAAGGTGAAGAGGACAAGGTTCTTGTAAGAAGCAATGGCGTTGCAACATACATTGCAAAGGACATCCCATATGCTGCATGGAAGCTTGGCATAGTCGATGATCCATTTTACTACAAAAAATACAGTGTACAGTCAAACGGAACAGTACTATGGGAAACAACGCTTGAAAAAAATAACAACCAAAAACTAGAGTTTAACGGTCAAAAAGTAATTACAGTAATAGACTCAAGGCAAACACGACTGCAAAAAATAATTTCAAACCTTATTGCAAAATTAAAGCCAGAAAAAGACGCATATTCTCATCTAAGCTATGAGGCTGTAACGCTTAGTGCTGACACTGTAAAGGCAATAGGCCATGAAATAGAAGGAAAACAGGCACAAATGTCTGGAAGAAAGGGGATTTACATCAATGCAGACGATGTGATTGAATCTCTTGAAAAGCGAATATTTGAGGAGGCAAAAAAGCGAAACGCAGATCTTGATAGCAAAACACTTTCAAAAATAGCTACAGATGTTGCAGTTGGAACACTTCGCTATGAAATGATAAAGCAAGATCTCGATAAAATAATTACATTTGATCTTAAAAAATCACTGAGCTTGGAAGGAGATACCTGCTCCTATCTGCAGTACTCTTATGCAAGGGCGTCTCGGATTTTAGAAAAGGCAGGCTTTGAGCCAAAGTTTGATTCTTTATTTGAATCACTTAGCACTGATCATGAAATCAATCTTTTGAAAATGATTGCAAAATTTGATATTTGCATAAATGATGCTGCAAACAATTTATCACCAAAAGTAATTGCACGCTTCTGTTATGATCTTGCTGTTTCCTTTAATTCATTTTATGAGCATGTTCCTGTACTGGACAATGAAAACAAGGAGCTTGTGAATCAAAGACTATGTCTAGTTTATTGTTTCAAGTCTACCCTTGAGAAATCACTTGAGCTTTTAGGAATCGCAACCCCACAACGAATGTAACTATTTTTGACATCGATGAAACTGCGTAAAGAGGGTGTCGTCGTAAAACTTTCCTCTTCCCATAAAACTCTCATAGTATATTTCACGGCCACAGAATTTGCATCTTTTGCTGAAGGACATATTTTGACACCCTCACAATAAAATATGTAGTCTTACAAGATAAATCCAATCTATGAAAATTTTATCAACTGTTTAATTTGATCGGAAATAATAAAAATTTTTAAATCATTATCAGAACCTTGACTACCTTTAACCCTTATAATCGAGTCTGGCTCATCGAAGACATGTCAATTAAAGAAATCTCAACAAAACTGACATCTGATGAGCTTGAACAATTTTTAGAAATATGCAAGAACAGGAACTGTACGCCATCTGATTTGATAAAAAAATTGGTTTTAAGCTTAATTGAGACAAGTGACAAAAAGCAAACAACAGGCCAGTCTCAGAGTCAGGCAAAGCCAGAGACGGCAAATGCAGAGCAGCAAACAAGCCTTGATGAATCAACAATAATTGAAATTATAAAAAAAATTGAAAACGATGAAGTAAGTGAAGAAGAACTCCAGGAGTTATATGTCAAACTGGGAGAAAAGCTAGAAAAAAATAGTTTGACAAAACCCGAAGAAGCATTATTTCGCAAGGTCCACCAAAATCTGCGTGATATGCTGCTAAAGCATGTAGCACAGACAAAGACACTGACTGTAGAAGAAAGATTCCAATACTTTTAGAATTATAACAAAAAATATACCCTAATTTCTTGAGAAAGTGGTGAAATTGCAGATTGGCCAAGATTAAACAAAACAGCTATGTATTGTTCTTTTATGATGATTCAAAAAAGTGGCTTGCAAGGATCTCAAAAAATCAGCAGTTTCACACACATCTTGGAATAATAAAACACTCTGACGCAATAGGCCAAGAGTACGGCTCTAGACTGACAACTAACAAGGGAAAATACGTCTACCTGATGGAGCCGACAATTTATGACTTTATCATGAGGATTCAACATGGAACACAGATAGTCTATCCAAAGGATCTTGGATATATTGCAGCAAGGGCAGGCCTGCAAAGCGGACAAAAGGTAATTGAGATTGGGACAGGCAGTGGCTCGATGACAACATTTCTTGCAAGCATTGTAAAGCCGCGTGGACATGTCTACACATTTGATGTAGAAGAAAAGTTTATGGAGATTGCCAAAAAAAATATCGACAAAGCCGGCATGACAAAACATGTGACAATGAAAAAACTTGACCTAAAAAATGTAAAAAAGGTTCCATACACAGATGCAGACCTTGTAGTTGTTGACCTAGGTGACCCCTGGTCTGTTGTCCCACAGGCAAGAAAGATGCTAAAGGGCAGTGGAAGATTTATCGCTGTTTGTCCTACAATGAACCAGCTTGAAAATCTGGTCTCAGAACTAGTAAGAAACGAGTTTTCTGATATAGAGTGTACAGAACACATCTTGCGTACTATAGATGCAAGGGAGGGAAAAACAAGACACTCTTTTCATGGAATAGGTCATACTGCATACTTGGCCTTTGCAAGAAAGGTGTTTTTTTCAAAAAGAAAAGGCAAGAACAAGAACGTTTATTCACCAAAACAGGTAGCGTCTTCTGTTGGCAGCACAAAATCTACAGGCTAGCATCGTAAGAAAGTTCATTCCGGCAAGAAAACTAACCTCAAGAAAAGGTGACAACGGCAAGGTGCTAGTTGTTGGTGGAAGCTACATCTATCATGGTGCTCCAATTCTTTCATCAATTGCAGCATTAAGAACAGGTGCAGACCTTGTATACACATGTGTACCAAAAGTCAATGCCCAGGCAACTCGTGCAATATCTCCAAATCTAATCGTAATTCCGCTTGTTGATTCAAAGCTTACCCGTGGCGCAGTAAACAAGCTGTTAGGACAGATTCCAAATGATCTTGATTCTGCCACAATAGGGATGGGCCTTGCAATAGCAGACAAGGAGGCACTAAATCTGCTAGTAAAATCGCTGCTTGACAGAGATGTTAGGCTCTCACTTGATGCAAGCGCACTTGTAAACTATATTCTGCCGCTGATTTCAAACAAAAATGTTGTAGTGACTCCACATGCTGGCGAGTTTAAAAAAATGTTTAGCGAGGTATTGCCAGAGTCAAAAAAAGAAAGAATCGCGATCGTAGAAAAGTATGCAAGGGAAAACTCCATAACTATACTTTTGAAGGGTGCAACAGACATTATCTCTGATGGAAAAAAGACATTTCTTAATACAAAATTGACTCCGGCAATGACAGTTGGTGGAACAGGTGATGTGTTATCTGGAATTGTAGCAAGCATGCTCACAAGAAATAGAAATCCATTGGAATCATCAGCTGCTGCATCCTTTGTAAATGGCATGGCAGCAAAAATTGTTCAAAGAAAGGTTGGCCTTCACATGGTGGCATCGGATCTTTTTGATGCAATCCCAATTGCACTAAAACCATTTGACAAGATCAAGCAATGAATCAAATTCTAAAACAGGTTGACAAAAACTTTTCATATCTTATTTCCGACCTCCAATCACTGATACGTCAGCCAAGCGTTTCAGCAAAAAATGAAGGTATACAGGAATGCGCAAAACTTACAGCAAAGATAATGAAAAAGGCAGGAATATTCACTCAAATATTATCGCTTAAAGGAGTAGCACCTGTTGTTTTTGGCGAGGTCAAATCAAGAAAAAACCCAAACAGAACAATACTTTTTTACAATCACTACGATGTCCAGCCCGCAGAGCCATTCTCGATGTGGGAAAATGATCCGTTTAGCGGAAAAATAATAGGAAACAAAATTTTTGGCAGGGGTTCTTCTGATGACAAGGGCGAGCTTGTCACGAGAATATTTGCAGTAAAATCTATTCTTGATGCATTTGGCGATGTTCCATGTAACATCAAGTTTGTAATAGAAGGCGAAGAAGAAACTGGCAGCGCAAATATTGAAAAGTATCTGAGAAAATACAAAAAGAAACTTTCCTGTGACGGGGTGATCTGGGAGTTTGGATATGTTGATTCAAAAAACAGACCGATAATCGGGCTTGGTATGAAAGGTTTACTCTATGTCGAGCTTTTGGTAAAGGAGGCAAAACGAGATGCTCATTCTAGTCTTGCAGTGCTGATAAAAAATCCCGCATGGCGACTAGTTGAGGCAATAAATACACTCAGAGACAATAATGGGAAAATTCTGATTAAAGACTGGTACAGGGAGGTGCAGCCATTTAGCAAGACTGACCTGAAAATAATAAACTCAGAACCATTTGATGAACATTCATTCAAGACTGAATATGGAATAAAGGATTTTGTTGGAGGCAAAAAAGGTCTAGATGCAAAAAAGGCACTTGTTGGTGCCCCGACATGCAACATTGCAGGATTTGTATCAGCCTATACAGAGAGTGGCGCAAAAACTGTTCTTCCTGCAACTGCTGTTGCAAAAATTGATTTTCGACTAGTGCCAAGGATGGATCCTAAAAAGCAGATTGCAAGACTAAGAAAGCATTTAAAACAAAAAGGATTTGGCGACATAACAGTCAAGGTGTATCATGGCGAGGCTGCAGCAAGGACTAATCCTAGCGAGCCACTAGTGTCTTTTGTAAAAAAAGCAGCAGACAAGGCGTTTGGAAAATCAATACTCAATATTTCAAATGCAGGAACTGGTCCAATGCATTCATTTGTAAAGTTGCTGGGAGCACCATGCGTTTCAGTTGGAGGCACCTACATGTTTGCAAGAATCCATTCGCCAAATGAATTTGCAAGACTTGACTTGCTAAAAAAGACAACAAAGTGCATGTGTCTTGTAATCAATAACTTTGCAGCTTAATGCAAGAATCGTGGTAACTTTTTTACAATGTGAGCTATTGATACTCTGCCTGGGCCTGCAGCTATCATGATCAAGGCTGAGGCCAATAGTAAAAGATCAATCTCAAACCCTCCTTGGCCTGTAAGGTGGTCTGCCTTTTTTACATAAAATATAGCACCCATCATCATCAAAGACAAAACAACGCCTCCAATTCTTGTCAGCACTCCAGCAATCAGTAAAATTCCGGGAACAGTCTCTGCAAGTGCAAGTATTACCTGCATCTCATGTGGAACTCCGATGTTTATCAAAAAGTCCAAAAAACCGGGATCAAACTTTGGCAGTCCGTGAGCCAAAAAGATCACGCCAACAGCTACGCGCACACCCATGTGTGCAATGTCATGAAACTTGCTTTGACGGAATGTTGCCTCTGCCAACAATCTACAAAAATTTTATGCTGTATAAATTTCTGAGCCAAAAAAGATGAGAAAGGACTTTATTTCGCCCCAAAATTAGTGGACATATGTCATACATGTACATGCCTGGCGCAACTGCCGTGGGAATATCATTTGATGACGGCATAGTTCTTGCAAGCGAGCGCAGGATCGCATATGGTAATTTCTTGGTAAGCAAATCAACAAAAAAGACCTTCCCGCTAACCCCAAACGTTGCCGCAGCATGTGCAGGCCTTGTAGCTGACATGCAGCTATTATCTTTGCAGATAAAGGCTCTGGCAAAAATCAGAAAAATGGAGATAAAGCGAGATGTTCCTCCAAACTCTATTGCAAAAATGATGTCTAATTTGATGTATGAAAGACGATTCTTTCCATTACTTACCCAAGTTATTGTAGGTGGCTTAGTCGACAAACCTGTCATTTACACACTAGACCCACTAGGTTCTGTCCTGCCAGATGAGTATGCAGCTGTTGGCACCGGTGCAGAAATGGCACTGGGTGTGCTTGATCAAAGCTACAAAGAAAAGCTTACAGAAAAAGAAGCAGTTGAGCTTGCAATAAAGTCTGTCCGCTCTGCAACAATGAGAGACTCTTTTAGCGGCGACGGAATTGACATTCTTGTCATAAACAAGCAAGGCACCAAGGAATTTACAGAAAAAAACTAGTCTCTAATTTCTTTTTTGGCTTCCCAGTATTTGTCTGAGATGTAATGCAAATTTTTTACAACCTCGCCTTTTGCTAGTGATTCCATCTCAGTACTTGATACAAGTGATTTTCCCACTGCAAGAAATTTCTGTTTTGACTCTTCTTTGACGCAAATTATCTGGTCTTTTTCAAAATCAGTATATTTTCTGATGCCGGGCCTCATCACATTTGCACCATTACAGACAAACTTGACTGCGCCCATATCTACAACCACGTGAGGAAATTTTTCAAGAACTTCAGTATTTGATAAAAACGGCAAATATTCGCCTTCTCTTTTTAAAATGGTGATGCCGTTTCCTGTAATTATCTCAGCATTGTCTGGCAAATAATGACAGTTTAGATTTTTTATTTTTGGAATATCAATTTTCCATTTTGATGAAATCTCATCCAGTATTGAAGATGTTTCGCTTTTTGAAATTAAGTGAGACGCGACTGTCTTTTCCTTATTCATTTTCTAGTGATGCAATTAGGAATCAATGCTTCCGCCCTGGCCATAGAGGACTGGCATGGTATACGATGCTGTTATGTGTTTGATGATTCTGATCTTCCTTACGACTTTGTCTATTCCATCCGGCTCACTTGATGCTACCTTGACAATAATGTCGTATCTTCCCATAATGCCGTTGACTTCATCTACTTCAGGCATTCTTTTTAATTCTGGGATGGTTTCTTTTTCCAGTCCAGGTACGCAGTTTAACAGTATGTAAGCTTGCATATTCTCAGGCGCTCAATTTACCTACAAATAGTTACCTGCGCCGTTTCTTGAAATCTCTTGTCTTATATCAAGAAGGTCGCGCAGAATTGAGCTTGCAGTTTCAACGCCTCCTGCGCCACGACCTATTATTGTCTGTGTGCCAGAGTGCTCAGAAGTAAAAGATATTGCATTCAGCGTTCCATTTACACACAAGGGGTCATCACGTGAAACCTCCTTTGGTGCTACAACCAGCTCTTTATTGCAAGACGCAATCAGCTTTATTGCACAATTTTTCCTTTCTGCCTTTTTGATATCCATAGATGAAACATTACGGATTCCAGTTCTTTTAATGTCTGGCAGGGTAACTCGCATGCCCATTATCCAGTTTGCAAGTATGACTAGTTTTGCTGCAGCGTCAAGACCATCTAGGTCAAGTGACTCGTCTGCCTCAACGTATCCCTTTTTTTTGGCATCTGACAGGGCTGACTTGAAGGACATGCCGTTTGCCATGTTTGTTAGGATATAGTTTGTCGTTCCATTTAGTATGCCCTGAAATGATAGCACCCTTTCTCCCCTCAAACTATTTTTTGCATAGTTGAGAATTGGTGTTCCTCCACCCACAGTACCGCTAAATCGCAGCAGCACCTGATTATATTCTGCAAGCTCCATAAGCGAGGGAAATGCTAGTGCCAGCGGTCCCTTGTTAACAGATATGACATGTAGTCCTCTTTTTAGTGCACTTGTAATGTGTGTCATACCTGGCTCTGCATCTTTGTAGTTGCTTACCGTTGATTCAACTAAAACATCAGCATCAAGATCATCTATCAAGTCAAGGCCAGAAATGTTGCCATTTTTGTTTGCATATTTTTTTACGGTTCCAAACTTTTTCTTTACCTCTACTAGTCTGTTTAGCTCAAGGCCTGATGAGTCAATGGCAGAGCCCTTACTATCAAAGACTCCGACAATTTTTGGTTTTATCCCATATTGTGCATAGAGGTCTTCTGTTCTTGAATCAAGCAGCTTTGCAAGACTCTGACCTACTACTCCAAATCCACATAGTATTATTCGCAATTTATCTCAGACTCTGCTAACATTTGGCCTGTTTTATTAATGATTTTTCTATAAACTAGTCGTCTTTTTTGTCAAGATCCAATGAAATTGAATTAATGCAAAAGCGCAGGTTGGTTGGAGCAGGACCATCATCAAAAAGATGACCCAAGTGCGCACCACACTTGTTGCACATTACTTCTGTTCTAAGCATGCCATAGCTTGTATCTGTTTCATATCTTATGTTGTCATTTTTAAGTGGCTTCCAAAAACTTGGCCAGCCAGTACCTGAATTAAATTTAGTATCAGAGCTAAACAGCTCAGTTCCACAACAAACACATTTGTAGACTCCCTTGTCATTACACTCGTAATATTTTCCTGAAAATGGTCTCTCCGTCTCCTTTTTTCGACACACCATATATTGTTCAGATGTCAGCTTTTCTTGCCATTCTTTATCTGTCTTTGAATTTTCTTTACTCATAATTTTTTATCACACAATCCAGTATATCATTTTTTGTCCAGTTTTTTCCTCTTCTCTTCTGTTCTTTTTTCTGACTCAAATCTCTCCAAGTCATATTTTTTCAAATCAACAAACTTGAAAATTTTACTCAAGGTTGGATGAACCTTGTTTATTTCCTTGTACATTGATTGGGCAACCATTCTATAATCAATGTGGCCCTGTGGAACTGTCCTTAGCTCAATTAGATGGCATGCTTCGCGCAAATTAAGATGAATAAAGTATGGATAGTTGTATGCAAAGTTTACAACATATTGGGATTGCTCTGGAGATTTTTTCCTTATTGCATCAAAGGCCTCTTTTGCTTTGTACATACAGTCCTTAAACTCTTTTTCAATCCCAAGTGTTACAATCTCTTTTGGAACTGCAAATCCATGGTCTGTTGTCAGTAGCTGCCTTTCAATAGTAAGTACACGATGTCTGTGAAAGTCACGAAACATTCCAAAGTTTGTTACAAGATCAAAAGTGTATTCAGACATCTCAAATGCCCGTGGTGGCCTATGCCGTCTGTTTTTTCGAATATCTGCAAATGATGAGATGATTTTGCTTTTTTCATTCGAATCCAATTTTTTTACATTTGCAAGTATTTTGTGGTATTGGGTGCCAGGAGATTGCTCGTATATTGCAGCAGCAACTATCTTGTCTACTGCCTTTGTTTCAGACTCATGGTCAACTAGCCTCACAAGTGTGCCTTCAGTTCTGTCGCTTGACGCGTATTTTTTAGCAAAATTTGAGGCTGTTTTTTGAATCGTCTTAAAGTACTCCTGCAGTTCCCTGCCGTACTTGTCGTCTGAGCGTCGAACAAATGACTTGATAGTAGAATCAAGTTCGTCCTTAATCTGCCTAGCAAGTACTTGTTCCTCTTTTAGGCTTGAGCTAAACAGGATTGAAAGCAGGTATTCAAAGGCGCGCCCGTTTCCTGTAATGCCTACATTAGTTAGAGTCGATGCAGGCAAAAGGCTTCGTAGTACATCAAGTGCCTTTGCTTTTGTTGATCCCTTGTAAATTGTATTTGCAGATTTTATTTCATCATCGCTTTTTAGTTTCGAAAAAGGTTTTTCATTTCCATCCGAATCTTTGAATGTGTATTTGTCTATTGGAAATTTTTCTCTTACATAATTTATCATTGGTTCAATGTTTTTTGAATAAACATCAAAATCAAGGTTGCATGATTCCAAATACATATCTGCATATTTTGATTCCATGATTACAGGTTCCTTGTAAAACTTGTAGCTGCCATTTTCCTTCTTATCCCATGCAACATATCGGGAAGATTTTTCAAGATATGACAGCCCGATTCTGCGGTCCTCGATTTTTTTTACAGCAATGTTTGATAATCCTTCTATTGCGATTTGTGCACCACCAAGCTCTGCTACAGAGTCATCCCCATACTCCAAAAGAACTCTATTGTAGAACTCT
>Ga0209002_10002943_pt1 | contig 13585 bp, 12 predicted proteins | sample Rifsed16ft2_FD_184010 | JGI IMG/M metagenome (GOLD analysis project Ga0209002, IMG submission 184010) | Soil microbial communities from Rifle, Colorado, USA - sediment 16ft 2 (version 2) | ecosystem: Environmental > Terrestrial > Deep subsurface > Rock core/Sediment | place: Rifle, Colorado...
GGCGATCCGCTGGACGCTCGTCGGCCAGATCGCCGTGTCCTGGTGGCTCACGCTGCCGGCGACGATCGCGCTGGGCTTCGCCTGGACCGTCGTCCTCGGCTGAAGATCCCGGCTGGCTGCTACGAGGCCGGACCCGAGCGGTGCTGAGCCACGACGAGCGTCGAGCAGGGCGCTGCCTTGCTGACGCCGCGCGACACGCTGCCGAGCACGAGGCCCTTGAACCCACCCACGCCGCGTGCACCGGTCACGATGAGATCGGCGTCGAGTTCGCGCGCGGCGTCGAGGATCTCGCGCTTCGGGTCACCGTCCCGGATCAGTGGCCGCCCGTGGCGTCCGTGCTCCTCGAGGATGGCGATGGCCCGGCGGGCGATCTCGGCCGCGTGTCGCCGTTCGCCTGCCAGGAGTTCCAGGAAGTCCGCACCTCGAATGGCCGCGTACTCCTCCGTCCAGGGCGTGACGGACACGACGACGCGGATATCGACCTCGGCCGGCAAGGGGAAGCCAGCGATGTAGCGGGCCGCCTCCATGCTCGGCGACGAGCCGTCGACGGCGAGGAGCACCCGCATGGGCGTCCTGGTCGGTGGGCGCGCCACGAGGATCGAGGTCGGCAGCGCGTGGAGCAGTGCCTGCGAGACGCTCCCGAGGAGGATCGAGCCGATGCTGCCCCTCCCCCGTGGACCGACGACGAGCAGGTCCAGGCCGACGTCGGCTGCGAACCTTGCCAGGGATTCGATCGGATGCCCAGCACGAACGACCGCATCGACGGGGCACGGCAGGCCGATCAACCGCTCGGCGGCGTGCTGCACGGTCTGCCGTGCGCGTTCTCGTGACATCTCCACGAGTTCGCCCACGAATCCCGAGACCGACGGCACCTGACCGAACGGCGCCATGCCCAGCAGGATCGGGGGCTCCACCACGGCTACCACGGTGACGTGGTCGCCACCCTGCAGCGGAAGGGAGGCCACGAGCTCCACGCCTGCCACCGCATGCGACGAGCCATCCACCGCGATGCCGATCTTCATGGGGGCGGGCCCTCCTTCAGGGTGCGGCCGGACGTGGGCCCCGTCTCCCGACAGGTTGACGGCATGCGATACGTGGCACGTCACCCGAAGGGGTGATTCGCCGACGCCCACCCATCGGGGCAAGCGACACGACAGCAGTCAGCGCCGAGGGGGCCGTTCGGGCCTGACGGGCGACACTCCGGGTGGGTCATGATGCCCCCATGAGGCTCAGGCGTTCCGAGGCACGGCCGCGACGCGCCTACTCGCTGCGCCGCTGGCCGCTGCGGTACGGGCTCGCGTTCGTGGCCGTCGGTCTCGCCCTGGCATCGCGCGAGCGCCTTCTGCCGGAGGCCCTCGAGCGCAGCCCCTTCCTCGCCTTCGGCCTGGCGGTCCTCATCACGGCCCTGGCCGGAGGCTTCGGTCCCGGGCTCCTGGCCACGGTCCTCAGCTCGATCGTCGCGGTGCTGTTCTACCTCCCACCGTATCTCGCGCTGGCCGTCCACTCGCCGTTCGACATCGTGCAGCTCGGCCTCTTCACGCTCGAAGGTCTCGTCGCCGCGACGGCCGGCGAGGTCGTCCGGCGCGCCCTCGCCCGTGAGGAGAGGCGCGGCCGCGCGGAGGTGCGCTTCGCCGGTTTCCTCGTGAACGTGGAGCGGCTGCGAGGTTCGCGCAGCCCCGCTGCGGAGCCCCTCATCGAGGGGCTCACCGAGCGCGAGCTCGAAGTCGCCCGACTCCTGGCCCTCGGTCTGGGCAATCACGAGATGGCCGACGCGATGTTCCTCACGCGCAACACCGTGAAGACCCACCTCCGGCACATCTACGAGAAGCTCGCCGTCACCACGCGCACCGAGGCCGTCGCCCGCTGCATCGAGCTGGGCCTGCTGGAAGCCGCCCCCGCCGAGAGCGGCTCGGCGCTCCTCCCGGCGGAGCCGCATCACGAGGAGGGCCGGGTCCCGGCGATGCGCGGCCGGACCGGTTGATCCGCCCGCAATCACCCCATCGGGTGACGTGGTCTCCGACTCGTGCGTTCACGCTCGTGGCGAGGGGCGATGGGACGCGAGTCCCGCCCGTGTGGCACGACGAGGGTCGCCATTCCGCGAGCTGATGGTTCGGCTAGCTGTGCGATCCGGCCCCGGCCCCGAGGTGTGAACGGATGGACGCGCGACGTGGGCTCACAGGGCGCTGAAACCCGACTCCTGACGAGCGAGCTCCGTGACCTCCTGCATCGGCCGGTCACGCTCATCGTGTTCGGTGTCGTCGCCGTCCTCGTCGGGTTCACGCATCTCCTCGCCGGGGCGGCGGCCGCGCGGTTGCCCGACGGCCATGGCAGCGAGTTCGCGGCGCTGCTCGTCTTTCCCGAGGCCTATAGAACTGTTCTTGCGCTGCTGGCGATGCTCGGCGGGATGGTCGCCGCAGCCTACGCCGGGGCGATCGGCGGCGCCGCGTCGGCGTCCGGAACACCCCCCCGCCCCGCCGTCCGGGGCGAAGACCAGCCCGGGTGCTCCCTCGTGCAACTCGGGCTCTTACGGTTCGGGGCCATCACGATCATCCTGCTCATCGGCCTGCTCCTCGCATTCGGCTGGGGTGTCCTCATGGCGCTGGCCGGCGCGTCGATCGCCGGACTCCCCACCGAGGGAGTGCTCGATCCGTCGGCGCTCGGCGAGCTCCCGGCACTCGTCGTCCGCGCCTGGTGGAGCATCGTCACGCTGGCGGCGATCGGCTATGCGGCCGGCGTGGTGACGCGCAGTCGGATGGCGGGCCTCGGAATCGCCGCCGGCCTTCCGCTCGGCGAGCAGGTCGCTTCGCACCTGGTGCCACCCGAGGTGCTGCGCTTCGCTCCGGTCGGAAGCACGAGCCTGCTGACCGGCGCGACCACGACGGATGATGCGCTGCTGGCGCTCGCCGTGGCCACCATGTACGTGGTCGGATCCCTCGCCGTGGCGACCGCAGTCGTCGACCGACGCGAGTTCGGCTGAGTGAGTCGCAGGCCATCGGCATCGGTCGCCTCCTCGGCCACACCGCCATGGTCGAATCACCCAAACGGGTGAGCACACGTCCACGATCCAAGGGCTACGCTGGCGTTAGCCAGGTCCGGATTCTCGCCGGATGCTCACCAGCGTCCGAGCGCTGGCAGGAGAGTAGCGATGAAGATCGTCGTCGGCGTTGATGGCTCTGCCCAGGCGCTCGCCGCCGCCAGATGGGTCGTCCAGCTGCCCCTCTCATCGGCCCACGAGGTCGTCGTGGCCTCTGTCGCCGCACCGCCCGTCTTCATCGGGGCCTGGGGTTACGTGCACACGGGGAGTTCCGCGAGGCTGCTCGATATGGCGTGGAAGGCCGCCCAGCATGCAGCTCGCCGGGCGGCCGAACAGGCCGTCGGGGAGTTCACCGGTCTCCCATGTCCCGTCCACGTCGTGATCAGGGAAGGACATCCGATAGAGGCGTTGCGGCGGGTCGTCGAGGAGCTCGGCGCGGATCTGCTCGTCGTCGGGCCGCACGGGCGCGGCAGGCTCGAGTCGATCCTGCTGGGCAGCGTCTCCCAATCACTCCTGCACGTGATGCCGACCTCGATCCTCGTGGCGCGAGAGCCGGCGCGCGCTCCCGAGCGCATCCTGCTGGCGGTCGACGGCTCGCCCCACAGCCTCGCCGCCGCCCGCTTTCTCGCGCGCTTCCCGTTGCCGGCCGGTGCGCGGATCGACGTCCTGACGGTCGTGGCTGGCTCGTTCGACGGGTTTCCGGAGCAGGGAGGGGTCGACTTTCGGGACCTTGTGACGTTCGAACGGCGTCGTGCTGCCGAAGTCATCGGTGAGGCCGTTGCGGCGCTGGAAGCCGGCGGGAGGACTGGGCAGCCGGCGATCCGCGATGGCGACCCCAAGCGGGAGATCCTCGCCGTCGCGCGTGAGCACGAGAGCGACCTGATCGTGATGGGAGCGCGTGGCGTCGGCGGCTTCCGGGGCCTCGTCCTGGGAAGCGTGTCGCGGGCCGTCAGCAAGGCGGCACCTTGCGCGACGCTCGTCGTGGGCCACCACGCCGGCCCGAGCGAGGAAGGGGGGTCGTGACGATGGCTGGCATGCGCTTCCTGTTCGCGACCGACGGCTCGACCGGGGCCGGGCAGGCGCTGCGACTCCTGACGTCGAGCTTCGAGCCCAGCGGCGTGGAGTCCGTGGAGGTGATCTCGGTCGTGCCCCTGGTTCTGCGCGGGCCGGACGCCGGGCCCAGCGATGCGGCGCACGCCGTCATCGAGCAGGGCCAGCGCGACGCGGCCGAGCAACACGTCCACGGGGCCGCGGAGCTCCTGCGCGGCGCCGGCTTCGAGGCCGTCGAAACGGTTCGCGTGGGTCACCCCGCCGAGACGATCGTCACCCATGGCATCGCCCACCGGGCCGATCTGATCGTGCTGGGTACCCGGGGTCTCAGCGGGCTGCGCCGGCGGGTCGTGGGGAGCGTCTCGGGCAAGGTCGCGCGGTACGCCCCTAGCTCGGTCCTCGTCGCGCGAACGGCGGGCCCGGTCCGCCTGGTCCTCCTCGGCTACGACGCGTCCCCCGACGCGGACGAAGCGCTCGAGCTCGTGGCCCGACTCCCCCTCCACGGCGGACCACAGGTGACCGTCTGCTCGGCCTACGATGTCGTTCGGCCCTTCACCTCCGGCCTGGCGCCGACGATGGTGGCTCAGGTTCGTGCCGCCTACAGCGATAGCCTCCGCTGGGCGCGTGAGGCCGCAGAAGCGATGGCCGCGAGCGCGGCTCAGCGACTGCTCGAGCGGGGCGTCGCGGCGACCGACCGGACGGCCCGCGGTCCAGCGCACGAGCAGCTGGTGATCGTCGCCAGCGAGCTGTCCGCCGATCTCCTGGTCGTGGGCTCCCGGGGCCTCTCGGCGATCCAGCGCTTCTTCCTGGGCAGCACGAGCGCGGCCCTCGTGACCCAGCCGCCGACGAGCGTCCTCGTTGCGCGCGGCGTAGAAGGCTGATGATGGCGGGAGGCAGATGATGAACGAAACGATCGCCGCGCCCTTCCGAGTCCTCCTCGCCACGGACGACTCCGAGCCGGCGCGGCAGGCGGAGGCGTGGGTGGCGCGCCTCCGCTGGTCGCGACCCTGCCTTGTTGACGTGCTCTGTGTGGCGGGCCACGGGATCACCCGCTTCGGCTGGGGGATGCAGACCTACCGGACGACGGTTCGGCAGGCCGTCGAGCAGATCCGCCAGAGCGAGTTGCTGGCCGGCGAACGGGTCGCGAACGCGGTCGGCGAGCGCCTGCAGCGGGCCGGTCTGACGGTGCATGCGTGGGCCCGCCAGGGCGACGCGGCCGAGGAGATCCTCGCCATGATCGACCAGGAGCGGCCGGACGTCATCGCCCTCGGCCCGCGAGGGCGGTCGGGTCTCGCCGAACTGCTGCTAGGCAGCGTCTCCCACCAGATCGTCGTCTCCTCGACGCTGCCCGCCCTGATCGCTCGCCGCCCCCCGTCCGAACAGGGACCCTTGCCGGAGCATCTCCTCGTCCTCGTTGACGGGTCACTTGCTGCGAAGACGGCGATCGGCTGGATCGCCCGAACCGGCTGGGCGGTGGGGGCAAAGGTGACCGTCCTCGGGCTGCTCGGCGTCCCGCCGGGCGTCGACACGGACGAGCCGGAAGCGGTTTCCGGGCTCGGTGAACTCGTCCGCGGCGACGCTGCGACCTCCCTGGACACGCTCTCCGAGCCCCTCCGGGAACAGGCGGAGTCCCTCACGATCGAACTCGACCTCGGCCACCCGCTCGAGGGCGCCTTCCGGGCGGCCAAGCAGACCGGGGCCGACCTCGTCGTCATGGCTCGCCCGCCGCGCCGACGCGGCCAGGACCCGTTCGCCGAGAAGCTCGCCCGGTACGCGTCGAACTCGGTGCTGATCGTCCCGGCGACGTAGCAGGCGCACGGGTTAGGCTTGCTGGGTGGGTCCATACGAGCTCTGGCAATGGATCGCGATCTTCCTGCTGGCCGGCGGGTTCGTCGTCGTAGCGGGTACCGTGCTGGCCCGGTCCGGCGACGAGATCGCCACCAGGACGGGCCTCGGCGGTCTCCTCGTCGGCATGCTGCTGCTGGCTGGCGCGACGTCGCTGCCGGAAGTCGCCACGGACGTCAGCGCCGCGCTGGAGGGCGCTCCGGACCTGGCCGTCGGCGACCTGTTCGGGAGCAGCATGGCGAACATGGCCATCCTGGCCATCATCGACCTCGTCCACCGCGGTCGAGTCTGGCCGGGGGTCGGAATCGGCCATGCGAGGCTGGCCGCCGTGGCCATCGGCCTGACATCGGTGGCCCTGCTGGGCATCCTCGTCCCGTCCGGGATCTCGATCGGCTGGGTCGGCCTCGACACGGTGCTCATCGTCGCGGCCTATGTCGCCGCGGCGGCGTGGATGAGCCGCTCGCGAGGCGAGGGGAGGCGAACGCGGGACGGTAGCGGCGAGATCCTCGCCCCGATCGGGTGGTCGGGACCCGAGGAGGCACGCCACAGCCTGCGCTACGAAGTCGCCCGCTTTGGTGGGGCGGCGCTCGTCATCCTCGTGGCGGCGCCCTTCCTCGCCCTGTCGGGAAAGGGGATCGCCGACGCCACCGGCGTGGGGCAGACGTTCGTCGGTGCCCTGCTGCTCGCGGTGACCACCTCGCTGCCGGAGTTGGTGGCCTCGCTGGCCGCGATCCGGATCGGTGCGTATGACCTCGCCGTCGGCAACCTCTTCGGCAGCAACGCCCTCAACATGACGATCCTCTTCGCGGCCGACGCGGCCTATGCTCCGGGTCCGATCCTGGCCGCGGTCGCTCCGGCCCAGGTCGTCGCCGGTGTCGGCGCGATCCTGCTCATGGCGATCGCCCTGGCGGCCGTGGTACACGGCACTCGGACACGGATCCGGCGGCTGGAGCCGGATGCGTTCGTCGTCCTCGTCGCGTATGTCGTGCTGATCGGCGCCATCTGGGAGGCATCGACGTGACCGTGCCGCCAGAGGGAACGCCGTTGGTCGTGGTCCGCCCGTGGACGCTCGAACCCGGAGCTGTGGCGGATGCGCTCGGCACGGATCCCGCGGTCGGTCTGGCCGCGGCCGAGGCGGCACAGCGGCTGGCTCGCGTGGGCCCGAACGAGCTGCTGGAGCGCGGTCACAAACCACCGTGGCGACTGCTGGTCGAGCAGTTCACGAACGCGATGATCGTCGTGCTCATGATCGCGGCGATCGTCACGGTCATCATCGGGGACCTCAAGGACACCATCGTCATCGGCGCCATCGTCGCGCTCAACGGTGTCATCGGGTTCGTCCAGGAATATCGGGCCGAGCAGGCGATGGCCGCGCTCAAGCGGATGACCAGCCCGTCGGCGCGTGTCGTTCGCGACGGCGTCGTCGGTGTCGTTTCCGCGAAAGAGATCGTGCCGGGTGATCTGGTCCGACTGGAGGCCGGCGACGTGGTCGCCGCGGACCTGCGCCTCCTGGAGTCGGCCTCCCTGCGCATCAATGAAGCCGCGCTCACCGGCGAATCAGAGCCGGCAAGCAAGACCGTCGACGCCTTGCCGGCCGTCTCCGACGCGCTCCTGGCGGACCAGCGCAACATGGCCTTCAAGGGCACCGCCGTGACCTACGGTCGCGGCTCCGGGGTCGTGGTGGCCACCGGGATGGCGACGGGCCTCGGTCGGATCGCGGACCTGCTCCAGGAGCACGCCGGTGGCCAGACGCCGCTCCAACGACGACTGGGCGTGCTCGGTAAGCGACTCGCCGTCGCGGCCTTCGGCGTCTGTGCCGTCGTCTTCACCATCGGCGTCGGCCGCGGTGAGGCGGTCGACGTGATGTTCCTGACGGCGGTGAGCCTCGCCGTCGCCGCGATCCCGGAGGGCCTCCCGGCAGTCGTGACGATCGCCCTCGCGCTCGGCGCGCGACGGATGGCCCGGCGGCGTTCGCTCATCCGCAAGCTGCCGGCCGTCGAGACGCTCGGGTCGGTCACGGTCGTCTGCTCCGACAAGACGGGCACGCTGACCGAGAACCGGATGCTCGTCGAGCGGGTCTGGACGCCGGCCGGGGAGTACCGCGTCTCGGGCGAGGGCTATGCGCCGGACGGGACGATCAAACCCGCCCCAGACCGTGACGCGTCCTTCGACCGACTCGCGCGCGTGGCCGCAGCGTGCAACGATGCCTCGCTTCATGCCCCGGGCCGGTCGGGCGACCCGTGGTCGATCACCGGAGACCCCACCGAGGCCGCGCTGCTCGCGCTCGCCATGAAGCGGGGGATCGACCAATCCGAGCTCAGGGCCAGCTGCCCTCGCGTCGAGGAACTGACGTTTGACTCCGACCGCCGTCGGATGGCAACGCTTCACGCCGAGGACGACCACGTCTGGGTCGCCGCCAAAGGCGCGCTCGATGCCATGCGGGCGCTGCTCGGACCGGGTCAGGCGGACGTTCTCCGGGCGGCCGAGCGTGTGGCGGATCGATACGCTGAGGAGGGGTTCCGGGTCCTGGCGCTCGCCGAGCGCTTCGTCGCCGACGTTCCCGCGCGGCTCGACGAAGCCGAGCACGGTTTGCGCCTGCTCGGGATCGTTGGGATGGCGGACCCCCCGAGAGCCGAATCCGCGCCTGCCATCGCGGCCTGCCGGGCCGCCGGCATCACGCCGGTCATGATCACGGGCGACCACCTCCTCACGGCCCGAGCGATCGCGACCCGGATCGGGATCCTACGCCCGGGTGGGCGGTCGGTAACGGGCAGCGAGCTCGAGGATCTCGACGACGCCGCGTTCGCCGCGATCGTGGGGGACATCGCCGTGTATGCCCGGACGAACCCCGAGCAGAAACTGCGCATCGTCGAGGCGTGGGCGGCGCGCGGCGCCGTCGTCGCGATGACCGGCGATGGAGTGAACGACGCGCCCGCGCTCAAGCGAGCCGACATCGGCGTGGCGATGGGCGTCATGGGCACCGAGGTCAGCAAGGAAGCGGCCGACATGGTGCTCGCCGACGACAACTTCGCGACCATCGTTGCGGCGGTGGAGGAGGGCCGCCGGATCTACGACAACATCCGGCGCTTCGTCCGCTACCTGCTGACGACGAACTCGGCCGAGATCTGGGTCATGTTCCTAGGCCCGCTGGTCGGCCTGCCGCTGCCGCTCCTCGCGGTCCAGATCCTCTGGATCAACCTCGTGACCGACGGTCCGCCGGCCCTCGCCCTGGGCGTCGAGCCGGCCGAGCCGGACACGATGCGCCGCCCACCGCGCGCGCCATCCGAGTCGATCTTCGCGCGGGGTCTCTGGCAACACGCTGTCTGGGTCGGGCTGTGGATGGCCGCGGTCACGCTTGTCATCCAGGCGGTGGCGATCGACCAGGGGTGGCCATGGCAGACGATGGTCTTCACCACCCTCGCTCTCCTCCAGCTCGGTCACGCTATGGCCATCCGCTCGGAACGCGAGAGCCTGTTCCGGCTGGGCCTGCGCTCGAACCTGCCGCTGACGTTCGCGGCCGTTGCGACACTCCTCGTCCAGGTGGCCCTCGTCTACGTCCCGACCCTGCAGCCGATCTTCGCCACCGAGGCGCTGGCCGTACCCCAGCTGGCGATCGTCCTGGCCGCCTCGACGCTGGGCTTCACAGCGGTCGAGGTCGAGAAGTGGGCCGGGCGGCGACGCGGCCGGTCGCTTCAGTCGAACCTGACCGCCGCATAGCCCACGACGCGGCGCGGGTCGCCACCCGGGGCGTCGGCAGAGGTCGCGTGGGCCAGCACCGTGCCGCGGGTGGCGCCCATCGCCCCCATCGCGGCGAGGGTCAACAGGGTCGGCTCGATCCCGCACAGCGCGCAGTCGAGGCCGGCGATGTGCCCGGTCTCGGCCGCCGCCTCGTGGCGCGCGAGCCGGTCGGCGTCGAGGGAGGCGATCGCGTCGAGGGACTCGGCGTCGACCCGTTCGGCCACGGCCCGGGCCGGGTAGTGGGCCAGGTCCGTGCTCGCGGCCAGGACGATCGGTTCGCCGGCCGACCGAGCGGCGGCCAGGAGCCGGCCGAGCGCCGCGCCGGCGGCACGGCAGCCGTCGGCGTCGAGCGGCCCCACGAGGAGCGGGACGAGCCGCGCGCCAGGGCTGGCGAGGGCCAGGAACGGCAGCTCGACTTCGATCGAGTGCTCCTCGAGGTGGGGCTCCGCCCGCGCCGCGAACGGTTCCCCGAGCGCGAGGATCCGCGCCCGGAGCGGCTCGTCGATGGCGATCTCCCCGAGCGGGGTGCGCCACGGACCGCCCGGCCAGACGGCGACCCCGCCCGGCCGGCGGGCGAAGTGGTTCGTCCCGGCCAGCACGACCGTCAGCGGCGCCGCCTCCATGGAGGGCCGGGGCTCACGAGCCTCGAGCTCGACCCAGCCGCGGGCGGCGACCGGCCCCGACCAGTCGAGGCCGGCGTGGGGCACGAGCAGCCCCAGGGGAAGAGGAGTGTCGGGCGACCGATCCCGGCGGGCGGCGGTGAGCAGGCCGGCGACCTGTCGGTCCAGGACGGCCGGGTCCGCAGGGTAGAAGCTCCCCGCGTGGGTCGTCCGGCGCGGCGTACCCGCCGCGATCGCGGCGCTCATCGGGCCCAGATCCCGGCGATCGGGGTCCGGCAGGTCGGGCAGGCCCCATCCACGATCCGGTCGGCGGTGACCGCGTAGCCGCGCCGGACGATGAGCGTCGCTCCGCAGCCGGCACAGCGGGTGTCGTCGGAGAGCTCGCCGCCGGCGCCCCACACGTTGCCCGGGTAGATGTGACGCAGGCCGGCGGACCGGCCGATCCCGACCGCCTCGACGATCGACCCCAGCGGCGTCGGCGGATGATCCGTCATCAGGTGCGCCGGGAAGAAGCGGCTGACATGCCAGGGCGTGTCGGGACCGAGCTCGCGCACCAGCCAGGCGGTCAGCTCGCGGATCTCGCCCATGTCGTCGTTCTCGCCCGGAACCAGCAGGGTCGTCACCTCGACGAAGATCCCGTGCCGGCGCATCCCCACGAGCGCGTCGAGGACGGGCGCCAGCCTGGCGCCGCAGACGCGCCGGTAGAAGCGGTCCGAGAAGCCCTTGAGATCGACGTTGGCGGCGTCGATCCACGGACCGAGCACGTCGAGCGCCTCGGGCGTCTGATAGCCGTTCGTGACCAGCACGTTCAGCAGGCCGGCCGGCTTGGCGAGCCTGGCAGTGTCGAGGACGTACTCGGCGAAGATCGTCGGCTCGACGTAGGTGTAGGCGATGCTCCGCGCCCGGAGGGCGACCGCCCGCGCCACGACCTCATGCGGCGGCAGCCGGAAGGAGCGCGTCCGGACCCCCTCGCGCGGCGCCTGGGCGATGGCCCAGTTCTGGCAGAAGCGGCAATGGAAGCTGCAGCCGCGGGTCGCGATCGAGTAGGCGGTGGTGCCGGGCAGGACGTGATAGAGCGGCTTCTTCTCGATCGGGTCCAGCTCGGCGGCGACGGCCTCGCCGTAGACAAGCGTGACGAGGGAGCCGGCACGGTTCTCGCGGACGCCGCAGATGCCGCGTCGACCGGGCCGGACCAGGCAGCGGTGGGCGCACAGGTCGCAGCGCACGCTGCCGTCGGGGAGGGGGGTGGCGAGGATCGCGGGCGCGATCCCGCGCTCGGGCGTGCGTGACCCCGTGGGACAGCTCACGCCGACGTTCGTCGATGTCATCTCTCGGACTGCTTCGCTGCTCGACCTCTCTGGGTCGCGACGATGCTGTCACGAGAGGGGAGCGCCGGCCAGTGCCGAACGGCCGGTCGGGGGCCAGGCTACGGCCTGCGTGCCACGATCCCCGCCCCTACCGTTCCGAAGGCCGCCGCATCATCGCGAGCTCCTTCGGATCCTGGCGTTCGTGGCCATCGACCGGCCCGGCAGGATCTCGTCCCCTGTCGGCTTGCGTGCCCGGACGACGACGCTCGCCGCGATCGAGCCATGCCGCTCGGCGGGGACACGAGAGCGGAGGAGGGCCAGGAGGTCGTCCGAGAACAGCGGATAGAGGGCGCACTCGTCGATGCCGAAGTCGTCGACGCGCTCGATCGCGACGTCGCGAAAGCCGGCGCGGCGAAGGCCCTTGTAGAGCGCGATCTCCGACAGCGCACCGGACAGGCAGCCGGCCCAGGCGGCGGGATGCGTGGCGATCTCGGGCGGCAGGTCGTGCTCCAGGACCAGGTCGACGAGGGCCAGACGGCCGCCCGGCCGGAGGACCCTGAACGCCTCGGCGAAGACGCGCACCTTGCGCGGCGACAGGTTGGGCACGCCGTTGCTCACGATCACGTCGGCCGAGTCGTCCGGCAGCGGGAGCGCCTCGATCTCACCCTGGATGAAACGGACGTTCGCGGCGTCGACGGCCGCCGCCGCGGCGGTCGCCCGGTCGACCATCTCGGGGAGGAAATCGATGCCGATCACATCCCCGGTCGGGCCGACGTGACGGGCGGCGAGGAGGCAGTCGATGCCGCCGCCCGAGCCGAGGTCGACGACGCGTTCGCCCGGCCGCAGGTCGGCGTACCGGATCGGGTTCCCCACTCCCAGGGCGATCCTGACGGTATCCTCCGGCAGCCCGGCGAGCTCGGCCCGATCGTAGAAGCGCTCGGCGACCCGCCGATCGGTGGGGCGGACCGTGGCGTACGTCTCCCGAACGGCCGCCCGGATCGCATCCTGCTGGAGGAAGTCGGACCCTTCCAGGTGCCCGGCATGGAGGCTCGTCACCGGCCCTGCCCACCATCGCGCACGGTGGCAAGAAGTCGCTCGACCCGCTCGCGAAGCTCGTCCGGCATCGCCGGGCTGATTGTGGTGGTCACCATCCCGCGCACCTCGCGGGAGAACTCGAGCTCGCCGCAACAGCGCTTGCACGTCTCCAGGTGGGTCTCGAGCTCCTCGGTCGGGTGGGGCTCGAGCGAGCGGTCGAGGAAGGGCCACATCCGGCGGACCGCCTCACGGCAATCGATCATGTCTCATCGCTCACAGTCACCAGGCGGCGGCGGACCGCGTACACCCAGAGTCCCCGCTCGAGCTGCTTCCGGCCGCGGTGGAGCCGCGACAGGAGCGTGCCGAGGGGGACCCCGAGGACGGCGGCCGCCTCCTTGCAGCTGAACCCATGGATCGTGGTGAGGAGGATCGGCGCCCGGAAGACGGGGGTCATGGCCGCGAACACCGTGTGCAGATCCTCGTCCCCGAAGAGGCGGAGAAAGTCGAGGTGGAGCTCGTCGGAGTACGGGAACGGGTCCTCGATGGCGATCGTCGTGAAGAGCGAGAAATCGTCGTCCGGATCGCCCGCCTCAAGCGGAACGGTGTCCAGCGCACGGCCACGGGCCCGCCACCGATCCCGGGCGCAGTTCGTGGCGATGGTGAACAACCACGTCCTGGCCGCCTTCGGGTCGCGCAGGCCGTCGAACGAACGCATCGCCCGGACGAGGGTGTCCTGGAGAAGGTCCTCGGCATCCGTTAGGTCGCCGCACAGGTGGACGCAGTAACCGTAGAGCCGGTCGAGGTGCTCGTGGACGACGTCCGCGAAGGGCCGGTCGGGCGCGACGCGGGCCATTCCGTCCGGCAGCTCGGTGGCCTCGAGCATCGCCGTGGTCACCTCCTCGATCCTCTCGACCATGCGCGCGAGCGTCTCATCCAAGGTTAGACGAGGCCGCGGG
>Ga0209002_10002945_pt1 | contig 13583 bp, 14 predicted proteins | sample Rifsed16ft2_FD_184010 | JGI IMG/M metagenome (GOLD analysis project Ga0209002, IMG submission 184010) | Soil microbial communities from Rifle, Colorado, USA - sediment 16ft 2 (version 2) | ecosystem: Environmental > Terrestrial > Deep subsurface > Rock core/Sediment | place: Rifle, Colorado...
GAAGTGGATCGCGCCGTCGACCATGTGCTCGAGGGCCTCGAGCGTCTGGTCCGTGTGCATCCCCCGCTCTAGGGCCATCACGCTGACGACTTTCGTCTGTCGGAGCCGGTTCACAACGCGCTGGAAGAAGTTCATCGCGTCCCGTTCGTCGGCCTGCGTGATCGCCGAGCTGAGCGTCAGGAATGCGAGCCGGAAGTAAGGATACTTGCCGCGGAACTCCTCGTCGAGCTGGCTGATGATCTGGTAGATCCCTTCGAAGTCCGTCGGGCCGTTCACGCGCCAGACGTTCTTCTCCTTGACCGGTCTGCCTCCCTGGATCGGGGACGTGCAGTCGATCCACCGGACGAGACCGAGCTGGTCGTACTCGACGAAGGTGGGCAGGATCGGCGCGATGTCCCTCGCGATGTCGATCGGGAGCTTCGTCGTCGTAATGATGATCGCGGGGATGCCCTTCTTGAGGCCTTCCGCGACGAAGTTCAGGATCGCGACTTCTTTCCCCACGAACGCCGGGCCGACGAAGAGGACATTGGAATTGAAGGGAATCCCACCGTACAGGAGGTCATCGAGGCGCGGTGTCCCGGTCTTCACCCGCTCCTTCTTCTTTTCATCGGCCACGGCCTCTTCCGCCGCCTCCTCCGAGACGCCCGTCGTGATGTGGGCCTTCAGAGCGCCCTCCCGCATCTCGAACTCCTTCTCCTTCTGGTACATGCGGCGCTTGAGCTCCTCCTCCCGTTCGCGGAGCCGGCGCTCCCACGCCTCGAGCTGCGCGTCGCGGTCCATGTCCCGCATGCCCGGCGTCGCGCCGGCGGCGCGTGCCTCGCGGGACTTCTGTTCAAGCTCCATCTCCCGGAGGTGCAGTTCCGACTCTCGCTCCTCGATCTCCTTCGCCTTCCCCAGGAGCCCGCGGTTCTCTTCGTTCAGCCGCTTGATCTCCGCCTGCAGGTTCGCCTGCATCTCGGAGAGCTTCCGATCCCGTGAGTCCAGGGTCTCCCTCTGCCTGCGGATGTCTTCCACGCCAGCCCCCGCCACGGCCTCCTTCATCTTCGCGTCCTTGAACAGCTCCGCGTACTTCTTCGTCTTGTCGTCGAGCTGCGTCTGGGCCTCTTGGACGGAAGACCCGGCACGCTCGATTTCCGCAGCCCGCTCCCGCAGGGCGGCCTCCTGGTCCGAGATCGATTTCTCTCGGGAGACGAGTTCCGACTCCCGGTCCTCGAACATCTTGCGCTGCGCCTGGAACTGCTTCTCGATGCGCGTCGCGTTCTCGTAGCGCTCGCGGAGTTGGTTCTCCAGGGTCCTCAACTCGACCTCGCGGCTCCCGAGCTCCTTCTCCTTCGCGAGGATCTTGCCCTCCCAGTCCTTCAGCTCCCGGATGCGGGTCGCCTCCGCGGTGGAGTGCGTCGCCTCCGTCTGCTCCATCTTCATCCGGAGCTCTGACTCCTTGAGTTCGAGCTCCTTCTCCTTCTTGAGGAGGGTTGTCCGTTTCGCGTCGAAGGACTTCTCGTGCTCCTGGAGACGCGCCTCGCGCTCCTCGAACGACTTCAGTTTCGATTCGGAACCGCGCGCACGGGATGTGAGCTCGATCGAGGTCCGCTTGACCTCCTTCTCCCGCTCCGCGAGGGACGCCTCGCGTGCCGCAAGGGACTGCTTCGTCTTCTCGAGTTCCGTCTTAAAGGTCGTCAGGTCCGCGTCCCGGAGGCGGAATTCCTCGACCTTCGCCTCGATCTCGGCTCGCGCTGACGCGACCTTGCGGTCGATATCCCTCAGGTCCTTCGTCGCCTTCTCCGCCGCGACCTCTCGCGTCGTCACGTCCGTGATCTTCGCCTTGAGCTCCTTCGCCTGGTCCTCGAGCTCCTGCTGCAACGCCTCCAGGTGCGCCTCCCGCCCGCGGAGCGCGCGCTCCTTGTAGTCGAGGGCCTCGCGCTTGCGTTCGTAGTCCTGCTGGACCATCGCGAGCTTCGTGTTGTCCGCCTTCAGGATCTCTCGCTGGTAGACGCTCGTCGAGGAGGCGATGATGTGCAGGAGAGAACCGGAGAACTCCGTTGTCAGGGCCCCGATCAGGAACGTGACCTCGAACAGGTAGCGTCCCTCGGGCGTCGTGAGGGGCACCTGGCCGATGAACAGGAAGAGAGCGAGGAGGGGCATCACGAGGGCGAGGGCGAAGCTCCCGAGCTTGCGCGCCCCGAGGCCTTCCCATGTCATCCCCATCGAGATGATCGTCAGGGGCACCCCGGCCACCGCGATCGGGTAGATCCAGGGGACGATCCACGCCGGGATGCGCTGCTGGATCAGGAGGATAATCGCCGCGGCGACGAAGAAGAACAGGACCATGCCCGCGGTCGACGTGGCGAAATGCCCTGACAGGTAGTGCCGCCGGTACGGTTCCCGCTTGAGGCGGACCGCGTCCCACGAGGCCACGGCCCCCGCCACGGCGGGGAGGAGCCAGAGGACGAAATCGAGTTCCACGCCGGGCGGCAGAGGGGGCGTCTGTCCCGCGAGGCTCAGGAGGAGGATCGCGTTCAGGAGGAACGCAACGGCCCCTACGAATCCGTAGCCGTGGGCATGGCGAGCGAACGTCAGCTGGAAGAGGCCCTGCTGGGCCGCGGCTGCGGCCGGAGACGGCTGGGACGGCTTCGTCGGCCTGGGCTTCTCATAGGTCGGCCTGAACGCCGGCTTGGGAGCGCTCGCCGGCTTCCGAGAAGTCGCCTTGCGGGCCATTAGAGTCCCTACACGCACCTGCGGCTAGGAGGGTGATTCGAACGAACCGGCTCAGTTTACTTAAAGATTGGGCCGAGAAATACCAAAGTTGATACTGTCCTCGCATCGGGAGGGCGGAACGCGGATTCGCGGGCGTCGGTGACGTTAAATCCGTCGGACGCTTCGGTGGGTTCGGTAAACCATGATCGCGGTCGGTGACCCTGCGCCGGACTTCCGCCTGTCCGCGGACGACGGGCGATCTTACGCGTTGAAGGAGCTACGTGGGAAGAAGGTCGTTCTCTACTTCTACCCAAAGGACGACACCCCCGGATGCACGAAGGAAGCCTGCAGCTTCCGGGACAACCTCGGGCGCGTCACCTCGAAGGGCGCGATCGTCCTTGGCATGAGTCGAGACGACGTGAAGAGCCACGCGAAGTTTCGGGAGAAGTACCACCTGAACTTTCCGCTCCTTGCCGACGTCGACGGGCACGTGACGGAGGCCTACGGTGTCTGGAAGGAGAAGAACCTCTACGGGAGGACGTACATGGGCATCGAGCGCACGACGTTCCTGATCGACAAGGACGGGCGGATCGCCCGGGTGTGGCCGAAGGTGAAGGTCGAGGGCCACACGGACGAGGTCCTGGCCGCCCTCGGGTGAGCGGGGAAAGGTTCATCTCGCGTGCGGGGTTCGGCGGAAGCGATACGGATGATCCCTCCGAACGCGCTCCCGCCGAAGACGATTGTCATCACGTATCCCGGGGCGGAGGAGAAGGTCCGGAAGCAGTACCTGTACCAGGTCTACCTCTCCGGGGAGGAGCACGATCGGATCAGCCTTATTCCCGGGAACCGCCTCGTGGTGAAGTTCAAGGACGAAGTCGTGGGGGAGGGCCAGGCGATGCTCGTAGAGAAGACGACCATCGAGAAACTCTCGAAGTACGACGCGATGAGCGCGGGGTACGAGACCTCGGAGGCGCAGAAGACCCATCTGCTCGCGACGGTCTTGAAGGGTGCGAAGAAGCCCGAGAAGACGGAGTTCTGGAAGGTCCTCTTCCGGTGGATGTGAACCGCGTTTCCCCATCCCCTGAGAAGACATTATAGGGGTTCCCGCCATGGTCCTCTCTGACGAAAGGGGTGAGGACCACGAAACCCGTTCGGCCCATTGTCATCAAGATCGCCGAGACCCGCGTCGACCCCGCCGCATTCGAGGAGACGATGAAGGTTCTCGGGGTCTCAGACCGTTCTGTCGAGAGATTCCTGGCGACGCGTGGCACCGATGGCCAGGCGTTGGTTGAATTCGCAGGTCGCATCTGTTACGAATCGTACGAGCCCGGGCTCAACCCCAACGTCACGAAAATCCGTGAGGACCCGAAAGATTATTTCTCCAACATCCTGGCGAAGGGCGACGGATCGATTATGGAACACTCGCAGGTAAGCTGGGCCTTCCTGAACATCAGCCGCGTGTGCAGTCACGAGATCGTGCGCCATCGAGTCGGGACGGCTATCAGCCAGGAATCCTTGCGCTATGTCCGGCCAAAGGAGCTGGGGTTCTGGGTGCCGGACGAGCTGGAGGAAAGTCAGAGCCAGGCGATGACGGAGACCGTCGCAGAAATCGAAGACGCGTACCGCAAGCTCGAGAAAGGCATCTCCTGGGAAAAGCTGTCCATGGACCAGAAGAAACGTCTCACCTCTGCCCTTCGGCGGATCCTCCCGGACGGCATGGCGACGCACATGATATGGACGGCAAACCATCGCACCCTTCGCTGGGTCATCGAGATGCGAACGGATCCGAGCGCGGAAGTGGAGATCCGAATGGTCTTCGACCAAGTCGCACGCATCTGCAAGAGGGACTACCCCTATCTCTACCAAGACTTTGTCTTCACGGAGCTGCCGGACGGGACCCGGAGCTGGAAGCCGACGATTCGGTCGAAAGTCTAGTACGCCGAGGTGTCACGTCCGTTCGGCGATACGGTCCACGATGACGGCGAAGTCCTCGGCGGAGAACTTCGGGGGACGGCCGACCTCCTTTCGAATCCGAATGGACGTCAAAAGGGACCAACTCACGGCGTCGACGACTGTCCGCGCGGCCAAAAGCCCTTCCATGCGGGATGCGCCCTCGTCCCAATTCGTCCCGAAATCCCAGATGGCGTTCAGCATGCGCTTGAACTGTCCCGCCGCAACGATCCCCTTTGCCTCGAGGAAATCTGCCAACTTGCCGGCGTACGTCGCGAAGTCGATTTTCCCGGCCTCCCATTCTTCGACATATTCGAAGCAACCGACGTTCGCGCAGACGCCAATCGACGCGCTCGCGATCACGTTCTTGCACCGCTCCGCGGCGCGCTTGTACTCACCCCGACCGGCGAGGACGGTCGCCGCGGCGAGTCCCCACGAATGCTCCACCAGCTCGAAGAGGGATTCCCCTGCGCCCGGCGCGGCCCACGCGTCGATGAGCGCGTTGGCATTCTTGCGGAGTTTCCCGCCGAGGCGAAGGAACGCATCGGCGTCCCGCACGTCCCTACCCAGGTTCGCGCGAAGTTTCGTCGGATCCTTTTTTCCCTGAGAATGCCAAAGGTGGTCGTGCAACTGCTCCGTGTCCCGATTGATGCGCTTGTCCAGAGCGGCGAAGCCCACCGCCATGCGTGTCCCCCGCGGTCATGGGGCGTTTGAGGCCATAAACGTATCACGTCTCCGGGACACTTCGTTACTCGCGGACCTCATACTGCGTGACCTCCGGCGGCTGCGTCGTGAGCCGCAGGAGCACGAAGAAGTCGCTCCCGAGAGACGGGTCGGACCGGAGACCACCCTCGAGATGGCGGAGCGCGTCCTCAGACTCGAAGAGCGCGATCGCGACGAACTCCGTCGACGGATGCTGCCCCTGGCCGAGCCACGCGTCGCGGCATCCGTCCGCCGCGGCGATCGTCTTCACATGACGGCGCAACACGGCCAGGCCGTCCGCCTCCAGTCCCTCCTTGAAGCGGAACCGGCTGAAGCGAATCCACACGCTCGCCCGCAGGGCCGCGGTTCCCAAAGACATTGCGGTGACCGGCAACTTTATGGCGGCCGGCGGTCGTCGCACTCGCAGTGTTCAGCCGGAAGAACATCGGGAGCGAGCCGCAGAAGTGCGAGAAGTGCGGCAGCGAGAAGGTGTTCTTCGTCCAGCACGCTCACGGGAACTATCCCATCCTCGATTACGTCTGCCCGAAGTGCGACCTGGGCGGCGATCAGGGCGTCCCGGACTGGTACATGTCTCCTGAAGGAAAGGACTCGTCCTCGCGGTGATCCGGCGCGGTGATCCGTCCATGGGAGATCTCGTCATCCGCGCGTACCGGGTCAGCGGCTATGTCGAAGGCCCGTGCACGAAGTGCGGCAAGGACGAGCGTGGCCTCGTGATGTTCGAAGACTACGCCCTGGGGTGGGAGTGCCTCTCGTGCGGGGAGATCGGCCGCGCGGACCGTGTCGAGTGGATCGAGGCGAAGGACGCTGCCCTCGAGGGCCTCGCGGACAAGGAAGAATAATCAGAGGACGCCGCACGCGGGGCATATCCCTCGGCCGTAGCAGTTGCTGCATTTTCGCTCCAGACCGAGGAACGTGCGAATTCCGCGGCCCGCGCAGTACGGGCAGAAACCGGTGTCCGTGCACCGCTCACACGGCCGCTCGATCTTGCGCATCGTGTACGGGACCTGTCGATTCGTCGGGTCTGCGGCCTCGAGCCGTCGGAGGATTTCGAGGGCCTGCGGCCGTCCCGCCTCGCGGTCGCGACGGAACAGAAGGCTCGCCTTCAGCATGAGGGCCTTCCAGTGGTCCGGCTGGACCCGGAGGACGTCCTCGATCGCCGCGAGCGCCTCGTCGTATGCCTGCGCGACCTCCGGGCTGTCCTGAAAATCGACCTCATAGTCGATCTGGCGGCGGATCAGGTCCTGCCTCCGCGCTTCGCGCGCCCGATCCGCGACACGGATCGCTCGGGCAAGGTGGACGGCGGCGTACAGTTCCCGGACTTCTGGGTCGTCGGGCGAGGCCTCGTGCGCCGTCTTCGTGAGAGCGAGGGCTCGGTCGAATTCCCCCCGATCGAGGGCTTGCTTCGCTTCGTCGAGTGCCGTCGGAGTCACAGTTCCCGATCCTCAAGGGGGCGTCCGATTTAAGCGTGCTCCTCCCGGCCACACGAACTTTCATCTCCGCTCGTCCCTTCGTCTTTGCATGCCCGAGGCGGATCTCTTCGACCGAACGGTATTCGTCGGCCTTGCGCGAGCTGCGAAGCGCGACCCCTATCGGTTCTCCCTTTTCGCGAAGCATCTGGAACCGGAGGAGGTGCCCGTCGTCTTCCTGACGATCCACGGAGGCACGCTCATCGTCACGGACCGCCGCATCCTCGAATTCCGCCCGCACCTCGAGACCCACGGCGCCTGGAACGTGAAGGCGTTCCTCGGATACGAGATCCACCGTTCCCTGGAGCGTTCCGTCGTAACGAACGCCGCCCACGAACTGCGTCCGACGGCGGACGGCCGCGGCGGGATCGAGGACCGGCTCGTCCTCACGACGGCGGACGGACTCGAGGAGATTCTCGTATCGAAAGGCCCGGATCCGACCCTTTCCGAGGAGGAATTCCTCACCCTGCGGGGCGCGATCGTGGGGCCTCAGGCGAAGTAGCCGCTCAACCCGTCGAGCCGCCGGAGGAGCTCCTGGGCGGGCTCGTACTCCGGGTTCACCTGGAGGGCCTGGACGAGGCACTTCCGCGCCTTCTCCCGCAAGCCCTTCTGCAGGTACACGCGGGCGAGGTTCGTGTATGCGTAGAAGTAGCAGCAGTATCGCTGCGCCGCGATTGCCTTCTCGAGCCACGGGATCGCGTCGTCGAGCCGGCCGAGCTCGATTAGGTACGCGCCGATGTCGTTGTACGGATTCCCGAACGTCGGGTCCATCTCGATCGCGCGCTTGCACGCCTCGATCGCGTCGTCGTAGTGGCCCATGAAGCTGAATGTCCACCCGTGGAACGTGTGCGCCTCCGCGGACGCAGCGAGGCGGATTGACCGTTCGTAGGCGTCCGCGGCCCGCTCGAGTTCCCCGGCGCTCTGCAGGATGTACGCTGCCTGGAACGCGCGGCGCGCCGCGTCCTTGCAGGGCTCCTGGGCGGCGTCGAAGGCCGCCGTGTCGAGGGGGCCGCCGGCAAACGTCTCCTCGACGATGTCCCGGAAGTGCTGATCATAGTGGCCGGTGACGCGGCCCTCCCAAGCATGGACGAGCAGGTCCTCCACCGCGAACAAGCGACCGAAGTCGACGCCTTCCGGCCCCGTCGCGTCGCGGGGTCCTGCGATGACGCCGCCTGGCGCCTCGCTGAACGTCAGCTGGGCCGTCTCCCCTCCATGTCGGACGAGCTTGAGGAACGCGAGGTCATGCACGCCCCGGCCGCGGGCGATCAGGAAGCCCGGATCCGCGAGTAGGGGCTCGAGCTGGCGCGGCGCGGTCGCATCGAGGACGAGAACGCGCTCGAACGTTTCCGGGGGCGGCTGCGCGACGATCCGGATTCCTTCGAAGCCCGCGGCTCGCAATCGCTCCCCCATGAGCTCACGCCGGTCGGCATCCGTTTCCACGATGACCACGCGGTCCGGACCGACGATCTCTGCGAGAAGCGCGGCCGGATACCCGCCGCGGCATCCCGCTACGAGGATGCGGAGATCCTCCGACGGTTCGAGGAGGTCCAGGGCCGAGACGAGACATCGTGCGGACGGCATCGTTGGCCCGCGAAGCGGCGCGACGATCGGAAGGGGCATGTCCGCGTAGGCGAGGGATCCGAACGCTTCCGGAAGGAACGCCTCTTGGCGCACGCGCAGGAAGGCCCGTTCGAGAGCGTGGCTGCGGAGGAGGCCGAGGGCTTTCAGCTCGGCAACGAGATCGTCCCGCGACCACATCCTCGGCCCGTCTCCAGTCGTGCCTAAGCGGGCCCTTGACTAAAAGGTTTACAACTCCCTGCCTCAGAGCCCGAAGTCCTTCGCATAGAGCTCCCGCGCCTCCCGGACCTCCTCCGGGGTGAGGTCGGGCACGTTCGAGGCCGCGACGTTCTCCTCGACCTGCGTCGCCGTCTTCGCACCGGGGATCGCGACGGACACCTCGGGGAACGCGAGGGCGAACCGCAGGGCGGCCTGGGCCATCGTTCGACCGTCGCGCGCGAGGAACGCGAGGTTCCGAACCGCGTTGGAACGGGCCGCGATCATGGAGGGGGACCAATGATGGCGGATGTCCCCGGCCGGGAATCGAGCCTCGGGCCGGATCTTGCCCGAGAGGAACCCGTTCGCCAAGGGTTCGCGGGCGATGATTCCGACATTTGCCTTGCGGGCCTCCGGAAACACCTCATCGATCCATTCCTGGCGGAACAGACTGAAGGGGACCTGCAGGACGTCCGGCTTGCCCGCCTCGATGCACAGGAGGGCCTCGACGGGCTCGTGGACCGAGACGCCGTAGTGGTCGATCTTGTGTTCCGCCTTCAGGGTCTCGAGGACGTCGTACGTCCCGGGGTCCCCCATCATCTCCGCCGGCGGGTTGTGCAGCTGGTAGAGATCGACGCGGTCCGTTCGCAAGCGTTCCAGGGACCGTTCTAACGCGAACGCGATGTAGCCCGGGTCGAGGTTCAAGCGCACCCCGCCGTGGTAGAAATCGCCGCCGACCTTCGTCGCGATGTGCACATCGTCTCGGTTCCCTACCAACGCCTGTCCGAGGATCGTCTCGCTGTGCCCCCAGCCGTAGACGTCCGCGGTGTCGATGAAATTCACGCCCAAGGCGACCGCGCGTCGGATCGCCTCGATGGACTCGCGGTCGTCCGTCGGCCCGTACGAATTCCCGTGGGCGTTCCCGCCGACCGCCCACGCTCCGAAGCCGATCTCCGCGACCTTGAGGCCCGTGCGGCCGAGGGTCCTCGTCTTCACGGCCATGCGAACGTCGCGTATTGCATGAACCTTTGGAGGGGCATATCGTGCCCTCTCTGGCCGTTGCACGGAATCGGGTCTGAGAATCGGACGGAAGGGTTCAAGTCTTTCCACGCAAGCGCGTGTGGTCCCCCGGAGGGAACGTCTCCATGCATGCAAAGGCGATCCTCGTCGTGTGCCTCCTCATTGCCACGGCCCTCACCGCAATCGCGGCGAGCCCGTCGGCGCGGGCGGGCACGTTGATCAACGAGCAGCTCGTCGAAGACCTCGCGACCACGACGGCCCTCGGCGGCGGCGATGCCGTCTTCGTGCGCTTCGGCGCGGATGCCGCCTTCGGCGTCGTGTATGGCACGGACGCGAGCCCGAACAACATCTACATCGTCGCGATCAAGGCGCGGTACCTCGGTGTCGCGCAGGTCGTCGACACTCAGGGCCGCGAGGTCGCCTCGAACCGGCCGATCAAGATCTACACTCTATATGCCGTCAAGCTGGACAACATCCTCGAGTTCCGCGACTCGAACGGCAACGACATTGCGGACTACGCCCGCGTGTACAACGAATCCACAGAGCGCTTCAGCGATTACGTGAACGCGGGGGACACGCTCTACAAGAAGGCGGACCTCCACCGCAACTGGACGCGCGGACCCATCGTGCGGGAGAACACGACGACGTCCCGGAGCTGGACGTTCAACCTGACGGCGCAGGGTCTTCCGTACGACCGGATCTCGGGCTGGACCGGGAGCATCGCGGGCAGCCTCGATCTCGTGCGCTTCACGTTCCATCTCAACGCATCCCTCGAACAGGTCGACAATGCGACCGTGCCCCAGTGGCGCGTGACGGTCGGCACGCTTGCCGGCCGCTACTTCATGACGGACGTCGAGCGTCTCTCGGAGCTCACGGTGAGCGGCAAGGTCGTGCGGTACGACCTGAAGTGGGACCAGGAGTTCCAGGGCTGGGACTACGTGCCAGGGAACGGCCCGCCCGCACGGCATCTCCTCCTCGAGTTGAACGCGATCGTCGGGAACTTCATTCCGGCGAGCGTCGTCGACGCGTGGGTGGAGAGCCGCTTGCTCGCCCGAATGGCCGAGTCCGGCACGGCGCGGTTCAACGGCACCGCCGGCGAGAGGACCGCGAATGAGACGACGCGCAATCTCGCGTCCCCCGACCGGCTCAGGAGTCCCTACGTCGACTTCGGAGGGAACTGGACACGGATCGCGCGGTTCGTGTGGGTCACGGACAGCGTCGTCGATGGCGTCACGACGCCGATGTACGGTCAAGTGATGGCTGGCTGGAGGTTCATCGCGATTGGCGAGCGCGGAAACGCGTTTGCGGGCTTCGTCCTCCTCGCGGGCTTGAGCTATGAGGGCGGGACCACGATCGTCCACGACCCGGACGTCTCGACGGACGTGCAGGCGGACCTGCAGCTGCCCGGCGCCCCAGACGGCGGCGGCCTCTTCGCCGCGGCGGTGGGAGCCGTCGTGATCATCGCAATCCTCCTGCTCGTCGCGTTCGTCGTGTCGAAACGACGGAAGAAAGAGAGCCCTCCGCCACCGGGCGCGTGACGGCTCGCATGGGCGGTTCGGCCGCCCTCTTCCCTCATTTCAATTCGAGTGACGATCCGGACCGCTCAATGACTTATCGATTTTGTAAACGATCCCCCATCGATTGTCCAAGCCCTCGGCCACAAAGGAATCGTCGTGGACTATCGACACGACCGCACCCGCGCGTCCCCGTACTTCTACAACACGCCGGAAGACAACGAGCGCTTCGTCGAGGCGCTCCGCGCCGTCCTCCAAAGATCCTAGGCCTGGAAGCTCGACCGCGACAGGAGGACGAGCACGAGCCCGAAGGCGCCGAGGAGCGACGCCTCGAACAAGAAACCGATCGTCAGGACGGAGAAGATCGCGCACACGAGGGTCAGTCGCCAGTTCCGCCGCTGGAGTGCCATGACGCCACCGAGGATCGCAACCGCTTGGGACCAAATCGAGATGAGCCCGCAGACCTGGGCGAACGCGATCAACTCCGGCGAATTGTTCGTGAAGTTCGCGTACTCGGCCACGGAAGGCAAGTTCACCGCGCTGTAGACCGAGCTCGCGATACCGAGGATGCCCGCGAGGACAAGGAGGATCCCCGCGACGGTCGGCAGGTTGGCGCGCGGCTTCGCGGCCGTTGGCGGAGTCCAGCTCGGACTAGGAGCCTGATATTCTTCCGGCCTGGGAACCCAGGCGGCCGGGCGTTCCTGGGGAGCCGGGGTCTGCGCCTCCCCCGGTTTCAGGAATTCGACGGGAGGGGGCGAAACGCGCCGCTTCGCTAGAGGTTGCGGATCCTCATCGGCCATCGCGTCGGGATGAAGAGGGCGGATGCTACTTAACGATGCTGCATCCGCCCCCTCGTGCGCGCGCGTCTCTTTAGCCCGGATCCCGTTTCCCGGACGATCCCATGCAGGCGTTCAACGTGTCGGACCTCGAGGCAGATCGCGCTCGGCACAGAATCCTCTACCACGAGTTCCTCCGGGTGCCGTCCCTGAGTTGCGGGGTGTACGGCGTGCCCGCCGGTGGCTCGGATCCGCAGACGCCGCACGCGGAGGACGAAGTCTACTATGTGGTCCGCGGCCGGGGCCGCATTCGCGTCGGTTCGGAGGACCGCGAGGTCCTCGGAGGCTCGATCGTCTTCGTGCCTGCGGCGGAGGATCATCGGTTCCACGATGTCGTGGAGGACCTGGTCATTCTCGTGTTCTTCGCGCCCGCCGAGGGAACCGTCGCTCCGTGAGCCACGAGCGGGCGCTTCGGAGGACCGGGAGCGAATCGTGCGAAATGTTATCTAGGCACACGGTCGCTATTGGGCGGAGCCCATCGACCGTGACGATTCGAAGTCTCACGGTGAAGGAGAAGATTCTCCTCCACCTGTTCGACTACAACCGATTCGCCGAGGGCTACGAGGCCCCGCCCGAGGTGACGCAGGAAGCGATCGCCCAAGCCGTCGGGATCCGCGTTCACCACGTGAACCAGTACGTGAAGCCGCTCATCTCCGAATCCTTCGTCGAGGAGCGCACCTCTCATGTCCGCGGTGGGGCTCGCCGGCGGAAGGTGTACTTCCTCACGCCGAGTGGGCGAGGCCACGTCGCCGCGCTTCGTGGCGTCCTCCTTGAGGAGTCGGTCCCCCTCCGGCGGGCGGTCGGCGAGGGAGTCCTGACGCCCCTCGCCCGGATCTACCAAGAGGAGCGACGGGGATCGTCCCTCCTCGAGTTGCTCCAAGAACTCGCCGCAAGCGGGGCGATCGCGGAGACATCGGAGGTCCGCGCGCCAGGGACTATCGAGTTCACCCAGGAGGCCGTCCGGCCCGAGCGATTCTATGGTCGGCGCGCGGAGATCGACGGAGTCCTTCGGGCGGTCGCAGAGACGCCTATGGTCGTCGTTACCGGGATGGCCGGGATCGGGAAGACGGCCCTCGGGGCGATGGTCTGTGAGGAGCTCCGTGGGCATCGTTCCCTCTTCTGGCGCGAGGTGCGCCCGTGGGACACCGCCACGGACCTCGCATTGCGGCTTGCGGCGTTCCTCAAGAGCCACGGCCGCCTCGCCACCTCGTCGATCCTGATTGCGGGCGCGGCTCGGGAACTCGGCCGCCTCGAAGAATGCCTTCAAGCGGATCTGGAAGGCCTGCCCGCCCTCCTCGTCTACGACGACGTCCACCAGGCGGACAACGATGCCCCCTCGTTCCTCATCCTTCTCCTGAAGATCTTGAAGCGTCGGACAGGGACCTCGGCATTGGTCCTCTCACGGACCGTGCCGGAGTTCTACAGCCGGCGGGACGTGGCGGTCGAGGGGTCCGTGCGGGAGCTCGCCCTCCAGGGCCTCGACCCGACGAGCAGCGCGGCCCTCTTGGGGGATATGGGGATCCGCGACCCCCTCGCGGGAAGCCTGGTCAAAACGTGTGGCGGAATCCCGCTCTTCCTGAAACTCGTCGCGCACTCCCGCCTCGAAG
>Ga0209002_10002946_pt1 | contig 13572 bp, 11 predicted proteins | sample Rifsed16ft2_FD_184010 | JGI IMG/M metagenome (GOLD analysis project Ga0209002, IMG submission 184010) | Soil microbial communities from Rifle, Colorado, USA - sediment 16ft 2 (version 2) | ecosystem: Environmental > Terrestrial > Deep subsurface > Rock core/Sediment | place: Rifle, Colorado...
CTCCGGGTCCATCTGCACGATCGATCTGCCCTGGGCCACGGTCTCGACCGCGGCCTGGTAGATCGGCACAGTGCCTATGGCGACGGTGGACTGTTTCAGTATCTCCCTGCGTATCTCTATGACAGGGCCGCCGGTCGAGAGGTCCATGACCGCGTCCGCCCCGGCCGCCACGGCGACCTTGAGCTTCTCGATCTCATCATCGATCGACATCCGGTCCCTTGAAGTGCCGATGTTGGCGTTTATCTTTGTCCGCAGCCCCTTCCCGATCCCCAGAGGCGTGATCGACGAATGCTTCGCGTTCCGGGTAATGACGATGGTGCCGTTCGCCACACCATCCACGATATGGTCAAGGCCCACACCCTCTGCCCTGGCCACCGCCTCCATCTCAGGCGTACTGTTGCCTTTTCGTGCTTCAAGTATCTGTGTCATGACTTTGTCCTCGCTTTATTTCCCGCGCCAATCACCGATTCTCCGGTTCATCAGTTCTGCCGCTGTTTGTATGTCATCGGCAGCCAGGATCGCCGAGATCATGGCAACGCCGTCCGCTCCGGCCCGCATGACCTGGGCAATATTTTCGCTTTTTATACCGCCAAGTCCGAACACGGGTATCCGGACATTTTTCTTTACCAATCGCAGAGCTTCAACCCCGATCGGCGCGCCGAACTTCGCCTTGGACGGAGTCGAGAATATCGGGCCGAAGGTGATGAGATCCGCTCCGCCCTTTTCGGCCTCTCTCGCCTCTTCAATACTATGCGTGGACACGCCGATCAGCATGTTCCTGCCCGCGATCCTTCGCGCCGCGGCTGGCGGCATGCTCCGCCCGCCCAGATGCACGCCGTCCGCATCCACAGCAACGGCAACGTCCACACGGTCGTTGATGAACAGCCGGGCATTGAACTCCTTTGTAATCTTTCTCAGATCCTGCGCCAGAGCCAGAAGCTCCCGCATCGGCAGGTCCTTCTCACGGAGCTGCACAGCGCGAACGCCGCCCTTGAGGGCAAACCGCACCGCCTCGGGGAGCGACACCTTCGTGACCTTCCGGTCGGTGATGAGGTAGAGATTAAAGTCGACGCTCAATGAAAACTCCCGCAGAGAGCAGAGTGCATAGGGCATAGCGTCTGAATCTTTTTTTTTCCTCTGCTCCATGCTCCATGCCCTATGCGGTATTTACGTCCCGATCATCCCCTCGATCGGGCTGCTGGCCGTGGCGTAAAGCTTCCTCGGTATCCTTCCCGCCTTGTACGCCAGACGTCCGGCGAGCACGCCGTACTTCATGGCCTCGGCCATTTTAATCGGGTCCTTTGCCCCCGCGATCGCCGTGTTCAGGAGCACGGCGTCGCAGCCGAGTTCCATGGCAAAGGCGACATCCGATGCCGTGCCCACGCCCGCGTCGACAATGACCGGCGTCTTCACGGTCTCCATGATGATGCGGATGTTGTAAGGGTTCCTGATGCCGAGACCGGAACCGATGGGCGCCGCGAGCGGCATGACCGCGGGACAACCCAGGGCCACGAGCTTCTTCGCCATGATCGGGTCGTCGCTCATATAGGGCAGAACGATCAGCCCTTCTTTTATAAGGATAGCGGCCGCCTCGAGCGTCGCCTCGTTGTCCGGGAACAGGGTCTTCTCGTCCCCGATCACTTCGAGCTTCACCATCTTCGATATTCCGGCCTCGGCCGCAAGCATGGCCGTGCGGACCGCGTCCTTCGCCGTGTAGCAGCCGGCGGTGTTCGGAAGGATCTTGTACTTTTTCGGGTCGATGTGATCGAGGAGGTTCTCCTTGCCCCGGTCGATGATGTTCACGCGCCGGACCGATACCGTCACCACATCCGCGCCCGATGCCTCGACCGCGCGCCGCGTTTCTTCGAAGTCCCTGTACTTCCCGGTACCCACCCAGAGGCGGGACTTGAACTCTATTCCTGCAATGATCAGTTTGTCGTCAGGCATAACAATATCTCACTCCTCAATTTTGCATTTTGCACTTTTCGTTTTTAATTTCTTATTCCGAACTCCGCACTCCGAACACCGAACTAATCCCTTCCTCCCGCCATAAAGCTCACGATCTCAACGCTGTCGCCCTCTTTTACCGGGGTCGTGCTATACCGGTCCTTCTTTACAATATCCAGATTGAGCTCCACAGCCACGCGCTCAGACTGGACCTTCAGGAACTGGAGCAGGCCGGAGATCGTAAGCCCCTCGGGTGTTTCCTTTTTTTCTCCATTCACGGTGATAAGCATCCCGCCACCCCCTTTGAACGAAAAAAGCCACGCCGGAGCGTGGCCTGAAAGGTCTTACGTGTTGTTTCATGCTCGCCTTCCCTACGCCGGCACTACCCGGATCAGGTTCCAAGGGTCGCCCTCAAAAAAAGGCTCTCAGCCCCGGAACGGGGCTCCCCCGGCTTTATTTATGTTCTACAATACGGCATGACCACGGCAAAGTCAATTATTTTTTCTGGTAACTACTCAGATGCTCAGGCAAGGCATGAGCGACAGGCGTTGTAAGCGCGGAGGGCAAGGATGCAGCGGACCTTGCGCACGGCCTCATGTCCCGTTTCCTTTTTTCTTGAAGATGACGACCCCCAGCGGCGGCAGGGTAAGCAGGAGAGAATGATCTTTCCCGTGCATGGGCTCCGGCGTCGATTCAACGCCGCCGAAATTGCCCTGCCCGCTCCCCCCGTACTCGCGGGAATCGCTGTTCAGGACCTCGCGCCAGTATCCGGCGGCAGGGACACCGACACGGTAGTTGCGCCGAGGCACGGGTGTAAAATTGCAGACCACGAGCAGGACATCAGCGGGGTCCTTCGCCTTCCGGAAAAAGCTCACGACGCTCTGCTCGGAGTCGCTGATGCCGTCCCACGCGAAACCTTCGCTCGCAAAATCAAGTTCAAAGAGCGCGGGATCGCCGCGGTACAGGATGTTCAGGTGCTTCACCCAGGTCTGGAGCGCCTGGTGGGAGCGATACCGGAGAAGATGCCAGTCCAGGCTCTTTTCATGGTCCCACTCGCTCCATTGGCCGAACTCCGCCCCCATGAACAGGAGCTTCTTGCCCGGGTGGGTAAAGAGGTAGCCCAGGAGAAGCCGCATGTTCGCGAACTTCTGCCAATCATCACCGGGCATCTTCGCAAGAAGCGCTCCCTTGCCGTGCACCACTTCATCGTGGGACAGGGAGAGCATGAAGTTCTCGGTGAACGCGTACAGGAGGCTGAAGGTGAGCTCGTTATGGTGGAACTTCCGGTGGACCGGGTCATGGGAAAAGTACTGGAGCGTGTCGTGCATCCAGCCCATGTTCCACTTCATCCCGAACCCCAGCCCGCCCACGTACGCGGGCCGCGAGACCATGGGCCAGGCCGTGGACTCCTCGGCGATGGTCTGGACGTCGGGATACCGGCGATAGACCTCTTCATTCAGCCGCCGGAGGAACGTGATGGCCTCGATGTTCTCCTTGCCCCCGTATTGGTTGGGGACCCACTCGCCTTCCTTGCGGGAATAGTCCAGATAGAGCATGGACGCCACACCGTCGATCCGGATGCCGTCAACGTGGTATCGCTCGAGCCAGAACAGGGCGCTGCTCCCCAGAAAGGAGCGGACCTCGTGCCTGCCGTAGTTGAAGATGTAGGTCTTCCAGTCCGGGTGAAAGCCTTTTTGCGGGTCCGCGTGCTCGTAGAGATGCGTGCCGTCGAAGTAGGCAAGGCCGTGCTCGTCGCTCGGGAAATGGGAAGGCACCCAGTCGAGGATCACGCCGATGCCGTTCCGGTGCAGACAGTCCACGAGTTCCATGAAGTCCTGAGGGCTTCCGTACCTGCCCGAGGGCGCGAAGTAGCCCGTGGTCTGATATCCCCAGGACCCGTAGAAAGGATGCTCCATCACGGGCAGGAACTCCACGTGGGTGAATCCCATGTCCTTCACGTAATCCACAAGGGAACCGGCGATCTCCCGGTAAGCGAGAAAGCCGTTGTTCCGCTCCACGGACCGCCTCCAGGAACCGAGGTGGACCTCGTAGACCGAGAGGGGCGCTCCAAGACTGTTTGCCGCATGCCGGTCTTTCATCCAGGCATCGTCGCCCCACTCGTACGCAAGATCGCATACGATGGAGGCCGTCCTCGGAGGCGATTCCCAGCAGAAGGCAAAGGGATCGCCTTTGTCAGCGCGGTAACCGGCATGGCGGGAGACAACGTGATACTTGTAGAAGGCCCCGGCCCCGACACCCGGGATGAACCCTTCCCATATCCCCGATCCATCCCAGCGCACGCTCAGGGGATGCGAAAGCTTGTTCCAGTCGTTGAACTCGCCGATAACGGACACGCGCTCCGCCTCCGGCGCCCAGACGGCAAAGAGCGTGCCTTTCACGCCGTCATGGACCAGGGGGTGGGCGCCCAGTTTGTCGTAGAGGTTGAAGTGGTTCCCTTCCTTGAACAGGTAGATGTCCTGGTCGGTCAGGAGAGTCACGCCGGGAATAACACCCGACGGTTTTTTCGCCGCGGGTGATGCCTCTTTTTTCGCCTCTTTCGTTGCTTCTCTCTTCTTTGCCATACTGACCTCTCGTCGCGCGACGAAGGCGCCGTTTGCCGCAGCACCGTAACGCCGGGGACATCGTTTCTCACCGTGTATAACGGGTGTGGCAAATCCGTTCAGACGTCAACAATCACCGTCGCCTGCCGTCCCCGCGACAGGACTTCCCGTGACCGCGTCTACCGGTTATCCTCATCCACCGCCTTCTTCAACATATCGAGGATCCCGGGGATCGCGGACGTGACACGGCTCCAGTTCGGAATGAGCGGCGTGCCCATCGGGTCATCCATGAACGCCTTGGCTGCCACCCCGATCGCTCTCGTAAATGCCTCCACCGCCTTTGCCTCTTCATGCCGGTCGAATATAAGCCCGTTGATGGCGGCGTCGGCCTCGTATTTCATGATGGTGTCCTCCGCATTCCTGAGATACGTTACCGCAAGCGACTTGAAAAAACCGTCGGAAAAGGCGGCGCCTTCCGAGGCAAGGGTCCTGAAGATCGACTTGCAGATGTCTACGGTCATCTTCATCAGGCCTTTTTCCGGATCGTCGGCTGAAAGGGCCTGGTGCTTGTGCTCATACGTTGCGGCTATGTCCACCTGACACACCCTGCGCGGTGAATAGTTTCTATACACCTCCGCAAGGGAGCCGACCTCGAGGCCCCAGTCCCAGGGGATCCGGTTGACCCTCGCCATGTCCGTTATCATGCAGAACTCTCCGGCCAGAGGATATCGGAAACTGTCGAGGAATTTCAGGAACCGGTGCTCTCCCTGAAGTATCTGTATGGACCTGACAAGGGGAGTGACCAGAAGCCTCGTCACCCTGCCGTGCATTCTGTCCGTGACCCTGCTATAGAAGCCCTTGCAGAACACAAAATCGAGATTTGGATTCACCACGGGGTAACAGAGCCGCGCGAGCAGCTCCCTGCTGTAGGTGACGATGTCGCAGTCATGGAGCGCGATGACGTCCGCCTTCCCTTCCGCGATCACGTAGCCGTACGCAAGCCACGCAGAGCGCCCCTTCCCGTCCTGTCCCGGGTCGAGACCGTTTCTTCTCACGGTATCGTAGATCTCGTGTATCCGTTTTCCTTCGTTGTGTATGATCTTCACCTCATACGGAACCGGAGACATAAGCTCCCTGGCCTTCTTAAATTCCTTATCCGATGCCTTGCCGAGGACGAGGACGATCTGCTGGAGATATTTCACTTTCGAGAGCTCCTCGATGATCTTCGGCATTGCCGGCCCTTCAAATTCGGAATAGAGCGCGGGCAGTACGAGGGCCACGGGCCGCGCGCTGGAATAGTGCCGCAGCTCCGTCTCCAGCCGTTCCAGCGACGGTTTACCGAGATTATGAAGGGTGGTGATGACCCCTGTCTGATAAAAGTCTCCCATACTGCCTCCTCACATGTGCTCGATGTCCTTCTTGACTTCCTTGCGTTCTTCCTCTTTCTCGATCATCCTCCGCGCAGCGTCGATCCCGCCGACGCCGAAGGATACGGCCAGGGCCAGAACGATGCCCCCGAAAATGATGGAGAAGGCGGCAACCACGATGCCCGGCGCCACCTGAAGTTGTTCCAAAGCCATGGCGAGGATGAGGACCGTGAGCAAAAGCCTCACTGCCTCGGCAAGAAGTTTGGCATAGTGGTACCCGCTGTTCACCGCCGTTATCAGGACGGCCCTGCCGATGAAGCCGGCGATGATGTAGCCGAAAACCAGAATGAGAACCGCGGAAAATGCCCGCGGCAGGTAAAGGAAGAACTGGGCCACGAGGTTGTCGATGGCATGGATCTTCAGGGCGCTTAAACCGGTCAACAACGAGATGATCAGCAGCAGCCAGAACACGATGGACCCGACGGCCACAGACGGTTTCGCCCACAGATCCCCCTTTCTCATCACCACGGTCAGCCCCATGCGGTCGCTCCAGCTGTCGAACTTTATTGCCCTCAGGAATCTCAGGAGCACCGCCTTCATGATCCGCGCAAACAGGATACCGACGAGAAGAATCGTCATCGTGGCCAGGATGTTCGGGGCAAACTCTTTGAACTTGGAAAAGACTTCCTTCATCGGCTCAAGGATAAGCTGCAAAAAATCATCCATAATACGCCTCCTTTGTTCGTTTATGTCCAGTTATTGATCAGATGTTCTTTGCCCTGCTCAAACTCCCTGCAGAGCTTTTCTATCTCTTCTTCCGCCTCCTCCTGCCCCCTGTCCTCGACCTCCATGACGAACGATGCCGTTTTTCCAAGATAGAGCGGCGTCAGCGACTTGAGCAGGTGCTCAAGAGGAAGCTTTCGTTTATGGTATGCAAGGGCGTAGTCATACACGATCCGCGTCCAGAGCTGAAGAGGGAAACGGAACTCCGGGTCGGGACGCGTCCCCAGGGCCTCAACTTCACCGAAATCACCCGCCCCGAGGATTTTCAGCCATATCTCCCTGAGCCCCTTGACGCCTTCCCGGAACAGGGTGAGCATCCTGTTGACATCCACCTTCACGTGCTCAAGCCCTACCATGTACTGGAAACCGAACGTCGGAACCGTTTCCGAGCCCTTTACCTGTTTCCAGACGTCCCGGTATGTTTCCATGAGGCGGAAGGCCGAACCCGCCACCTGGGCCAGCATGGCGCTCAAATCCGCGCCGGGGTCCTTGGGATCGTGGATCTTGGCGCCGAGAAAGGACTGTGCGACCTTGAAGTTATTGGCGATGGCCTCCGTGGTCATCCAGATGTCTATGCCGTACCGGGCGATGTCCGTGTTCCAGACGTCCTTGGTGAGATAGAATTTCGCCAGAGAGCCCGAAAATCCGAAGTCTCCGCCGATTGGCTGGCGCACGCGTTTCCCGTAAAGCGCCCGCGTCAGAGGATAAACAATGCTGTTCGTGATCGTCCCGTCATATTTGTGCCGATGGTAGAGGGGGGCGACATAATCGAACCCGTTCTCGATCACCGGTTTCACGAGGAGTTCCACCCATTCCGGCGTGATGCTCCGGAGGTCCGAGTCCACCACCGCGCATGCCTTTACGTTTAGGGCGGCGGCGATCTCGAAGATCGCGCGGAAGGCGCTCCCTTTTCCCGGAATGCCGATGTACGGCGTCGTGATCTTGAAGAACGGCTCGATCCGGTGGTGGAGAAGGATGGATTGGAAATCCTCGATCGCGGTCCCGTTTACCACCTCTATTGTTCCATCGATCGAGCCGCCGTCGGAATTTACGAGCACCGCCTTTTTGTCGGGGAAATACTTGACAATTCCCGCATGGACCGCGCGGACCACGTGGCCTATGGTGCGCGCGCTATTGTAGCTCGGAATACCGACGAGGATATCGGCGGTCTTTATGCGTTCGAGCTGTTCCTGTACCTCTTTTCGTAATGTTATGCTTCCCATGCAATGCCCCAATTTTTATCTTAGAAACAGATATCCGCAAATTGCGGACCCATGATGTTCATTGAGCTTTCCCCTCGATACGGATAATTTGAATATCCATGACGTTCGTCCCGGTCGGGCCTGTTATGACATGATATGCTTCGCCGCTCAAAGTATCGAGCCTGCTGAAAAACGTATAGGAGTCGTTGTTTTCCAGATAGGCAAAAGGATCCATGCCGAGCGCCCGCGCCTTCGGGACCGTCTCTCCGTCAACAATGGCCCCCGCCGCATCCGTGGAGCCGTCCGTTCCATCCGTGCCGGCAGAGAGCATCGTGATCCCTTTTATTCCCGCTATCTCCATCGCAAAAGCGAGTGCAAGCTCCTGGTTCCTTCCGCCCGTTCCGGTTCCACGGACCGTAACGGTTGTCTCTCCGCCGGAAAGGAGGCATCTGGGCTTGTCGCCACGCCCCATGGCTGACCGGGCCCCGATCGCCCTTGCCGCGAGAACCCGCGCGGCATTCTTCGCCTCTCCCTGAAGTTCCGGTGAAATTAGCTCGGTTCTGAGCCCCAGCCCTTCCGCCCTTTTCCGCGCCGCGTCAAGAGACCGGCGGATGCCTCCGGCAATAATATTTTTTGTTTTGTGAAAAAATGCCGCTCCGCTTTTCGGCGAATCCGGTATCTCGCCCGCAACACCCCTGTTCAACAGGCTGAAAACCCCGCCCGGAAGTTTCTCTTCAAGGGAATACTTATGGACCACATTCAGCGCATCCCGGAAGGTCGTGAGGTCGGGGACCATGGGACCTGAGGCGATGACATCGGGCCTGTCGTTGATCACGTCTGACAATATCACTGTAATAATTGTAGCAGGGTATGCAATTTCCGCAAGTCGACCGCCTTTTACGGCAGAGAGGTGTTTTCTTACAGTGTTCAGTTCGTGAATGTCCGCGCCTGCGGAAAGAAGCAGCTCCGTCGTCACTCTTTTATCGTTCAGGCTGATACCCTCAGCCGGCGCAACAAGAAGCGAAGAAGCGCCGCCGGAAAGAAGACAGATAATGAGGCTCTCTTCCCCCGCCGTCTTGAGCAGCGCCCGGATCTCGGCTGTGGCCCGCATCCCGGATTCATCGGGCAGCGGATGTGCTGCTTCCCGTTGTACGATTTTCTTCAACGGCCTTCCATGGCCGTACTTGACGATAATGATTCCCTGCTCGATCCGATCGCCGAGAATATCCTCCATGGCCTTCGCCATCAGCGCGGTCCCCTTCCCCGCGCCGATGACGATGATCCGGGTAAAACGGTCCAGATCATACGCGGCGCCTCCGGCGGAAAGGGTATCGTCTGACAGCGAGACATGCTTCATGACCGCTCGATAGGGATCCGCCGCTTCGAGCGCTTGCGTGAATATATCGTCGATTTCCGCTCTCTTCATCCCGCAAGAAGCCTCATGACCGCACGGTTCCACCCCTCCGGACCGATGCCGTCCGCCTTGATCAGATTCGTCATGCTGATCCCTTCCTCATAGGACGCATCCTCTTTCCGGACCAGCACGGGATGGTCAACCGCATTCAGCAGTGGAATATCGTTCAATCCGTCTCCGAGGCCGATACTGACGATTTTTCCATGTTCCCTCTCGTACCAGGTCTTGAGCATCCTGACGGCATTTCCCTTGTCGCTCTCGCCCATGATATGATAGAGCCTGCCCCTTGTCCAGCGAAGGCCCTCCTCTTCGATCGCCTTGAGAAACCCGCTGTCAGGCTTACTCTCGAATACGAACGGCTCATCGAACTCCCGCTCCTTTGCCAGAACCGCTTCCTCGACCGCAAGCCCTGTCAGTTCGGCAACCTCTCTGACGGTCATATCTCCGAACCCCTTCACGGCCGTCTTCAGGTTCTCGCGCAGATGGATGAACTCTTTTCTGATCGTATCATAGGGGGCGCCGAGAATACTCGCGATGTACGCCCCCCGGGCCTCGCCCTCCACGGCAAACGGAAAGTACCCTGTCGGCACGAATATCGCTCCGCCGTTCTCGGAAATGAAGGGATGACCGTTGTTCAGGCGCTTCCGGTACGCCTCTATCTCCGCCCGCGTCTTGCTGGAGCAGAGGACAAGAGGAATGCTCCGCGACCGAATTATATCCAGGGCCGGCTTCGCCTCCTCAAAGGAATATGTCCTCGGATGGAGCAGCGTGCCGTCGAGATCGGTAAAAATCACGATTTGCATCCGTTTATCCCTCTCCTTAACGCCGCCCTCCGGTTGGAGAAAATAAAAAAGGCCGACAAAAAGCACTCATCATGCCGTCCGCCAGCCTACTTTCCCGAAGGCCCCATTTTACGGGATCGCCTCCAGGCGCGTCAGTCCGCCAAAAACAGTACGTTGTATTTTTTAAATTATATGTTACCCATGCAACGAATGTCAAATAGTATTTAGGATCTTAAAATAGACATTGTCCATCTGATCGTTTGATCGTTGCGAACAGGCAGCCTTGAGCGCTCGACACGCACGAGCGTGCTGCACCAGTTAGGTGAAATACCTTTTCTGCAAAAAGCGGCACGAGCGAAGCGAAAAGCGCCGCCGGGTGACCGAAACTGCGCAGGAGAAAGCGTGGCGCTTACCTCGGCACGCTGCGTGACGAAGAGAGAGGCTGCCTGAGAGCCTCAATGTCTTATTTTTCGGCAGGATCTCATGAGGTGAATCCTTTAAAACCGCGCCAAGAAGCGACGTCAACGACGGCGTTGCTCAGACATCGACAATCACCGTCGCCCGCCATCCCCGCGCCGCTTTTTCGACCCTGTACTTATACAGCGACACCGCCTTTACATCGGCAAGGAGCTCATGCCTGTCCGGAGAGATTTTTTCTCCATAGGCCTTTCCGCGAAGGTGCCATGCCTGTTCTTTCTCTTCAAGAGCGATATCAAATTTATTAAACAGCAGCAGCTCGGCGTCTTTATAAAAGATCAGCTCCTGGAGAAAGTGGAACAAAAGCATCTCAACATTCGCGGCTGTGAGTTCGATGCTCTTTGAGGTCTTCTGCTCTATTGTTCGAACGTCCTCTACCATGGTGTTGGTCACGGCCAGGGCCGCCTCTTTAAATAATTCATCGAGGGTCTTTCCCTGAGCCTCGAACGCCACATCAGCCATCGATGTGTCTTCAAGAAATTTGTAGGGCATAGCATCCGGCTCTTTCGTTATAAAATTAAAACCTGAGAACCGCGACCAACGCGGGTCAGCCCCGGAGCGAGAGTCGCTGTGAGCGCGCCGTGTAAGTCTCAGTAGAATATTCCGACTGAAGCATAAAGCGCGGGACATTCTCAACGGTCAAAGCATGCTGGAGCGCTAAGCGACCGGGCGAAGCGGGCCGAACTGCGTCGGCACTCAACTCAAAAACAAAAGAAGCTTATCCTTTGACGTTTCCCAACGGAACGAGCTTTACCACCGGAAGGGAAATCCCGGCGAGCGAGGCGGCTTCGACCACGTCGTCGATGTCCTTATAGGCAAACCCCGCTTCCTCAGCGACCCCCGCGTAACTCGCGGTCTTGACAAATATTCCTTTTTCTTCAAGTCCTCGCAGCAGCTCTCTTCCGCTGACCATTTTTTTTGCCCTGGCCCTGCTCATGGTCCGCCCGCTGCCATGCGCGGTTGAGCAGAAGGTGTCCCCTGCCCGGGGGCCGCCGACCAGCAGGTAGCTCCCCGTTTCCATCGAGCCGCCTATGATGACCGGAGAGCCGTCCTCCCGATAGAGCCCGGGAATTTCCTCTCTCCCCGGATAGTAGCAACCCGTCGCCCCTTTCCGGTGGACGATCAGTTCCTTCACCTTCCCGTCCACTTCATGCTTTTCAAAGGTCCCGCGGTTGTGGGAAATATCGAAGACCATGTGCATGCCGAGGTCTTCCGCGCTCCTGTTGAAAACGCCGGCAAAGACCTCGCGCACCCTGTGCATGATCACCTGCCTGTTGGCAAAGCTCATATTCACCGCGCAGCCCATTGCCTTGTAGTAAGCCTGACCTTCGGGAGAGTTGAACGGCGCGCACGCAAGCTCCCGGTCGAGGATATTGATCCCGTACTTTTTTTCCATGACGGACAGGAATAACACAAGGTAATCCGTGGCAACCTGGTGGCCGAATCCGCGGGAGCCGCAGTGAAACATGACGACAACCTGGTTGGGAAAGATCCCCCATTTCCGGGCCAGTTTTTCGTTGAAAATATTCTCGGGCTTGACCACCTGGATCTCGAGGTAATGGTTGCCGGAGCCGAGGGACCCGATCTGGTTGAACCCTCGCTCCACGGCCCGGGGAGAAACGGTTGAGCTGTCGGCCCACCCCGCCCTTCCGTGCAACTCGGTCCGTTCGAGATCTTCTTCCCAGCCGTAGCCCTTTGCCACGGCCCACTCCGCCCCTTCAACGACGACCCTGTCCCTGAACTCTTCTTTCGAAATATCGACATACCCCCTGCTGCCGACACCCGACGGGACGCTCCGGTACAGTTTCTCGACCAGGGTTCTCAAGTGCGGCCTGACTTCCTCCACGGTGAGATTCGTAAGCGCGAGCCGCATGCCGCAGTTGATGTCGAAACCGATCCCGCCCGGCGATATCACGCCGCCCTGCTTCACGTCGAATGCCGCCACGCCCCCGATGGGAAACCCGTAGCCGCTGTGGCCGTCGGGCATGCAAAAGGCGTATTTCTGGATCCCTGGAAGCGTGGCAACGTTCGTTATCTGATCATAGACCTGCATGTCCATGGCATCGAGAAGTTTTTTCGTCGCAACAATTCTCGCGGGCACTCTCATGCCATGCTTGAAGCTTGCAGGGACATCCCAGGTAACGTCCGAGATCTTTATGAACTCTGGTTTTCCGGACTGTATTTTTTCGGCAGGTACTCCCATACTGCGCCTCCCCCTGACGATTGATTCATCTAACAAGCGCGGGAAAACTTTGCGCGTTTTCTTTCTCTTCACATTTAAATTCAATCACACTTTTTACTGCCCGTCAAGGCATGGCGCGGAAATGGTTCGTTAATGATACTTTTGTGCTATGGTAAATTCTGAGGATACTAAAGGGTGAGTGCTGGTGAAGCCGCGGTCTGTCAATAACGCGGGCCGGGCCCGTTGCGAGAGTCGCTGTGAGCGTGCCGAGTAAGTCTCGGTAAATAACCCGGCTAAAGGATGAAGCGAGGGGCAGTCGCAACTGCCGAAGCGCCTGGCACGCTAAGCGACCGAGCGAAGCGGGCCGGCCTGCGTCGCGCTCAACTCAAACACGAGAGAAGCAAAATTTTCAAGGGCCCGGGGTGATACCGAGGCAGACCGGGGCGGGACGCTCATCGACGCTGGTTTATTCTCATCCGTTCATGAGCTTGACCACGGCCACGCCGTCGTCGTGGTAGTCGATGATATTGAGCGCGCCGAAGGACTGATCGATCCTGAACAAACGGGAAGGGTCGAGGCCGAGGGCGTCGGCAAGAATGACCCTGTTCACCCCGCCATGCAGGAGCATCGCGATCTCCTGACCGGCGTGCGCGGTAACCAGTTTGCGATACGCCGGCAGTATCCGCGCCTTGACGTCGAGCAGGCACTCGCCGTCCGGAGGGCGATAGTTGAGAAGGTCGGCCCTCCATGCGGTATATTCCGCGGGAAATCTCTCCTTGATCTCCTCGGCCGTGAGCCCTTCCCACTTGCCCACGCTCCGCTCCCTGAGCTCCCGGAGCGCGGTGAAGGCCACGCCC
>Ga0209002_10002948_pt1 | contig 13564 bp, 15 predicted proteins | sample Rifsed16ft2_FD_184010 | JGI IMG/M metagenome (GOLD analysis project Ga0209002, IMG submission 184010) | Soil microbial communities from Rifle, Colorado, USA - sediment 16ft 2 (version 2) | ecosystem: Environmental > Terrestrial > Deep subsurface > Rock core/Sediment | place: Rifle, Colorado...
GGGTGCTAGCGCTCCCTGCGCGAGGTCACCCAGGCTCCCGCAAGGACGAGCACCATCCCGATCATGGCCAACGGGTGGATCTCCTCGTCGCGCACGATGACTCCGAGGGCGATCGCCACGATCGGGACGAAGTAGATCGACACCGAACCGCGGGTGCCGCCCACCCGGCCCACCAGATTCGTCATCAGGACGAGGGCGAGGCCGGTGCCGAGGACGCCGAGCGGCACCATGGCCAGCGCCGAATCCCACGCCCATTGCGAGCCCGACACCTGGAGTAGCCCGATCGGCACCACGATCATCAACGCGGCCAGCTGTGCGCGGAACAGCACCGGAATCGCCCCGTAGCGCTGCTGCAGCGGTACCGCCATGTTGGCGGCGAGCCCGTACAGGGTGATGGCGAGCAGGAGCAATACGGTTCCCAATGCGGTGGCGTTCGAGTCCTGCAGCTCGGGTAGGAAGATGGCCACCATCCCGGCAAAGCCGATGCCGATCCCCATCAGTTGGCGGCGTCCCGGCAGGCGCCGGAGCAATGCTGTGGCCCACACCGCGGTTGTGATGGGGACGGCGCCGTTGATCATCCCGGCGACCGACGAGTCGATCCACTGCTGGGCGATGGGGAAGAGGGTGAGGGGCACTCCCATCCAGATGAGGCCGAGCGCAGCAACCCGGGACCGATCCACGGGGTCGATGGGCCGCCGGGCGGCCGGCACCAGGGCGAGCGCGGTCGCACCCAGCACGACCCGGGCGAGCGTGACGACGCCCGGCCGGAAAGCGTCGAGACCGATCGCCATGAACAAGAATGACGAACCCCAGATCAGGGCGATTCCCGCGAGGAGGCTCCAGTCAGTGGGGGTGAACGCTTCCGAGCTGGTGCCGTGCGCGGTGAGCGTCGAGGCGCGGCGTTCGGTCATACGGTTGCAGAACCCCACCCACGCGCGCCGGGTTGCATCAGGGCAGGGTCCTCATCAACCGTTCTTCGCGTGGTGGACGGACAGTGCCTGCTCCAGCGTCGTCCACGCCAGATCGGCGCACTTGACGCGCACCGGGAAGCGCCGCACCCCGGCCAGCGACTCCAGATCCCCCAGCGCCGCCCCCGGGCGGTCCGGGTCGAGGCCGGCGTCACCCTCCTCGATGTCGAGCAGGCGCTTCACCCGATGGGTGAGTTCGGCGACCTCCTCCAGGGTCTCGCCGACGATGCGGTCCGCCATCATCGACGCCGAAGCTTGGCTGATCGAGCACCCCCGGCCCGACACCGCGACGTCCAGCACCCGTCCCTCGCGCAGCGCCAGGTCGATCGAGATGTCGTCCCCACAGAGCGGGTTGTTCCCGTCGGCGTGGGCGTCGGGCTCGGCGAGCCGCCCCGACCGCCTCGGGTTGCGGTAATGGTCGAGGATGACCTGGCGATAGAGCTCGTCAAGCGACACCGAACAGCCTCCTCGCATCGTGCAACCCCACGACGAGGGTGTCGATTTCCTCGACCACGTTGTACAGGTAGAACGACGCCCGTGCGGTGGCGGGGACGTCGAGGATGCGCATGAGCGGCTTGGCGCAGTGGTGTCCGGCGCGCACCGCCACTCCGTGCTGGTCGAGGATGGTCGCCAGGTCATGGGGGTGGATGTCGGCGAGGGTGAACGACACCGCCCCACCCCGCAGCGAGGTGTCCTTCGGCCCGTACATCTTGAGGTCGGGGATCTCGGACAGTCGGTCCAGCGCGTACCGGGTGAGCTCCTTCTCGTGTTCCCGGATGCGGGGCATCCCCACCGCGGTCAGGTAGTCCACGGCGGCTCCGAAGCCAACGGCCTGGGCGATCGGGGGAGTGCCGGCCTCAAACTTGTGGGGGACGTCCGCCCAGGTCGAGGTGTGCAGCTGTACGTCGCGGATCATCTCGCCCCCACCCTCCGCCGGCTCCATTTCCTCGAGCCGCTCCCGCCGTCCCCACAGGGCGCCGATGCCGGTGGGGCCGAGCATCTTGTGGGCACTGAAGACGAGGAAGTCTGCCCCGATGGCCTGCACGTCCGTGGGGGTGTGAGGGACGAGCTGGGCGGCATCGATGACGGTGATCGCTCCCACCGTCTTGGCCGCCGCCACCGCCTCCGTGAGCGGTCCGATGGTGCCCAGCACGTTCGACATGCCGGAGAACGCCACCACCTTGACGCGGTCGTCGATCGTCTCGTCGATCCGGGAGACGTCTACGAGATAGTCGTCGGTGAGCGGCAGGTACACGAGCTCCGCCCCGGTGTGCCGGGTGATGAGTTGCCACGGAACCACATTGGCGTGGTGCTCCATGGTGGTGAGGGCGATGCGATCGCCCGGCCGGAGGTGGTACAACCCCCACCCGTAGGCGATGGCATTGATCCCCGAGGTGGTGCCCCGGGTGAACACGATCTCCTGTGGGGAGGCGGCATTGACAAAGGCGGCCACCTTGCGTCTGGCGTCTTCATACATCTCGGTCGCTTCCGCGGCGAGGGTGTGGGCGCCTCGGTGCACGTTGGCGTTGTGCATCCGGTAGTAGTCGTCGAGGGCGTCGAGCACCTGCACCGGCTTCTGGGTCGTGGCGGCGCTGTCGAGGTAGACCAGCGGCTTGCCGTTCACCTCGCGGGCGAGGATCGGAAAGTCGGCTCGGAGGTGGGAGAGGTCAGTCATCGAGGCACCAGGCTCCAGGCTCCAGGCACCAGCCAGAGAGTTGCCAGGCGGAAATCGGCGGTCGACCGATGGACGACGGACGACGGACTTTGACTATTGACGCCCTCATGATCCCGCCTCCACCCGGAAGGCGTCGTAGCCATCCGTCTCGATCCGCCGGGCGAGTTCGGGTCCGCCGGTCTCGACGATCCGGCCCTCGACGAAGACGTGCACGACATCCGGGGTGATGTACTCGAGGAGACGTTGGTAGTGGGTGATCACGAGAAACGCCCGGTCGGATGATTGCAGCCGCTCTACTCCCTCGGCGACCACACGCAACGCGTCCACGTCGAGCCCGGAGTCGGTCTCGTCCATGATCGCCAGATCGGGCTCGAGCACCGCCATCTGCAGCACTTCGTTGCGCTTGCGCTCGCCGCCGGAGAAGCCTTCATTGAGATAGCGGTCGGCGAATGCGGCGTCCATGCCGAGGGAGCGCATCGTGTCGGCGACCTTCAATCGCAACTCGAGCACGGTGAAATCCGTGCCGGTGCGGTTGGACAGAGCGGCCCGGAGGAAGTTGACCACGGTGACGCCGGGGATCTCCTCTGGGTACTGGAAGGCGAGGAACATCCCCGCCCGCCCCCGGGCGTCCGGGCTCCAGGCGGTCACGTCCTGGCCCTTGTAGCGCACGCGGCCGCCGGTGATCGTGTAGCCGGGATGGCCCATGAGGACGTTTCCCAGCGTCGACTTGCCCGATCCGTTGGGTCCCATCAATGCATGCGTCTCCCCGCGGTCGATGGTGAGCGACACGCCTTTGAGGATGAGCACACCGCCGGCGGAGGCGTGGAGATCGTCGATGACGAGGAGCGGGGTGTCGGGCATTCGGGAACGGAGGATAAGGGTGTGGGTGCGGGTACCAGAAGGGCCTTCTGGAGCGGGCAGATTGCAGATTGCAGATTGCAGGCGCCCATGCCCTGCTGTCTGCTGTCTGCTGTCTGCTGTGTGCCTCAGCTCCTCAGCACCTCGAATGTCTCCGCGAGCAGATCGTGCTCGTACGGGCCGAAGTGCTGGACGTAGATCCGGCCCACTCCGAGGTCGGCCAGCGTGGCGACGGTGCGGCGGACGTCGTCGGCGGTACCGATCGGGAACCCGCGCTCCCGATACCGGGTCGCCAGTTCCTCCGCGGTCCGCTGCCACGGATCCACCGCGGCCATCCGGGAGAGATTGCGCTCGAAGTCCACCCGCTCGTGGCCGGTGATCACCGGGGTCATGACACTGATCAGCAAGTCGCCGGGGTCCCGTCCCGCCCGTCCCGCCGCGTCGCGGGCGCGGGTGATACGGGTGGTCATGTCCGCCGCCGGGCCGAGGACGAAGTTGTACTCATCGGCGTACGTGCCGGCGAGTCGGGGGGTCCTGCGTTCCCCGGAGCCGCCGACGACGATCCGCACTCGCTTCCCCGGCCGTGGATGGACCTCGATCTCCTCGAGCGCGTAGTGCCGGCCGTGGAACGTCCCCGGGAGCCGTCCGAAGGCGTGATGGAGATAGGCGAGCGCCTCTTCCAACCGGGCGAACCGCTCGGCCTGATCGGGGAACGGGATCCCGAAATTCTGGTGCTCGAGTTCCATCCACCCGGTTCCCACGCCGAGAGCGAGGCGCCCCCGGGACATCTCGTCGATGGTTGCCGCCATCTTGGCGATGACCGCCGGGTGGCGGAAGGTGATTGGACTCACCAACACGACGAGCTCGATTCGGGTGGTGTCGCGGGCGAGCCCTGCCAGGGTGGCGAAGGCGTCGGTGGCGTGCGGTCCGGTGACCCTGCTGAAGGAGTAGTGGTCGGATCGGGAGAAGGCCGCGAGCCCGGCGCCTTCAGCGAACCGGGCCATGTCGAGCAGGGTCTCGTAGGTCATCCCCAGCTGCGGTTCGGTCATGAGCGCCAGCTGCATCGGTTCCTCCGGGTTTCGATCGGTGCCCACTCTGCCAGATGGCGAAGACCAGATGTCGTGTCACTACCCTGACGGCACAATCTGCGGAGCACGGAGGCAGCGATGAACTTCGCCTTCAGCGAAGAGCAGGAGATGCTCCGCGCCACCGCCCGGCGCTTCCTCGACGACAAGGCGCCCTCCGCGGTCGTACGGAGACTCATGGAGACCGATGAGGGTTTTGACCCCGGGCTCTGGGGCGAGATCGCCGTCCAGGGGTGGCAGGCGATGGCGATTCCCGAGCAGTACGGCGGCGCCGGTTTTACGTTCCTCGAGCAGGGCATCCTCATGGAAGAAATGGGTCGCTCGCTGTTCCCGTCGCCGTACCTCTCCTCGGTGGTGCTCTGCGCCGACCTGATCCTCACTGCCGGTACCGAGGAACAGAAGCGCGAACTGCTCCCCGGGATCGCCGCTGGCGAGCGCAGGTTTGGCCTCGCTCAATTGGAGGAGTCCGGCCGGTGGGACGCGGCGGGCATCGGCATGGTAGCCAAGCGCGACGGAGGCGATTTGGTCATCTCCGGGACGAAATCGTTCGTGGTCGACGGCCACACCTCCGACGCGTTGCTCGTGGCGGTTCGCACCGACGAGGCGTCGCAGGGTGCCGAAGGCATCAGCCTCGTCGTCGTCGACGGGAAGGCCCGCGGCGTCGCGCGGCGTCGGCTGGAGACGATGGACATGACCCGTAAGCAGGCCGAGATCGTCCTCGACGACGTTCGCGTTCCCGTCGCTGCGGTGCTCGGTACCGAGGGCTCGGGTTGGCAGTCCATCCAGAACACCACGACCCGGGCGATCGTCGCTCTCGCCTTCGAACAGGTGGGCGGGGCGCAGCAGTGCCTCGACATGTCCGTCGAGTACGCCAAGGTGCGGGTGCAGTTCGGACGACCCATCGGGTCGTTCCAGGCGATCAAGCACAAGTGCGCCGACATGCTCGTGCTGGTCGAGTCGGCGAAGTCGGCGGCCTACTACGCAGGATGGGCCGTGACCGAAGGCGATCCCGAGGTCGCCATCGTGGCCCCGATGGCCAAGTCGTACTGCTCCGAGGCGTACTTCCACTGCGCCGCCGAGAACATCCAGATTCACGGCGGCATCGGTTTCACCTGGGAGCATGATGCCCACCTGTACTTCAAGCGGGCCAAGACCGACGAGCTGCTGTTTGGATCTCCGGCGCAGCATCGCGCAATCCTCGCCGACCGGCTGGGTCTCTAAGCGAGTGCCGCGGTGGCGGGCGAAGGGCCTGCAGCGTGCAGCCTGCAGCGCCGTCGAAGGCAACGGCGAGGCTGCACGCTGTCTGCTGCCGGCTCCTAACCGGCAGGGGTCATGGCCATCAGGGTCGTGGCGATCTCCGAAATGGTTTCCGGGGGCAGTTCCCCTGAGGTGCGGCCGACGACCGTGCCGTCGGGGCCCACGAACACCCAGAAGGGGAAGGCATCGAGCCCGAAGGCGGTGGAGACCGAATACTCGGCGTCGTCGACGATCGTCGGGATGTCCCAATCCTCGCTCTCGAGCCACGCCGACGGCGGGAAGTTGGGTCGCGTCGAGGTGGTCGAGGTGGCGACTCCGATGAGGTCGAGTCCCTCGGGCAGACTCCCCGCATCCACCCAATCGTGGACGACGGGCACCTCGGCCTGGCAATGGGAGCACCAGTGGGCCAGGAAAATGAGGATCTTGGGACGGCCGTCGCGAGAGATCCTCACCTCGTTGCCGGCGAAGTCGGCACCGACGACGTCGGGGATGGGAAGGCCCAGTGCGAGGTCGGCGCCCCCACCGGCAAGGGGGAGGGCGTCCCCGGTCACGGTCGGACTCCCGTATTCCCCTTCGGTGCTGCCGGCGCTCATGGTGAGCAGCACGGTGGTGATCAGGGCGATGCCGCCCACGCCGATGAGCACCGGGATCAGCGGGAACTTCTGGGGGGCCTTCGTGGTCATGGCGTTGCTTCCTTCGATTCGAGGGGTCGATCGACGCCGTCACCGCCGGCCAATGCCGCCGCCGGTCCCCGGTCGAGCAGCAGCACGGTCACGATGACGGAGAAACACACGAAGGCCATGAAGGCGATGGAAACGAGATCGAACTTCCAGACCCACACCACGCTGCACGGGATCAGGGTGTTGCACTCGCCCACCTGCAGATCGGGGAATCGCTCGACGCCGTAGTGGTAGAGCGAGATCAACCCGCCCGGAATCGCCAGGGGAAGCACGTAGCGGTGCACCCCGCGGTCCCGGCGCAGCATGGCGACGCCGAGGATGACGACCAGCGGGTACATCGCGATCCGCTGGTACCAGCAGTACTCACACGGTGGGTATCCGGCGACCTCGGAGTAGTAGAGGCTGCCGGCCATGGCGATCACCGCCATCGCCCAGGCGAGGCGGACACCCTCGCCCTCCACCGACAGCCGGATCGAGTCGTACACCCTCCGCGCCCGGGTAGAGACGAGGGCGACCAGGCGCACCACCCACACTGCGGTCACCAATGCCAGCAGCACCAGCGCCCCAACCGCGAGGAACGTGGAAACGGTGTCGACCGACATGCGCGGACGCAGGGTACCGCGGTGACGGCGGGATACGGTTGCAGGCTGCTCGTGCACCGCGGCCATCGTGGGGACGCCCGGGGGGTGTCTCGGGTACCCCGCCCGACGGGCGCCACCCCCGCGGGTACGATCTGGGCATGGGTGTCCTCGTCGGCGGAGCGATCCTTGCCGCGTTGCTCATTGTGATGGTCGCCGTCTTTGCCTGGCAGGGCGGCCGCTCCCGGCGAGACGATGCCGCCGTCTACGTGATCGACGATGCGGCGGCCTTCGTCCACGGACGTCTTGCCCCGCCCACGGCGGCCCGGGTGTCGCGCCCCTTGGTGTACCGGGTCCTCGAGTGGCAGATCGAGTACCAGCAAGTGGTGGCGCCCCGCGCCGGCGAGCACCCCGTCATTGGAAGCGGCGATGCCATCGAACACGTGCTCTCCCGAGCGGCAGAACGCGGAGACGTCATCGACCCGATCGACGTCGCCGAAATCATCGCCGCCGATGTCGAGTATCTGATGGAGATTCACGCCGTCGGGGCGCCCGCCGAGGAAGGTGCAGGATGATCGTCCGGTGTGGCCGGTGCAGCACGGGGTTCGACGCGCCCGGGCCGGGCCGGCATGCCTGTCCGGCATGCGGCGCCGTCAACGAGGTGAAAGCTGCGGCGCCTCCGCTCGTTCCGCCGTCACCGCCGCCGGCGCCAGAGGCTCCGTCGCCGAGGGTTTCCTGCCCCCGTTGTGGTTTCTCGTTCATCGTGGGGACGGTGGCGGTCGCTCCCTGCCCGAACTGCGGGAACCCGGTTACGGTTGTGGAGAAGAACGAGGGGGAGGCGTGAAGAGAAGCGACTGGGAGCAGGCATATCAATCCTCCCCCAGACGGCGGGATCGCTGGGTCACGCTCTCGTTCGAGGATCTCCCCGTCCTCGGCCTGCCCGAAGACGGCGCCGAACCACCCGAGCGCATCGGGTACCCGGGTGGCTTCCCCTACACCCGCGGTATCCACGCCACCGGATACCGCGGCAAGCAGTGGACCATCCGCCAGTTCGCCGGGTTCGCCGGTGTGGAACAGACCAATGCGCGGTTCCGACATCTGCTCGCAGAAGGCCAGCACGGGCTGTCGGTCGCATTCGACATGCCGACCCTCATGGGACTCGACTCGGACAGCCCGCTCTCCCTCGGCGAGGTCGGCCACTGCGGGGTGGCGATCGACACCGCCGACGACATGGCAGCGCTCTTCGCCTCCATCCCTCTCGGCGAAGTTTCGGTGTCGATGACGATCAACGGGCCGGCCCAGGTTCTCTTCGCCTTGCTCCTCGTGGCCGCCGAGGAGCAAGGCGTGTCGTGGGCGGACCTGCGGGGAACGCTCCAGAACGACATCCTCAAGGAGTACATCGCCCAGAAGGAGTGGATCTACCCGCCGCTCCCGCATCTTCGCCTGATCACCGACATGATGGCTTTCTGTGCCGAGAAGGTGCCGCAATGGAACACCATCTCCGTGAGCGGGTACCACATCCGCGAGGCCGGGGCGAACGCTCACGAGGAACTCGCTTTCACCCTCGCCGACGGTTTCGCCTACGTCGAGGCGGCAGTGCGGGTCGGGATGCCCGTCGATCAGTTCGCTCCTCGCCTTTCGTTCTTCTTCGACTCACACACCGACTTCTTCGAGGAGATCGCCAAGTTCCGCGCCTCGCGCCGGATCTGGGCACGCTGGATGCGGGACCGGTACGGGGCAAAGGACGAGCGCTCCTGGAAGCTTCGCTTCCATACCCAGACTGCAGGCGTGTCCCTGACTGCACAGCAACCCGACAACAACGTGGTGCGCACGGCTATCGAAGCGCTCGCCGCCGTCCTCGGGGGGACCCAGTCGCTGCACACCAATGCGCTCGATGAGGTGTACGCCCTCCCGACGGAACGCGCCGCCCAGATCGCGCTGCGCACCCAGCAGGTGCTCGTCGAGGAGACGGGGGTGGGTGACGTCATCGATCCACTCGGCGGATCGTGGTTCGTGGAAGCGATGACCGATTCCATGGAAGAGCGTGTGGAGCGGTTGCTCGCCGAGATCGATCGGATGGGATCCGGCTCGATGCTCGACGGGGTGTTACGCGGCATCGAAGACGGCTGGTTCCAGAGCGCCATTGCCGACTCCGCCTATGCCTTCGAGAAGGCGCTCGGCTCCGGTGAGCGGGCGATCGTCGGCGTGACCAAGTACATCGGCGGCGACGAGGATGAACTCGACATCCTCCGGATCGGCTCAGAGGTCGAGGTGACGCAGCGGCAACGGATCGCCTCGGTGCGGGCGCAGCGCGAACCTGCCGCGGTGGCGGCGGCTCTGGCCACCCTGACCGCGGCCGCCGCCACCACCACGAACCTGATGCCGCTACTCGTCGCCGCCGCCCGGGTGCGGGCGACGGAGGGTGAGATGACTGCGGCGTTGAAGGCGGTCTTCGGGGGGTATCGGGAGCCACCCCGTGTCTGACCGGCGTCGAGGAGCGGAGCGGGGCTGTGACCCCGGGGGGTGGGCACGTTTGCTGCGTTCGCGGACCGCCCAGGTCCTCGTCCTGGGGATGCTCGTCCTGTCTCCGATGAAGCTGGAGATCCCGTCGATCGATCCGCCGCCTGCTGCGGTCCTTCCGATCGGCGACCGGATGCCGGGCCTCGACCCCCTCGGTCGCCGACTGGCGGCCTCGCTACGATGGTTACCCGAGTCATGATGTTGGTGAGGTCTGGCACCGCCGTTGCCTTGATCGTCATGCTCGGGCTCTTCGCGGCGTGCGGAGACGACGGCGGAAGCGGCACCACCTCCGATGCTCCGGTCGTCTTCGGAGAGGGAGAGATCCCGTCGGCGTTTCCGGACGACTTTCCGATCCCGCCGAATGCCGTGATCGGCACGACGATGATCGACCGGGTGAACCACCGCAGCGAGATGTCGTTGCAGATCGACGCCGAGTTGGTGGCGGCGGTGCAGTTCTTCAACGTTGGGCTCGTCAACCAGGGATTCGTGGTCGAGAGCTCGGAGGGGTCCGCAATCACGTGGACGATCATCTTCAGCCGCGGCGAGGTGACCGGGAGTGTCGTCCTCCAGACCCAGGGCGACGTCTCCCAGGCCGTCGCCGGCGTCAACGGGACCTGATGTCCCGGCTACGACGGTTCGAGCAACACCGGTACGTCGGATTGCGCGACTCGATGACGGTGTTCGACACCGACGATGTCGCTCAGGCTGCAGCGCTGTCCGCCCTGTTCGCCGAGCACGAACCGGTGCAACGACTGGCGGTGAGCACGTTCGGGCCCGACACCCTTGCCGAGGCCCGCAACAGGGGATTCCGGCCGGTCGCCTAGTCCGGGATCCGGCGACCACCGAAGTGGCCGGCGACGAGTGCACCGACGCTGCGCTCTCGGTAGTGGAAGAAATGGTCGGAACCCTCGAGTACGGCCACCTCGGCGCCGAATGCTGCGGCGAATTCCTGCATTTCCTCGACCGAGGCGAACTGATCGCGATCACCGAGGACGATGAGGCGCGGCGTCACCATGAGGCCGGCCACGGCCGGGGGTGCCGCTCCGCGGTAGGCACGGATCCCAGGGGCGATCCCAGCCCAGGGAAGTGGCGATCGCGTTTCCGCCTGCCAGCGGAGCGATGTGGAGGCGCCGAACGACCAACCCGCGACTCCGATGGGGAGCGCCGGGTGCGCCGCGGCGGCGAACTCGACGGCGGCGGCCACGTCGAGCACCTCGCCGGATCCTCCACCCCAGGTCCCCTGAGAGGTGCCCACTCCCCGGAAGTTGAAACGGAGTGTCCACAGCCCCGCCTCTGCGAGCGTTGCCGCCACCAGCTGCATCAGCGGCGCATTCATCGTGCCGCCGTCGAGGGGATGGGGGTGGCAGAACACGACGCATCCGACCGCATCGCCGTCGGGCGGCGACCAGGCGCCCTCCAGGACCAGGCCGTCGGGGGTCGTGATCACGATGCGATCCGGAGGAACCACACCAGCGACGCCCCCAGGATCACCAGGGCGGTGAGGAGTGCGGCGACGATCAGGTAGCGGGTCTGCACCGGGCGGTGAGGGTACCTATTCGGAATCGGCAGGAGCGCGGCCCCGGAGTCCGTTCCCGTGGTTGGGGGGCGCATTCCGCCTCCTGGTTCCGCATCCGAGGAGCCTCTAGGCTCTGGCGGCACCGACTGGAGGCTCCGTGTACGACGTCGCGATCATCGGTGGTGGCCCCGGCGGTTACGCCTCCGCCCTGTACGCACACAACTTCGGCCTCTCCGTCGCCCTCGTCGAGAAGGCGGAGGTGGGGGGTACCTGCCTCCACCGTGGGTGCATCCCGGCCAAGGCGTGGATCCACACGGCCGAGGTCTTCGCCGAGGTTGCCTCCGCCGGGGAGTTCGGCGTCGTGACCTCGGCCCCTCAACTCGATTGGGGACGCGCCCTGGCGCGCAAGAACGCCGTCGTGTCCCAGCTCTACCGGGGCCTTCAGGGACTGCTCAAGCAGCGCAAGGTCGAGATCGTCGCCGGGACCGGGAGGCTCGGCGGTCCCGGCATGGTGGACGTGGTCGATGCCGCCGGCGCGTCGCGACGCATCGAGGCCCGCAAGGTCATCGTGGCCACCGGCTCGGTACCCCGCATCATCCCCGGCTACGAGCCCGACGGGACCCGTATCGTCACCTCGGACCACGCCCTGAACTGGCCGGCGCGGCCGCAGCGGGTGGCCGTGATCGGCGCCGGTGCCATTGGTGCCGAGTTCGCCTGCCTCCTCGCCGAGCTCGGGAGTGCGGTCTATCTGTTCGAGGTGTTCGACCAGGTGCTTCCCGGGGCCGAGCCCGAGGCTTCGAAGCTGCTCACGGGCATTCTCACCAAGAAGGGCATCCAAGTGAGGACCGGCGTCACCGTCGACCCCCCGATCCAGACCGGTTCCGGCGTGATCGTGCCATTCGCCGGGGAGACCGTCGAGGTCGACGTCGTGCTCGTCGCCGTCGGCCGGGCTCCGCTCACCGCCGGAGTCGGTCTCGAAGAGGCCGGGGTACGGCTCGATCGGGGATACGTGGTCGCCGACCTGCGCACGATGCTCACCGATGCGCCCGGGGTGTACGCGGTCGGCGACATCGTGGCCGGTACCCCCCAGCTCGCCCACGCCGGCTTTGCGGAGGGCATCGCCGCGATCACCCATATCGCCACGGGGAACCCGGCCCCGGTCGACTACCGGGCGATCCCGCTCGTCGTCTACACGATCCCCGAGGTGGCCTCAGTCGGGCTCACCGAGCAGCAGGCAAAGGCCGCCGGTCACGACGTGGTCGCTCACGACCACGGCCTCGGGGGAGTCGGGCGGGCCATCATCAAGGGGCAGGCCCAGGGGCTGGTGAAGATCGTGAGCGAGCGCGGCGGTCCCATCCTCGGGGCCACCGTCGTCGGTCCGCAGGCGGGCGAGCTCATCCACGAGTTGATGTACGCGGTTGCCTGGGAGGCGTTGCCCTCCGAGGCTGCCGCCTTCATCCATGCCCATCCCACGCTCGCCGAAGCGGTCGGCGAGACGCTCCTGGCCGCATCCGGCCGGAGCCTGCATTGAGGAGGCACGGGGTTTGATCGAGGCGAAGGGGCACGCCGCCGAACTCAGCTCGGCCCGCCTGCTCGTCATGTACGAGCTGATGGTCACGGGACGCCTGCTGGAGACGCGGCTGCACACCATGTACCGCGGTGGCCGGCTTCCCGGGGCGGTGTACCCCGGGGTCGGCCAGGAGGCCGCCCAGGTGGGCTTCATTTCTGCGCTCGAGCCCGGTGATGTCTTCGGGCCGACCCACCGCGATCTCCTCGCTCAGCTGACGAAGGGGGTCACCCTCGAGGAGGCCATGCTCAACTTCTACGCAAAGGCCGCCGGCCCGAGCAAGGGGCGCGATGGCAACAGCCACTTCGGTGTGCTCGACAAGGGCACCTTCATGGTGATCTCGCCCCTTCCCGACGCCTACCCGGTTGCGATGGGTGCAGCCCTCGCCTTCAAGCAGCGGAAGGAGCGGCGGGTGGCGCTCGCCGACTGCGGCGAGGGTTCGACCGCCACCGGCACCTGGCATGAGGCGGTGAACATGGCTGCGGTCATGCGGCTTCCGATCGTGTTCACGATCCAGAACAACCAGTACGCCTACTCGACGCCGAACGACCGGGAGTTCAACCTCGCCTACTCCGGTCACCGCGCCGATGGGTACGGGATCCCGGGCGTCGTCGTCGACGGGAACGACGTGCTCGAGTGCTACTCCACCGCCCGTGAGGCGGTCGAACGAGCCCGCAACGGCGAGGGCCCGACCCTCATCGAGGCCGTCACCTTCCGCCATTTCGGCCATGCCGGCCACGACCCGGCCGACTACGTCAAGCCCGACGAGCGGGAGGCGTGGATGGCCAAGGACCCGATCCCGCGGTTCGAGGAGTTCCTGGGCACCCGAGGCCTGCTCGACGAGGCGGGCCGGCAGGCGC
>Ga0209002_10002950_pt1 | contig 13557 bp, 10 predicted proteins | sample Rifsed16ft2_FD_184010 | JGI IMG/M metagenome (GOLD analysis project Ga0209002, IMG submission 184010) | Soil microbial communities from Rifle, Colorado, USA - sediment 16ft 2 (version 2) | ecosystem: Environmental > Terrestrial > Deep subsurface > Rock core/Sediment | place: Rifle, Colorado...
GCGCGGCGGGGTGGACTTTGGTGGCGCCGCCGATAATTCCCACCGCCATCGGCATTTCGAGCGTGCCGACGAGATTCCCATCCGCGCCTATGTTCCAGGTTGAAAGTGAAGTGTATCTGCCGGAACGCGCCGCGTAGGCATGCGCGCCGGCTTCGATGGCGCGCCAATCGTTGCCGGTGGCGATAACGACTGCATCCACGCCGTTCATGATGCCCTTGTTGTGCGTCGCAGCGCGGTAGGGGTCCGCGGCGGCGAAGGCGTAGGCGGCGATAATGCCATCCCGAACCGATTCGCCGGAAAAATCGTCAAATGCCAATTCTTTCAAGGGGATCGTACAACGCGCGCGCGCAATACGGCGGTCTGCCAGGTTTGAGAGAATACGAAGATGAACTTTGCCGCCAGTAATGGCTTCTACGCGGGGCGCAAGTTTTTCGCAGGCCGTATTGACTGCGTTCGCGCCCATCGCGTCGCGCACGTCATAGATGAGATGAACGACGAGAAAACCTCCGATGGGGGACGCGTCCGCGTCGATGATGCGGACTTCCAGGTCGCGTGCGCCGCCGCCGAATTTTTTCAGGACGGGGTCAATCGTATCGGCTTCAGAAAGCAATTCCGCTTTGTGTTCGTAGAGTTTGAGTTTGGCTTCATGCAGATTGGCAACGTTGATGACCTGCATCTGTCCGATCATGAGCGGATCGGTCGTCGTGGCCGTGAATCCACCGCCCGCGCGGGCAAGTTTTGCCATGAAGGAGGCACCTGCAACCACGGAAGGTTCCTCGATTGCCATCGGCACGAGCACATCCCTGCCGTTGACCTCAAAATTCAGCGCAATGCCCAGCGGCAGACTGTGCAGTCCGATCACGTTCTCGATCATGTGGTCGGCGGCTTCAGGAGAGAGTCCGCCTGTGGTCCACGCGGACAGGTCTTCGGCAGTCAGAGGCGGCCCCGACGGGGACGATAAAGCGTCCGCAAGCTGTGTGCGGCGTTCGTCCAGCGTCATGTTGTAGAATCCGGAAATGCGGGAGTGTGTCATCAGTTACCTTTCAAAAGTATTTTATTCCTGTCTCCTGCCAAAATCTATCACATTTTATGAGATAATTTGCGAGAGGTCTACTTCGTATGCTACTGACTCGGGAACAACTACAAGAACGACTCATTGCATTGCATGCAGCCAGCCTGGAGTTGGTGAAGGATGTTTCTCTCGATCATTTGCTGGAGCGGATTGCCTCGGTTGCCTGCGAACAGGCGGAGGCGCGTTATGCGGCATTGGGGGTGCTGGGCGATGATGGCAAATTAATAAAGTTTATTTCCGTCGGCATGACGGAAACAGAGGTCAAGCGCATTGCCCATCCACCGGTGGGACGCGGCTTGATCAGGGAATTAATGAACACTGAGGTCCCTTTGCGCGTGTCCGTGATTCAGGAACATCCAGGCTCTGTGGGGTTCCCGCCTCATCACCCGCGCATGGTTTCGTTTCTGGGTGTGCCTATCCGTGCAGGGGAATTGCAGCTGGGCCAGATCTATTTGACAGAAAAAAAGGGTGCGCCTGAGTTTACTTCGGATGATGAAAAAATCATCCAGATGCTGGCGGCATATGCAGCAGCCGCGATCCAAAATGCCCGCATCATGGAGCAGATGCGGGAACGCGACCTCGCACTCACGCGCCGCAATGTGGATATGGCGTTGCTCAACGATATCGCCTCCACCCTGACCTCAAGCCTGGAACTGGACGAAATTCTGAACAAAACCCTCGGGCTTGTGATGAACTACATGAAGGTTGAATCTGGTGAAATCTTCCTTTTGGATGAGGATAAGACCACTTTGCGAATGGTACTGCATCGCGGAGAAGCTGCAGAGGCCTTTTGGAAACGCAATCTGTTCAAAGTGGGAGAGGGATTCATAGGTCTGGCGGCAAAGAATCGCGAGGCGATGGTCAGTTACAACCTTGAAAGCGATACCCGCTTCATGCGCGAGACCGTGGTAAAAGCAGGATTCCAACAGATCGCCTGTATTCCGCTCATGTCTGGCGAGAATTTGATGGGCGTGTTATCTGTTGCCACGCGGCATCAGGAGCCATTGGAGGAAAGAAGCGTGCAATTGCTCACCGCGGTGGGGAACTGGGCAGGCTTGGCCATTGAAAATGCCCGCCTGCATGCCAATGTACGCCGGTTTGCTGTGCTCGCAGAACGTGAACGCATCGGCATGGACCTGCATGATGGCATTATCCAGTCCATTTATGGTGTGGGATTAACTCTGGAGAATGCCTTTCTCTCCATAAATGAAGATCCAGGCAACGCGAAGGAGCGCGTCCAACGGGCAATTGATGACTTGAATCATGTGATCCGCGATCTTCGTTCCTATATTCTGGACTTGAAGCCGCGTCAATTGGGCAATGATGGCTTGATGAACGGTTTGAGACGGCTGGTTTCCGAATTTCGCGCCAATACGTTTGCAGAGGTATACCTATCCGGCCCCGAAAAGGAATTGATTCACCTGCCACAGGGACATGCTCTGGCATTATTCCATATCTGCCAGGAGGCATTGGCAAACGCGGCAAAGCATGCGAAGGCGAAAAATCTCCAGATCACACTTTGGACAACAGATGAGCGCGTCCTGATGGAAATCCATGATGACGGCAGAGGTTTTGAAATGGGGAAAATGAATTCAGCCATTGGACATGGACTTGCCAACATGCAAACGCGTGCACATGCTGTAAGTGGTGACGTGGATATATCGTCTGTCCTCGGCGAGGGTACGACAGTTCTTGCATGGGTTCCGCGCAACGCGCGTGAATAAATACTGATTTATGGAATTATTCGATATTGAATCACAGAATCCTGTGACTCAATCATAACGGTTTGAAAGTATTTCACGCGCGGTTCTTTAACAGCACCTGTCCATATATATGACTAAGCTGGCAATGTCATTCATTTAACGCCATATTTGGGGGGTGGTATGGCGCGCCGGGTTGTACTTGGCTGAAACGTGTGTTCTACTTAAAATCCAGCTGTCGAATAATCACGCGCGGATTCTTTAACGTTGAGTGACCTTAAAATAACTGAAGTTTTAAAACTAGCGTAGGCTTTACGTGTTGTAATTTTCCGTATATATCTGCTAGAATGTGTCAACGCTGAGATATGAATGTTGTGAAAGATCGGCATCTCAAGTCCCTGTAGGTTTCAAACCAAATTCATAGCAGTTATAGGTAATAGCCGCTGACAAGGCGGGTTAGTTCGACATGGCGGAGCCATGTATCATCCTCACGACGGAGCGATTATGAACGCAGAGCAGGCATGGCAATCAGTACTTGGGCAGCTCCAGATGGAAATGCCGCGCGCCTCATTCGATACATGGGTGCGAAACACCAGACCGGTTTCTTATCAGAATGGAACACTGACCATTGGTGTGCATAACGCTTATGCACGGGATTGGCTTGAAAGCCGTCTCGCCAGTACTGTAAGCCGCCTGCTTGTCGGGATCATGAATGCCAGTGTTGCGGTGAATTTCATCGTGAATGGCAGCGCGATGGAACCGGCTGTGGAGGAAACGCCTCTGGCCCAGCCCGAGCCTGTTGTGACTTACGAACAGCCTTCGCGCAATCCCAGCCTGAATCCACGCTACCTCTTCGAGACTTATGTAGTTGGCTCGGGCAATCGCCTGGCGCATGCAGCCTGTCTCGCTGTTGCGGAGAAACCTGCGCGCGCATACAATCCGGTTTTCCTGTACGGGGGAGTGGGCCTGGGTAAGACTCATCTTCTCCATGCCATTGGGAATGCCTGCCACGAGCGCGGCCTGAACGTGTTGTACGTTTCGTCAGAGGAATTTACCAATGACATGATCAATGCCATTCGCACGCATACCAACCAGGCTTTTCGCGAAAAATATCGCTCTGCAGATGTGTTGCTCGTGGATGATATTCAGTTCATCGCGGGAAAAGAATCGACACAGGAGGAATTCTTCCACACCTTCAATACCCTGCACGGGCAGGATAAGCAGATCGTTGTCTCCTCTGACCGCCCGCCAAAATCCCTGGTCACACTGGACGAACGACTGCGCTCCCGCTTCGAGTGGGGCCTGACGGCTGATATCCAGCCACCTGATTCTGAAACCCGTCTTGCGATTTTGCGCTCTAAAGCCGAGAGAACCGGGCGGAATGTACCTAATGAAATTCTGGAAATCATTGCCGAGCGTGTTCAATCCAATATTCGAGAATTGGAAGGTGCACTTAACCGAATTATTGCTTTTGCAGATTTGAGTGGTACTTCGCTGACGTCCAATTTGGTTGAAGTAGCTCTTGCGGATCTGCTTCCCCAGCATGGCGATGTACAACCGGAGGAAGTGGTGAATCAGGTTGCCCTATATTACAAACTATCTGTGGATAAACTTCTAAGTTTTGACCGTTCGCGTGACGTAGCTCGACCTCGTCAGATTGCCATGTATTTATTGCGTGAGGAGGCACACATGTCTTATCCCCAGATTGGGGAAGTAATTGGCGGACGTGATCATACAACGGCTATGTATGCAGTGGATAAGATCAAAAAGGAAATTGGAGATACTGGTTCTAAACTTAATCGGGACGTCATTCAAATCCGTCGGCAACTGCACAATCAAACGGCCGTCATTTAGCGAATTGCCCCGAGGAAAGCTCGGGGCTTTTTATTGGTTGAAGGAAGAGGCGGGAATCACTTCCTCTGCCGGTACCAACTTCAGGCTTCGCGCGAGGCGCAAGCCCGTTTTTATATGTTATAATCCTGCCGTGGCGCGAAAGCGCCACATATCCTGCCCGGGGATAGGCAACATATATCCCGATCTCACACGCTCGCGGACCTTCCAGTGCGTGCCACGGATCGAATGAACGTGGTCTCTGGCGGGGATGATGCGAGCGGAGGCCAAACGCAAGGAGGTTTTTCCCTATGGCCGTAATTTCCATGAAGGCTCTGCTTGAAAGCGGCGTCCACTTCGGGCATCGCACCAACAAGTGGGACCCTCGCATGAAGCCGTACATCTTCACGGAGCGTAACGGTATTCATATCATCGACCTGCAACAGACTTCCAAACTGTTGAACCAGGCGTATAACGTGATCCGTGATGCTGTGTCGAAGGGCGGCATGGTTCTGTTCGTCGGCACCAAACGCCAGGCTCAGGAAACTATCGCAGACGAGGCGACCCGTTGTGGCATGCCTTACGTTACAGAGCGCTGGATGGGTGGGATGCTCACCAACTGGTCCACCATGTACGCCCGTATTCAGGAACTTGAACGCCTTGAGAAGATGCGCGATAACAACGAGCTCGAGCGGCTGACCAAAAAGGAAGGCCTGCTGATCGGTCGCGAGATCACTCGCTTGCAGACGCGTCTCTCTGGTACACGCAGCATGAAACGCCGCCCCGATCTGATCTTCATTGTAGACGTTGGCCGCGAGGAAGCTGCAGTGAACGAGGCCAACCTGCTCAACATCCCGATCGTCGCGCTGGTGGATACCAATTGCAACCCGCAAAATGTGGACTATGTGGTCCCTTCCAATGATGATGCCATTCGCGCCATTAAGCTGCTGGTTGCCAAAGTGGCGGATGCGGTTTTGGAAGGCAAGGCAATGCGCAAGGATGAGGAAGGAAGTGAGGAGAAACTTGCTGCTGAGGCTATGGCTCAATCTGAAAGGCCTGCTCGCAGAACCCCGCGCGTTGTAGAGACCGATGAGGAACTGGAGGATGACGTTTTACTTGGTAAAGCCACTCTGGCCAAGCTGAACGCTACACGCGAGGATGAGCCGGTCCCGGCTGTGGAAGAAACCAAGCCTGAAGTCAAAAGCGCTGAGTGATTTGAGAGTAAGATGAGGAATGAGCAGATGGAAATCACGACCGAAATGATCAAAGAACTGCGCGCTGCAACCAAGGCTGGCGTCCTGGATTGCCGCAAGGCGCTCACTGAAGCAGATGGCGATTTTCAGAAGGCTGTGGACTGGCTGCGCGAAAAAGGAATGGCAACTGCTGCCAAACGTGCTGACCGCGAAGCGTCGCAGGGTGTTGTGGAACTGTACTCTCACGGAGGTGGACGCGTGGGTGTGATGGTCGAAGTCAACTGTGAGACCGATTTTGTGGCTCGCTCTGAAAAATTCCGTGAACTGGCTCATGAGCTCGCTCTGCAGATCGCCGCTTCCGCCCCGCGCTATCTTAAGGAAGAACATATTCCTGCCGAAGTCCTGGAACACGAAGCGGAGATTGCCCGCGCCCGCGCAAACGAGGAAGGAAAGCCTGAGAACGTGACTGCAAAGATCGTGCAGGGACGCCTTGAAAAGTTCAAGGATGAAGTTGTCCTCAATCGTCAGGCATATATCCGCGAAGAGTCCATCACGGTGGAGAAGCTGATCCTTCAAACGGTGGCAGCTATCGGTGAGAATGTGATCGTGCGCCGCTTCCAGCGCTGGGAGTTGGGCGAGAGTCTGGACAATTAACTGAGACATGGAGACCAACCTTCGGGTTGGTCTTTTTATGACCCCACCTGTCCTCATGGACACCCTCCCCATTTTCCTGGGAAAATGGGGAGGGCAGGGAGGGGCAAAGGAGTCATATGAGTGACATCAAATATAAACGTATTCTACTCAAACTAAGTGGTGAGGCGCTGGCGGCCAGGTCCGGTTTTGGCATCGATGTGGATGAGGCCGAGTCGATCGCCAGCCGGATCAAGGAAGTGCATGAGATGGGCGTGGAGGTGGCTGTTGTGATCGGTGCAGGCAACCTCTGGCGCGGAAAACAGGGGTTGGAGCGCGGCATGGATCGCGCCACTGCTGATTATATGGGCATGCTCGGTACAGTGATGAATGCCATGGCATTGATGGATGCGCTGGAACGTGCCAATGTTTTCACGCGTGTTCTCTCCGCCGTGGAGATGCGTGCCGTTGCTGAGCCTTACATCCGCCGCCGCGCAATCCGCCACCTGGAAAAGGGACGAGTGATCGTCTTTGGCGCAGGGACGGGCAATCCCTATTTCTCGACAGATACCGCGGCCGCCTTGCGGGCCATGGAAATTGGCGCTGAGATTGTCATCAAGGCTACCAAGGTGGATGGGATCTATGACTCCGACCCGAAAAAGAATCCGAATGCCAAGAAATTCGAAGAAATGACCCATATTGATTTCCTCAGCCGTCGGCTTACCGTGATGGATAGCACAGCGGTGACGCTGTGTATGGAGAATAACCTGCCCATCCTCGTGCTCAATCTATGGGACCCCCACGCGCTCGTAGCTGCGTTAAGAGGTGAAGCGGTCGGAACCCTGGTTCACGATTAGGTTGATTTTGGTCGATGAATAGGAGAGAGTTTCCTCTCCTATTTTTTATTCCTGAGAGTCTCTCGCTTTTCTTCAGAATCTCTCACAATTTGCATTCATATAGCGAATTTTGTAATTTTGGTGTATCCTTATAACAGACTTCGGGAGTCGTTTTTCGGAGTCTGAAACGATCAGAATTCGAGGAAAGACTTCCGAACTCTTTGCTAATTTCAGGAGGCTGTGGTGATAAAAGATATCCTTAACAGCGCCGAAACTCGGATGCGCGGCGCCATTCAAGTCCTTCATGACGACCTTGCCACCATCCGCACCGGACGCGCGAGCCCGGGCCTGGTTGAAAGGATGCAGGTTGAGTATTACGGCACACCCACATCCCTAATGCAGCTGGCTTCGATCAGTGTCCCCGAACCGCGTACGTTGACGATCAAGCCGTTCGATCCATCCACGCTCAAAGTGATCGAAAAAACGATTCAAGCCTCAGATCTGGGGTTGAATCCCAATAACGATGGCAAGGTCATCCACCTCAACCTGCCTCCGTTAACTGAAGACCGCCGCCGCGATCTGGTCAAACATGTGCATCACCGCCTCGAGGAGTCCCGAATTGCCATCCGCAATATCCGCCGCGATATCCACAACGACCTGCGCGACTTTGAAAAGGAAAAATTGATTTCTGAAGACGAGCTGAAACGCGGCGAGGAGGACCTGCAAAAACTGACCGACCGCTTTATTGAAGAAATTGCTGAACAGGGCAAGAAGAAAGAAGCGGAGATCATGGAAGTCTAGTAACGATCTAAATCATTACTACGTTAGTGCTGATGACAAAGCCCCCTCTGAAGATCCCCGCTGATAGACTTCCCCGTCACGTTGCCATGATCATGGACGGCAATGGACGCTGGGCGCTTTCCCGCGGTCTGCCGCGCCTGGCTGGTCACAAGGCAGGGACGGAGAATCTCCGTCGTGTGATCCGCGCCACCGTTGAGTTCGGTGTGAAGTATCTTACGATCTATGCCTTTTCCACGGAGAATTGGGGGCGGCCGCCTGAGGAAGTTAAAGGTCTTATGTATATCCTTGAAGACGTGATCGATAAGGAACTGGCTGAACTGAGCAAGGAAGGTGTGCAGCTGCGTCACATTGGGCGGCTGGAGCGGCTCGCTCCCTCGCTTCAGGAAAAGGTGCTGGAAGCGATCGAATTGACCAAGAACAATGATCGCCTGATCCTGAATGTCGCCTTCAACTACGGCGGGCGTGATGAGATTGTCAATGCCATACAAAATATCATGAAAGATGGGATCCCGCCTGAAGAAGTGACGGATGCGCTGGTGAGTCGCTATCTTTATACAGCAGGCGTTCCTGACCCCGATCTCATTATCCGCACATCGGGAGAATTGCGTGTGAGCAACTTCCTCATCTGGCAGGCCGCGTATTCTGAATGGTACGTCACGCCAACCTATTGGCCTGATTTCGATAAGGAGGAATATCGGCGCGCCCTGGAAACGTTTGCCCGGCGTGATCGTCGTTATGGAAAAGTCTCGTCGAACGAGTATGAGGCCTCTGGTGCTTAGACGGACATTCACAGCGCTTGTGCTTGCGGCGGTCGGTCTGCCGGCGATCATCTACGGCGGCTGGTTTTATTTTCTGCTGATGGCGGTTTTCCTGATCGGCGCTGCGTGGGAATACGTTCGTTTGTTTCGCGCAGTTCAATTTGAGCCCAGCGAAATCGTCACAGTTGGAGGCGTGCTCGTCATTGCAACGGCGCGCTTCTTTCTTGTGGATGCCGCCATCCCTGCCTTCGTACTGCTGGTGCTCCTCGCAATGACCGTCCATCTCTTTGCGTTCGAGCGCGGCCGCGATCAGGCCGCCCTCGATTTTGGGGTGACGGTTGCAGGCATTGTTTATGTCGGGTGGCTCGGGTCGTACTTGATTGATTTGCGGTTCCTGCCTGACGGCGTCTGGTGGTGGCTGCTTGTCCTGCCCATCGTCTGGGCAGGGGATACCGGAGCCTATTCGATCGGTGCCGTGTACGGAAATCACAAGATGACGCCGCGCCTGAGTCCAAAGAAAAGCTGGGAGGGATATTTTGCAGGCCTGTTTACCTCCGTACTCATCGGCGCGTTTTTTGCCTACGCTTTTTCGTCCATAGGGCCGCAGCCCCTGCATGGTTTGATCAATCCCCTGCAAGGCGGACTGCTCGGACTCGTGATTGGTGGGCTTGCCCCGCTTGGCGACCTGGGTGAAAGCATGTTGAAACGCCAGGGCGGGCTCAAGGATTCAAGCAATATCTTTCCGGGTCATGGTGGTTTTCTGGATCGTATCGATTCATGGATCTGGGGCGCGGCGATCGGTTATTTCATGATCCAATTTTTGTTTCTATAAAGGAGGTTTTATGGAATTACACAGGGATCCCACACGAAACCTTGCGCTAGAACTCGCACGCGTGACAGAAGCGGCGGCGCTGGCGTCAGGTCGCTTTATGGGCCGCGGTGACAAAGAAGGGGCGGATCAGGCCGCGGTCAACGCGATGCGGATCGTCCTCCAAACGGTGGATATGAACGGGATCATCATCATCGGCGAAGGGGAAAAGGATAACGCTCCGATGTTGTATAACGGTGAAAATGTGGGGAACGGTTTACCTCCGGACGTTGATGTGGCTGTGGACCCCATTGACGGGACTCGCCCTCTGGCATTTGGTCGCTCGAACTCGCTTGCAACGGTTGCCATCGCCCCGCGCGGCAGCATGTTCGACCCGGGGCCCTTTGTTTATATGAACAAACTGGCAGTTGGGCCTGAGGCGAAGGGCAGGATCAATATCGAAATGTCCATCACCGAGAATCTCACTGAGATTGCCAGAGCCAAGAAAAAAGACGTTGAAGACCTGACGACGATCATCCTGGACCGCGAGCGCCACAAGGGGATGATCGCCGAGATACGCAGGGCCGGCGCGCGCATCCGGCAGATCCCGGATGGTGATGTGGCCGCAGCGCTGATGACAGCCTGGCCGGGCTCGGGCGTGGATGTGCTCATCGGTGTGGGTGGGACACCGGAAGGCGTGATCGCGGCCTGTGCATTGCGCGCCATGGGCGGGGAGATCCAGGGCAAGTTATACGCGCGCGATGAAGATGAATTACGGCGCGGACGTGAAGCGGGCTATGACTTTGACAAGATCCTCACGATGGATGACCTGGTCTCTTCTGAAGACGTCTTCTTCGCCGCGACAGGCATCACCGATGGCGAGCTGCTCAAAGGTGTGCGTTACTTCGGCGACCGCGCCAGCACAGACTCGCTCGTTGTACGCGGCCTGACTGGAACAGTCCGTCAGATCACGGCTACACATCAGATCGATAAATTGCAGCGCCTCAGCGCGATCAAGTATTAGTTGCAGCGTTGCTCTCAGCGCCGCGGACGCGGACGGCGCTGGTTTTTTGAAACGCCGCCGGGGGCTCAAATCCCCAGGCATGTTGTGATGACGGAACGAGCGGAAATCCCAACAGCCATATGAAAGCGGGATGCTCAACGAGATAGCGATGTAAGCAGTCCCCCATTGAGACTAAATCTTCGTTGGGCTTGAACGCTGGGATAACGACATGCTCCATCTGCTCGATGTGTTGACGGGTGATGCCTTTGAGGCTGTGGATACTTCGGTGTTGATGGTCGAAGTAGACTCGGGTGAAGTCCATTGGAAGAGAAACGAACCGCGAAGAGCGCCAAGGACGCAAAGAAAAACGAAAGGACCTAATTATGAAGGTGGATATTGAAGTCATTGCTAAAGACATCGTTGATGCTGCCTATAAGGTCCACAAGGAATTTGGTCCAGGCCTCTTGGAGTCTGCCTATCAACAATGCCACGCATATGAACTTCGTAAACGTGGAAGACATGTATTAACTGAATTGAAACTACCCATAATTTATGATGGTCAACAATTCGATGACGGTTATCGAATTGATGAGCTGGTAGATAATCTAATCATTGTTGAAAATAAGACTGTTGAAAGTGTTTTGCCAATTCATATGGCACAACTCATTACTTATCTAAAGCTCAAAGATTGCAGACTCGGCTTTCTGATAAATTGGAATGTAAAACTGATAAAGAATGGTATCACACGCGTTGCGAATGGCATCGTCGAGTCTTCCTTGCCTGTTAAATTCATTAAGAAACCTTAGCGCTCTCCGCGTGCTTTGCGGTTCAAAAAGATTTTAATCGCTAAGATCACTGCACTTGCGCCGCACGCCAGTGCAGGTGAGGCCGCGAAAATAAACCAAAAGGAATCTTAGCGCTCTTTGTGTGCTTAGCGGTTCAAAGACAATGATTAATTTCATTCCTCGCCCTTCACAAGAACAGATCCTCCGTTATCGCGGCGGGCGGCTTGGCATTGCCGCGGTGCCAGGCGCGGGCAAGACGCAAATCTTATCCGCCCTCGCTGCGCAGATCATCGCCAGCGGCGCGCTCGGCGACGAGCAGGAAGTGCTCATCGTCACGCTCGTCAACTCGGCGGTGGATAACTTCGAAGCGCGCGTCAAGAAGTTCTTCGACAACCCTCTCCAAGCCCTCTATAGATATCGCGTCCGCACATTGCACGGGCTGGCGCACGACATCGTCCGTGAGAAGCCCGCCCGCGTCGGCCTCGAGGAGCGTTTTGCCATCCTCGACGAGCGCGAAGCCGACTTCATCCGCCGTGAGGCCGTCAATGCGTGGTTGAGCGCGCACGCGGAGTCGCTCGATGATTACCTCGACCCAAACATGGATCAATCCAAGCGCGACTGGGTTCGCCGACAACAATTGCCTGACATGATCGCGAGCCTGGCGCTGGCGTTTATCCGTTCCTCGAAAGATAGACGTCTGACTCCCGAAAAGCTGCGGCTCTTGCTGGAGCGTCAGCCTGCTCCCCTTCCCTTAGCCGAACTGGGGCTGGAAGTTTATTCCGATTACCAGCGCGCCCTCAGCTATCGCGCCGCCGTGGACTTCGACGATCTGATCCGACTCGCGCTCGATATTCTCGAATCTGATGAGGAATATCTCGAGCGGCTGCGCTTTCGCTTTCCATTCATCCTTGAAGATGAAGCGCAGGACTCGAGTCAGTTGCAGCAGAGTATCCTTGGCTTGCTTTCTGGTCCCAATGGAAATTGGGTGCGGGTGGGTGACCCAAATCAAGCCATCTTCGAAACCTTTACGACAGCCTCGCCTGAACTATTGCGTCGCTTCATTGCCGAAAACCCAAGCGTGGATATGCCCGAGTCGGGCCGTTCACAACAGTCCATCATCGAGCTTGCGAATCATCTGATCGATTGGGTCATGGCGGAACATCCCGTTGAAGAAGTGCGGACTGCACTCGCGCCGCCTTACATCGAACCCGCGCCTACGGGCGACCCCCAGCCGAATCCCGCGGACGATAAAACTGCCATCCGTTTCATCAGCAAACGGCTGACGCCTGAGGAGGAAGTCACGGCGGTGGTCGACTCGTTGAGCAAGTGGCTGCCTAAGAATGGAGATTCGACGGTCGCGGTATTGGTGCCGCGTAACACGCGCGGCGTGGAAGTGATCAACGCGCTCAAAGCGAAAAACATCGAGTATGTTGAATTTCTGAGCAGCACGTCCAATACGCGCGCCGCAGCGGGAGCATTGAGCAATTTGATCTCATATCTGGCGGACCCACAGTCCGCGAGCAAGTTGTCGAAGGCGTATCAGGTCTGGAGGCGGGATTGGCGCGAGAGTTCGTCATTGCGAGGAGCGACAGCGACGAGGCAATCTCCCACAGACGAGCAGGAGATTGCTTCGACCCCTTCGGGAGAACACCGTCTCGCAATGACGGAAATCGACAAGGAGCTTGCCGCGTCGCGAAGAACGCTCCTCGCAACGACGTATGCGTGGTTGAGGAAAGTGGGGAACGTGGAGGATTATATTGCGCCGCACGACCTCACGCTTCGACACGCCCTATCGGGCAGTCAGCGCGGCGCCTCGCCCTCTCCCAAGGGAAGAGGGGATTCTATAGCGGAAGCTATTGCCGGTGAGGGGGAAGCGGACGCCGAGGCGGTCATCCAGGAACTGACCGATTTCCGAGTCCATGTCAGACGCTGGCTGGAGGCGGTCACACTTCCGATCGACCAGTTGGTTCTGACGCTTGCGCAAGATATCTTCACCGAAGCCGCGGATCTGGCACTGGCGCACAAACTCGCGCTGGTCTTACGCAAAGCCGCGGACGATCACACGGAGTGGCGTCTGCCCGAGCTGACCGCTGAACTGGCGGTGATCGCCAGGAACGAGCGGCGCTTCATCGGCTTCTCCT
>Ga0209002_10002953_pt1 | contig 13553 bp, 9 predicted proteins | sample Rifsed16ft2_FD_184010 | JGI IMG/M metagenome (GOLD analysis project Ga0209002, IMG submission 184010) | Soil microbial communities from Rifle, Colorado, USA - sediment 16ft 2 (version 2) | ecosystem: Environmental > Terrestrial > Deep subsurface > Rock core/Sediment | place: Rifle, Colorado...
CCATCCGGCGGCTGGAGCAGCGCCGCACGCAACTCCAGCAGCAGATCGAAGACGTCCAGCTCGAAGCCAAGCGCAAGGGCATCGCCCCCGGCCGCCTGCGCTAGCCGCTCGCCGCTAGCGCTCGATGGGGGCTTCGATCAGGTTCCCCCACTCGGTCCACGACCCGTCGTAGTTCTTCACCTTCTCGTAGCCGAGCAAGTAGCGCAGCACGAACCAGGTGTGCGAGCTGCGCTCGCCGATGCGGCAGTAGGCGACGGTCGGCTTCTGCGGGTCCACGCCGGCGGACTGGTAGAGCTGGCGCAGCTCATCAGCCGACTTGAAGGTGCCGTCGTCGTTCACCGCCTTCGACCAGGGGATGTTCTTCGCTCCCGGGATGTGGCCGCCGCGCTGCGCGGTCTCGCTCATGCCGGGCGGGGCGATGACCTTGCCGGTGTACTCCTCGGGGGAGCGCACATCCACCAGGTTGGCCCGCGCTGTCCCGATGAGCTCGAAGACTTCCCCCCGCAGGGCGCGGATGGAGCGGTCCGGGTCCTGGGCCTTGTAGGTCGCGGGCTTGGCCGCGGGCTTGTCGGTCGTGAGCGGGCGCTTCTCCGCGATCCATTTCTTGCGCCCGCCGTTCATCAGCCGGGCGTCGCGGTGGCCGTAGTACTTGAACTGCCAGACGGCCCAGGCGGCGAACCAGTTGTGGTTGTCGCCGTAGACGACGACGGTCGAGTCGTTGGCAACGCCGGCCTGGCCGGCCAGGCGCTCGAAGTCGGCCTTGGCGATGAGGTCGCGCCGGACGGAGTCCTGGAGCTGGGTCTGCCAGTTCCAGCCCACCGCGCCGGGGATGTGCCCCTGGTCGTAGGCCGCCGTGTCGACGTCCACTTCGACGACGCGCACCTTGGCGTCGTTCAGGTGGTCGGCCACCCATTGGGTCGTAACCAGAACTTCCGGATGAGCGTAGTCAGCCATAAGAGTTCCCTCCCCATGATTCGACGATGGCTATTGGATGCTGGAAAAAACTCAGGCGACGCGGCGGCCCGTTAGCGGGGGCCGCCGCTACACGAGCACGGACAAAGGGCACAGCAGAGGCGGCAGCAGCACAGGCTGGCCAAGAATCGCCGGCAACGCCCCATAGCAGCAGACCTCAATCTCAATTCTCGCGATTCCGGCCTCCCTGTCAAGCCTGAGGTCTGCCCCCGGCCTGCCCCCCGCCCCCGGATGCGTTCTGCGTCGGAGGACGCGTCGCGACGCATGGGAAGGCCAATCCTGAAACAGCCCGGGACGGGTTTTGCCCGCCTGCGTCGCGTTGTGGTTCTTCTTGTCGGTAGGACAGACATTCTTGTCTGTCATTCCGAGCGGAGCGAGGAACCTGCTTTTCCCTCTTCGCCTGAAAGCAGGTCCCTCGCCCCCAGGGGACGCAAGGGCTCGGGATGACAGCGACAAGACCCGCGGCTTTTCAGGCGAGGAGGATGAGGGCGTCAATGAGGAAGTGCAGCACCATCAGCCAGTAGAGGTCGCGCCGCCAGAGGAAAAACAGCGAGAACACCAGCGAGGCCGCGAAGGCCAAGACCACGTTCGCCCAGCCCAGGTAGCCGTGCCCGGCGGCGAACACGGCCGCCGGCAGCAGCACCGCCAGCGGCAGGTGGCGGCTCCAGCGGTAGGTCCAGACCAGCGCGAAGCCGCGGAAGAAAGTCTCTTCCACCACCGCCGCCGAGAAAGCCAGCAGCACCCACAGCAGCCGCTCCTCCGGCCAGAGCGGCACCATCCAGTGCTGCGCGCCCTCGGTCACCAGGTACTCGGAGCGGTGCACCAGCGCCGCGCCCAGAAAAAACCCCACCAGGGCTATGGCCAGCGCCAGCCGCCGGGCGTCCAGCCGGGGAAAGCCGATGGAAGCCAGCGGCTGCTCGCGGATGCGCAGCGCCACCAGCACCAGCACGAGGAGGGCGGCGTGCTTCAGGACGGTGAAGCCCGCCCAGGAAGCGCGGTAGAGGATGTCGCGCTCTTCGAGGAAGGCCCGCACCGGCGGAATCCAGAGCTGGGCGTACTGCGCCGCCAGCGCCAGCCCGAGCAGCAGCGCCACCGGAGCGAAGCTCGGCTCTTCGTCCGCTTCCGGTTCGAGCGCGGGCGCCGCCCAGCGCTCGAACTCCTCCAGCACGCGCACCCACCAGCCCGGCAGGCGTAGCCAGCGGCGCGGCTCGATGAGCGGCGGCCCGGCGCGGTCGTAGAGTCGCAGTTCCATTCCTAACTCAATCCGTGTTCATCTGTGCTCATCTGTGGTTTCAAACCTATAATGGGGAGTGATGCCGCGCAACCGCAAAGCGATTCTGGCGTTGGCGCTCGTAGCCGCATTTCTCGGCGCGGCCGCCCAGGAGGACGCGGCGTGGCGGCGCGAGCGCGAGCAGATGGTCGAAGAGACCCTCGCGCAGCCGCGCGACGCCCGCCCGCCGGTGCGCGATGCGCGCGTGCTCGCGGCCATGCGCGCCGTGCCGCGGCACGAGTTTGTCCCCGCCGCTCTCCGCCACCTGGCCTACGGCGACTACCCGCTCACCATCGGCCACGGGCAGACCATCTCGCAGCCTTACATCGTGGCCAAGATGACCGAGCTGGCCGCGCTCAAGCCCACCGACCGCGTGCTCGAAGTCGGCACCGGCTCGGGCTACCAGGCGGCGGTGCTCTCGCCGCTCGTCAAAGAGGTCTATTCGATTGAGATTGTCGAGGCGCTCGGGCTGACGGCGCGGGAGCGGTTGAAGCGGCTCGGGTACGCCAACGTCGAAGTGCGCATCGGCGACGGCTACGCCGGCTGGCCGGAGAAAGCCCCCTTCGACGCCATCATCGTCACCGCGGGCGCGACTCACATCCCGCCGCCGCTCGTCGAGCAGTTGAAGCCCGGCGGGCGGATGGTCATCCCGGTCGGCGAGTCGCCCTTCGACCAGGAGTTGAAAGTCCTCCGCCGGGGCAAGACCCCGAAAGACATCAAAGTCGAGAGTGTGATGCCAGTTCGTTTCGTTCCCCTAACTGGAGGACACGAACAACCGAAGTGATGGCGAAGAAAGCCCTGTCGCGGTTGGGGCTGGCGCTGCTGCTGGTCGTCGGCTTCCTCGGAAGTTGCGGCGGCATCCAGTTTGCGCTGCACAAGAAGTTCAACCAGCGGAAGCCGGTGGCCGGCGCGGTGCCGCCGGAGTTTCCCGTCGTCGTCGTGGTTCCGGGCGAAGGAGGCAAGCCGCGCGCGGAAATCGTCTACTACAAGGATTTGCCGGAATTCACCGCGAAGAATCCGCAGTCGAGCTACCGGGTGCCGCCGGGCGAAGCGGAACGGCTGCGCGACGAGCTTTGGAAGGCCAGCGTCGTCGGCGGCGCGAAGGTCGAGACGCCCTGGAAGGCCAGCTTCAAGGTCGAGCCGCTCGCGAACGACCGGCAGGGCTTCGAGGTCGAGTACGACCCCTACGACGACTTGAGCACGAAGAGCTGGTACGAGGCCACCGACAACGAAATCTTCCCGCAATACCACTACCAGTACGCCGAAGTGGGCGGGATGTTCACCGCCGCCGCCGCCATCTTTCTGAACGTTGTCCTGTGGGCCGCCGGGCTGCTGGTCTTTCTCGCCTACAAGCTCTACTCCCGCCGGCGAAAACGAAAAGCCCTGACGTAACCACAGACACACAGAGATTCACACTGACAGGAACCCGGGGTTATCCATATCTCTGTTCATCAGTAGTTACAGCTTCCTGTCGAAGGCCAGAGTCTGCAGCATGTCGTCGAGTTGTTTCTGCGCCGCAGCTCGCGCATCTTCCAGCCGAGCGCGCTCGGCGCGCAAAGCCCCGATGCGGTTCTCCTGCTGCTCGAGCTGGCGGATGTAGCGCAGGCGGAGGTTGGCTTCCTCCGGCGTCTGGCCGAGGCGCTGGAGGTTCTGCCGGACGCGCTCCTGGTCCCGGTAGATGTCGTTGTAGTCCTGCTCCTGGGTGGCGATTTTCTTGTTCAGGTCGTCAATCTCGTTCTTCTTGGCGACGATGCGGCCGAGCGCCTTCTCAATCTCGGCGTCAATCGTCTTCTGCTTCACCCACAGCGTGATCTGCTCCGGGGTGATGTTCGACAGCATGTAGGTCGTCTGCTGCGGGTTCTCTTCGCGCACGGCGAATTCGGTCGTGGTCTTGGGCTTGGCTTCGACCTTGAAGCGGTGGAAGTTGGCGGAGGACTCGGCCGCCGCCGGCGTCTCCACCAGCGTCCAGCCCGCCCGCACCGGGTGCTCGACGACGACGGTGCGCGCCTTCTGGTCGTTGTTGCGGACGGTGTAGGTCTTCTTCTCGACGACCTTGGCGTGCAGGCGCATCACCCCGCGGACGATTTCGACGCGCTCCACGCGCTCGCGGTCAGTCTCGCGGTTAGTGGCGACCTCGACGCCGAGGTCGAGCGCATAGCTCCACAGGCGGCTCTCGCCGGGGTTGATGGTTTCGGTCAAGCCTTCGCCGGCGAAGGCGCTCGAATCAATCACGGTGAAGGAGCCGGCGTCGAGCGTGAGGCTCGAGGCGTTCTTCAGCCACACGGCCAGGCGCGGCTTTCTCTCTCCCCAGTTTTCGTTGAAGAGCGACACCTTCTCGCCTTCGATTTCCGTGTGGATGATGGGGAGCAGCGCCGACTGGTTGCGGCGAATCGTGACCGGCTGGCGCAGCTTGTATTCGAACTGCTCGCCCAGCGCCTGCGCCCGCGCGGCTTCCGGCCGCTGCTCGCGCATGATTTGCCCGAGCCGCCCGCCGATGGCTCCCATAGAGGCGGGCGCTTCCGCCGCCACCTTCGAGGCTGCCATATCCCGTCGCATGCGCAACGCTTCGTCCTTGGACTCGAACTCTTCCGCCGGCTCGGCCGCCGGCAGCGGCGGGGGCGGCGGTGGCTCCTCCATCGTGGCCTCGTGGGTCTGCGGCGTGACCTGGACGCCCGCGGGGAGCGGCACCACCGGCCGCCGCGCATAAATCGGCTGCGAGAGGTTGTAGACGAAGCTGACGGGCGCCCCGGCGACGAGCGACAACTCCACGTCCGTCCAATCCATCGGCGTGGTGTTGTCCACCACCGCCCAGCCTTGCAGGAGCGGCTTCTGCTTTTCATCGAGCACGATGCGGTAGGTGGTCTTCCAGATGGGGGCTTCGGACGTGTAGCTGACGTAAAGCTGGCGCTTGCCCGAGCCGATGGTCTGCACCTGCAGGCGGCGGACGTCGCGCTGGTGGCTGGTGTTCAGCAGGTCGAGGTAGCGGCCGACGTCGCCGGCGAGATTCGAATCGGTCAAGCGCAGCGCCCCGGCGGACTCGAGCTCGACGACGCGCAGCTCGCCGCCCGCGGTGAAGATCGATATCTGCACGTACTGCGTGGTCGCTCCGGGGCCGGTTGAGCGCGCGCGCAACTCGGCACCCATCAGCTTCCCCGTCACCGGCCCGCCCGGCGCGCGGATCTCGACTTCGGTGCCGCGAATGGCGTTCAGGAACTCGACCAACCCGCGGACGGAGTTCAGGTCAATGGGCAGCTCCGCCAGGCGGCGGTCGAGCGGGGCGGCGGAATCGTAAGTGACGCCGGCCACCTGTCCGCGCCCGAGGTCAATCACCGTGAGCGACTTCAGCACGTCGTTCAGCTGCGAAGCCGGCAGCACGATCTCAACCGACTGCGCCTCGCGCACTTCGCCCAGGTGCTCGAAGTAGCCCATGCCGTTCTTGTAGAGAACGACTTTGCGCACCGGCAGCGGCACCGCTTCCTCGGCCGCCGCGACTCCCGGGAAAAAGAGACACAACAAGCCCGCCAGAACTACCCACTTCCGCATGACTTCCTCCTTCGGAATGCTCCCCCGCCGAGACTCTAGGAGGCGGGAGACAATGTGTCAAGCCAATGTGGAATCGCCGGAAGCGCGGTTTGGTTCCCGCCACGGGCGACAAGTGTGACGGTCGTCATATCGCGGGGAGACGGAATAGAGGACATTCTTGGCTGTTTTACAACCACCTCCATCGCCGCGCAGGGCAGGGGTAGATGTCAGGTTGAGGGCCGAAAAGGAGAAGCAACCATGGTAGGGAGCAAGACAGCAGTTCGGTGGGCGCTGGCGGTGGTTCTGCTGGCGCCGTTGGCCGCGGCGGCCAGCGGCGGCGGACCCAACAGCAGCGGAACCTGCGTGGCCTGGATGAACGCTTCGCTCGACAGCGCCGTGCTGGTGGCGGCGGACTTGAGCGAGCAGACGGTGGTGTCTTCGCCGACGCCGCTCGTCTTCGTGGGGGACGAGGGCGAGCTGAAGGCCTCGTTGACCGTTACCCCGAGCACCGCCGGGCCGTTTGCCAGCGTGCGCATCTCGCTCTCCGGGATCTCTTTCACCACTTTCGCCGCCTGCGCCACCGGGACGCTGCCGGGCAACCCGGCCGCCTTGAGCAACCTGGTGGTGGCCTTCGACGAAGCCGATGAAAGCGACGGCATCGAAGAGGTCACCGCCGGCCAGCCGGTGAGCCTGGAGATCCGCCTCGAGGTCGCCACCGGGCTGGAGTCGGACGGCGCCGGCTGCATCACCGGGAATTTCGTCGCCGACCCCACCCCGGCCTTCGAAGCCGAACTCGAAGACGACCTGGACAATGAGGAAGACCTGGAGTTCTCCGGCGCCATCGTGTCGCTGGGCACGAGCGACCTTGTGGTGGACGTCAACGGCACGCAGGTGACCGTGCTGGTCGACGCCAACACCGAGTTCGGCGACATCACCGGGCTGGGCGACCTGGCGGCGGGAGACCTGGTCAAAGTGGAAGCCGACGTCCAACCGGACGGCAGTTACCTGGCCACCGAAGTCGAGCGGCTCTACGACGAGTCGGTGGACACGGGAGCCACCGGGCGCATCGCCTGTGTGAACGCCGACAGCAGCGCCGACACCCTCACCCTGGTCTTCGCCCCTCCGGTCACCGACTTGCCCTTCCCGGCGACGAGCCTGGAGATGAAGCTGTCGGCCGCGACCGTGTTCAAAGTCAACCGGGGCAAGCTCAACATCAGCGGTTTCAGCTTCAACGCCTCCAACCTTTCCCCCGGCCAACGCCTCACCGTGGCCGGCCTCACCGTCACCGGCCCAACCCTGCAAGCCGGCCCCGGCAAGCCCCTGGCGCTCCAGGCGAATGCCAACAAACTCATCTTGAAACTGCAAGAGGTCGAGGGCACCCTCGTGCCCGGCACGGTCAACTCCAGCACCGGCACCTTCCAGCTCAACGTTGCCAGCGCCAGCGGCGTACTGTTGAGCGGTCCGGTCCTGGTCGACACCGCTCCCATGACCCGCTTCGGCGGCGGCCTGCGCGACGTCACCAGCCTGAACAACACCGACACCTACGCGGTCAAGGGCCTGCTCATGCGCAGCGGGCCCACTCGCAGCGAGGTGACCTTCATCGCCAAGAAGGTCAAGAAAGTCGGCCTCTAGGTGGGGGTTGACACCCAGGGTCCGGCCGCCGGCTCCGTGACCGCCGGCGGGCGCTTGTTTGGCGGCCCCGGCGGCAACGTTTCCCGCCCCGGCCGCATCCAACCGGCCAAATGGGAGCTTCCTCGGGGGGGACAGTGTGCCAGTGCGGGCTTTTGCTGCACTAGGACCTTTGGAGGGTGCGCCCCGGAGCGATTTGTGACCTTCGTCATATTGCCAAGAAAGTTCGATCGCGGTACCATCTTGGGGAAATCGGACCCAATCCTCGAACAGGCCTCGCCGGGAGGGTTTCGTTCCGTCGGCAACGGGTGGGGTCGATTTCAAACGGATTCCTCCATCGCCGCGCAGGGCAGGAGTAAAAACCTAAGGGAGAAAGGGAGAACACAGATGATAAGCAGCAAGAAAGTTGGTTTCCTGGTGGTCGTACTCGGTTTGCTCGTGCCGCTGGCGGCGGCGGCCAGTGACAGCGGGTCCTGCATCGCCTCCATGAGCGCCTCGCTCGACAGCGCCGTGCTCATCGCGGCCGACAGCAGCGAGGAGACGGTGATTTCCAGCCCCACGCCCCTCTTGCTGGTGGGCGACGAGGGCGAGTTGAAGGGCGTGGTCAGCATCACCCCCACTACCGCCGGGCCCTTCACGAGTGTCAGGGTGACGCTCTCCAACATCTCGTTCAGCACTTTCGCCGACTGCGCCACCGGGGCCATCACCGCCAACCCCAGCACCCTGACCGACCTCGTCATCGCCATTGAGGAAGATGACGACGACGACAGCGACGATCCCGACGAAGACATCACCCCGGGCTCGCCGGTCAGCCTTGAGATCGAGTTCGAGCCCGAGGACGGCCTGGTGTCGGACGGCGCCGGCTGCTTCACGGGCGACTTCGTGAGCGACCCTGCTTCCGCCTTCGAGGCCGAGCTGGAAGACGACGCCAACGAAGAGGAAGACCTGGAGCTGGCCGGCACGGTGGTGTCCATAGCTTCGCCGGAGTTCGACCTCGACGTCAACGGCGACGGAACTGCCGACTACACCATTCACACCGACGGCACGACCCAGTTCGAGGATCCCCTCACCGGCCTGTCCGGCCTCGCGGCCGGCGACCTGGTGAAGGTGGAAGTCGAGACCCAACCGGACGGCATGCTGCACGCTACCGAGGTGGAGCTGCTGTTCGATGAGTCGGGCGACGGCGGCGCCACCGGGCGCATCGCCTGCGTCGACTCCTCGACCGGGGCGACCACCGTTACGATGGTGTTCGCGCCCTCCACGCCGGACCACGACTTCCCGTCGTTGACCCTGACGGTGAACCTCACCGGGGGCACCAACTTCAAGGTGAACCGCGGCAACATCAACACCAGCGGGTTCGACTTCGACGCCTCCAACCTCTCGCCCGGCCAGCGGGTTACCGCCGCCGGGGCCACCGCGAGCGGCTCGGCGCCGGAAGTGGACGCCAACAAGGTCATCCTCAAGCTCCAGGAGGTGAACGGAATGCTGGTGGGCGGCAGTGTCGACACCGGCGCCGGCACTTTCGAGCTCACCATCACCAGCGCCTCCGACGTGCTCCTGACCGCGCCCATCACCATCAAGGTCAGCCTGCAAACCAAATTCACCGGCAAGCTCCGCGACTTGAGCAGCCTCAACACCACTGACACGTACCAAATCAAGGGCTTGCTCATGCGCGACCCGGCCGGCACCGAGTCCACCGACGTCGTCTTCTTGGCCAAGAAGGTCAAGAAGAAGACCGGCAACGCCCCGTAACCCGTCGGGCGCTCCCCGACCTCAAACCTCGCCCGCAGGCCCTCCGGGCCTGCGGGCGATTCGTTTTTCCCCGCCGCGCCGCCGGCTTGACATTGTCCGCCTCGCGGCCTAGTCTTGCCGAGCTGCGATTCCAGCGCCGGCTCGTCCACTCCTGCTCTCCCCCCGGCGAGGCTGCACTCCGCCCGCAAGGAGGTCGGTCCTGAAGCGAACTTCCTTCCTCTTGACGGTTCTGCTCCTGACGCTTAGCGGCGCCGGGCCGGCGGCGGCCGACCAGGGCGCGGCCTCGCGCGTGCTGCGGGTAAAGGCGGTGGCCGACGAAGCCTTCCGCGAGAACAAGAACTGGGAGAAGGAAATCCAGGAGCATGTCGTCTGGGCCGACCAGGAGTTCCGCAAGTTCGCCGGCATCGGCCTCGAGCTGGTGGGCGTGGACCGCTGGACCACCCACGAGAGCGAGTCCATGAGCCTGCTCCTCGACGAGCTGCGCCTGCGGGCCGAGAAAGGCGACGCCGACATCCTGATCGGCTTCACCGGCCACAAGCCTCCCGAATTCATGCTGACTTTGATCGGCATGCTGGACGTGGAGCACATCTACATCCGTTTGCCGTTCATCGCCGGCATCGCCATGCCCTTCGGGGACCGCGCTGTAGTGCGGCGGGATGAAGACAAGCGGGAAACCCGGCATACGCTCCTCCACGAAATCGCCCACCTCTTCGGAGGCGCGCACGTCAAGGAAAAGAGCCTTCTGCAGACGGGAACCAACGCCACCCACTTCCGCCTCGACCCCTTCAACCAGAAAATCTTCGACCTCAACCGGGGTCGCGATTTCAGCGTCAACATCCGCGACCTGCCGCGGGCCCAACTCGACCAGATGATCGCCCTCTACCGCGAGGCTCCCCTCCGCCATGAGCGCGACTTCGACACCAACATCCGCGTCGCCTACCTTTTCCTGGCCGGCGGCGAAGTGGACGCCGCCATCGAAGAGCTGGAGCGGGCCATGGAAATCGACCCCAGCGAGACCCGTTACATTGTCCGCGGCGTCATCATCCCCGAGCTCGCCGCCTACTCCGAAGAGCACGGCGCCACCCCCGAAATCCGCTACACGCTCGGCCGGGCCTACTACACGGTCCGCAACTGGGGCAAGGCCGCCGAGCAGCTCTGGCCGAACTGTTTCGCCCCCGCGCCCCATGCCCGCTCCTGCAGCGAGCTGGGCGGGGCGCTGCTGGAAGCCCAGCGGCCGGAGCAGGCCGAGAAAGTCTTGACCCGCGCCCTGGAGCTGGACGAATCGCTGGTCAACGCTCACAACAACCTGGGCGTGCTCTACTCGGCCCTGGGGCGCAGCTCGGAAGCCCTGACTCATTTCAACCGCGCCGCCGAGCTCCAGCCCGACAAGCTCAGCGTCCACTACAACATGGGAGTCGCCTACTTGAGCCTGGACCTGCTGGAGCCGGCCGCCGACGCCTTCCAACGGGTGCTGGAGCTCAACCCCGACCACAACGTCGCCCGCGGCCGCCTGGCGGCCACCAAAGCCCGCCAGGGTGACCTGAAAAAAGCCCGGGAGCTGATCCGCGACTTTGAACAGAAAGAGCAGTTGTCCGCCTTGATTTGCCGCGACATGGCCGAGGTCTACTTCCGCGACGGCGATTCCAAAAAGGCCTGGAAGTTCTTGAACTTCGCCAAGAAGGGCGGCCTGAACGTCAACGACCTGGAGCAGGAGATGCTGGCCGGGGCCGCCAAGCCGCGCAAGGTCAAGACCTCCGACCTCATCGAGCAGGCCGGGGCCTACTACGACAAGGACCGCTACGACATGGCGCGCACTCTGCTCGAGCAGGCCCGCGCCCAGGACCCGCAGAAGGAAGAGGTCCACTACTGGCTCGGCAAGCTGGCGCGGGCCGAGCACAAGCCGGACGAGGCCGCCGAGCACCTCCAGCAGGCTCTCCAGCTCAAGGAGAAGTTCCCCGACACGCACCTGGAGCTGGCCGAGCTGGCCTACGACCGCAAGGACTACCCCCGCGCCCTCACCCACCTGAACCGCTACCTGGAGCTCGACTCCTACCCGTACAGCCGCGCCCATTACCTGCTGGGCTCCTGCCACTACCAGCTCGGCAACCTCATCGGCGCCGAGGAGAACCTCAAGAAGGCCATCCAGCGCAACTCCGATTACGCCGACGCTTTCTACCTGCTGGCGGCGGTCTACACCAAACAGCAAAAGAAACAGGAGGCCATCGGCGAGCTGAAGCTGGCCGTCGAGTCCCGCTATTTGAGCTCGTCGTTCCGACCCGAGGCCCACTACAACCTGGCCGTGCTCTACCACGAAACCGGCAAGTACCCGGAGGCTTGGAAGCACGCCCGCGTCGCTCGCCGCCTCGGCTACGCCAACACCGGGTGGCTGCTCGGCGAACTGGCCAAGGTCTCCCCCGCCCCCCCGGAAGAAGCCGAGGACAAGCTGGTGCTGGTCGAATCGCACCCGGTCTCACCCGCCGTTGCCGCCGGGGCGCACTACCGCATCGCCGAGGCTGTCCTGGGCGACCCGCCGGGAACCCTCCGCGCCGGGCAGCCTCTTCGCGGACACGTGAAGCTTACCCGCGGACCGCTGGCCGAAGGCCGCGTCGTCCTTTCGCTCAAGATCAGTCCGGCGGCCGCGGGCTTCTGGCAGCAGTGGCTTTTCACTTTTCCAAACGTTCCGGAAGGCAAGGAAGAAGCGGAGGTTACCTTCGTGTTCCCGCTGCCGCCGGACTTCCTCAAGCCCGGTGAGTACCGTGCCTCGCTGTCGGTGGTGGCGCCCCCGCAGATGGGCCAGATGCCGCCCCCGACGTTGAGCAATGAGCTGGAAGTGACCTTCCGCGTGGTGACGCAGTAAGGCTAGTCGGCGGGCTTGATCTTGCCTTTGAACCAGCAGTAGGCGCGCAGGCGCTCGAGCAGCCGCAGCCAGAACATCCGCTGGCCGAACACCTGCCCGCGGTTCAGCCCCAGCAGGCCGGCGTGGTGGAGAGAAACCAGCGTCCCGTAAGGCGCCCGCTGCGCCTCCAGCGTCACCTCGGACGCAGGGCTCGTGCTTTGCCAGGTGAAGCTGACGCGCCTATTCTTCTGCAACTCCAGGAAAGTCCCCCGGTGGACGTGCTTCCCAATCTTGTGCTGCCAGGAGAAGTGCCCGCCGACCCTGGCCTGCACCATGGCCTTGCCGGGCAGGAGCTTTGCCAGCGCCTTCGGGCTCAACCAGGCCCGACAAACTTCCGCGGGCGTGGCCCGCACCAGCGCCCGCGCCAGCACTTCCCGCTCCCAGCGCTCGGTCTCGAGCAGTGTCTTCAACTTCAGCAGGAAGTCGGCCCAGCCGTGCGCGTAGTCGGCGAGCTTTTCGCCCGGCCCCGCCGCGCCTTGCACCACAGTCACCAGCGCCGCGCCGCCCTGCCCTTTTACCGTCAGGGTAACGACCGGGGAGCCGAGCACCAGAGTCGAGCCGGGGACGACGTCGAGCGCCGTGCCGTGCCAGGTGAAGCGGCCGGGCTTCGCCCCCGGCGCGATTTTCTCCCACACGCCCCATTGCCAGGAGAAGTCGGCGCCGGGCTCGGCCTTGATCTCCACGCGCCCGAGCACAAGCAGGCCGAGGTCGCGCGGCGAAGTCAGCGCCGCCCAGACGCGCGCGGGCGGCGCCAGCACCGCCAGCGACTCCGCCACCGGCTTCTCCAGCTTGCGCCCCATGGAATCCCCTCCCCCGGCGAGACGCCCGGGAAGAGCCTGTTATATCATCTTGGCCGAGCATGAGCACCGCCGCCGACCCGCTCGCCCTCCACGCCGAGCAGCGCGAAAAGAAGAGCGTGGCCCTCGTCAGCCTGCTGGCGGCGCTGCTGCTGGTGAGCCTGAAGACGGTCGTCGGCCTCAGCACCCAGAGCCTGGGCGTGCTGTCGGAGGCCGCGCACTCGGGGCTCGACCTGGTCGCCGCCGGCATCACCTATTTCTCCGTGCGCGTCTCCGGCAAGCCCGCCGACGCCGACCACCAGTACGGCCACGGCAAGGTGGAAAACTTCTCCGCCTTCCTCGAGACCGGCCTGTTGCTCCTGACCTGCGCCTGGATCGTCTGGGAGGCGGTGCGGCGGCTCTTCTTCAAGGAAGTCCACGTCGAGCCCAGCCTCTGGGCCTTCGGGGTGATGGCCATCAGCATCGCCATCGACCACTTTCGCTCCCGCGCCCTCGACCGCGTGGCGCGCAAGTACGACTCGCAGGCGCTCGAGGCCGACGCTCTGCACTTCCGCACCGACGTCTGGAGCTCCTCGGTGGTCATCGCCGGGTTGACCGGAGTGCTGCTGGCCGACCGGCTCGGCTGGTCAGCCCTGCGTCGCGCCGACCCCATCGCCGCGCTGGTCGTAGCCGGCATCGTCGTCTGGATCAGCGTGCGCCTGGGCAAGCGCACGGT
>Ga0209002_10002954_pt1 | contig 13552 bp, 9 predicted proteins | sample Rifsed16ft2_FD_184010 | JGI IMG/M metagenome (GOLD analysis project Ga0209002, IMG submission 184010) | Soil microbial communities from Rifle, Colorado, USA - sediment 16ft 2 (version 2) | ecosystem: Environmental > Terrestrial > Deep subsurface > Rock core/Sediment | place: Rifle, Colorado...
CAAAGGCAGGCGGGCGTAGGCAGGGTTTTCAACCGATGGCGTGGAATCCGATCGCGTGGAACCCGATGGCGAATACCAAAGATCCTTAATCAGAGGACCCCATGAAACGCATTCTGCTCATTGAAGACGATCCGGCGATTGTTCGCGGACTTGTCGATAATCTTCGCGATGAACACTACCATGTTGAAACCGAGTCCGACGGCGGGAAAGCGCTTCAGAAGGCGCAGAAATCCCAGTGGGATCTCCTGATCCTTGATGTCATGCTTCCGGGGATGAACGGTTTTGAGATCTGCAAAGCGTTGAGAGCGGGCGGTTCGCAAGTACCCATTATGATGCTTACGGCAAAAAGCGAAGAGACCGACAAAGTGCTGGGCCTCGAATTCGGAGCCGATGACTATCTGACCAAGCCATTTTCCGTTCGTGAGCTGCTCGCCCGGATCAAGGCCCTGCTGCGGAGGCAATCAGGTCTTGTCAACAAGATTGAGGAAACGGACATTGGAGATGTGCATGTTGATTTCAAGAAGCAGGAGGCATTTCGGGGCAAGAAGAATCTGGACATGAGTGCGAAAGAATTTGAATTGTTGAAATACTTCGTGGAGCATGAGGGCTCTGTCATTTCCCGGGATCAGCTCCTGAACGATGTTTGGGGTTATGAGTCGATGCCAACCACCCGCACAGTGGACAACTATGTGCTTGCACTACGAAAGAAGATCGAGTCGGCCCCATCCAAGCCGAAACACTTCCTCACGATTCACACGGTCGGGTACAAATTTGTCCGCTGATGAAATCAGGCAGCCCGAATTCCGATGTCGCCGCTTTTCTCCTCTCTCACGCGTGACGCCAGCGCCGGGAATACCCTGTGCTGTGCGTGATGGCGCTGGAACAGCGACAACTTGAAGTAGATGAACGTCGAAAGAAAGAGCCGCAGGATGTAGCGCGGTAAAGACTCTTGTTTGCTCTGAAGGCGAATGAATTTCCACCATCGGCGGACAATGCTCCGCCATCGATAGAAAATTCTGTTCACACTTTTGTAGGCAGCATAGACTTCGTCGGCAGAGAGTGTCGGATGCCTGAAAACAAGATGGTCTCCTTCGTAGTGCGAGATGTCGGTGTCGACGATTCTTCCCTGTGCAGCGACTTCGCGGTGCCACGGAGTGCCATAGAGCGGGATCGAGATCGAGGGAAGAATGACGCAGGTTCCGACCTCTTCGAGTTTCTGCGGCAGCACGTCGTAATACTCCTTCGTATCGTTATCCAGCGCGAACATGAGCCCGGTGAAGGTAAGAATGCCGAGCTTGTGAAGTTTATCGAAGGATTCGCGGTACTCTCCTACCTTGTTCTGTTTCTTCTTTACTCCCGCCAGACTCGCATCGCTCAATGATTCCATGCCCAGGAAAGCCATCCGGCAATGCGCTTTTGCCAGCAGATCGACAAACTCATTGTCCCTCAGGCATTCGATGCTGAACTGGGTTCCGATGCCCCAGAAGTCCAGCCTGGCGATCTCTCTCAAGAGCGATTTCGCGTAGGACAGATCACCGCCGAGATTATTGTCCAGCACCATGGCCATCTTTCTCCTGTACCATGGAAGCCGGTGCGTTGATTTCAGGTCTCGAATCACATCTTCAACGGGTCTCATACGGTGGGGGAGCCTGATAATGTTGAGCTGGCAGAACGTGCACGGGTGGGGACATCCGCGTGTTGCTTCGGTAACGACGGGGACCGTGAATCGACGTTCGACAAGATCGTATCGCGGAGGAGGGATGTTCTCCAGCGAAGAAAGCGGATCGGCGTCGTATCGTGGTTTGAGGGTCTGGTTTACGAGGTCATGAACCATCTGAGGCCATATCCCCTGCGCCTCGCCTACCAGGATTGAGTCGAAATGCGGCGCGACCTCCTCGGGAAACGTCGAGGCAAATTTTCCTCCTCCGACCACCACCTTCCCGAGTTTCCGGAATTGTTCCGCGACCTCGTAAGCGTGCGGGGCCAGGTAGTCCATGAAGCTGATCGCGATGAAATCAGCGTCCGTATCATAGTCAATGGGCCTTACCATTTCGTGAAGGACCTCGACGTCGACGATGTCGGGCGTCATTCCCGCGAGCCATATCCCCGGAAGCGGGGGAGCGGGTGTCCGGGCATAGTAAGGTTCCTCTTCCATGAGATTCTGGAAGAGAACAATGATGAGCAGTTTTTGCCTTTTCATGGCGGTGCATCCTTTCTACGGATTTGAGAGGATCGCCCGATCGTTGATGTACCTTTTTTGTCGCCATTGTCCATAGGGGGTCAGGAGACGAAACATGAGCCCGAAGAGGCGCGGAGTGAATGCCAGCAACCTTGATGACATACCTGCCGCGCGAGGGACCATCACTTCGGGTCGCGGATGGCTGAGGAGTTCAAGGATGGTTCCTGTGACTGCTTCGGGCGTCATTGGTTTTGTCATGAATGCGATGACGGAATTTGGGTCATGTGCCTCTTCGTCGAGCATGGAGGTCGCCACCGGGCCGGAGGAGACCACGCTGCAACGAATGCCGGTTCCCCGGACCTCTTCATTCACCGAAAGAGCGAAACCGCGAAGAGCAAACTTGGTGGCACAGTACACCGGCTCAAAAGGCATCGGTAACACTCCGCCGAGAGAGCCTACGGCGATAATGTGTCCCCGCTTCTGCCGGTGCATGACCGGAAGGACCGCGCGGCATCCGTACATGAAAGAGAGAATGTTCACTTCAATCATGGCGTGAATCTGACTTTCGGATAATGACAATACCGTTCCGGGAATGAGAATTCCCGAACAGTTGATCAAAGAATCTATAGCTCCGAAGCGCTCCATGATGATTCCGACCAGACGCGTCCATTCGTCGAACGACCGCAAATCTGCCTGAAGTTCGACAATCCCGTCCGCCGCGGCACCCGAATGTCTCGATCTTCGGTGAACTGATACGACGGTTGCGCCGAGCTGCCGCAGCGCTTTACACACGCACATCCCGATTCCTCCGGATCCCCCGGCAACCACAGCAACATGATCCTTGAGACTCTCACTTTGTCTGGTCATTTCCATGTTTCCTGTCCTCTACAAAACCTATGGAGAAAGGCATTGAGGGTTGTCATGAACATGTCATTTTCGTGTTGAAACTTTTCCTGCCGCGTCCATCTCATCTATTCTATGACCCCATCACCACATCGGCCTATTACCCTCTTTTAACCTTCCTTTGACAAAACCGTGACAACTCCGGCTATGCATCAAGCGTAATTCGTGCAGAGAGTTTCAAGGTCACAGAAGTTCAATTCAACAATCTGAGGAGGTCATCATGCGTATCAATCTGTTTTCCCGCCTTGCTCTTCTTGCCGTCGGCCTGGCGAGTGCAGCCAGTGTGTTTGCTCAGGCGAAGGTTGAAGGCGAAGGATTCAAACTTGCTGAACGGAATCTCGGTGGTCCGCGGCTTGGTATTTCGTACGTCGTGGGCAACGGAGCGCTTTCCAGGGAACTGAAGAACCACGGATTCGGCCGCATGCTCAGCCAGTTCGGCTGGCATTTTGAATATCAGGTCATTCCCGAAGGCGGCGGTCCGCAATTCGTCATTCAGTTTGTCCCCCTGATTTCCGGAGTGGAATACAGCAAGATTTTCCCGACTGCCACGCTGGCGATCGGTGTCCGGCTGCCGGATGGTATCGAGTTCGGCATGGGGCCCAATGTTCTTCTTTCCAACAACCCCCGCACCGCTTTGACGATCGCCGTGGGAAAAAGCTTCAACTACGGCGGAGTGAGCATTCCGGTGAACATTGCCGTCACAACGAATCCCGATGGACAAAGGATTTCTTTGATCTTCGGCTATGCTATTCGTGGTGGTGCCAAGTCGCAGTGGTAACAGACGCTTTCTTCTGAGGGAGCCGGTTCTCCGACTCCCTTTTTTTGTGGAATGAAGGAAAGAACAAGGTGAGAAGATGAAAACGATGTCTTTGGCAGTACTCACGGTCATGACTGTTGCTCAGACCCTCGTGGCACAGGAACATCGGCTCTGGATCGGGCTGTCGGGAAACCGCGTAATTCTGGATGCGACTCTCCAGGCAGTCAATGAAGAGTCGATTACCGTCGTGAAGGATGGCCGGGTTCTCAATGTTTCGCTGAATGAAATCGAGCAGTGCAGGGAGATTCGGGGAGGGCTCATCACACGGGGAGCGGTGGCAGGCGCAAGCACCGGATTCGTGATGGGTGCAGCGATAGGGATTCTGGGAGCCCCCAGGGAAGATCGGGGCATGAGGATTGGGACATCTGCGCTTGCAGCCGCGATAGTAGGAGGCATCATCGGAAGCGTTATCGAATCGGCGCCGCACGATGATGAAATACTCGATCTTCGGGAGAAAACTCCGGCCGAGAAGAGGGAAATACTCGGCGAGATTCTAAGGCGGCCTGATGAGTGAAAATGATAACCGCGGCCGGCAGGGCAAACTTTGACTGTGAAGTGACAATTCTGTGACAAGAGATACGACTGTTTTAAGCAGGTTGAACACATCAATTCTGCAATTTCACGCAAATACTTCAGGAGGATTTATGATCAAATGGAAAATGATATTCCTGACTATCCTTGCGATAGCGTGTATTCCGACACTGCGTGCACAGGTCGATACTGTCACGATTCTTCATCTCAACGACACGCATTCGACCCTGGCTCCCATCGGTCCCCGCGATGCACAGCTGAAGGGATCTCTGGGCGGGATCGCGCGGGCGGCGAGCATTATCGGTATGACGAAGCTGGAGGAGCCGAACACGCTTCTCCTCCACGCCGGCGATCTGTTCATTGGGGACATGTTTTTCAATCAGTATTTCGGCGTCCCCGAGTTTCAGATTCTACTCGCTCTCGGTTGCGATGCCATGGCTGTCGGGAATCACGAATTCGACCTCACGCCTGCCACGCTGAAAATGGCGCTTGACACCAGTTTTACCGAGGGGTCGTTCCCGCTTCTTTCGGCAAACACGATCCTTGACTCTGCAGCAGTGCAGGGTCTCAAGCAATATATCTTGCCTTACGTCATCAAGCAGGCAGGCAACGTCAAAGTGGGGATCTTTGGGCTGACGACGCCTGCGACAAACGTTCTCTCTCTTCCTTCACCGGCCGTTGTTGATTCTGATTTCGTCGGCATTGCAGCGGCATACGTCGATACGCTGGTGAATCAGAATTGCGACGTCATTATCTGTCTTTCTCATCTCGGGCTGATGTACGATCAGCTCCTTGCGTCGTACGTCCCCGGTATTCACGCTATTGTCGGCGGGCACGATCACTACGCGCTTGAATCCCCCATAGCAGTTCAAAATCCGCTTGGCGACACCACCTGGATCGTGCAGGCGAACGCCTTCTATCTGAATGTCGGAAAGCTGCGACTGACGGTTCAAGACACAATCGTTCGACTCCTCGACTATGCGCTCATTCCGATCGACGATACGGTACCGGAAGAGCCGACGATTGCCGCAACCGTGGATATGCTCATTCAGGGGATTGAAGGTGTCTATGGGCCCGCGTACACACAACAGCTGACTTACGCGGCGGAGTATTTTGAGGAGGTTGAAGATTCGCTCATGGAGCTTGGCTACAGGGACACGCCTGTCGGAAACCTTGTCACCGACGCGTTTCGCGCTTTGACAAAGACCGACGTGGCCATTGAGGTGGGTGGTTCAACGGCGCAACCGCTGTATCAAGGTCCGATTGTCGGAGCGGATGTTTTCAGAATGGTCGGGTATGGATTCAACACCGACAACGGTCTGGGATATCGGATGGCCACTCTCACCATGACAGGTGAAGCTCTCATGATGGGGCTGGAATTTGGTCTTTCCACGATCGTCGAAAACGATGAATTCCTGGTTCAGGCATCGGGTCTCACGTACTGGTATGCGCCATCCCGGCCGCATCCGGATGAGATAGGTGACACTCTGTGGAATCGCCTTCTTTACGTGGAAATCGGAGGCCAACCGATCGATCCGGTCAAGGAATACACCGTCACGGCGAACGAATTCGTGCCTGCATTTATGGACTACCTTGGTATTCCATACAGCAATCTGCATGTCATGACGGATACCACAGAGTACCAGGCCGTCGTATGGTACTTGGCCGACAAGGATACGATCCGGCCGGCTGTGCGGAACCGGGTCCTGAGTCCTGTGGAACAAGTGTCCGCCTTGGCGCCTGAAAAGTTCGAGCTCCATCAGAACTATCCGAATCCCTTCAATCCGACAACGGTGATTCGGTTTGACCTTCCTGAACGCGGGCTGGTGAAGTTGGAAGTCTTCGATCTTCTGGGTAGACGGGTGGCGACGCTGGTGGATGATGTGCTGCAGGCAGGTCGGCAAACAGTTGAATTCGATGCGCACGGGTTGTCCAGCGGTGTATATCTTTACAAAATCGAAGCAAACGGATTCGCGCAAGCGAGGAGGATGGTGCTGGTGCGGTAGGTTTTGGGAGAGCCGCGTCCCCGTAAAGGTGCGAGGACGCGGCTTCTCCTGTCCTGGCACGAAGCGTACCTGAACTGAGTTGAGTTGCAAAGGGAGGTCTTATGAAAACGAAATTGACGATCCACATGCTTTTTGTTCTCCCCCTCCTGCTCCTGAACGCGGGAAATGCAGCAGGTCAGGAGAACGTCCGCCCCGGCAAGAAGATAATCCCGTTGCTGACGGAAGATTCCTGGCAGAGGAAGAGCAACATGTTTGAGCGCCGGGATTCCGCCCAATCGGCCGCTGCGACAGTAAAGAGGCTGCAAAGAGGATTTGATCGGCAACTGCTGGAGACACGGGTCAACACGTTGAAAGAGATTTCAGAACAACGTACCATGATCAAGGATCTCCACGAAATCCTTCGCAAGGCAGAAGGCGAACAGGCCGAACGAAAGTTGCAGGATCGTCAGGAACGCAACCGCCTTAAACTGCTTGGGAAGCCCACGAGGTTCCTTGAAGCCCCGCCCTCCCGGGAACGGCCTCGTGCATCACTCGGCAAGACGGCGTCGGCGCAGGTTACGAATGCGCTAATCAACGGAAAGGCCCATGATTCCGTCTACGTGGGAGACACGTTCAATCTCACGTTTTCCTTCGCCTCCGGCGCGCTCTCTGCGATCATGAACATTTATCTCGATCTCGACGGCAACGGGGCAATCGGCAGTGACGACTACTTGCTGGGACGAGGACTCCTCCTTGAGAATGATGACAACGACGAAGATTTGACAACGGGTAAGTACAAAGTTACGTTTCGCGCCGGAGATGACATTCTAACGCTCTTTGTCGCGACGCTCATTTTCGAAATCGACGATTATCAGACTGTCTCGACGGGTTCCCTGACTGTCCGACAGCAACCGACTGCCTCAATCGTGCGGGGGTCCGTCGTCCCGCAAATGCCTTTCGTAGCATGCGTCACTGATGAGCTGATCGTGTTTGCGGATTCCGCAGGGAAGTTCTCATTCAATGTCGACCGATTCCAGACCGGGCAACTACGCATCCGTCCTGTAGACGTGACAGGGGCAACGAACGGGTATATTCCCCCGCCTGATCAGGTCATTCCGATCGTGTCGGATACGACTATCGTCAGCTTTGTGTACACAGAGGCAACCTCATTCATCGAGGGTTATGTGAAGAGCCAGGCAGGAACCCCGATAGAGAATGCCCTGGTAGAGGCGTGCTACTCTTTTTGTGCAGCCGCCAGAACAGATTCCCAGGGCTACTACAAGCTGGGTGTCGCGCAAGGTCAATGGCGTATGTACGTCGGCACTCCGTCGTCATCGAACTACATGCGAGACTTTGGCTTTCCTGATATCTTCGTGTCTTCCAATGCTACTGTTCGGCAGGACTATGTCTTAGTGGAATGTAACAGCTCCATTTCGGGAAAGGTTACGTTCAACGGGGCAGGGGTGAGCGGAGTCCCGGTCTACGCCTTCTCGGATTCTCTCAGCAACCGGGTCCTCTCCACGGGAGACGGGAGCTATGCTGTCCCTGTCCACCAACCGCCGGTCGGCTCGGAAACCTACATGCTCCAATGCGATATCGGTTCAGGTTATTTCGTGGAAGATCCTCTGCGTTGGGATATTCAACCCGGCGCGACCGATATCAATTTCACGATCAAGAAAGTAACGGGGGGCTTGCAGGGAAGAATCACCGATGTCGGCACCGGCAACCCAGTTCCCGGCGCGCACATTTACGTTTCGGGCCCGACCTATAAGAGAACGTGGTCCAACGACAGCGGCTACTACCGGACGAGTCTTGGCGACGGCATCTATACGTTGAACGTCTATGCCTCCCCTTACTTCAGCTACTCCGAATATCCTGTTAATGTCTCAGGAGCCATGGTAACGAGGAACGTAGCCCTTCTGCGTTCGGGAAGTCTCTCGGGTACAGTAAAGAATGCGGAGGGGGAGCCGATGAGAGATGCAATTGTCGTCACACGTGATACCATGGGGTGGCACTACGGTTCCGGATACACGGACATCCACGGTGAGTACATGGTGTCCAACTTGACGAGCGGAGAATACAGGGCAGTTGCCTCTAAAAACGGATATGTACCGCAATGGTACAATATGGCAGAGGATCAAGAACAGGCCTCCCTCATTCCGGTTGCTCAGGGATTTGACACTCCCGGTATCAACTTTGTCTTGTCAAAAGGCGGCATCATTTCAGGGAAAGTCGTCGAGAAGACCGGCAGCCCGATTTCGGGGGTCGAGATACTCGTCTATGACACACTGTTTAACGGGCGGTCGTATGCAATGACAAATGACTCCGGAATTTACAGTGCAAGCGGACTCGCGACCGGGAAGTATCTCGTTGTGACATACAGCGAGGAGTACATCCATCAATGGTATGACGGCGCGGCCACGCCATTTGACGCGAAACGTGTCAACGTTACGATCGATCAGGAAACTGCCGGCATCGACTTCACTCTTTCGAAGGGTGGTTCAATTTCGGGAAAGGTAAAGAGCAAGAGCGGTGTCGCGATTCCTTATTCTTCCGTGACCGTCGTCGATAGTACTTTTCTTCCCATCAGTTACTACTACACCTATGACGATTCAGGTTCATACCGCATAACGAAGTTGCCGGTGGGCAAGAGTCTGTATGTCACGGCGTCTGCCTACGGATATGCCCAGCGGTGGTACGATAATGTTTCAGTCCCGGACTCTGCTACCGCGATCATTCTGGCGGAGGGCGGGGAGAGGAACAATGTTAACTTTGCGCTCCCGCTCGGCGGTTCAATTACCGGAAGAGTACAAGACATAAACGGTTATCCCATCCCCTATGCCAATATCTATGCATATGACAGTTTGACAAGTTACTACGCTTACAGCAACCAGAGCGGAAGTTATTCCCTTGCGGGAATGTCAAACGGCAGGTACTACGTTCTTGCCTCCGCCAACGCCTACGACGAACAATGGTTCGATCGTGCATCCTCGGAGGCAGAAGCGACCAGGGTTCGGGTGGTTGAGGAAACCACGACATCCGATATCAACTTTGCCTTGCGGAGGACCAGCGGAGTCTTCGGCACGGTGGTGGATGATTCGAGTGGAATGGGTGTGCCATCGATATACATTGAGGTTCTCCAGGACAGTGAGAACGGCCAGCTCTTTACAACCTTCACGTCTTACGATGGAAGCTACCAGATGCCGTTACCCCCGGGAGATTATGTCGTACGTGCATCCGATCTTTCCGGCCAGGGGTATTTGGGTGAATTCTATACATCCTCGGGAGGGACTCCATTTCGCGCAGAGGCATATCGATGGACATTGGCCGATGGACAGTCTTTCGCTGCCGATTTCCGCCTCGTGAAGCGAAAGAACTTCCATGCGTTTACAGGCCACAAACTTGGGATGACCATCACAAACTTTGGGCAGCTTGGATACTGGCAGGATCCAACGTTGCCGAACGGGCGCTGGCCGCTCCCGTCCGATCCGAATTCTCTCTTTGAAGGAGATCTCTGGTTCGGTGGGGACGTCTACGGTACACGCCTCGTTGCCGCAGGAGCGTATCGGGGAATCTACGGCCCCTGGAGGCCGCTCTCGAATTACATCAACGAGTGGAGCTCCGATTCCCAGAGGGTACTCACGTTCTTTACAGACGAGGGAATGTTTGGCGGTCTCACAGTGAAGCAGACAGCCTATTCATGGAGAGACGCTGATTATGCACTGTACGAGTACACAATCGTCAACCGGTCCCCCTGGGGATTTGATTTGCCCCCCATTCAGAATGCTTATGTGGGGTTCTTCATGGATCTTGACATTTCCGGCGAAGCGAATGATGACATGGTCGGTATCGACGCAGCCACGAATCTTGTCTACATGTATGATTCTTCCGCTGTCAACGGTGTCGCCATGGGAGTATGTCTCGTTCGTGACTCGGCAGGTCGGGTGACCTGGTGGCGGAACGGCAACGATCCGCGGAGTGACACCGCCCGGTATAACCGGATGGCATCGGCAACATCGACTACATTGCCGGATAGTGCCAACGACCACAGAGTGTTGCTGAGTGTCGGACCCTACAGCCTCGACCCTGGCGATACAGTCAGCTTCATGATTGCCGTCGTTGCAGGCTATGGCGCTGAAGGGGTCATTCAGGCCGCTGCACAAGCGCGGGGCAGCTATGTCACCGGCGTAGAGACCACGCCGGTTCGGGAGATACCCGCGGAGTATTCTCTCTCTCAGAATTACCCGAATCCCTTCAACCCGACAACCATGATTCAATTTGACCTTCCTGAACGCGGACCGGTGAAACTGGAAGTCTACGATATGCTGGGAAGGCGGGTGGCGACGCTGGTGGATGATGTGTTGCAGGCAGGCCGTCAGGCGGTTGAATTCGACGCTCATGGCCTCTCAAGCGGGATGTATGTGTACAGAATCGAAGCAAACGGATTTGTGCTGGCAAGAAGGATGGTTCTGGTGCGATAAGTGGAGGGGAGGGGGTCGTGCCCCGTGCAGGCCCCCTCCTTTGTTTTTCAACGGAGCTGAACATGAAAACGCTGCTCATCACAGGATCAAGCGGGTATCTGGGAGAAGGTTTGATTTCACGTCTCGCAAAAGAGAGACTCTTCAAGCACGTGATCGGGGTCGATATTCGGCCGCCGCCGTCTCCTGGAAAAGCCAGGTTTGTCTCCATGGATATTCGCGATGCTTTGTTGGCAAAACTCTTCCTGGAAGAAGAGGTCACCGACGTCGTCCACCTCGCCTTTGTCGTGAATCCAACACACGACCCTGATTTGGAAGAAGACGTCGACGTCAACGGTACTCGAAATCTGCTTCACGCCTGCCATGAAGCCAATGTGAAGAAACTGGTGATCGCAAGCAGCATCGGGGCATATGGCTGGCATGAAGATAATCCGATACCTATTCCCGAATCATTTGCTCTCCGCGGGAATCCCGAATTTCCCTATTCAAGAAACAAGACAATCATCGAAAACCTTGTGGCAGATTTTGCCCGAATCCATCCCCGATGCAGGGTCGTCGTTCTCCGAATCTGCAATGTTCTTGGGTTCCATGTCCACAATGCGATTTCTGCCGGTTTAGAAGCGCCCGTCATTCTTGGAGTGAGAGGATGTGATCCCTTCCTGGCGTTTACACACGAAATTGATATGAACGAGATCCTCTTCGAGTCTCTTCGCAAACCTGTTCGGGGCGTCTTCAATGTTGCGGGTGAAGGAATGCTCCGCCTCAGCACGATGGCCCGGCTGGCGGGAAAGCCTCTCATTCGGCTTCCTGAACGAATGACGCGTGGAATCCTCAATTTCCTCTTCTGGTGCCGTATCCTCCCATTTGGAGGCGGTCAGATTGGGTTTGTCCAGCATTCATGCGTTCCCGACACCTCAAAACTGAAACGCGAGTTTGGAAATCTTACTCGTAGCACCTCGGAAGAGACGTTTTCCGGTTTTGTACACGAACGACTAAGAAAGAGAATATCATGAGCGAGACCCTGCTTATCGTCAATCCCGCATGCGGCGGGAAGCGAGGTCTTCGCCGATGGAAGCGCTTTGAATCGGTCTTGCGTGAACGGGGCTTTCAGTTTCATGTCGAACTGACCAATGGCCGTGGTCACGCGCAACAATTATCGGCCTCAGCTGCGCGAAACGGTTTTTCTTCCATTGTGGCCTTTGGGGGTGACGGTACTCTTAATGAAGTGCTCAACGGCTTCATGGAGGTGCCGGCCCAATCCCGTGGAGCAACTCGCATCGGGTATGTTCCGGCCGGGAGCAGCAACGATCTTCTGAGAAGCCTTGGTCTTTCGCCGGCTCCGTCTCTCGAGCGTATTGTGGAAGGAGATCCGGTCACCCTGGACGTGGGACGAATCGAATGCCGGGATGGGGACGGGGCGGCGATCGAGCGGTACTTTCTGGTCAATGCCAGCATGGGAGTCCTTCCGGGGGCCCTTGAGTTCTTTAACCGCCAGACTTTGGGAAACAGATTTCTGAAATTGATCTCCCTTGATCTGACGGTCATTGCCTCCGGCTTGAACTCGATTGCAAGACACAAAACCTCCTCTTACAGGCTTCGTCTTGATGATAGTCTGGTAATGGAAGGAAAGTACACGAACCTCTCCGTTCTTAAAGGGGTCTGGTTTGGCGGAGGGATGTCGTATGGAAGCGAGGGGAAGTCCGTTCCCGGAAAATTTTCGCTCGTCGGCATCGACGAAATGTCGAAACTGGGCCGCGCATTGATCATGCCGCGTTTCTACAACAACACAATTCTGAAACATCCCGCCGTGTGGAAACGAAGCTGCTCGCAATGCGAGGTGACTTCGGATGTGAACGGCATCGTTGAAGCGGACGGTGAGCTTGTCGGGTTCCTTCCGGCAAAATTCACCGTGCTCCCGGATTCGCTCCGAATGGTTGTATGGAAGGAAAAATCATGAACGATGGGCATCAACAATGGACGGGAGAGGAGCAACTGATCAGGCTGCTGCGTGCAAGCTATCAACGCCATCCCGGACAGCTTAATGAGCCTTTTGCTGCAGATGCGGAGCTCATTGATCTTTCCGGGGAACTGAATCTTGCATGTACGGTCGATTGTCTGCGGGAAGAGATTGAACTGGGAATCCTTGAGAATCCTGCACTCATCGGGTGGACATCGGTCGCCATCAGCCTCAGCGATCTTGCCGCCGTCGCGGCGGATCCCGTCGGCCTCCTGCTTGCGTGGACGATTCCCCCGAAATTCTCCAGCGATCTTCTTTCAAAGATTTCCCGTGGGGCGCAGGATGCGGCCGCATTTCACAAAACGTACCTGATGGGCGGCGACTGCAACACCGGCTCTCCTCTGCAAATAAGCGCCACCGCATTAGGCACTGTTCCCAAACATATCACTCTCCAGAGGGTCGGAATGCTCCCCGGCGACGGCCTCTTTCTCACTGGCCCCATAGGTGCAGGAAACGCTCTTGGGTTTGCCAAGCTCCGCAAACTTCCCGAAGCATCCGCCCTTGAAGACTCTTACCGTCCCATTGCCCGGTTCGACTGGGGACATGTTCTTCGGGAATTCGCAACCTCCTGCATCGACACGAGCGATGGTGTGTTGGCAAGTCTCGACATTCTCGCCCGACTGAACAGCTGCGGCATCGAGT
>Ga0209002_10002960_pt1 | contig 13545 bp, 15 predicted proteins | sample Rifsed16ft2_FD_184010 | JGI IMG/M metagenome (GOLD analysis project Ga0209002, IMG submission 184010) | Soil microbial communities from Rifle, Colorado, USA - sediment 16ft 2 (version 2) | ecosystem: Environmental > Terrestrial > Deep subsurface > Rock core/Sediment | place: Rifle, Colorado...
GTCTTGATTCCTGCTCCTTCGCCGAATTCCGGCCTGCGATCGTCGCCGCTCCCATACGTGAGGTGTTCGACGGTATATGTTCCAACCTGGGACGGGTCCGGAAGATTCAAGGGTGCGATGGCAGGAAACGCCGACTCATCAAGCTTGATCACCCCCGTATCATCACCCGTGTCAGAAATCCAGAACCCAGACCAGACCACGGTGCCCGTGCAGGCGAGAAGGAGAATGGCGATGGAGATTCTCTTTGACAGACTCGAATTGCGGAAATTACTATCGGTTATCACTGCTACGCTTCCGCCCAGCAGGGCAGCAACGAGCAGGATCCCCAGGTCAAGCGGTAAACCGGCATCGGGCGAGAATCCCATGACGGCCATCAGCGTGATCGCTGCTCCTCCCACAATGGCCGTGAAGAGCGCGGCGAATTTGCGGAGAATGCTCAACATCAGTTTTACGGCGAGGAAAGACACGCCGAGAAGGACGGCGCCGATGATGAGTCCGAAGAACACATCGGCAAACGCACCCCATCCGGAGCGGAGCTGAAACGGTCCCATGATTGCATACATCAGGAGCACAGCCGTCACTGCGCCGAATCCGGCTCCGTAGCGCGCCTTTCGGCCTGGAATGAACCTGCGGAGCCAATCGATAACGATGAGTGATATCCTTTTTACGAATGCCCAGGATGTCTTCAGAGGGATGAGGAGGTTCATGATGTGCCTTTTCAAGAGAAATGGAGGTGAATGAAGGTAAGGGGAAAAAAGGGGAAAGCGAAGGGGCTGACCGCGCCATGGGAAGCGAGCTTCATCGGGGCAAGCTTGAACTTCCTCCACAGAAGTGCCCAAGCGGGGACTTGAACCCCGACGACCTTGCGGTCACACGGCCCTGAACCGTGCGCGTCTGCCAATTCCGCCACTTGGGCTATTAAGGTTGAAATATGCTCGCTTGGTTCTCTCGCTTGCCCGACGAAGTCCGCTTCTCAAGAACGAAGTCGGGCCAATTCCGCCACTTGGGCTTGCACTGCCTATTCGATCTCAGAGGGTGTCCGGCGGGCAGGTCTGCTCCGCCTTCGTCCAAAAGCGACTTCGGCGGACAAGCAGTTCCGCCATCCGGGCTTAACATGGACAATTGAAAACGGGGAATGGAAAATTTTTCCGCAAAAGTATTGTACGAAGAAATCACAATGAATTCAACTCTGTGGTGTCCGTGCGTACTCCCAAAGGGATCCCTTCGGGATTTGTGCTCCCTGCCTGCGTGCCGATCATTTCGTCATGAGAGGTCACAACTGAAGCACTTCGGTCTACGACTCTATCGAGTCGTAAGACTCGTAGAGCAGGCAGGTCTGTGGTTTCCATCAGAGGCTCACGATTCCTCATAGAGGTTGTGGATGTCTGCCTTGGAAAGTTCAACGAGAAATTCTGAAATTCGTGTTGTCAACGCAGCAAGATATTTCTGACCCTTCTCCGCTGTGCCTTTCCTGGGATTGCCTGAGCCGGTGTCGTCGGTAACTTGTGTCCACTGTCTTGGCGCCCAGGCCCATCCCTCGCGTAAACCCTTGATGCGAAACGGTCTCGCATTCCCCGGGCCCGCCTCGCTGAGCGGTAGCACAAGCGTCGGGGCAATCGCAAGCATCACGCTCGTTTCCATCTCTCCCGCATGGTCATCCTTTTCATCGAAGAATTGTTTCTGATCGAGCACCTGCCACCAGTTGATGGTGCAAATGAAGATGTCGGAATAACCGGGCTGCAGTTCCCGGATCATCTGCTTGAAATCGTTTCCCCCGTGGCCGTTCACTATGACGACCTTTCGAACCTTGTACTTTGCCAGAGAATCGACAACATCCTTCAAAATCACGGCCTGCGTTGAAGGATTCATGTTGATGGTCATGTTCAGGTCCAGCTGTCCCGTATTCACGCCAAAGGGGATGGCCGGCAGCACAATGACTCTTGCACCCGCCTCCGCTGCGCGTCGGGCGGATTCGGAGGCGACATATTCGGATTCCATAATATCAGTGCCAAAGGGAAGGTGGAAATTGTGCGGTTCGGTGGCGCCCCAGGGAAGTATTGCGACTTCGTACTTGACGTCGTGGACCGCTTTCCATGGCGCAGATGCCAAATCGTGGGGAAAGGAAGACATGGATGCCTCTTGTCGTTGGAGGGAGAACAAGAAAAATCAGAAATCAGAAGTCAAAATTTAGAAAGTCAAAAGTCCAAAGTTGGCGGCGAGCGAAGTCGAGCCGTCAAAAATCAAAAGAATATCGCAAGCCTATCGACCAAACAAACCGGGACGTCTTCGTCGATACTTCCGCCTTCGGCGAATACTGGTAGTAAGGATGAAATGTGAACGAGAGATGATCGACGAGGGGATAGATCAAGACCAGATGGAGACTGAGTCTGCTCAGACCCGTCACGGTTGTCACCGAGCTGCTCGAAGACGACGAGCCGAAAGGTGGGCCACGACGATTCTCAACGTCCTGAAACATGAACGTGACCTGCGCAAGCGGAACAATGCTCACCTTGCCGATCTGATGAAATCCGGAAACGTCCAGGCCGTAGTAAGAAGCCGAATTCGTGCCAAGGAAGGTGTCGTAGGAAAAGCCCACGTCAACAACACCAAGGGAGATCTCCGCTGAGAACGACAATGCGTTGGTCAGTGTGGCAAGAATATTGACCGAGTCGTTGGCAAAACTGAAGTGGGTATACTCCGCCGATAGCATGAACACCGCACTTACCTGTAAGTCATAGCCCACTCCGAGCGACCATTGCTGCAATCCTCCGCCTGTGCCAACGGTATTAATGGCCCCGGCGGAGACATTGAAGCCACCCTCATGTGCGAGACCTATGTTGTAGGCCAATGCGGCCCTGTCCCCGCTAAGATCCACGCCGTAATTCGTGTACCGGCTCAAGTACCGTGCGGCTGCTGAGACGTTCCAAGGGCTTTCAAGTTCATCCTCCTGGGCAGGAGAGGATTGCGTTAGAAGAAGAGCTGCGAGAAATATCGATCGGATGTTCATATATAATAGGTCAGATTGTACAAAAAAAAGTCCCTGCGTTCCACAGGGACTTTGCGCAAATTTCGAAGCGACGGCATTATTCGCCGGGCTTCTGCGATTTTGCAGCTTTCTTCGCAGCGGCTGCCTCTTTCTTGGCGGCTTTCTTGGCGCTCATGGCCGCCTTCTTGGCATCCCGCTTCTGCATGTTCTCAGCCTTTTTTGCCATGCCTTTCTCCGCATTCGGGGATGGTGTGGCGGGAGTCGCCTTCTCACCCTTCTCCGTCGGCGGCGTTGCCGGCGTCGCAGGCTGCGATTTTCCCTTCTCGGGATCCTGCGCCATGGCGCTTGCGGCCAGGCTGAGCACAAACAGCAGTGTTATGAGCTTCTTCATACAATGACTCCTTATGATGAATAAAATGGCAGCCCGCGATATTGTAAGGACTGCCGTAATAAAGGTTCCACAAACAATATGACGAATTGTGAAATGGGAAGGATGTGATATCTCTCAAGATTAACGGTTTTTCATAGGAAAACTCCTATTTGCGGCATTTTTTAGGTGTGAGGCGATAGTCGTCAAAATGATGTACCTTGGAAAAACCACAATCCGCTGTCGTGCTCTCTTCTCCTTCCGCTTTGTTGATCCGGAGAATCCCATGAAACTTCCCTCTTTCGAGCTGGTTCTTCAAGGTGCTTTTCGTACGTTTCTTCGGTTTCCGTTTGTTCTCTGCAGTGCTCTCCTCGGTACGGTCTCGGCCCTGATTCTGGTGGATCATGAAGGTCCGGAAAGGGCGACTGTGTTGTTCAATATTCTCTTTGCTTCCATCCTTGGAATTCCATTGCTGTTCGGTTTGACGATTGTGGCGGAAAAGAGAGCCTGGGGACGCTGGCGCTCCCTTGGAGCACAGGCGCTCGGAATTGCACTCCTGGTTGGATATGCTTTCACAGTTCCGACAACTCTCTCCGCGGGCCCGGCATTCCACATGCAGCGTCTGCTCGTACTTTTGATTGCCTTGCACCTGTTTGTGTCGGTTGGGCCGTTCCTCAGCGCCGGTGAGCAGAACGGATTCTGGCATTACAATAAGACACTTCTGTTCCGTATCCTTGGAGCCCTGCTTTATTCGCATATTCTCTATCTCGGCCTTACTCTCGCGCTCGCTGCTCTCGATCAACTCTTCACTATGAATATGCCCGGCAAACGGTACGCCGAACTCTGGATCATGACGTTCGGTGTTTTGAATACATGGCTCTTTCTCGCTGGTATTCCGGAAGATCTGAAGGGGCTCGACCGTCTTACTGAGTATCCGAAAAGCCTGAAAATCCTCGTCAACTACGCGCTGGCTCCGCTCGCAATCATCTATGTCGTGATCGTCTATGCATATATCGCAAAGATCGTCTTCTCCTGGGAGTGGTCGGAAGGATGGATCAGCAAGCTCATCATTGGTTTCTCCGCGACAGGGATTCTCTCGCTTCTCCTTCTGCATCCCGTGCGCGACAGCGAAGATGCAGGCTGGCTGAAACCGGCTTTCCGATGGTTTTATGTTCTCATGATTCCCCCCGCCCTCATGTTTCCATTGGCGCTCTGGAGACGGATTTCCGAATACGGAATCACAGAAGCCCGCTATGGCGCCGCAGTCCTTGCCGTATGGCTCATCTTCATCGTTGCGTACTTTCTTCTCAGCAAGGCAAAGAGTATCAAAGTAATTCCGGCTTCGCTGGGTGTTTTTGCTCTGGTGGTAGGTTTTGGTTCGTGGGGGATGTTTCATGTTTCAGAGCAGAGTCAAACCGGGAGATTGCGGGAACTCCTTGTCCGTGAAAAAATCCTCGTCGACGGGAGCGTCCGGAAACCCGCGGCAGCCGTACGCTACGAAGATTCAAAGCAGATCAGCTCGATCCTCGATTACCTGCACGAGGTTCACGGATTTGACGGGATTCAGCCGTGGTTTGGCGAGAACCTGAGGAGCGACTCCGCGTTGGGATGGAAGGATCCGGTAGTTGTTGCAGGGATGCTCGGAGCAGAATACGTGAAGCTGTGGCCCGGGAGCGGCGGCGGTTTTGCCACATTCAGCATGAATCAGAATCTCTCGCTCGACGTTCGTGGCTTTGATCGGATGGTCCGTCTGCAGTACATGGACCGCGGACGCCGAAAGGTCGAATTGCGGGAAGACGGCGTTGTTCTGGAATTGAGCGCAGGACTTGACACGCTGGTGATTATTATGAAGGACGGTGCAAACGGTGTGAGAACCCTGGGAATCAACATTCGCCGATTGGCATCCGAACTCATTGCAGAATATTCTGGTGAGAGTGTCGGGAACGTTCCTGCGGAGAAAATGACGGTGAGCGGTACGGCTGAGGGAATCAGGGCGACATTGTTTCTGCGCAGTATCCAGATCCAACACAGGGGGGAGACAATGGTCATTAATAATCTTTCCGCCGATGTCTTCTACGCAAAGGAGGACGGCCTCGCAGGGCAATCACGAAATCAATAATTCGTCAACCACCAAAACGACAACATCCACTCATTTCACAGGTTCTTGATTACCTTTACCACCTTCCACATGAACGTCACGTCGCGCTTTTTCACCGCCATCGGTTCGTAGTCAGGATTGAGCGGAATGAGATAAACGAGGTTCTCATCGATCTTGACCCGCTTCACTGTGTCTTCCTCACCCACCCGAACAACGCAGATATCGCCGCTCCGTGAGTCGAACTTCGGGCTTACCACAATGATGTCTCCGTCTTCGATGCGCGGAGCCATGCTGTTTCCTTTTACCTCGAGGGCGAATGCGCTTGAGTCATGAATGTCATCGACCGTAATGTGCTTTTCCACGTGCTCCGGGTGAAACATGAGACTCGGGGCTCCGCCGGGCACGGAAGAGAGGAGGGGAAGCGAAATGAGGTCGACCTTTTTGTATCGGTTTGTCTGAAGCGGCAGAATCTTCCCCTGAGGATACTCGGTAACGTACATAGAGCCTTCTCCCGTCAATATCCAGTGTGGTGCGACCCCCGTGGTCTTCGCGAGCCTGATGAGATCGTTGCTGTCTGGCACCTGTTCTCCTTTTTCCCAGCGCTGGAGCGTCCTCGTTGCGATGTCGAGTTTGGAGGCCAATTTTGCCTGATCAAGCCCCCGTTGAGTGCGCGCTTCCCGTATTCTATCTGCCAGAGTCTGTTTCATGTGTTTGGACAATTATGTCAATAAGAAGATTTTATGCACGACATATTTGTCATATTATACCGTGTTTTCTTTCTTGTGTCAAGGGAGATCCCAAAAAAGATCATGAGAAATCGGTGCAATTGACGCAAGTCACCTGGCCGATTAAACGTGCGCGCTAACTTATGTGTCAAACATTGGACTTCGCTAAAACGGCCCAAAGCCGTGGTTTTTCATAATTCTTATGGAGGGTTGTTATGAGGAAGCGATTGATGTTCGGTCTGGCGGGAGTTTTCGCGGCCGCTTTGTTCTTGTGGGGATGCCAGTCAACCACCGAGCCGGTCGAAGACAAATTCACTGTTTTTCAGGAAATGATGGACAGTGACCAGCTCTTCACTAACGATACAACGGTCCTTTCCGGAGCCCAGGACCTCCCGTCCGTCTCGCTGATGAAGACGTCTGCGGCCATCATTCCCATCGTGTGGGGAAGGCAGGTCACGAGCGTTTCGCGAACCGTGAGTTTTGAGGATCTGGCCGATACGGTTGTCATTGCCACAATCATAAAGACTATTTCGGGCAACGTGAAGATTGCGGCACTGGATTCACTACAGGATACAACGGTGGCGATCGTCAGCAAGCCTTTCACCGAAACACTGACGCGCAAGGTGAAATTCTTCAAGATTGCCAACACGAATCGTATTCGCGACAATTGGAGGATGCGCGAAATCTCCGCGCTGAAAGGCGGCACCCTCAATTCCCTGATTACGATCGACCAGCTTCAGGCAATCATCGGAACGGATACGCTCACCGTGACAGATCCGAACGAATACTATCTCAGGTTCGCGGGATTCGGCGGTCGTCAGATGCCCAGTCTTGGGATGACGACTCCCATCACAGTCCGAATAACGGTTACCAGCACGGAATCGGACACCGATTTCGTTATGCTCCACAGGCCTGCGATGATGCGTCCCCTGCATCGGCGTGCAATCCTTGTCTCCGAGACGGGCAGCGGCCCTTACACCCGGGTCTACGAATTCTCGTGGGACAGCCACATCAAGGGACGTCACCATTTCTATGTGTCGGCCGTCACGCGCAATTCGCTGTTCGATGATGCTGCACCCTGGGCAACGCAACTTTGGGGTTTTCCCTATCTGGTTCCCTAGAAGACACACTTGCAGTAAAAACCGCACAGCCCCCGCCCGAAAGGAACGGGGGCTTTCGTTTTTGCGTCAAAATAATGAGCCTGTGATCATTGGTACAGCCTTTGCAGCAGCAACGGTAGTATTCAGGAAAAGGAGGTCGCCATGCAAAGACGCTATTCGCTCCGACGACTGACTGATCGGGAATGGATGGAAATCGAGGAAATCCTTCTCGATGAGCTCGAGATCCAATGCTGGTATGCTGTTACATTCCTGGATTGCATTGAGGAAGAGACCCTGGTGATGACGCAATGAAACGGTTAGCGGACGGTTGTGAGAAAATCGATTATCATGCGGGCATCGGTCATCGGATGTTCGGAAACCGAAGTGAAATCGGGACGTACACGAGACTGCAATCGGTGCGCGGCGTCCTGGATGTGTTTTGGCACGTTCTTTTCTTCGGAGAGATGCGCAAGCAGCTTCACGGCATCCTTTCCCGAATCTTTCCCCATCCGCGCGTAGTAGTCCTCCAGCGCTATCCCCACCGCCCGTCTCGCGCAGACTCTCGCGCGTCCTGAGTTACCCTCCCGTTCAGCTTTATCCCCCCTTTCCAGCTCAAGCTCAATTTCCCTCATCCGGTTCATACAATACTTTCATACAGTGCTTTGTGAAGAATTGCGACGAGTTCGCCCGGCGTTTGAAGTTGAGGAATATGGCCAGATTCGCGAATAGTGTAGATCCGCCGGGCAGGGAGCTTCTCCTCCAGGACTCTCAATGCTTCGGCAGAGATCAGCTTGTCGCCCAACCCCCAGATGACGCTGACGGGCATGGTCATTCGGCCAAGGTCGGCGTTGACGAAATCGGCTTCGCGAACGCTGCTGACAATCTCCGGCACCTTTCGCCTCACCAGGTCTTCAAACACGAAAGGAGTGAAAGGGCGGAAATACCATGGGTACCGAACCCAAATCAGGTCGAGCAATGCTCTCGTGTCGCGCGTTGAATGGAGAATGAAGGCGTCGCGCAGCTTGTCGACTCCCTGGTAATAGATCCCGGCCGTGTTGATAAGGAGCAGATGCTTGACCCTCTCCTTATGGGCAAGTGTGTATTTCATCGTGATCCAGCCGCCCATTGAATGGCCAAGAAGCGCAAATGGGCCCCTCACCGCAGCTTCCGCGAAATCCTCCACGAACTGAACGTACCGATCGATCGTTGGAACGCGGTCAAGCGGGGGAGAGAGGCCGAATCCGGGCAGATCGGGGGCAAACACGTGATAACGGCCAAGATGAGGAAACACGTTGATCCAAGTCGATGCTGAGGTTCCCAGTCCGTGAATCAGAACCAGAACGCCCAATGGGTTATCCGGTGCGCGCTCATAATAATGAAACGACTGTCCGTTCAGCAGAACTTGTTTGCTTTTGAAGCCATGCCTCAGGATCTGACGCCGAATGACGGAGTGAAGAAACGGGATGAGCATTACCAGTCGGGGAATTTCTTGTCAAACCACGGGCGGGTCATTTCCAGCCAGAAGAAAAGGCCCTGCCATCTTCCGTACTTTCGGTACGCGCGTTCAATGGTGCGATCGCTGACTCTCCTTCCGTTGTATTGGACCTCTGCATACTGCGATCGGACCCACGAGTCGAGAGCAAGATGACTGTAGCGCCCGAGCAATCGAAGGAGATTCCCGGCTGCGTAAGGCCCCATCCCTTTCACTCCCTGGACAAGACGATACAAATCCTCGGTTGAAAGGACAGATGTCCGCCACGATTCAACATCCAGTTCTCCGCTTGCCACACGTTCGGCACACTCGATGAGGTACGGGGAGCGGTAGCCGGCCCGTATCGCCTTGCGCACGAACTTCTCCGAGACCCCTGCGATCGCCTGAGGTGTTGGGAAGCTCATAAACCCGTCCGGATGCTTCTCGCCAAGCTCTCCGACGAGATTATGGACCATGTTCGTTGTCAGCGACCAGCTGCAATTCGTTGTGCACATCATCTTAATCAGGTCTTCGAACACCGTAGGAGCGCGAAGGAGTCTGCCGACCCCGCGTTTCGCGATCCAACGATATTGCGGATATCGTCGTGCCTCGGTGTGAAAGGGAGAAAAATCCTCCTCCAACCTGAGGCAGGCGGAAAGGAGGTCCCGGACTTCGGTTCCTTGATCTTTTGTCAGCGGGGAGGCAGACAGCGCATCAACTCGCAAAGAGCTCGTTGACGCCTTGATCGTGCAGTCGGCCAGTGTACCGTCCTTCAGCCGGAGAAGGCGTGAGAATGTTTCGAGGTTCTTGTTCACTCTGAACGGAAGGAGGGAGCACCAACCGTGGCTGAAAACCGTACGCCAGAAATCAAAACCGGAAGGGAGAAAAATCTTAAGAGCGGTGACCGCAAGTTGCTTTGGCATTCTGTCAGGTAGATCGGTTTATCGTTATCAGAAATCCTCCTTTGAGCTTACAGAGTCACGGGATTGTCGGCGTCCATCTCAATCTTGAGTGACGGGTTGGCGTAGATGGGCGAAGACTTCGCCGGCGATATCTGTATCGCCCAGTCTCCCTTGACGTTTTTGACCACCGAGCCCCACAGCTTTCGTGCTTTGTCGCTGGTGAATTTCTCCCAAAAGACCCAGCCGAAATAGGCGATAGGTTCTTCAATGAAGAATGCCGGTACGCGTTCACCGACATTCACCTCGACCTTCCCGACGATTGTTTTCTCGAATCCGTGCCTTTGAAGTGCCTTCAGGAATTGATCGACGACCGGCTTCCCATTCATGACCAATTCATGCTTCGAGCGCGTCACTTCTTTCCCCGTGATGATGTCCGAAAAAGCTTCGTCAAGGTTCTCAGAAGAGATATTCATCGGAGGCAATATACCGATGAATCGAGGGAAATACAATTGGGGAAGCCGTCAGCTCTCAGCGGTCAGCTCTCAGTTAAGCGGCGTAACCTATGAACCTTGAATCCTGATCCCCGCGTACGCGGGGACTGAAACCAAAGAGGTGTACAAAGAAACGGCCGCGGGTGAGCGCGGCCGTTATCGAGGAAAATCTGCGAGGGGCTAGAAATACCAACCCAGATTGACATAGGGAAGTCCCCCAACCCCCGACTTCAAAGAGAGGTTATATCCTGCGCCGAGGCTGAAGCCCATTCCCGTCTGCCAGTCGAATCCAAACGTGGCGTACAGGTGGCTCCCGCTTCCCGAGAATCCACCGACGTCTCCGATGATGCCGGTCCCTGTCACTGTGACGGACACCGTTGCCCAGCTTATTCCTGCGACCGGAGAGAAATTCCAGTCAGGCACAAAAAACCGCCCGCCAAAACCAAACGTTGTGGCCGAGAGTTCGCCGCCTGTGACAGTGGCCGTAATGCTTCCGTAACCAGCCGTCACTCGCACCCAATCCATCACGTTATAGTTCGCGTTGAAACCGAGCAATGTGGGGAAGGGATCGCCAAGCAATCCGAGATGGACTCCTATTCTTTTCTGCATTCGGTTGCTCTGGGCAGAAGCATCCTGCACCATTATTCCCGTCGAAACGACCAACAGCGCGACCACAAGTAATGAGCGTCGCATAGAACCTCCCTCTGGTTGGTGGATGGGTGTAAACCAAGCTTTCAATACTACTACTTTTCACAGTTCCCGTCAAGGGACATCTTTGTAGACAACAAGAGCAAAGATTCGTATGTTTGACCTCGACGCATTGGGGCGAGATGACGCTTCTGTCTGAAAGTACCAAATGTGGTCAAAATAAATGAAAATCGAACGGTTCCCCGTTCATGCTAATTCATTGCGGTTCACGATCTTCATGAAATCCGGCATCACCAGGAGCAGATAGCATGATCCCCATTATCATTCTCTCATCGATCGGTCTTCTGATCTCGCTCTATTTCACACTTGTCTATCGCGGAGTCCTCAGATCAGATTCAACGATGATCCCTCAGTTTTGCCGAATGGATAATGAGAGTTGCCTTTCCATCATCAAGACCCGCGAGGCGAGGATCATTGGGATTCCGAATTTCTATCTTGGAATTCTATTCTACCTTGCGATCCTGGCGGTCGCTTTGTTCCCTGCTCTCACACCGTACATTTTGGATTCTCTGAAAATTGCATCAGGATTCACGGTCATCGTCGGAATCGTTTTGAGTTACACCCTCCTCTTTGTCATGAAAAAGAATTGTGTTCTGTGTTTTACCGCTCACGTCGTTAATCTCATCCTCTTCGTGCTTCTCCTTCTCTCATGAACCGCGTCGGTTTCATCTATCACCCCGACTATCTCAGGCATGATACGGGCGCAGGACATCCCGAACGTCCGGCCAGGGTGAGTTCGCTTGTGAACCACCTGCTCGCGATCCCCGAATGGCATTCATTAATGCACATTCAACCGCGATCGGCGACGGTTGAAGAGCTTGCGCTCGTGCATCCGGACCGATATATCCGCTCGATTGAAGCGCGTTGCAGAGACGGAGAGACCATTCTGGATGATGGAGACACACATGTTAGCCGTGAATCCTTTGGCGTTGCTCTGCTCGCTGCAGGCGGGGTGTTCGAAGGAATCGACCGTGTGATGCGCAGCGAGTTTCGTTCCGTTTTTTGCGCCGTGCGTCCGCCAGGCCATCACGCAAAGAGCACAACGGCCATGGGCTTCTGCCTGTTCAACAACGTGGCTGCCGGAGCGCGATATGCAGAGCGGCGTCATGGGATCGAGCGGGTGGCGATCGTCGACTGGGATGTTCATCACGGGAACGGAACGCAGGAGATCTTCTATGAAGATCCTTCGGTCCTGTATATCAGTCTTCATCAGTATCCGTTCTATCCGGGTACAGGGGCGGAGGACGAACGGGGAATCGGCAGGGGGAAGGGATTCACGCTCAACTGTCCCATGCAAGCGGGGAGCGGTGAAAGGGAATATTTGGAGGCGTTTGAGAAAAAGATTCTTCCGGCTTTGGATCAATTCAAGCCCGAGCTCCTCATGATTTCCGCCGGATTCGATGCTCACAAGGACGATCCGCTGGCAGGGATCGAACTGACAGAAGGATCGTTTTCGAAAATGACAAAAATGCTTATGGATGTTGCCGGCGAACATTGCGAGGGAAGGATTGTGTCTGTTCTGGAGGGGGGATATGACCTTGGTGCTCTCGCGAGAAGTGTGGAAGCACATATAAGGGAGCTGCTTCGTTGAAAAGCATGACACGAAGAGCACAGAGGTTTCACGAAGAACACGATGACTTCGTGCTCTTCGTGCAACTTCGAGTTCCTTCGTATAATGTCTTTTCAGCCTGTCCCTTCCGACTTGACACCTCCCTTCCAAAATCGTATATTTCTGACAGTTCTTTTCTAACTTGAGCCGTTTCCGTTAGGGGTGTCCCGCCGATTCCGGCTGAAATCATGCCGGAACCGGGGCTGAGATCAAACCCTGGAACCTGATCTGGATCATGCCAGCGAAGGAAAATGGAAGACCTTTTTCTTTCAGCCGTTTTTCGTTGGTGTCTCCGACCGAAAACGGCTTTTTTATTGCAGGAGAAGGAAATGAAAACGGCTCGGAAGATAAGCGCGTTGATGGTTCTCATGATCTCCGTGACTCTGTCCCGACAAGATGCCTCCGTCATCGGCAGGGTCATTGATGCGGAAACGAAACGCCCTCTTGAATCTGCAAATATTCTTTTTGAAGGTACTACTCTCGGAGCAAGCTCTGATAAGGAAGGCAATTTCGCGTTCGAGCAGGTCCCGTTGGGTCGTCAAACTCTTGTCGTGAGTTATGTCGGGTACGGTACGATGCGAAAGATTCTGGAGGTTACCTCGGGATCTGCGGCCGTTCTTGAGTTTGCACTTTCCCCCGTGATTCTGCCGGGGCAAACCATTGTGGTCATGGCAATGCGCGGAAGGGAGCGCGAAACCCCGGCCACCTTTGCCACTCTGGGGGCAAAAGACCTCGCAGACCGATACAACACCCAGGATATCCCGCAACTCTTATCGGAGTTACCCTCTACGACTTTCTATTCGGAAAACGGGAACGGGATCGGTTACAACTATCTCAATATCAGGGGATTTGATCAGCGGCGAATATCCGTCATGATCAACGGCGTGCCGCAGAACGATCCTGAAGACCATAATGTATACTGGCTCGATTTTCCCGATCTTGCCGCCAACCTTCAGGACCTCCAGGTTCAACGGGGTGCCGGGAGTGCATTCTACGGTCCCGCTGCCATTGGCGGATCGGTAAACCTCATTACCACGAACTTTGCGTCCACCCCATCCATGAGCCTTTCCACTGGGTACGGCGGCTTC
>Ga0209002_10002961_pt1 | contig 13542 bp, 10 predicted proteins | sample Rifsed16ft2_FD_184010 | JGI IMG/M metagenome (GOLD analysis project Ga0209002, IMG submission 184010) | Soil microbial communities from Rifle, Colorado, USA - sediment 16ft 2 (version 2) | ecosystem: Environmental > Terrestrial > Deep subsurface > Rock core/Sediment | place: Rifle, Colorado...
CGTCGCCCGTCGCCCGTCGCCCGCTCAGCAGGTGGCAGATGGCAGATGACAATCTGCGATCTGCAATCTGGCGGGCGACGGGCGACGGGCGACGTTTACCGCAGCCCTCTCACGAAGGGCTGGGCCAGGGCTGCCGGCTGCCGCAACTGCTTGGTGATCGCCACCATGACGACGAGGGTGAGCACATAGGGCAGGGCGGCGAGCAATTGGGCGTTGAACTGGTATCCGAGCACGGGAACTGCAAGACGGAAGGCGTCGGCAAAGCCGAACACCAGTGCCCCGAGCAGCGTCCCGCCGAGGGTCCAGCCCCCGAAGTAGACCGCAGCGATGGCGATGAAGCCGCGCCCCCCGACGGCCGCGGTGTCAAAGCTCCCCACCTGACCGAGGACGAGGAAGGCGCCCCCGAGCCCGGCGAGGAGCCCGCCGTAGGCGATCGCCTGACGGCGCCGCTTGTTGACGTCGATCCCGGAGACGTCACTCGCCTGCGGGTTCTCCCCCACCGCCTGCACCTCGAGCCCCCACCGTGTCCGGTAGAGCAGCCACCACGTCAGTGGGATCAACGGGTAGAGCAGGTAGGTGGGCCAGGTCTGTCCGAAGAGGGCGGGGCCGATCAGCGGGATGTCGGAAAGCCCCGGAATCGCCACGACGGCGGCGGGGCGGACCGCGGGATCGACAATGGCGTTGAAGAAACCGGCGAGACCGAGGACGAGCACGTTGGCGGTGAGACCGACGACGAACTGGTCGGCGGTGAGGCGATGGCTCATGTTCGCCTGGATCAGGGCGATCACCAGGCCCCCGGCAACCCCGGTGAGGAGGCCGACTCCGGTCGAGCCGGTCCAGTGATAGCCGAGCGCGCCGCAGAAGGCCCCGGCGAGCAGCGATCCCTCGACCGAGATGTTGATCGTTCCCGCCTTTTCGGCGACCAGCTCGCCGAGGGCGGCGAATGCCAGGAACCCGCCGAGACGCACCGAGCTGCCGTACATCGTGGGACTGCCGAAGATGTCGAGGATGGCGGAGAAGAAGTCACCCATCGCTACCCCGCCTCACTCACGGCGGCGATGGCCCGGCGCCGATTCCTGAGGAACACGACGGCGGGCGGGATCAGCAGCGCCAGAACGAGCAGCGCCTGGGTCACGTCGACGATCTTGCGATCTACCCCGGTCGACGCCAGGAATCCCGCTCCGGTACGGAGCGCGGCGAAGACGATGGCCATCGGGATGCACACCAGCGGCCGGCTCCGTGCCACCAGGGCCACGAGCAGTCCCTGCCACCCGATGTTCGTCGAGAAGCCCGGAGTGAACCGGTAGGAGGAGCTCCCCGAAGCCAGCATGACCGCGCCGGCGAGTCCGGCGAGGGCGCCGGAGATGAACAGCGCCAGGGTGCCGTTGCGGGTGGCGGCGATCCCGATCTTCTGGGCGATCCGGGCGTTGTGGCCGAGCACCCGGAACCGGAAGCCCCAGATCGTCCTGGCGAGGAGATAGGCCACGGCGACTGCGATGACGACGGCGATCACCACACCGAGTGACAACTCGTTGCCGAAGACCCGGATCACCGGCAGGTGGGTATCCGGGCCGAGTGCCGCGCTGTTCTGGGCGCGCTGCGGTCGGGTGGGGTCGGTGTCCCGCAGGAACCAGTCGGTGGTCACCGCAAACCCGGTGACCTGCAGTGCGATGAAGACGAGGAGGAGGGTCGAGATCACCTCGGGGACCCCGCGGCGATAGCGCATCACCGCCGAGATCCCGGCGTAGGCTCCCCCGGCGACCGAGCCGAGGGCGAGGCCGCCGAGAAGCAGGAGGACCCCGGGCCCCTCGATCTTGGTGCCGACGACCGCCATCAGCATGGCACCCATCAACAACTGCCCCTCCTGTCCGATGTTGAACAGGCCCGCCCGCACCGCCACCGTCGTGCCGACGGCGACCAGCAGCATCGGCATGGCGATCGTGAGCGTGTTGCCCCAGCGGCCGGGGGCGAGGAAGGCGCCGTCGAACAGCGCCTTGAAGACCCCGGGCCACGAGTTTCCGGTCATCGCCACGAGCACGGCCGAGATCGCCAACGCCCCGAACACGCTGAGCACGTAGAGGAGGGCGGTCTCGCGGGCAGACCTCCAGCGACCATGGGGTGCCGCCGGCGACGGCAGGATCTCGGGTGCGGTGTCGATGCCGGTCATGAGGCCCTCCCCAGGTCGGTCGAGCCGCCGATCAGCAATCCCAGTCGCTCGAGGTCGAGTTCCGACCGCTTCATCTCGCCGATGATCGATCCGCGGAACAACACAAGGATCCGGTCGGCGAGTGCTGCGATCTCCCCGAGGTCGGTGGAGACGAGCAGCACCCCGATGCCGTCACCGGCAGCCCGCTGGAGCCGCTCCCCGATGTACTCCACGGCGCCGACGTCCAGACCCCGGGTGGGTTGCACCGCGACCAACACCTTGGGGCCCGCCGAGAGGGCCCGGGCGAGCACCACCCGTTGCTGGTTCCCCCCGGACAACCGCCCCAGCGGGATGTCCGGTCCGGGGGTGTGGATGGCGAACTCATCGATCATCTCAATCGCCCGGGCGGTGATCTCCTCGCGCCGCAACACCCCGCGCGACGTGTACCGGTCCATCGACGTGAGCACGAGGTTCTCGGCAACGGACATCTCGGTGATGCAGCCGGTGTCGTGGCGATCGGCCGGGATGACCGCCACGGCGGCCTTCATCATTGCGCCCGCGGTCCCGGAGCGAATCGGGATCCCGTCCACGGTCACGGTGCCGGCGTCGAGGGGCAGCAGGCTCGAGAGCAGCATGCTCAGCGGCTGTTGCCCATTGCCCTCCACTCCGGCGACTCCGACGATCTCACCCGCAAACACCTGCAACGACAGGCGGTCGAGCAGGACCTCCCCGTCGGCGCTCCGTGCAGACGCCTCCGCAATCTCCAGCACGGGCCGCCCGGTGTAGCCACGGTCGGCGGCCCCGGCGAGGTCTGCCGCCGTAGCGGCGCCGATCGCCGCCGACGCGGTGCGGAGGGTCACCGGACGACCCACCATCGCCCGGGCGAGCGAAGGAGCATCGGCATCGACCGTCATCACCTGCTGCACGACGCGGCCGTCGCGCATGATGGTGATCCGGTCGGTGGCCTTCAGGACCTCGTCCAGCTTGTGGCTGACCAAAGCCACCGCCCAGCCCTCGCGGATGACGCCCTCACGGAGCACCTCGAAGAGGTGATCCGACTCGGCCGGAGTCAGAACCGAGGTCGGCTCGTCGAGGATGAGGATCTGCGGTTCATGCCGCAGGCATTTGATGATCTCGACGCGCTGGCGGACGCCCGCGGTGAGATCGCGAACGCGGGCGTCCGGATCAACCGACAGGCCGTAGCGCTTGCTGATCGACCGGATGCGCTCACGGGTCCCCTCGGCGTCGAGTTTGCCCCTCTCACCGAGGGCGACGTTCTCCCAGACGGTGAGGGCATCCACGAGGCTGTAGTGCTGATGAACCATCCCGATGCCTCGTGAGGCGGCATCGAGGGGATCGACGATCCGGCAGGGCTCCCCGTCGGTCAGGATCGTGCCCTCATCGGGCAGGACGAGCCCGATGAGCATCTTCATGAGCGTGGACTTGCCGGCCCCGTTCTCACCGAGGATGCCGTGGATTTCGCCCCGGTTCAGCACCAGGTCCACCCCGTCGCAGGCGACCAGGTTGCCGAAGCGCTTGGTCATGCCGTGGAGCTCGAGGGCGGCGGCACCGTTGGTTGTCTCTGGGGGCAGACCCATTCAGATCGTCCTCAGGTCGTTCTCACCGCAGCGGGCACTCGCTGTGCAAGTGCCCGTTGCCGATCGACGCATCGTCCGTCGCTCAGGAGCCGTAGGCAGCAGCGACGATGGCATCGATGACGTCTGTGAAGTCGCCCGCACCGATACGCGCGTTCAGCGCGTCGAGCATGGCAACCTGTTCGTCCGTGGCACCGGCACAGAACTCGGCTCCGACAACGGTGCCGATGCCAACGTGGAAGTCACGCGAGGTGCCCTCGACGGCGATGCCGGCAAAGATGTCCGCGAAAATCGGCTCGACGTAGTCTCCGGTGTCGTACTTCACCATGAAGTCGTAGTCGAGGTCGGTGCGCTCACAGGCCTTGGAGGAGCCGCCGCTCATCACGATCAGGTCGTTGTCGTTGGCGAGTCGCACGACCGGGTCATGCGCTCCGCCGAGGAACGGAACCACGACGTCGGCACCCTCGGCGAGGGCGTTGTTGAGAGCCTCGGTGGCGCTCACCGTGTTGTTGAAGTCGAACGGGAAGGCTCCGGTCGGAACGTAGGTAGCGCGGAACGACACGTCCACCAGGGCAAGACCGTACTGGAAACCCGCAAAGGACTCCTTCTCGAAGTCGAGGTCGCAGCAACCCAGGAATACGGCAGTGTCGACACCCTTCTCCTGCATCAGCAGCCCGGCGGCATAGCCGCCGGAGATCCAGAGCTCGGCCCCACGATCACGGGTGATCAGCAGTCCGGGCGTCTCCTCGTAATCGGAACCGCAGTTGCAGTACCAGAAGATGTCCGGAAACTCCTCGAGCAACGCCGGCAACGGTTCGGAGAGTGCACTCGACCCGACAGCGAGGATGTCGACCCCCTGCTCGGCGATGTTGCGCAGCTCGTCACCGGCGTTCGCCGGGTCGATCCGATCGACGATGATCGGGGCCTCGAGGTTGTTGGCCGCCGCGATCTGTTCGACCTTCTCGACCAGGGCCTGATAATAAGCCCCGTCGTCACGCGGGCCGTTGATGGCCACACCGATCAGGACCTTGCCGTCGCCGTTGAAGTCTGCGTTTGCGGTAGTCGCGGAAGTCGTCGTCGGCACACCGTCACCGCCGCAGCCGACCATCACCAGTGCGAGCACAGCGGCTGGGGCGAATACCCGGCGGGACCGCCGATTCGTCGAATCCATCATCGGTCACGACCTCCCGGGTGGCACATGTCTTGGCATCGAGTCATTCGTCGGCACCCACCCCGCCGGTCGACCGATGACACCATTCAGGGGGAGCCCGGAAGGCTCACCACGCCCCAAACCGCCATGAACTGATGGACCGACCACACCCGCCGGGGACGGTAGCCCTGACCGGAATGAGCGTCCACCGAATCCGGGGGACGGAACGTGTCTCAGATCCGTGGCCGACGGTCCAATGATCGCTCCGCACACCGCGGCGGAGCGCAGGACCACCATCGCCCTGGGATCTTCCGTCCTGCCGTGCCGGGCTTCATGAACCGCCCGGCAAGACGCACCTCTCCGGCTCCCACGGCGAATGAGGATGGGCTTCATGGTCGCTGATCCCTCTGCGAGTCTCCTCGCCGAGATAGTCGAGCTGATGCAACGTCACCGGCTTGGATGAAGCGTGTTAGGCCTCGCCGATAGACCTCGACCGGCTCCGGCTCCACGGTGGTCATCGCCGGGCGCGGCCATGCCCCCGCCACTCCCGAACCGGGTCGTGGCCACCAGCCGATGCCGGACCCCGCTCCGAGCGCCGCGCCGTAGCAGGCGAGTTGCTCGTACTCGGGGATATCGAGCGGCACCTCGAGAACCGCTGCCTTGATCCGGCACCACAACCGGCTTCGCGATGGCGCTCCGGAGCACACCACCCGGTCGATGGCGACACCCTGTGCACGCAGCGTCAGGGCGATGTGTCCGAGACCGTAGGCGGTTGATTCGAGCAGGGCGCGGGTGACCACCCTGCGGTCGTGGCTGAGGTGGAGTCCGGCGATCTCGGCGCGCAACTCAGGATTCCAACGTGGCGCCCGCTCGCCGTCGAGGAACGGGAGTGCCGTCACCCCTGCGGAGCCCGGCGGCACCGACTCCGCCTCCGCAAGGAGTTCGGAGAGAGGTGATCCGGTGATCCCGGCCCACCAATCGAGCAGGGCACCGTGTGCGGCTACCGGACCACCGACGATGTGCACCCCGCTCACCGGGCTGGGCATGCTGTACGAGTCGAGACCCGCGTGCTTGCCGGCCTCGACGGCGACACCAAGTCCGCCGGTGCGCCCACCCGGATCAAACCCACGCCCGGGGATGTCGATGCCGCCGCCCCAGGCGGTCATATGGGCATCGTGAGATCCGGGTACGAGAGCGATACCCGCGGGGAGTCCGAATTCGCCGCCGGTTACGCCGACGACGCTCCCCACCGGCACCGGTTCGCCGAACTCGGAAAGGGGCTCGTTTGGCGGCCACACGCTCTGGGAGTCGGCACGCCCGCCAAGACGGGAGAGGACCCAATCCCACAATTGGCGCGGCTCGACATGGTTTCCGAATCGGTGACGGAGGACCGCGATATGGGCCTCGTGCTGAAGGCGGGGATTACTCGACTCACCAATCGGGTAGCGGAAAGTGAGGGCAAGTTCGCCGGTGGCGCTCACGGTCGTGGGGCCGTGGCCTCCGATGCCGATGGCGAGCGGTGTCGGGATCCCGAGCCCGCCCAGCGCGGCAAGCGTCCCCTCGAGCCATCGCTGCGGATCGACCGCGCCGACCGCGGTCTCCCCGCCTTGGTACGGGGAGAATGAAGTGGCAATCACCCTTCCGCTGCGATCGATGGCAACCGCTCGAGCAGACCCGCTGCCCACGTCGACCCCGACGACTACCTGGTGAGTCATCGGCGACCGGCCGCTCCACCAACACCCCGAACGCGGCTTGAGTGGCAGCCAAGTTGAAGGCACCGGTGTTCTTGTCGATGCTTCATCACCGGCCCATCGAGTTCACGGTCTTGCCATCAGACCAATCGCTGGCCGCCACCTTACCCGGCTCTCCGCAGGGCTCCGCCAACGGCACTCACGCCCTACCGGGTGACCGGCGGGACCGCCTCTTCCACCCTTGCCGCGGATCGGCGAATTCTCGCCCGGTCGGTCACCACGACGCCGACGAGGATCAGCGTCCCCCCGGCGACGATTCCGGGCTGGACCTCCTCACCCAGCACCACTACCCCGACCACCACGGCGATCAGCGGGATGACGTACCCGATGATGGCGGAGTAGGTCACCGTGACGTGGCGGATCAGCCAGTAGTAGAGCGCCACCGGCATGAACGTGGCAACGATGCCGATGTACACGAGGCTCCCCCAACCTGCGGCCGTGGGGTTCGCCGGCACGCCCTCGGCGATCAGCATGATCAGCGCCGTGATCATCGCCCCAAGGACGAACTGCACGCCGGCCACCCCGAGTGGCGAGTACCGGCCGGCGTGGCGCTTGGCGTAGACGCTGCCCACCGCCACCGACACCACCCCGACGAGCGCGAACGCACCGGCGAGTCCGGGGCGTCCCCCCTCGCCGATGCCGGCGTCACCGGAGAGCATCAGCACCGCCACTCCGGCGAGCGCCACCACCAGCCCCCCGATCGTCGGCGAGTCGAGCGGCTCATCGGAAAGCATGAAGTGGGCGGTGATCGCGGTCGCGAGCGGCACCAGGGCGGAAGCGAGCCCGACGAAACCGGCAGAGGCATGCTGCAGGGCGAGGTTGCGGCTGATGAAGGGGATGGTGACGCTCATCAACGACATCACCGCCCCGACCCGCCATCCCAGCGGACCGATGGCAAATCCGCGGCGGACGGCGGTGGCGAACACCACGACCGCGATCGCGGCGATGGCCGAACTGATCGCCACGATCGAAAACGGCTCGAGGCCCTCTTCGAACGCCGCCCGGGTCATCACCCCGCCGGTGCCCCACCCGATACTGACGAGCAGCACGACCGTCCAGATGCGGTGTTGCGGGGGGGCGGTGTCCATCGCGCGCAGTCCAGCACCCCCAAACGCGATGCGCCAAATCTGGGAAGAGAAGATTCAGATACCAGATGCCGGATGCCGGATGCCAGATACCGGATGCCAGATACCGGATGCCAGATACCGGACACTGGGGACTGGGGACTGGGGACTGCTTACTCCAAAACGAGAGAGGGGGCGGCCCGTGGCCGCCCCCTCTCACCATCATCCCGATGCGTCAGCCGACGAAGCAGGGAGCGGCCAGATCGAAATCTGCCGCGATCTCACTCACGAAGGCACTGGTCAGCGGGGAAACGCCGTCCGACCCATCCGCATCAGCCTTGTTGATCACCGTGGAACGAACCACATGGTCGTTGGGCTCGCCGGCGTACGACCGCTCGGGCAGCATGCCCTGGTAGTCGATGCCGCCGAGGTCCGCCGCCAGCGCGGCCACATTCGCCCGGGTCAGATCACCGGATTCGATCGCCTCGGTGAGCAGAGCCAGCCACGGGTATTGCCAGACCCAGCCGGCCACGTACGAGCCGCTCGGGCTCTGGCCCGCCGCCTCGGCGGCAGCCCGCATCGCGGCATGACCGTCGCTGTCGGTGTCCCATCCGCCCCAAGGTGCGGTTCCGATGTAGGCCGCCTCGAGAAGAGGCATCAAGTCGGCATTGCCCTTGAGCGCCACGTTCCACGTCGGACCAGCGCCGAGGATTTGGAACGTCTGGAACCCGGTCTGGAACAGCCCTGCGGCAATCCCTGCCATCTCGGTCGGACCCGTGACCATGACGATCACGTCGGGCTGGAGCCCGGCGAGCTGAGTGACCGCGGGCACGATGTCACCGCCGAACGAGACCGGGATCTGCAGGATCTCGGCCACCGGTTCATCGAGGCCCAACAGAGCAGCCGCGATCTTGGCGCCTGCGCCGTAGTCGCCGCCGTAGTCACCGGGGAACGCGACGAGCGCCCACGTGAAGTCGGTCCCACGATTGTCTACGAGGTAGTCCATGCCGTTCATGGCCTCGAAGCAGTACGGAGCCCCGGACTCCATGATGAGTCCCTGGTCGACGTCGCTGAACGCCCACCCGGAGAACCAGGTGGCCGGAGCAGCGACGATTTCACCCTCGACGAGAGTGGGGAGCGCACCGAGCGTCTGCGGAGTGCCCAGAGACTGGGCGAGACCGAGCACGCGGTCGGCGAGAGTGACGGCACCCTCGGCCGTCTGTGCGGCGTCGTAGTGGGCGTCGATGGTGTTCTCGGGCGTGATCACCACGTCCCACCCATCGATGCCACCGTTGGCGTTGACCACACCCCAGAAGTCCTCCTGTGCCTGGGTCAACGGCACCCCGAGCGCGGCGAACGGACCATCCGTGAGGTCCGAGATCACGCCGAGGTAGATGCAACCGTTGCCATCATTGACGGCGTCGGAGCACGGAGCCTTGGTCACGCCGAAATCGACAGCGACCTCGGGCTCAGGCGGCAACGTCGTCGTTGCCACAGTCGTGCCAGCCGTCGTCGTCGTCGCTGCTGTGGTCGTGGTGGTGGCGGCGTCGTCGTCACCACATGCCGCGGCCACGAGAGCGAGGACGACCAGGAGGCTCGAGAATACGAGCCACCGATTTTTCATCCTTGTATCCCTCCCTGGTATTGCGATGTGAAGGCCGGACCCACGGGGGTCATGCGACCACCACACTATCCGACCGCTCAGTAACTGAACGGCCAAGCCTTCCAATAGTTCCGTACCCGAATCCAGATCCCGTAGAGCCCGAGGGGCTCGAAGATGAGAAAGGCCACGATGAGGCCTCCGAACAGGATCTGCTCCATCTGCGCCAGGGTGATGAATCCCCCGGCCGGCGACTCGGAGATGAAGCCGAACAGCCAGAATCCGGCAAGCCACTTCACCAAACGGGGCAGGAAGGTAATGAACACCGCTCCCATGATCGACCCGGAAACCGTCGCCACCCCCCCGATGAGCACCATGGCGATGAACTCGATCGACAAGAGCAGGTTGAAGGACCCGGGCTCGAGCCTCCCAATCGCCGAGTAGAGCAGGGCCCCGGCGACACCCGCGTAGAAGGAAGATACCACGAAGGCGATCATCTTGTACCGGGCCAGGGGGATGCCCATCATCTCGGCTGCGATGTCGCGATCCCGAATCGCGGCCAGGGCGCGGCCGACGCGCGACCTGGCCAGGTTCTTGGCGACGAGTCCCATGACGAGAAGCAGCGCGAGCCCGAGGAAGAACAGTCTCTGCGGCTTGCTCAGGTAGATCCCGAACACCTCGCCCGATTCGTCGAAGCGGAAGCCGAACAGTGAAGGCACCCCGCTCTCCCGGCCCACCCCCACCCCGCCGGTGAGCGACGTCGCCTCGCGGAACAGGTGATCGCCGATGAACACCAGGCCCAGGGTGACGAAGGCGAGGTACAGCCCGCGCAGCCGGAACGCGACCGGGGCGACGATGAGACCCACCAGCGCCGCCATCAGGCCGGCGGCGGGGAGCCAGATGATCAGGTCGAGGTTGTAACCGACGACGAGGGTCTTCTCGGCGAACTGCCCGGTGGAGAGGTCGAGCACCTGCCGGGTCACCTCGGTGCCACCGAGGACGGCGCCGGTAAAGGCGCCGACTCCGAGAAAGAACGCATGCCCCAGCGACACCTGGCCGGCAAACCCGGTGACGATGTTCAGACCGATGGCGCCGATGGAGGCAAACACCGCGCTCACCGCGATGAGCATGAGGCCACCGGAGAGGCCGAAGTCGACCAACCCGGGGATGAGCGGAAGCGTACCGCCGAGGCCGAGGACGACCACGGCGACGAGCATCACCGCGAACCAGAATCGCGACACGTTGGAGCGGAAAACGGCCGCGTCGGATTGGTAATCCGCGATGAGACCCGGTCGGCGCCTCATACCCGCTCGATCTCTTTTGTCCCGAACAACCCGTAGGGCTTGACCAGGAGTACCACGAACATCACCAGATAGGGGACCAGCTGCGAGAAGCCGTTGCCGAGGAAGGCGGCGTATTGCGGCTGGTAGGTGGCGGCGAGCATCTCGGAGATCGCCACGATGACCGCGCCCACCAGGGCGCCGGCGATCGAGTCGAGACCACCGATCACCACCACCGGGAGCGCCTTCAGCGCGGAGACTGCTGCCGACCGGTCCAGCCCCACTCCCGATCCGAGGAAGACCCCCCCGAACAGAGCGAGCACCGCGGCAATAGCCCACGAAAGCGCAAACACGGTGCTCACCGAGATCCCCTGAGTGAGGGCGACCTCCTGGTCGAAGGCGGTGGCCCGCATCGCCAGGCCCATGCGGGAGTATTTGAAGAAGGCGAGGAGCAGTCCGACGAGCAGGACCACGGTGACGATCGCGGCCACCTGGCGATAGGCAATGTTGATGCCGCCGAAGGTGAGGAACTGGAGCCGCCACGGGTCACCCATCTGGCGGATCTCCACCCCCATGAGGTCGAGGGCGAAGATCGTGATCACCGTGTTGAGGCCGATGGTGAGGATCGCAACCGCAAAAACGGGCTTGCCCACCATCGGCCGCAGGGTGGTGCGCTCGACGATGATCCCGGTGATCGAGGCAAGCACCACGCCGAGCAGGAGGGCGATCTCGAACCGCCATCCCCACACGGTGGCGAAGTACAACACCCAGTAGGCGCCGAGCAAGAGCAGCGCAGGCTGGGCGAAGTTGAGCACCTGCGTGGACTTGTAGATGATCACGAAGCCGAGCGCGATGAGCGCGTAGATCGCCGCCAGCGACACGCCGTTCACCAGGGCCTGGAGGAACTGGGTCATCGGTACATCGACTCGATCAGATCGCCGAACTTGTCCTCGATCACCGATCGCTTCACCTTTTGGGTGGCGGTGAGCTCACCCTCCTCGTGGTCGAGCTCCTTGGTGAGCAGCCGGAATGTCTTGATCTGCTCGACTCGAGAGAACTTCTCGTTGGCGGCGTCGACCGCCTTCTGTACGAGCTTGATCACCTCGGGCTTCTCGGATAGGTCGCGGTAGGTGGTGTGCGGGATCTTGTGCCGCTGCGCCCACTCGCTGACCACCTCGAGGTCGATGCCGATCAGGGCGGTGAGGTACCTGCGGCGGTCGCCGATGACGATCGCCTCCTTGATGAACGGCGACGCCTTCAGGGTGTTCTCGATCTCCGACGGCGAGACGTTCTTCCCTCCACTGGTGATGATGATGTCCTTGATCCGGTCGATGATCTTGACATGGGTGTCGTCGACCCACGCGCCGACGTCACCGGTGTGCAGCCAGCCGTCGGCGTCGATGGTGCGGGCCGTGGCCTCGGGCAGGTTCCAATACCCGGCAAACACCGCCGGATGCCGGGTGAGGATCTCCCCCGTCTCGGCGTCGAGCCGCAGCTCGCAGCCCGGATACGGTTCTCCCACCGTTCCCAGCTTGATCCGGCCGGGCCGGTTCGCCGTCGCCACCCCGCAGTTCTCGGTCATGCCGTAGGCCTCATACAGCGGGACACCGATCGACATGAAGAACTGGAGGATCTCGGGTGCGATCGGCGCCGCCGCCGACACCCCGTACCGGATGCGCCGCAGGCCCACCCGGTCCTTCAGCGACCGGAACAGGAAGACATCGCCGACCCGGAGGAGCAGCCGGGAGAGCACGGTGTGCCTCCCCTCGCGCCGCACCAGCGTCCTGCCAACGTAGCGCGCCGATGCCAGCCAGATCGCGGCGTTTACCCGCTTGAGGCGCGACGCCGACGCCAGCCGTACCTGGATCGCGGCGAAGATTCTCTCCCAGATGCGGGGGACGCCCTGGACGATCGTCGGCTGCACGTCGCGCATGTCGGCCACGAGCGTGTCCAGCGACTCACCGAAATGAATCGGTACCCCCGCCCCCGTGTTGAACACCACCGAGAACAGCTTCTCGTAGATGTGGCAAAGTGGGAGGTACGACACGATGAGGTCGTCGGGGCCGGGACCGGGTTGCACGATGCCGCGATCGCCGGCGATCTCGTTGGCGGCGAACTCGAGGTTGCGCAGGGTGATCATCGACCCCTTGGGGGGCCCGGTCGTGCCGGAGGTGTACACCAGATAGGCGAGGTCCTCCGGCCTGGCTTCGGCCATCCGCTCCTCGACCGCGTGCGGGTGCGTCTCCCGGTGCGCCCGGCCCTCGGCCATGAAGGCGTCCCAGGACATCAGCCGGGGATCGTCGTAGGCGTCGACGCCGCGATGCTCGAGGTACACGATCTTCTCCAGGGCAGGAAGGTCGGCGGTCGGCACCGCCAGCACCTTGTCTGCCTGTTCCTCGTCCTCGACGATGAGCAGACGCGAACCGGAGTTTTTGAGCAGGTACTCGACCTCAACGGTGGGGTTGGTCGGATAGAGGCCCATGCAGGCGGCGCCGGCGGCGAGCGACCCGAGATCGGTGAACAGCCACTCGGGACGATTGTCGGAGTGGATCGCCACGCGGTCGCCACGCCCGATGTCGTGGGCGAGCAGAGCGTGGGCAAAGGTCTCGGCCTGGTCCCAGAACTGCGCCCAGGTGAACTCGCGCCAGATCCCCCGGCTCTTCTCGCGCAGCGCGATGGCGTCCGGGGTGCGGGCGGCGAAATCACGCAGCCGGCTCGCCGGTGAGACGGTGCCGGTCTGGGGCAATGTCGTGGTCATGCGCTACCTCCCGGGTCGGCCACGGCATGCTCCTGGCCCAGATAGGCGCGGATCACGTCCTGGTTGCTCTGGATCTCATGGGGCGTGCGGACCGCGATCGGGCGCCCGAAGTCGATGGCAAGCACGGTATCGGCCAGGTCCATCACGAGGTGCATGTCGTGATCGACCAGCACGATTCCGATCCCGAGCTCGTGGCGG